>OLNS01000009.1_pt1 | contig 179201 bp, 156 predicted proteins | sample 1673031 | NCBI WGS metagenome assembly OLNS01 (sample SAMEA3136748, study PRJEB25190) | human gut metagenome | biome: human gut; feature: human-associated habitat; material: faeces | place: Austria | collected 2013
CACGACGGAGGCGCCACTGGCGCCTCCTGTTCGTGCGGAACTCATTGAGAGGCAAGGCCCTGCGCCCGGCCCCTCGGTTCCGTGACGACTCGGCCGTTCGGGTCAGGCGGGCTGATAGGAAAGATGGTGACGGAGGCGCAAAATGCGCCTCCGCCTTTTGAATGTGATGGAAGTGTGGCGAAATGAACTTAAAACTTCCGTAAATGTGATAAATATCACGTTTTACCTAGGGTAAAATGTGGGAAATATCACGTTTACGGAAGTTTCTTTGCGGGAGGTTCGGTCATGCAGCGAGATATCATTGCCAAGCTTAACGCTTGGAAAGCGTCAGAATATCGTAAGCCGCTTATCCTTAAGGGGGCGCGCCAGGTTGGAAAGACGTGGGCGCTTAAGGAGTTCGGCCGAACCTCGTACCTCAATTTTGTGTATCTGACGCTCGAGGAGCCTTCACCTGGGGTACAGAGCGAGTACGCTCAGTTTTTCGAAGGTACGCGCGATCCTCGACGGATCATCTCAAATCTTTCCCTGGCACTTGGACAGCCTATCGAGCCCGGCGAAACGCTGCTTATTATTGATGAGATCCAGGATTGTCCTTCTGCAGTCGGCGCCCTTAAATACTTCTGTGACGAGGCCCCCGAGTATCACGTCGCATGCGCAGGGTCTTTGTTGGGCGTTCGCTTGTCCCGTGAGACCAGCGCTTTTCCGGTGGGAAAGGTCGAGTTCATGGAGATGCGCCCCATGAGCTTTTCCGAGTTTCTGAAAGCCGAGGGCGCTGCAAACTACGACGAATACCTTGGCGGCCTGGATCAGATCGAGACAGTGCCCGATTTCTTCCATGTCCGTCTCGTCGAGCATCTTCGTCGTTATTTTGCATGCGGCGGCATGCCAGAGGCTCTTGGCCGGTGGGTGGAGACGGGCGATATCGTTCAGGTCGATAAGGTGTTGTCTGATCTCTTGGATTCCTACGAGCGCGATTTTGCCAAGCATGGTGGCCGTGCGCAGTTCGCCAAGCTTTCACAAATATGGAACTCGATTCCAGCTCAGTTGGCGCGCGAGAACAAAAAGTTCGTTTGGGGTGCGGTGCGCGAGGGGGCTCGTGCTCGAGAATACGAGGATGCTCTGGAATGGCTTGCCGATGCTGGGCTCATCACGGCGGTTCGCCTTAATGCTGCTGGTGGTGTGCCGCTCTCTGCGTACGATGACCTCAAGGCATTTAAGGTCTACTGTCTTGATGTCGGCTTGCTGCGCCGCATGGCAAGGCTGGATGCGTCCGCTTTTGCCATCTCGGATGCGCTATTTTCGGAGTTCAAAGGTTCGTTCGCCGAGAACTATGTGCTTCAGGCATTGCTTTCACAGTTAGATGCTGCTCCGCGTTATTGGACAAACGAGAAGCCGAAGCACGAAGTCGATTTTTTGATTCAAGTCGGAAACGAAATCGTTCCCGTCGAGGTCAAATCGGGAGAGGTCGTTCATTCCAAGAGCCTTAAGTACTATGCCGACAAGCATGCGGAGACGACTCCATTGAGGGTCCGCTACTCACTTAAGAACCTAAAGCTCGACGACGGGGTGCTCAACATTCCGTTGTATTTGGCTGATCGATCTGTCCCTCTTATCAAAAAGGCGCTTGATCGTGCACATCTTGACGTTTAGATCCTGGGTGAGCTGACGGACGGCGGCTAATTAATCGCTCCGTTACGGCCAGGGAGCCTGGGCCTTAGCGATGTTTGCTTCGCCAAGCCGTGGGTGTCATGCCGGTGTGTTGCTTGAAGGCTTGGGCGAAGGCGGCCTGCTGAGGGTAGCCTAGACGCTCTGCCACCTGCGCTATCGTGAGCGCGCTATCGGCCAAAAGATCCTGTGCTCGCTCCATGCGACGTCTGCGAATGTAGGCGCCCAGGGACTCGCCTGTTTGGGCCTTAAAGGTGGCGCATAGTTTGGAGCGGCTTGTGTAGAGCCTTTCGGCCACCTCGTTGATACCCACACGTCTGCCTTTGTCGAGCGCGCGCTCAATCATTGCCGTTGCTTCTTCGGCAATGGTTATGCTGACGCGTGTGTCTGCCGCCTGCCGCGCCTGCTTGTGGGCCGCGCGCGAACAGGCGAGCTCCGCGACCATGGTCTCCACGATGCCCCGCATATAGACGTGTCCGCCTACGGTGCGGGCGCGTTCCTCGTTGATCCGGCGCAGCGTGTGGCAGATGGCAGACGTCGCTTCCTCGTGCCATGATTCGGCAAACGCCTCAAAGATTCCCGCGAACTCGGTGGGATAGCGGTGCTCCAGTTCGTCAAAATATCCAGGCAAAAAGAGCACCGAGCGCGAGTGATAAAGCTCCCCCGCAAACAGCGGGCTTAATTCCTCGCCACAGCTATCTTGGATAAAGCTGCAAACGGCATTGTTTGGCCACGGTCCATGCAATGGTTTGAGGTTCGCGGGCGTTATGCCAGCCTCGGGCATGCATGTAAGTGTGGGCGCGCTGACTTCGCTCACGCAGGCGTATGGCTCGGGTGTGTATTCGGCCAGGTACATATCGTGCGTCGGGGTAATGAAATGCTCCATGACGATGCAGGCAGGGGAGAGAGGCATGATCCATGCGCGGCCGTGCGCCCGATCGTTTGCCACCTCGCCGGTAAAGACAGCGCCCTTGCCGGAAAGCTCCAGGCCAAACTGCTCAAACTGTGGTGCGTAGAGCTCGGTTATGTCGGTCGCGGCCCGATGCATTTTCAAAAGCGTCCCCTTCCTTTGCGGAAACGTCCACGCCTGGCTCGATTGTGTGCCTTGGCTAACATATCAATGATAAGTTGATTGAGGTTAACTCTCAAGCCGTCAGAAGGGAACCTCATGGCAAAGGGATCAAAAAAGGAAGGCAGCGGCATCGGCGAGCTGCTTGCATATGCCGGTGACCGTAAATACCTCACGTATTTGGGCATGGCTCTCTCGGCGCTCTCGCAGCTGCTGAGCTTTGGCCCGTACGTTTGCATCTGGTTTGTCGCGCGAGACCTTATCGCTGTGGCACCTAACTGGAGCGAAGCCACCGATATCGCGATGTATGGCTGGTGGGCCGTGGGTTTTGCCCTGGCAAGCATCGTAGTTTATTTCGTGGGGCTCATGTGCACGCACCTGTCTGCGTTTCGCTGCGCGTCCAATATCCGCAAGACTACGAGCGAGCACCTGCTTAAGTTGCCGCTTGGCTACTTTGACACGCACGCCACCGGTGAGCTGCGCCGTATTGTAGACGGATGCGCCGCCTCCACCGAGACCCTGCTCGCGCACATGCTGCCCGATATCGCCGGCGCCACCGCCATGGTCGCAGGCCTGCTCGTGCTGCTTTTCGCCCTCGATTGTCGCTTGGGCGTGGCATGCCTTATCTCGGTCGTCGTTTCGCTTGGCGCCATGGCCACCATGATGAGCGGCAAAGGCGCCGAGTTCATGAAGGCCTACATGGGAGCGCTGGTCAAGATGAACAAGACCGGCACCGAATACGTACGCGGCATCCCCGTGGTCAAGGTGTTCCAGCAGACGGTCTACTCCTTCAAGGCCTTCCACGATGCGATTGCCGAATACGCGGACATGGCACAAAGCTATGCGGGCACGTTCTGCCGAGGTCCGCAGGTACTCAACCTTACCGCGCTCAATGGTCTTGTGGCATTCCTGCTGCCCGTGGCGTTGCTGTTGGCGCCGGGCGAGACGGACTTCGCGCATTTTATGGCAAACTTCACGTTTTACGCGATATTTTCGGCCGTGGTGCCGACGGCCATGACCAAGCTCATGTTTGTGGGCGAGGCCTCTCAGATGAGTGCCGATTCGCTGGCCCGCATCCGAAGCATCATGGATTCCAAGCAGCTCTCCGTGCCCGCCCAACCCAAGCACCCTGCTGGCGGCGACGTGCGATTTGAGGACGTGAGCTTTACCTACGAGGGTGCCGAAGCACCTGCCGTTAGCCATGTAAGTTTTAGCGTTTCCGCGGGTAGCACCCTCGCCCTGGTGGGTCCCTCGGGTGGCGGTAAGTCAACCTGCGCAAGCCTGATCCCGCGTTTTTGGGATGTTTCCTCGGGTCGAGTGCTCGTAGGCGGTGTGGACGTTCGCGATATGGATCCGCACGAGCTTATGGACCAGGTCGCCTTTGTGTTCCAGACCAACCAGCTGTTCCGGCAAACACTTGCCGATAACGTGCGCGCCTCCAAGCCTACGGCCACTGACGACGAAGTGCGTGCGGCCCTCTCCGCAGCTCAGTGCGACGACATTGTGGCCAAGCTCCCGCAGGGCATCAATACCATGCTCGGGGCCGGCGGGGCATATCTTTCGGGCGGCGAGGTCCAGCGCGTGGCACTCGCCCGCGCAATCCTTAAAGACGCGCCTATCGTGGTGCTCGATGAGGCCACGGCGTTTGCCGATCCCGAGAACGAGGCGCTCATCCAGCGCGCCTTTAGCAAGCTGGCGGCGGGCCGCACGGTCATTATGATTGCGCACCGACTCTCGACTGTAGTGGGCGCAGACCAAATCGTGGTGCTCAACCAGGGCAGCGTGCAGGAGTCGGGTACCCATGCCGAGTTGCTGTCCCAAGAGGGCCTGTATGCCAAGATGTGGGCCGAATACGAACAGGCCGCGAGCTGGAAGATCACTGCTGCGGCCGCGGATGACGCCGTCACGAAGGGAGGCGAGGCCTAAATGTTCGCCTCATTCCAAAAGAAGTATTTCCTATCCGATAAAGGCGTCGCCGGAGTAAAACGCGGCATTTTCTGGACCACGCTCACCAATCTCATTACCATGGCCGGCATGGGCTTTTTATTCCTGGTCATGGCCGGTTTTGTTGAACATCTCGCCACCGGCGCCGACCTGCCGGATGCCCTGCCGATCGTGGGCGGCCTCATGGTCTTTTTCGTGTTGCTCTTTGCCTCTAACTGGCAGCAGTATTACAACACCTACTGCATCTTTTACGAGGAGTGCGGCAAGCAGCGTATGGAGATTGCCGAGCGCTTGCGCAAACTGCCGCTGTCGTTTTTTGGTCGTCGTGATCTGGCCGATTTAACCGAGACCATCATGGGCGACGTCCAGGCCATGGAGCACGCCTACAGCCACGTGCTGGGAGAGCTTTGGGGTGCCATCATCGCAAGTGCCATTGTGTTCGTGGCATCGCTGTTCTTTTGCTGGCAACTGGCGATTGCGGCGTTTTGGAGCGTTCCCGTGGCCTTTGCCGTGCTGTATCTAACACGCGGCCCCATGACTCCGGTGTTCGATCGCGTGCGTGCCGAGAAGGTCAAGGTTACCGAGGCAATTCAAGAGACGCTCGACTGCGTTCGCGAGATCCGCGCCACCAACCAGGAGGCCCATTATCTTGAGGGACTCAACGTCGTGATCGATGCCGAGGAGCGCGAGACCACCAAGGGCGAGCTCGCTAACGGGCTTTTGGTTAACTCCGCCTTTGCCATCCTGCGTCTGGGCATTGCCACCACGCTGGTCACGGGTGCCGCGATGGTCGCCTCCGGGCAGGTCGATTTTTTGGTGATGTTTGCCTTCCTGCTTATGGTGAGCCGTATCTATGCACCCTTTGACCAGGCGTTAATGTTAATGTCCGAGCTGTTTGCCGCCGAGTCGTCTGCCAAGCGCATGCGTTCCATCATGGAAGAGCCTGTGGCGCGGGGCAGCGAGATATTTGAGCCCGTGGGCCACGATGTGGTGTTCGATCACGTGGCATTTGGCTATGGTGCGGGCGAGGACGGCCGTGCCGGCGAGAAAGTTCTTACCGATGTGAGCTTTACCGCCAAGGAAGGCGAGGTCACGGCGCTGGTCGGTCCTTCGGGTTCCGGTAAGTCTACGGTGAGCCGCCTGGCCGCGCGCTTTTGGGATGCCACCGCGGGCAAGGTTACCGTGGGTGGCGTGGATGTCGCGAGCGTGGATCCCGAGGTGCTCCTGCGCGACTACGCCATTGTGTTCCAAGACGTGCTGCTCTTTGACGACACGGTGATGGGAAACATCCGCCTCGGGCGTCGTGATGCCACCGATGAGGAAGTGCTTGCGGCCGCGCGTGCCGCCAACTGCGACGAGTTTGTGAGCCGCATGCCGCAGGGCTACGACACCATGATCGGCGAGAACGGCTCCAAGCTGTCCGGCGGCGAGCGCCAGCGCATCTCTATCGCCCGTGCGCTGCTCAAAGACGCGCCTATCGTGCTGTTGGACGAGGCGACGGCGAGCTTGGACGTGGAGAACGAGACTGTGGTTCAGCAGGCACTCTCCCGTCTGCTTGCAGGTAAGACGGTTATCGTTATTGCCCACCGTATGCGCACGGTGGAAAATGCCGACAAAATCGTTGTGCTCAAGGATGGTGTGGTTGCCGAGCAGGGCGCTCCGGCGCAGCTCAAGGCAGCAGGTGGAGAATTCGCCCGCATGGTTGCGCTGCAAAAGGAGGCGGCGGACTGGCAGCTGTAGGACTGTGGCAAAGGGACTGTCCCAAAATATGACAAAGGGGCAGTCCCTTTGTCATATTGAGGTCACCCCCATAGTTTCCAAAAAGTTAACCATTGTTGAACTTAATAGTTAGATAAACTAAACTATTTTCCAAAAGTGTGCTCGAGCAAACTTGTTTACTCGGGCGCTGAGGCACCGTGCCGCGTCCAATGCGGCAAAAGGGAGAAGCAACATGAAGAAGTCGACGTTCAATACCCTGCTTGTCGGTGGCGGTTTTCTGCTTGGCACGGCCGGCATCAAGCTGCTCACCAGCGCTCCGGTCAAGAATGCCTGCGTGCAGGGTATTGCGTGCGGCATGCGCATCAAGAACGGCTACCAGGACATGGTCGAGCAGGCCAAGGCCAATGTCGATGACATGGTTGCCGAGGCTGCCTACATCACCCAGAGCGAGGCCGCTGCTGACGAGGCAGCCGAGTAACGCTCCCAGGCACAAACTATGAGATTCTCGATTATTAGCGAGATCCCCGGCAGGACCCGTCTTCAATTGGCGGGTCCTGTGCCAGAGAGCGATCTCGATGCACTTCTTAAGCTCAGCGGCGATATCGACGGCGTGCACAAGGTGCGCGTTTATGGCCGTATTGGTCAGATGGCGCTCGAATATGACGAGCGGTGTCGTGCGGGCGTACTCGACGCCTTGGGTGCGCTCGATGCCCAGGCCATTGCCGACGCAAAGACGGGTTACGTGATGCAGCTTGAGCCACGCAAGCACAAGCTCGTCATGGATCTTGCCACACTTATCGGCGCCCATTACGCACGTCGCTGGTTCTTGCCCACGCCTCTGCGTGCGGTGTTTGTCGTGGCCGGTTACATGGCATTTTTGCGCGCTGCCCTTCATGAGCTGGCGCAGCCGCGCCTGACCGTTCCTGTGCTCGACGCTTCGGCCATCGGCATTTCGTTCGTCAAGCGTGATGTCGACACCGCGGGGCAGACGATGTTCCTGCTCAACGTGGGCGAGCTGCTCGAGGGCTACACCCGTGCCATGAGCGAAAACGAGCTCATCAACTCGCTGCTCGACGTGCCCGACAAGGCGCAAAAGGTCGTCGGCGACACTGAGGTAAGCGTTGCCGCCACCGAGCTTGAACCCGGCGATTTGGTCGCCGTGCGCACCGGCATGTCCATCTGCATTGACGGCGTCGTCGAGCAGGGGAGCGCCATGGTTAACCAGGCGACCCTGACCGGCGAGCCGCTTGCCGTCGAGCGCAGCGCAGGCGATGACGTGTTCGCCGGAACCGTCGTGGAAGACGGCAGCATCTTGGTGCGCGTGCGCGCCAACACGGCTCAGACCAAACTGCGCTCGATTGTCTCGCTCGTGCAGACGGCCGACTCGCTCAAGTCCGAGGGCCAGTCGCATATGGAGGACCTCGCCAACAAGATCGTCCCGTGGAACTTCCTGCTCGCGAGCCTGGTTGCGCTTACCACGCGTAGCCTCATTAAGACCTCAGCGGCGCTGATGGTCGACTACTCGTGCGCACTCAAGCTCACGGGTTCCGTCGCCGTCATGACTGCCATGAGCGACGCCGCCAAGATGGGCATTATGGTCAAGGGCGCGAAGTACTTTGAGTCGTTTGCCAAGGCCGATACCATTGTCTTTGACAAGACCGGCACGCTGACCGAGGCCCAGCCGCGTCTTGCCTGCGTGCTCACCACCGATGGTTGGAGCGAGGACGAGATCCTGCGCCTTTCCGCTTGCTTGGAGGAGCATTTCCCGCATCCGGTGGCGCGCGCCGTGGTCAATGCGGCACGCGAGCGCGAGCTTGAGCACCGTGAACGCCATGCTGCCGTCGAGTACATCGTGGCGCACGGCATCGCTTCGTCCATCGAAGGGCGTCGCGCCATCATCGGTTCGGCGCACTTTGTATTCGAGGATGAGGGCGCACAGCTCGAGTCCGACATTAAGGAGCAAATCGAGCTCCAGATGGAGGGCCTGTCGCCGCTGTATCTGGCGGTCGACGGCACGGTCGTGGGCGTGCTCGGCATCGAGGATCCGCTCAAGCCTGGGGTCCGCGAGGCCATCGCCGACCTGCACGCGTTGGGTGTTAAGCACGTGGTCATGCTCACGGGCGACTCGGAACGCACGGCCGAGCGCATTGCTCGCGAGGCAGGTGTCGACGAGTTTAAGGCCGAGCTGCTGCCCGAGGACAAGTACGCCTATGTGGAGCGGATTAAGCGCGAGGGGCGCCACGTTGCCATGGTGGGCGACGGCGTCAACGACTCACCGGCGCTGGGCCTGGCCGATGTGGGTCTGGCCATGGGCGGTGGAAGCGACATCGCCAAGGAGGTCGCCGATATCATCCTGACCGACACGGATCTCGCCGCGATCGTGCGCCTGCGCCGCATGAGTCAGGGTCTCGTTGATCGTCTGACGAGTTCGTATTCCAAGGTGATGCTCACCAACTCGGCGCTGTTGGCATTGGGTATTACCGGCATGATCACTCCGCAGACGTCGTCACTGCTGCACAACGGCTCGACGATTGCCTACAGCCTGGGCAACGCAAAGGCGTACCTGCGCTAGCGTTTTCGATTGAGTATATGGCCTGCATTCGGGTGGCACCGCAGCCGCCAGGGTGCAGGCCTTCTTTTGTTTGACGAGAGGCTAGCTCGGATATATGCTCGTGCTAGCAATGCTAGTAAATGCTGAAGGTGAGGTTGAGATGGCTACCGTTGGCGGCATGGCGCAGGTGAACGTTCGCGTAGATCGCCAGGTGAAGAACCGTGCCGAGGAGGCGCTGCGGCTTTCGGGCGGGTCATTGCCCGAGCTCATCAAAAAGGTGGTGGCCAAGGTCGCGCAGGGTGGCGGGCAGTGCGAGGAAGTGCTTGCGGCCGTCGACGACCGGCAGCAGACCGTCGCGCCCGATACTCCGTTCGCCGCATCATGGGCAGCGGCGGATCAGCTTTACGCGGACCTGGGCATCGCTACGTCGTCCGTGTCCGACGATCGCGGTTGGGACACAATCTATTCCGAAGCCATGGATGAGCATTATCGCCAAAAGGGGATGACCCAGTGAGTGGGGCTCCCCTCAAAATAATGGTGGATGCCAACGTATGGGTTGATTCGTTTTGCGTTGACCATGCCGAGTCGCTTGCCGCGCGTGCGTTTATTGGGCGGGCGACGGAGACGGGGGCGTTGCTGTTCTTTCCGGTGCATATTGCCAAGGACGTGCTGTACGTTGTCCAACACGAGCTGAAGCGTAGCGTTCTTGCCAGCGGGGGAGCGCTCGACGAGGCTTCTGCCCGCGCGATTGGCGATGCGGCGCTGGCGTTTGTTCGGAACATGACCGAAAACGCCACGGCCGTGGGTGCTGATGCATCCGATCTGTGGCTAGCCGACAAATATCTGACGCTCCATCGCGATTACGAGGACAACTTGGTGCTCGCCGCGTGCAAGCGCGCACAGGTCGATTACTTGGTGACCAACGATCGCAAACTGCTCGAACATGCCGATCTTGCAGCAAAGACCCCGCGCCAAATGATGCCGATTCTTGCTTTGGCGGAACGTGGCGGTGCGGCTATCGGTTGACGCGAACTGTTTGCGGGCCTCTTGGACGACGATGCGCCAAGGGGCCCGCGTCTGCTATTTACAAAAGCTCGGCCTTAATGGCGGGACTTTCTGCGAGCTTCTCGGCTGCCTTTTCTTCGGAGCTGTCGAGTGCTGCCAGGCTGCGGTAGACCCACTCGTTGACCTGGGTGTTCTTGACGCCTGCGGTCTGCATAAGGGCGCCTACCTCGCGGATTGCTGCGAGCAGATCGGCTTTGGGACCCGCGAGCTCGACCTCGATGCCGTGGTAGGCGGCCACGCCGCGGTTCTCACTCACGTGGTCGATAAAGCCCTCGACGGTCTCAAGCTGCTGGGCGAGAGCTGCATTATCGTCAGCGTCCAGCGCGACGAGTGCGTTCGATACCGTGAGGGCGGGATGTCCGCAGGGGACAAAGCCTTCGATGACATCCATAGCTTCGGTAATGGTTGAGCCCAGGCCTGCGAGGGCATTGACGAGTTGCTGTTTGGTATCCATAACGGTCCTTTCGACGGATCAATTTTGCTTGGCGAAAATATACGTGACGCGATCGGTAGCAAAAGTGCGAAGTGCGGCGCACATTGGGGTCTTCACAGCTCGTGCATAGAACAGCTGTCCGCTTTCAGAACGTGGTAAGATAACACTCCACAAGCGGGGCTCGCCCTGCATGTTCCTTGAAAAGTCGACGGGTGTTGGGTGCTCGTGCCCAATGCCATCCAGACTTTCCCGACATTCGGGGGCGACTGGTTTCGACACGATAGCTCTGAGAGAGGAAGCAAGCCGAGGTCTCCTCGCCTCGTTAAACAGGGGTACCGTCAAATTGAATTGACAACAACTCTTCTTTTGAGCCTATGGCTCTTGCTGCTTAGTTTATAGCGGCGCGTCAACCCGGTGATTTCCCCGACACCGGCGCGACGTCATTTTAGGGGAATGCTCCTGCGCACGTAATCGGTATGGCGCGGGCTAAGACCGAACCGGTTAGGACGCCGCGAGCGTGTCGCTGCGCGCAAAGCGTCCGAGACAAAACCAGCGACTGAGCTTGGAGATGCCAATCAGGGGGCTTTCGTGGACCGGAGTTCGATTCTCCGCGCCTCCACCAATAGTTACAAGCAGGTAGGTAAACGCACCTACCTGCTTTTTTATTACTTATAGATACCGCGGAGAATCGAACTCTGTGCAGGGCGCGGGCGTAAAGAAAACGCGTAAGCGTTTTTAGCCCGCGGGCGAGGACGCCGGCAGGCGGCCGAAGCCGGTGCGGATTTGCGAAGCAAATACGCGGATTCTCCGCGCAATCTATCAGCCCAATATGGATGCGATGTTTATCGAATTTCAGCTGGCCATGCCCCGCACCAACGCAAGCCCTAAACCGCGGAGAATCGAACTCTGCGCAGGGCGCGGGCGTAAAGAAAACGCCTTGGCAACGCAGACCGGGACACGCTTTCCCGATGGCAGCCCAGGCGGAAAGCACGTCCCGGAATCCGCGCTCAGACTGGGATGTAGTTTCCGGATGATGCCTCAAGCGGAAACTGCGACCCGGAATCGAGCCGTAGAGTGGGATATGCTTTCCCAATGGCAGCTCAAGCGGAAAGTACATCCCGGAATCCTCATTCGGAATGGGATGCAATTTCCAAATGAATGGCTAGCGGAAAGTTCATCCCGGAATCCGCGCTCAGAACGGGACGCGCTTTCCCAATGGCGGTCCAAGCGGAAAGTTCATCCCGGAATCCCGCTTCAAACTGGGACACACTTTCCGCTTCACCTGCCGCCTCGAAAAACCCATGCGCTCGCCATTCCAAAACTGGGTAGAAGAAAGCCAAAACGCAATCGCAGGAGGTCAATATGACTGCAGAAGATAAGGCAAAGAACGCCGGCAAGGTCGCACTCGTTTTGGAGGGCGGCAGCTTCCGCGGGCAATTTACCGCGGGCGTGCTCGACGTTCTCATGGAGGCCGGCGTCGAGATTCCGGCTGTCTACGGTGTATCGGCCGGCGCCCTCAACGGCGTGAACTACAAGTCGCATCAGATCGGCCGTGCCAACCGCATCAACCTGGCTTTCTGCAGCGACAACCGCTTCATGGGCGCCGCATCGTTTGCATCCACGGGCTCTATCGTCGGCTACGACTTTATCTTCAACGATGTCCAGGACCGCCTGGATCCCTTTGACAACGAGACGTTCGACGCGAGCCCCATCGAGATGTACGCCGTCGCGACGGACATGCTCTTTGGAACCGCCACGTACCTGCCGGTCAAAAGCGCTGTGCTCGATCTCGACGCCGTGCGCGCCTCGACTTCGTTGCCGCTGGTGACGCCGCCGGTCGAGATAGACGGGCACAAATACGTCGACGGCGGCGTAGCCGATTCGGTCCCCATCGAGCATGTGCTCGAGGAGGCGGGCTTCGACCGTGCGGTCGTCATCGTCACGCAGGACCGCTCGTACGAGAAAAAGCCCTACGAGTTTTTGCCGGCCGCGCGCGCCCGCTATGCCGACTACCCCTATCTGCTCGAGGCTATCGAGACGCGCCACGACCGTTACAACATCCAGCGCATGCACCTGTGGAAGTATGAGCGCGAGGGCCGTGCGTTGGTCGTCGCTCCGCAAAAGCCGGTCGAGGTCGGCCATGTCGAGCACGATTCGGCAAAGCTTTTGGACCTATATATCCAGGGCCGCCAGGAGGCAAAGCGCTTGCTCGCGGAAATCCAAGAGTTCGTTGAGCGCTAGCGACGGCGAACCCTCAAAAAATGACAACAGCTAAAGAGCTGGAAAATCACGGCTCGTGGATGACATGTGCAGAAACTCTGGTCGGAGCCAAAATACCTGTTGACTCGTACGGCGAGCGGGGTAATATGGACGGGTTACTTGCAGAGCCCCGTGAATCTCTGTAACAACACGTACTGTACATGGAGGAGTCTAAGTGATTTCGAAATCGACTCACTACGCCAAGCAGGGCGAGGTCCAGCGCAACTGGGTTCTCGTCGACGCCGATGGTGCTGTCCTGGGCCGTCTTGCCACCCAGATCGCAATGATCCTGCGCGGTAAGAACAAGCCCCAGTTCACGCCCAACAGCGACTGCGGCGACTTCGTTGTCGTCATCAACGCCGATAAGGTCCAGCTTACCGGTAACAAGGCCGACACGAAGACCTATTATCGCCACAGCGGCTACAACGGCGGCCTCAAGGCTGAGAGCTTCCGCCAGGCTATGGAGAAGCACCCGGAGAAGGTCATCGAGCGCGCCGTTCGCGGTATGCTGCCCAAGACCACCCTCGGCCGTGCCCAGATGACCAAGCTTAAGGTCTACGCTGGTGCCGAGCATCCGCACGCTGCCCAGAACCCCACGAAGATTGAGCTGGAGGCTTAAAGATGGCTGAGAACACCGTTGTCTACCAGGGTACCGGCCGTCGTAAGAACGCCGTCGCCCGCGTCCGTCTCGTCCCCGGCACCGGCAAGGTGACCATCAACAAGCGTGACGCCGAGCAGTATTTCGGCCGTCATCAGCTCGTTGAGAACGCCCTTGCTCCCTTCAAGGTGACCGACACCGCCGGTCAGTTCGACGTTATCGCTCTGTGCGATGGCGGCGGCATCTCCGGTCAGTCCGGCGCTCTGCGCCTGGGCATCGCTCGCGCTCTTCTGAACGCTGGCGACTACCGTGCTGACCTCAAGAAGGCCGGTTTCCTTACGCGCGATGCTCGCGTGGTCGAGCGCAAGAAGTACGGCCTCAAGAAGGCCCGCCGCGCTCCCCAGTTCTCCAAGCGCTAAGGTTTTATCTCCTTTCGAGATACAATGTACAAGCGGGGCCTGCCGATTCCTCGGCGGGTCCCGCTTTTCTTTTTCGACTAGGGTGGGCGGTTGCATATCGCCTGCTAGGGAAGGAGCAATCCTATGCCCCAGAACATCTTCGGTACCGATGGCGTCCGTGGCGTCGCCAACGCCGATCTTTCGTGCGACCTCGCGTTTCGCCTGGGCCGCGCGGCGACCAAGTTCCTTGGTCCGGACATCTGCATCGGCCGTGACACGCGCCTTTCGGGCACCATGCTCGAGAGCGCTCTGACCGCCGGCATCATGGCCGAGGGCGGCCGTCCGCACTGCTGCGGTGTCATCCCCACGCCTGCCGTGGCGCTGCTCACTGTTCAAAACGAGCTCGACGGCGGCATCGTCATCTCCGCTTCGCATAATCCGCCGGAGTTCAACGGCATCAAGTTCTTTAGCCGCAAGGGCATGAAGCTTCCCGACGCGGTCGAGGAAGAGATCAGCGCCTGGGTCATGTCCGAGGAGGCCATGGCTGCCGATACGCTGCCGACTGGCGCCGGCGTGGGCCACATCATCAAGATGAAGGACGCCCGCAAGGCATATGTCGATCATGCCATCGATACGCTTGATGGCCTGAGGCTCGATGGCCTGGTCGTTGCCGTTGACTGCGGTCACGGTGCTTCCTGCCAGACCACGCCCGCCGCGCTGCAGCGCCTGGGCGCCACGGTCCATGCCATCAACACCGATTACTGCGGCACTGACATTAACGTTGAGTGCGGCTCTACGCACCTCGAGCCCCTGCGCGAGCTCGTGCTGCGCACCCATGCTGACATCGGCCTGGCCCACGACGGCGACGCCGACCGCGTACTGTTCGTGGACAGCGAGGGCAATGAGATCGACGGTGACTACATCCTGGCTATCTGCGGTTCCGACCTGGCCGCTCGCGGCAAGCTCGCCAACTCCGAGATCGTCTCGACCGTCATGTGCAACCTGGGCTTCTCCATCGCTATGAAGGAGCAGGGCTTCGAGATGGTTCAGACCGCCGTGGGCGACCGCTACGTTCTGGAGCGCATGCTCGCGGACGGCGCCGTCATCGGCGGCGAACAGTCCGGCCACATCATCTTCCTGGAGCACAACACCACCGGTGACGGCCTGGTGACGGCTCTGCAGCTGCTGGCCGTGCTCAAGCGCACCGGTCGTACCCTCACCGATCTTGCCGGCATCATGAAGAAGTACCCGCAGGTACTCGTCAACGTGCATTCCGACAACAAGGCTGGTCTGGACGATTGCCAACCCATCTGGGATGCCGTCGCTGCTGCCGAGAAGGAGCTTGACGGCCGCGGCCGCATTCTGGTGCGCCCGAGCGGTACCGAGCCGCTGGTCCGCGTGATGGCCGAGGCCGAGACGCACGAGCTGACCCAGCGCGTTGTCGACGACATCGTCGAGGTTGTCAAGCGCGAACTTCCCTAATGGTCAAAAACGGGTGCCAAGTGGTAAACTGTTAAGGTTATTTTGATTGATCGGTATGTCCGAGGGGGAGCATGTTCACTAAAGTCCTAAGGTCTTTTGGTATGCGTGGTCGAGTCCTTACGCTGGATGCTCCCATCTCGGGCGACGTCATTCCGCTTTCCGAGGTAAACGACCAGACGTTTGCCACCGGCCTTTTGGGCCAGGGCGTGGCGATTCAGCCCACCGGAACGCGTGTGATCGCGCCGGCTGATGCCAAGGTCGAGGCCATTTTTCCCACGGGACACGCTGTTGCGCTTAACACGGTCGATGGTCTGGACGTGCTCATCCACGTTGGTTTGGACACTGTTCAGCTCGAGGGCAAGCACTTTACCGTACATGCGCAAGTGGGCGACATCGTCCATAAGGGCGATGTACTCATTGAGTTCGACCGCGAGGCAATTGCTGCCGAGGGCTACGATGTGACGGTTCCCATCTTGGTGTGCAACTCCGTTGAGTTCTCGAGCATCAAAGGCTCCGTTGGTGTGCATGTCGAAGAGATGGACCAGCTCATTGTTGCTCGCGAGCGCTAGCAAGTGCACGTGGCCATTAGCCTACAATTCAAACACGTTTACGGAGGGCGCCCTTGAAAGAGGACGCCCTCCGTGGCAAGATGGGATTTGTCCGAAGCTAAAAGGCTTTGGGTCACCGTGGACGGGCAGGGGCCTCGACGCGGTTAGACACGAGACACATACATTACGCGACCTCGCCCTGGTGGCCGCACACGTTGGTTGCGGCCGACGCGGGCCGCGGGCAAGTGCTTGTAAGGGAGCCTTGCCTCTCTTGTACGAGAAAGGACGCGTAATGAAGATCATTAAAGCTAAAGACTACGAGGATATGAGCCGCAAGGCCGCTAATATCATTTCGGCGCAGGTTATCCTCAAGCCCGACTGTGTACTGGGCCTTGCCACCGGCTCCACCCCGATCGGTGCCTACAAGCAGCTCGCTGCTTGGTACGAGAAGGGCGACGTCGACTTTGCCGAGGTCAGCACCTATAACCTGGACGAGTATCGCGGCCTTTCGCACGACGATCCCCAGAGCTATCACTACTTCATGCGTGAGAACTTCTTCGATCACATCAACATCGACCTGAACAACACGCATGTGCCCGACGGTTCCAACCCCGACGCCGCCGCTGCCTGCTCTGAGTACGACAAGATCGTCGCCGCCGCCGGTTACCCGGATCTGCAGCTGCTCGGCATCGGCAACAACGGCCACATCGGCTTCAACGAGCCCGATGACCACTTCTCCAAGGGCACGCACTGCGTCGACCTCACCGAGAGCACCATTCAGGCCAACAGCCGCCTGTTCGACAGCATCGACGATGTTCCCCGTCAGGCCTACACCATGGGTACCCAGACCATCATGTATGCCCGCATGATCCTGGTCGTCGCCAACGGCGAGGCCAAGGCTCAGGCCGTGCATGACATGTGCTATGGTCCGGTTACGCCCGAGTGCCCGGCTTCGATCCTGCAGCTGCACACCAACTGCGTTGTCGTTGCCGACGAGGCCGCCCTTTCGCTCTGCGAGTAGCGCGAATCCTGCACCTCGACATAGCCTTGCCTAAGGCCTCCGCTTTGCGGGGGCCTTTTTGCTATCCCTTTTTGCCCACTTGACCAAAAACTTGCCGCAAGCTTGACGAATGCCGGATGTCCAACAGCTTGATTCATTCTATACCAGATTCTATGCAAAAATGCCACTAGAAGGTCGTAGACGGTAGCGGGTGCTAGGCGAGTTGAATGACATGGCTGAACCTTGTTCATCTGCGTTACACTGCCGCTTAGATGGGACAAGCTGACAAGCTCATTTACCTGCTTAAAGACCGATTAGTCAGGGGATTAATAACAATCGGCCCTCGCTGTACAAAAACTTGCCGCTTGCGTACCAAAAGACAACCTAAAACACAAGGTCGCTCTATTCATAGCGCGGCTTGTATGGTCTTGCGGCTACAGTGTCCATACGGTCGAGTTGAGGAGCGGGCATGGTAAACGATTTGAGCAGTATAGGCGAGCTCGAGCTGATGCCTCTGGGCGGAGGCTATATGGTGCGACGCGAACGCTTGATGAATGAGCTTATCGCCAAGGGCCGAAAGGCCGGCATCGTGGTTCTTTATGCGCCCGACGGGTTTGGGAAGACCTCGGTGCTGCTGCAGTACACCCATGAGGTTAAATGCGACCCGACGCGAGGTCCCGTGCGGATTATCGAGGCGGATCGCGCCATTGGGCGCGAGGTATTTATGCAGCTCGAGGTGGTTACCGAAGAACTCAAAGACAAACCGCACTCCCTTATCGCGATTGATAATGTGCCAAACCTCGATCAGCACGATACCGAAGACCTCATCGACAGGATTCGCGGCCTGCGCGCTATGGGGGTAGGGGTCTTTATCTCCTGCCGTCCTTCAAATCGTCAGCTGATTCATGGGCTGGGCGATTCGGTTAAGATCAATGCGCAGATGCTCAAGGTGCATGCCTATGAGTATTCGGCGTGGGCATCGGCGTTTTCGATCAGCACATCGCTCGACTTTTATCAGCTCACGCAGGGCGTGCCCGAGCTCGTTTCGGCATTGCAGACGGGTCTGTATGGCCAAGGTGACGTAGCCGGTCTGCTCGAAAACGAGATTGTCAACGTATATGGCGCGGCACTTGTCGATCTGGCTTCGCTCGACAATAATGCGCTGTTTTGCGTGGCATGCCTCATGGTTTTGATGGGCGAGGGCAATATCGCAGAACTCGAGGCTTGTGGGGTGAGGCTGTCGATGGTCGACCAGTCCTATTTTGTACGCGACTACCCGATCTTTGGCTTGGATCCCGCCGAGCGGAGTTTTACGTGTCTGGGCACGGAGGATAACGGACGCTTGCGCTTGCGTAAGTTGGTGGCCGAGGTTCGCCCCGAACTTGTTCCGAGGGCGGCCCGGATTTTGCTTAAGGCGGGCCGATGCGGTGCGGCGATGGGCCTGGCGGACGCCTTTTTGGACCGTGAGGCGGTTCTTGAACTTGCTGGGCAGTATGGGGTCGATCTGGCTCTGACGGGGCACGGGGCCGATATCTGCCGAGCAGCGCTGGGCACGATCGGTGCCGACGATCCGGCTCCAGAGCCAACGCCTGCCGAAGCGCTTGGCGTATATCTGGCAGCGGTCAGCGTGTCCAATACAAAGCTCGCTCGCTATATGGCATCGGTCATCGAGCGCGGGGGCGAACGGGCGGCCTGCGAAATAGACCCTGTTTCATGGAGGGTGGCCCAGACGCTGACGGCTGTTTGCTATGGGGACAACGGGCTTGGGCTTCCTACGAACCTGGCCGTGCCAGAAATCGAGACATCCCATACCGCACTCGATATGTTGTCTGCGCATATCGAGGTCAAGCGGTGCCTGACCGAGCGGGGAGATGACGGCGGCGTTCTACAGCAGCTCAAAACGAGCAAGGCCTACGACTGCGAGCTCGACATCGCGGGGATTGTTATACGGGCCGATAGCATGCTGGTGGAGCTCTTTGACGGGTCGTTTGCGGGAACCGACGAGCGCGACGACGAGATGACGGTGGTGCGGGAGGCGCTCGACGTACGTGGGCTTAAGGCGATGGCTATCTGGGTGCGCATGGTGTTGGCGGCACGGCGGCTCCTTTCCGGCTTGCCGGTAACCGACGACGCGGCGTTCAACGAGCTCGATCGTTTTGCCGTGCGCATGCGCGACAACCAGATTCAGCTGTTTGGGCTGTTGCTAGAAGGCTGGCAGTCACTGGCAGAGGGACGGCCGGTTAATGCAAAGTTCCGTGCGGTCCAAGTGCTCAAACTTGCCGAGGAGTCGATTGCGTACATGCGCGATAACGCATTGCTGCTGGAGCGCGCGGCATATCTGCGTAACACCTCGATGGTTTCGGTGCGCGAGGAAGCGGAGTTGCTCGATATAAGCCAGACGCAGGTTGGTGGAGCGGAGGCCTGGATGGTGGCGCTGCATTTGGCCTGTGCGGGCCGAGACAGCGATCTTGCGGCCTGGATGTCCATGAATCGTGCGGGGATTCTAGAGCCATCGTATCGGCTCTTTGCGCGCCTTGCCATGCATTGTCTGGGCGAGCCGGCGGGCAGGATACGCAAGAAGCTTCCCGTGCGCGAGCTGTCGCGGTACTCGCTGCGCGACGATTTGGAAGGAGAGGGCGAGCGCCTGTTCCAGGCCGGCGAGGTTGAAGCCGTTGATACCATCGACCATATCGAGATTCGCATGTTTGGTGCGTTTCGCGCCGAGCGCGATGGGTTTCCCATCACGGACAAAATGTGGCGCCGCAAGAAGGCGGCGACGCTTGCCGAGCGGCTTGCGCTGGGCATGGATGCGCTCGTCGATCGTGAGACGCTGGCCATGGAGCTGTGGCCCCATGCCGAGTTCAATAGTGCCCGCAACAACCTGTACTCGACGATATCGCGCTTGCGGTCGGCTTTGGGGCCGACGCCGGATGGCAAGTCATGTGTGCTCATCCAAAATGAATGCATTGGGCTCAACGTCGACTACGTCAAGACCGATGTACGGCTGTTTGACCAGATAAGCCGCGAGGTTTTGGGAAATCGCACGGGTGCGCGCGGGCCCCATTTAGTTGAGCTGTGTCTTAAGATTGAGCAGCTTTATGCCGGACCGCTGTATGTTCCCAATGGCTGTAATCCCACCTACTTTTTGCGTATGCGGCGCATTATGCAGTCAAAGTACATCGATTGCATGATTAAGGGAGCAAATGCCGCTCTAGAAGAAAACGATCTGCAGTCGGCGATTTGGCTGGCGGAGTCGGGGCTTCGGCAGGAAACGGCGCGCGAGGATATGGTGCGCTGCGCCATGCGCGTCTACAGTGCGGCGGGGCGGCGGCGCGATATCGTCGAGCTATACAGCGGGCATATGCACCATCTGAGGGAGCAGGTCAATGGCGTGCCCGAGCCCGAGACGCGGCGTCTGTACGAGCGCTTGGTGGAGGGGCGGCTCAATCGCGTGCTGGTCGAGCGATAAAAAACGGGTGCCCAAAGTACTTGGGCACCCGTGAGCTTGCTATGTGTTGGCTCGCCGGATCATTGGCTCTTAGACGAGCTTGATCTTCTCGATATCCTTGCGCGAGGACTCGCGATACAGCGAGAACTTGCGGCCGATAACCTGGACGACCTCGGCGTGGCAGCGCTCGGCGAGCTCCTCGGCGGCCTCGCGGGCAGAAAGGCTGGAGCCGTCCAGCACAGAGCACTTAACGAGCTCGTGCTTCTCCAGGTAGGCGACCGTCTGCTCGACGGTGCCCTCGTTGACATCGGACTTGCCGATGATGATGGCGGGGTTGAGGTGATGGGCCATGCTGCGAAGCTGCTTGACCTGGGCTCCTGTCAGTGCCATGGGTTCTCGCTTTCTATGTATGGGGCGCCCCGCGACGGGGCCTTAATCTACGTGAGCTGTCCCACGATAGCGCAGGAACGGCGCGGTGTGGAGCGCGTTTGCCCAGTTCAAAAAGAATGCGGATGCCGAGTGAGTGGGCGGCGTGGGCTGCGAACAGGCTATGAGCTGGGAGCAGAGACCGGCTCCCATGCAATAAACGCCCAACGGACCTTGCGGACGTGGTCGAGCATATAGCGTCCCTGCGGCACACCCTTGGAGCCCGGCTCACCGGCATGGGGGTTCTCAATCATGTGCTGGGCGATGTAGTCGCGCAGACGGTCGACCTTATCCTCGTTGCCATGCTCGAGCATACGGGAAAAATCTGCTACGCCCGCTTCAAGGTTATCGAAGGTATCGCGACGAGGCGATTCAAAGTATGTAACCTGCGGCAACGCGCCCATCTGAATGAGGATGTTGAAGGCATACACAAAACCATTACTGCAGGTAACCGAGGCGCCGATGGCGTTCATCAGGTGCAGGTCATAGCGCGGGCTGGAGTTGGCGACCATCGTGACGGCACAACGCCGACGAGCCGTTCGATCAAGCTTGGCAAGCGCACCTTTTAGATTGGTCGTCGTAACCGACCGACTGGCAAAGGCAACATCTACCGCTTTCGTGACCGGGCCAACCAAATCCCAATCATCATCCCAAGCAAGCTCAAGCGGCGTAATGCGATCCTCGAGCTCATAGTACTCAATGCCGGCATCAAGCGTGCCCAACATGGCAGGAGAGAAGTCGGCAGCAATCACGGAATGCCCGTCTTGCGCAAGCGGAATAGCAATTGACCCAGCCCCACATCCCATATCGAGCACCGACTCACCAGGCTTAAGCGCCAGCAGTTTTATAAAATCCCGAGCATACGGGGCAGTCTCCAGCGGACGAAAATGCCGAGCCCGCTTATCCCACTCAAAAGGATCATCAGCCCGCCGCCGATCAGCTTGCAGACGCATCCATTCGCCATTCCAATCAGCAGAAAGAAGCTCAGAGCGAGCATCCCCATCAACCACGGGCCAACCTCCTAGCAACAAAAAAGCGACTCCTCCCAAAAGAAGAGCCGCAACCAGCATATATCAGAAAGAACCGATCCAACGCCAAACTGTCGTACCAGCAAAGGCGGGCAGAAGCGAAGCGACTGCCACTGAGCCAGAACCCAGCCAAGGTTGAGATGTGCGGGAGCCCCGCCGCCGGGCGGCAGACATATAAGGTCGATCGCGAGTTCCGCACGAGCCGGAGAGCACTTAATGTGCTCTCCGTGCGAGTCAGGACTGTCCGAGCAGGCGACCTTATATGTCTGCCGCCCGGCGGCGGGGCTCCTCGCCCGAACCCTCAGCTAGTTCTTCAGCGAGTTCAGCGGTGCCGGGAAGCGTCCGCCGCGATGGGCAAGCACGGTGCCGGCGTTGGGGTTCACCGGCATGATGGGTGCACGGCCAAACAGGCCGCCATACTCGACGCAGTCGCCCACGCCCTTGCCGATGGCGGGAATCACGCGGACGGCCGTGGTCTTATTGTTGATGACGCCGATGGCCATCTCGTCGGCGATGATGCCGGCGATGGTCTCGACCGGGGTGTCGCCGGGGATGGCGATCATGTCCAGGCCGACGGAGCACACACAGGTCATGGCCTCGAGCTTCTCAAGCGAAAGCGCGCCGGCTTCGACGGCGGCGATCATGCCGGCGTCCTCGGACACGGGGATAAAGGCGCCGGAGAGACCGCCCACGCTGGAGCTGGCCATGACGCCGCCCTTCTTGACGGCATCGTTGAGCATGGCGAGCGCGCAGGTCGTGCCGGGGCCACCGCAGGTGCCCACGCCGATGATCTCGAGGATGCGGGCAACGGAGTCGCCGATGGCAGGCGTGGGAGCCAGTGACAGGTCGACAATGCCTTTCTCGACACCCAAGCGATGGGCGGCCTCGCGGCTCATGAGCTCGCCGGCACGGGTGATCTTAAAGGCGGTCTGCTTGATTTTCTCGGCAACCTCCATCATCGAGGCGGAGTCGGGGAGCGTCTCCAAGGCAGCAGCCATAACGCCGGGGCCCGAGACGCCAACGTTGATGACGGCGTCGGCCTCGCCACCGCCGTGGACGGCGCCCGCCATAAACGGGGAGTCCTCGACCATGTTGGCAAAGCAGACAAACTTGGAGGCGCCAACGGAATCCTGGTCGGCCGTGAGCTTGGCGGCATCGATGATGGTCTGGGCGGCCATGAGCACAGCGTCCATGTTGATGCCGGCGCGCAGGCTGGCGACGTTGACGCTGGAGCAGACGCGGCTCGTGGTGGCGAGCGCCTGGGGGATGGACTGGATGACGCGGCGGTCGGCGTCGCCGATGCCCTTCTGGACGAGTGCGGAGAAGCCGCCCAGGTAGTCGATGCCGAGCGTCTCGGCCGCGCGGTCGAGGGCATGCGCGATGGGGGTGAGGTCCTCATCCTTGCAGCATGCGGCGATCTGCGCCACCGGGGTGACGGAAACGCGCTTGTTGACGATGGGGATACCGTACTCGCGCTCGAGGTTCTCGGCGGTCTCGACCAGATGCTCAGCCGTGTGCGTCACGTGGTCGTAGATCTTCGTGCACATGCGGTCGAGGTTCTCGTCACCGCAACCCATGAGCGAAACACCCATGGTGATGGTCCTGATGTCGAGGTTCTGTTCCTCAACCATGCCGCGGGTTTCCGCGATTTCTGCGGGCGTGATCGCCATCCTTGCGCTCCTATCTGCCAAAACGAGCATAATCTTATCTATTCTAACGTGCCGCACGTGCCAAGTGGCGCATGCGGCACGTTTTGGTGCTCGGTTGTTTCCGTTGTGTTACTGCCCAAAGACCTCTTCGGCGATGCGCGCGCTCTCGGCGGCGTCCTTGGCGTAGTAGTCCGCGCCGATCTGCTTGGCGTATTCGGGGGTGAGTACGGCGCCGCCCACGATGATCTTGACGCCCGGCACCTCGGAATGAAGCAGCTTGATGGTCTCCTCCATGGCGACGACCGTGGTAGTCATAAGCGCCGAGAGGCCGACGAGTTTGATATCGCGCTCCTTGACGGTCTTGAGTACCTCCTGCGGATCGACGTCGCGGCCCAGGTCAAAGACGGTGTAGCCGTAGTTGTCGAGCAGCATTTTGACGATGTTCTTGCCAATATCGTGGATGTCGCCCTTGACGGTGGCCACGCAGATCTTGCCCTTGTCGGCAATCTCGCCGGCGGGCATCAGGCGTTTGATGGTATCGAAGCCCACGCGCGCGGCCTCGGCCGAGGCCATAAGCTGCGGCAAGAAGAACTTGCCCTGGTCAAAGAGGACTCCGACCTCGTCGAGGGCGGGGATAAAGTGATTGTTGATGAGGTCCATGGCGTCGTGGTCTGCCAGCAGACGCTCGGTCTCGGCAGCGATCTCGCCTTTGCGGCCCGAGACGACCATGCGACGAATCGGGTCGTCGTTGCCGTCGGTGCCGGCGGTGCCAGCAGCGGGCACAGCGTCGGTCGATACTGCCTGAGCAGCTGCCGGGTTGGCGGCGATCTTGTACGGATCGGTCCAGCCGGCATAGCGCTCGATGTATCCGGTCGAGCCCTCGTCCTCAACGCTCAACACGCGATAGCTGTAGACGGTATCCATAAAGCGCTTGGAACCCGGGTTCATGATGGGGGCGTCCAGGCCCGCGCCGAAGGCGGCAGCCAAAAAGACCGAGCCCAGCAGCGGGCGGGCAGGCAGGCCAAAGCTGATGTTCGACACGCCGAGCGCACATTTGACGCCCAGGCGCTCCTTGCACAGGGACATGGCGCGCAGGATCTGCTCGGCCTGGCGCTGGTTGGTCGAGGCGGTCATGACCAGGCAGTCGATGAGGACGCGGTCCGGGCCGATGCCGTAACGGGCAGCCTCGGCCACGATGTGCTCGGCGATGGCGAAGCGAGCCTCGGCGGTATCGGGGATGCCGCCTTCGTCGAGCGTAAGGCCGACAACGTTGGTGCCGTAGTGGGCGACCAGCGGAAAGATCTCATCCATGATCTGCTGCTTGCCATTGACCGAGTTGATGATGGGCTTGCCGGCGTAGCGGCGCACGGCGGCCTCGACAGCGGCGGGATCGGTGGAGTCGATCTGCAGCGGCAACAGCGTGGAGCCCTGGAGCTGTTCGGTCGCCTGTTGGATGATCTTGACCTCGTCGATCTCGGGCAGGCCGACGTTGACGTCCAGGATATCGGCGCCCTGTTCCTGCTGGCTGATGCCCTGGCTCACGACGTAGTCCAGATCGCCGTCGCGCAGGGCCTGCTGCAGGCGCTTTTTGCCGGTGGGGTTGATGCGCTCGCCGATGACGGCGATCTTGTGGCCGTCGCAGGGAAGGTCCACCACGGTCTGGGCGCTTGTGACCGACATGCTGGGCTTGCGGTGGCGCGGGCTGGGCGTGTGGTTGTCGATAAGCGTGCGCAAGGCCGCCATGTGCGCCGGCGTGGTTCCGCAGCAACCGCCCACGACGCTCACGCCGTCGGCGATCATGCCGGCGACGGCCTCGGCGTATTCGGGGGCCTGGATATCAAAGACGGTGTTGCCGTCGTCGTCCACATGGGGGAGTCCCGCATTGGCCTGCACCATAACGGGCTTGTCGGTAACGGTGAGCATACGTGCGGCGAGTCCTCGGAGCTCGGCCGGTCCTTGGCTGCAGTTGATGCCCAAAACGTCGGCACCGATGGCGTCGAGCGTGATGGCGGCGACCTCGGGACTCGTACCCAGGAATGTGCGGCCGTCCTCCTCAAAGGTCATGGTGGCAAAGACGGGCAGGTCGGAGTTCTCGCGGCAGGCGAGGACGGCGGCCTTGATCTCGGCAAGGTCGGTCATGGTCTCGATAATAAAGAGGTCCACACCCGCGGCGACGCTGGCGCGCACCTCCTCGGCAAAGAGGTCATAGGCCTCGTCGAAGCTGAGGGTACCCAAGGGGCGAAGCAGTGCGCCGATGGGGCCGATATCGCCGGCGACGTAGCGGGCACCGGCCGCGCGGGCGCAGGCGACAGCGGCGGCAAAGACATCTGCCACGGTGGCGGCACCGTCGAGCTTGTGGGCGTTGGCACCAAAGGTGTTGGCGGTGATCACGTCGCAGCCGGCCTCGACGTACTGACGCTGGATGTCGGTAATGACTTGGGGCTCCTCAAAGTTGAGCAGCTCGGGCAGGGCGCCCGCCTTCATGCCAGCGGCCTGCAGCATGGTGCCCATGCCGCCGTCGAACAGCAAGTGCCCCGTGCCCTCGATGGCGGCGCGCAGGCGATCGTCCTTAATGCGCAGATCGCCGATCGTGCGCGTCTTGTACGTGGCACCGTTGCGACGTGCGGCATCAACGGGTGCCGCCAATGCAGTGCCGTCAGAATCATGAGTGATAAGCGGAGTAAACATTGAGGGCTCCTAATGGCTGGAATAGCAGGTGGTGTGGGCGGCGCGGAAGCGGCAGTGCTCGCGCATGCGGCAGATATTGCAGGTGGGGCGGCTCTGGGCGTCGTGGACTTCGCCGTCGAATAGGCCGATCACCGCGGTCACGCTTTTGGTGGGCATGAGCAGGCTGGTGGGTGTGACGGTAAGCCCGATGAGCCGCGTGGCGTTGAGCGCATTGACGATCGAGCGCTGGGCCGAGAGCGGGCAGTCGCCGTAGCCGGGACTAAAGCGCCAGTTGCCGGCGAGCCCATGAACGGCGGCGTCCGTCTTGACCTGCTGGTCCATTTGCTCAACGGCGGCTTCTACGTAAGCGGAGCACGCGGCGTCGAGCACGGCGCCCTCCAGGGGATGTTGGGCTCCCGTGGTGCGCAGGCGACGCTCGGCGTCCATGCCGAGGGTACATGCCATGAGCGCGGCAAAGCGGGCATCTTTGAGATGTCGATAGATATCGCGACCTCGCAGCTCAACGTTGGTGCCGACCAAGCGAATGCAAGGCTCACTTTGTTCGTCCACGCCCGTGGCATCGACGGCAAACACGCGGCGCACGCCACGGGGCTCAATGTCAAGTTCCAGACGCTCGACCACAAGCTCAATACGTCGTGACAGCTCGGGCTCGATCTGCTGGCCGCCGTAACCCAGATACCGCAGCATCTCGGCACGGTCGACACGGGGATGGTGCGCAGCATCGACACGGTAAAGCGCCGGCGACGCAAGGTCGGCCGGCACTTCGACAGCGGTTGTATCGATGTGCGGTTTTTCCATTACCCCAGGCGCTCCATAATGGTCGCGGCGATCGCAGGACGGTTCATAGTGTACAGGTGCAGGCCGTCGGCGCCGTGCTCCTTGAGGTCGCAAAGCTGGCGGGCGGCATAATCTACACCGGCTGCCTGCAGGCTCTCGGGGTCGTTCTCGTACTTGGCGAGAATCTTGATGACGGGGGAGGGCAGCGACGCGCCGCACATAAAGACCATGCGGCTGATCTGCGACTTGCCCATAAACGGCATGATGCCCGCGGTAATGGGCACGGTGATGCCGGCCTTGTCGGCAAGCTCGCGAAAACGGTAGAAGCACTCGTTATCAAAGAAGAGCTGTGTCACAAAGAAGCTCGCGCCGGCGTCCTGTTTTTGCTTGAGGTGTTCGACCGAGAGGTTGAGATCCTCACAGGCAATGTGGCCCTCGGGGTAGGCTGCGGCGCCCACGCAAAAGCCGGCGTCGACGAGCTCGGGGATGAGGTCGCGGGCGTAGGCGTAGTCCGAGGCGGGCTTGTCGTCCTCGGTTGCGCCGGCAGGGAGATCGCCACGCAGGGCCAGGATGTTTTCCACGCCGGCGGTGCGATACTCGTCGATCTTGGCGGCGATATCGGCATGCGAGCGGCCCACGCAGGTAAGGTGTGCCACCGAGGGCGTGTCGAATTCGCTCGAAATCATATGCGCGATGGGGGCGGTGGTGGCACCGTTGCCCGAGCCGCCGGCCGAGCAGGTGACCGAGACAAAGCTCGGCGAAAGCTTGCACAGATTGCCTGCCACTTCGCGAGCCGTGTCGAGGGTGAGCTCGCCCTTGGGCGGGAACATCTCAAACGAAACGGGCGCGGTGCCCTGGGATGCTGCCTGCTTAAAAACCTCGTCGACGCGCATATCGTGCTCCTCTAGATACGTAATAGTGTGATGTGTTGTAAGGATTCTACAGCACCACTGTGTCACGGTGGAGTTTCACTCGTTATTCGGGGATACCAATCAAAGATGCCTTGCTATTGGCTTTCTCTATAACAGAGCGGCTAATCTAGGCACGGACTATAAAGACTGGTATCTGATGCAAAATACCAGTTAATAGAGCTCCATCCCAAATTGACTACCCTTAAACCATGGGGAGAGGTCTGCAATTTATGCAGTTGATTGGCTGTTGAGGGTGGCAACGCCGCCTCGATAGGGTAACCTCATTGATTGGTTTCGCGACAGCAACATAACGGTAATGTCGCGGAAACACGGCGAGTCTAAGCTATGACTCGTTCGTTAGTAATCAACACCGCTTCTCACGCGGTGCCGATACGAAGGGAGTTCCGTATGGCCGATCTTACTGACCGCTTCGGGACCATGGTGTTCTCTGAGGAAGTCATGAAGGACTACCTCCCCAAGGACATTTGGAAGCGCCTTGCTGCAACCCTCGAGGGCGGTGAGCCGCTCGACCTGGATGTGGCCAACGCCGTCGCCCACGCCATGAAGGTCTGGGCCATCTCCAAGGGCGCGACGCACTATGCGCACTGGTTCCAGCCGCTTTCGGGCATTACTTCCGAGAAGCACGACAGCTTCCTGGAGCCCAACCACGACGGCACCGCCATTACCAAGTTTACGGGCAAGAACCTCATCCAGGGCGAGCCCGATGCCTCCAGCTTCCCCAACGGCGGCCTGCGTGCTACCTTCGAGGCCCGTGGCTACACCGCTTGGGACCCCACTAGCCCCGCCTTTATCAAGGACGATGTCCTGTGCATCCCCACGGCTTTCTGCTCCTACACGGGCGAGGCCCTGGACAAGAAGACCCCGCTGCTGCGTTCCATGACCGCGCTCTCGCGTGAGTCTAAGCGCGTTTTGGCGCTGTTCGGTAAAACCCCCAAGAAGGTCGTTCCTTCCGTGGGCGACGAGCAGGAGTACTTCCTGATCAAGAAGGACGCTTACCGCAAGCGCAAGGACCTGGTCATCACCGGCCGCACCCTCTTTGGTGCTGCTCCATGCAAGGGCCAGGAGCTCGAGGAGCACTACTTTGGCGCTATCCGCCCCACCGTCTCGGCCTATATGAAGGATCTGGATGATGAGCTGTGGGCGCTTGGCATTCCCGCCAAGACCAAGCACAACGAGGTTGCTCCCTGCCAGCATGAGCTTGCCCCCGTCTATGGCGAAGTCAACGAGGCCATCGACCAGAATCTGGTCATGATGGAGAAGATGAAGCTCATCGCCTCCCGCCATGACTTGGTCTGCCTGCTGCACGAGAAGCCCTTTGAGGGCATCAATGGTTCGGGCAAGCACAACAACTGGTCGCTTGGCACCGAGTCCGAGAATCTGCTCGATCCGGGCGACACTCCGCTCGACAACCTGCAGTTCATCGTCTTCCTCACCGCGGTGATCGAGGCCGTCGATAACTATCAGGAGCTCCTGCGTGCCTCCGTTGCCTCGGCCGGTAACGACCATCGTCTGGGCGCCAACGAGGCTCCTCCGGCGATTATGTCCATCTTCCTGGGCGACCAGCTTACCGAGGTCGTCGAGAAGATCATCGATGGCAAGGCTTCCGTCCATGCCACGCGCGGCGTGCTCGACTTGGGCGCCGATACTCTGCCCAAGCTGATGCAGGACAACACCGACCGCAACCGCACCTCCCCGTTTGCCTTCACCGGCAATAAGTTCGAGTTCCGTGCCTGCGGCTCCGAGCAGAACGTCTCCGACTCCAACCTGGTGCTCGATGCCGCCGTGGCCAAGTCGCTCAAGTCCTTCGCCGACGCGCTTGAGGGTACGCCCGAGGATGAGTTCCAGGACGCTGCGCTCGAGTACTGCAAGAAGGTCCTGACCGACCACCAGCGCATCCTCTTCTCCGGTGACGGCTACTCCGATGAGTGGCCCGTCGAGGCCGAGAAGCGCGGCCTTGCCAACAACAAGACCACGGCCGACGCCCTGCCTGCCTTTGTTTCCGATAAGGCCATTGCGCTCTTTGAGGAGACGGGTGTCCTGACCAAGGCCGAGGCCCAGTGCCGCTACGACTGCAAGCTCGAGAAGTACAACAAGCTCATGAACATCGAGGCTACCACGATGGTTCGCGAGGCGCGTCGTACCTATCGCCCGGTCATTACCGCCTATGCCACCAAGGTCGCTAAGGGCCTTGAGACTATTCGTGCCGCCGGCGCCGAGGCCGCCATGCAGTGTGAGCAGAACACGCTCAACAAGCTCTGCAACGGTATCACCACCATCAACGATTCCATCAAGGCGCTCGACGCCGTGCATCAGAAGGCCGAAGGCCTCGATGGTCAGGAGCAGGCCAACGTGTATGCACATGAGGTCGTTCCCGCTATGGATACGCTGCGCGCCGCCGTGGATGCCATGGAGGAGATCGTGGCCGCCGACTACTGGCCGGTCCCGACCTATGACGACATCCTGTTCTACGTGTAGAGCGTAACTGACATATCGTCACGGTATTGAACCGGGGTCTGCATCATGCGGGCCCCGGTTTTTGTTTGCGAAGGACGCTTTGAAGCCCGTTTTGCCGCCGACTTGCCTAGGTATAAAGGGTTGTGGACAAAAAACGTCAAATATGAGTACTGTCACAAGTCCTGTAGCATTATTTATTTGCAAAATATGTAGTGTTACGCAACATATGTACAAGTACTTAGCCGATAAACGTCTGCAATTCTTCCGCCGTAGGACGCCTGACGTCTAAATCGACTTCTAAAGGCATGAAATCGCTGTTACTAAAATGGTAACAGTACTCATATTTGCTATTTTTTGCCCACTGGCTTTGCGATGATGCCGTGATCCGCACCCTGCCGGGTTCGAATCACGGCACATGGGTAGCAAAAAGCCCGCCACCGCGAGGGCAACGGGCTTCTCAGTTTAAATGGTGCTCCCAGCGGGATGTCCGCGTGCGGCTGACGCCGCCCGCTTTCGCCGCGTCGCTTCGCTCCTTGCGTGCTGCGCTGGAAAACGCTCACGCGTTTCCTCAGCTCCGCACCCTGTCGGGTTCGAATCCCGGCACATCGGTAGCAAAAAGCCCGTCGCCGCGAGGGCAACGGGCTTCTCGATTTAAATGGTGCCCCCAGCGGGATTCGAACCCGCGATATCCACCTTGAAAGGGTGGCGTCCTTGGCCGCTAGACGATGGGGACAGCGGGAAAGAGTATAGCAGACTTTTTTGCCGGCGCGTATATCGTTGGCAAACTGGAAAACCACCACATAGGAGCTGGCTCTCTATCCCGATCTTCAAATATCTCAACCTGTAACATCTGGGCGGGCAAATTGGCTCTATCTGTTACAGATCGAGACAAAAGGCAGACGTCGGGACGAACATCTTATTCTGTAACAGTAAAACGACTTTTAACGGTCTAGATGTTACAGATTGAGACAAACCGCTGGGATGGGTCAAAACCACCACAAAGGTGCCTGTCCCCTTTGTGGTGGCGGGGCGTTAGGGGAGGAGCTTCATGGCGGCGTCGTGGGCGGCGTGCTCGTAAGCGTCGTCGAGGGGTTTGAGCGGCAGCAGGGCGGCGGCCTGCGCGTCGCCGCGGCGCTCGAGGGCGTGCGCGATCAGCCAGTCGGCGAGCTCGGGGTTCTTGGGCAGTGCCGGTCCGTGCAGGTACGTGCCGATAACGCCCTTGTAGATCAGACCCTCAAAGCCATCGTCGCCGTTGTTGCCGGTGCCCGTGACGACGGACGTTCCGAGCGGCGTGGCCTCGGCGTCCAAAAGCGTGCGACCTCCATGGTTCTCGAATCCCACAAAGGGCTCAGGTACCAGATCGGTTTTGACGGCTACGTTGCCGATCAGGCGATCGGAGCCACGTACGGTTTCGGCGGCAATGACGCCCAGGCCCTCGATGCGATCGTCGCCCATGTAGTACGAACGGCCGAGCAGCTGATAGCTGCCACAGATGGCAAGCAGCGAGCCGCCATCCTCAACATAGGCCGCGACCTTGTCTTTTTGGGCGAGCAGCTCGTGTGCCACGGCTAGCTGATCGCGGTCGGAGCCACCACCCATCATGACGATGTCGGCGTCGGTGAGATCGAGCGACTCGCCCATGCGGACCTCGTCCACGCGAACGGGGATGCCGCGCCAGGCGCAGCGACGCTCGAGGGCGATAACGTTGCCGCCGTCGCCGTAGAGGTTGAGGGCATCGGGGTACAGGTAGACGATGCGCAGCGGGCGCGAAAGCTCGACTGGTGCGATGCCGACAGGAAGAGCGCTGCCGTCGGCACGGGCTACGGCGCGCCCGGCAACAGCGTCGGCGGTGGCGCCTTTCAGCCCGTCGAGTTCTTTGACCAGCGGCGGGAAGGCCGTGTAGTTGGCGACGGCGTAGAAGGTGTCATTGGCGGCCTCGTCTGCCACGGCGCCAATTGCCTGCGCGACGTCCGAGATAATCGCGGCATCGATGCCGGCGTACTTGAGGCGTACCTGCATGTCGTGCGCACGCGTGCCTCCGGCAAAGGCGACAAGGCCCGGTGTGTCGGAGATGCGCTCGAAGTCGACGTCGTAGATCCAGGAGACATCGTGGCCGTCGGCATCGTTGTCGTTAAGGAAGAAAGCGCAGAGTCTGCCGCCCGCCGTCTTAATGGATTGGATCTGTCGATCGAAGCCCACGGGATTCTTGGCCAGGTTTGCCTCGACGGTGCGGCCGGCGATATCCCAGCGCCCCATACGACCACCGGCGGGCACATAGACATCGAGCGTAGGCTGTAGAAGCGCCGTGTCCACGCCCAACTCGTGTGCGGCAAAGAATGCAGCGGCAACGTTATAGACCATGTACAGACCGTTGTAGCGTGTGGCGATGTGTACGGCAGCCGCGTCGGGCGCAGATCCAAAGACCAGGTCAAAGCCGTAGCCGTCGCAGCCAAGCTCCACGCCCGTCACACGGCGGACCAGTGCGGGGCGTGCCCAACCGCACGAGGGGCAATGGTAGGCGCCGAGTTGGCCGTATTGCACGTAGTCATACTCCAGCGGCGCGTTGCACTTTGAGCAAAAACGTGAGTCGCTAATACGGTCGGACTCGGTGTTGGTGGCGCCGTCGATGCCAAAGGCGATGCTTGCATTGGGAACGCGCGCGGCAATCGAGGCACACAACGGGTCGTCGGCGTTGTAGATGAGCGTTGTCGTCGGAGAGAGCTCCAACGCATGGGCAATGACGTCTTGCGTATGGTCGATCTCGCCGTAGCGGTCTAGCTGGTCGCGGAACAGGTTGAGTAGCACAAAGTACGTCGGCTTGAGCTTGGGCAGGACGCGCACGGTGTAAAGCTCATCGCACTCAAAAACGCCCACGCGCTTGCCGCCGGCTCGCTTGAGGCCGCTGCGCGCCTCGAGCAGTGCACCCACCACGCCCGGCTCCATATTGTTGCCGGCGCGGTTGCACACCACGGTAGCACCGCTGGCGGCAACGGCGTCGGCGATGAGGTTGGAGGTGGTGGTCTTGCCATTAGTACCCGTAATCACTACGCTGCGGTCGACAAGGCCAGCGAGGTCGCTCAGCAACTCGGGATCGATCTTCATGGCGATGCGGCCGGGAAGCACGCCACCCTGGCGTTTGAGGACAGAGCGCAGTCCCCAGCGGGCGATATCGCTCGAGGTGCAGGCGAGAGATGAGCGGAGGTTCATGAAACCGTTCCTAACATAGATGACATGGTCGGGTCGAGTGCGTCACTAAAAACCGTAGCGGCGCGCAAATTCCTGGGCAAGCTGCGATACGTCTTCGCAGGCATTGGCCCAGGGGGCAAAGTCTGGAGTGTCCGAGATAATGCCGTCCGCTTCCCAAACGGCCTGGTGCGAAAGATCCCAGGGATCGCGTGGCTCGGGCCGGCAGGGAAGGTACGGTGTCTGGTACATGGGATTCAGCAAGAAGAACGCGCCGCCCTCGCAGCGGTTGGCAAACTCGCGCAGCGCGCGTGTCGCCGGGCGCATCTTGTTCGTTTTGAACAGCAGAATCGTGCGGGCGAGCAGATACCAAGGAGAGTTCTCGAGTGCATCAGCTCCCACCTGTTCCTCGAGCTGGTGCGCCAGGGCAAAAAAGCCGTCCTGGTCTTCCAGACGAGCGAGGGCGAGCAACACGGTGCCTGCGGCTCGGGTGGGGTAGCCTTCCGCCTTAAGGACGCGGCGGGCGTAGTTGGCGGCAGCGCGGTAGCGGGCGCTCGCCATGCACAGCTGTGAGATGGCCTCGAGCGTGTGGAGCCACCCGATAAGTGCCGGCTCGCTCACGGTGAGATCTGCCGCCGTCACACCGTCCGTCAAAACCTTGTTGGCCCAGTAGTGTGGGGCCTCCATGTCGAACCCGGGCACGCTTTGTTGCAGGTAATCGGCCGTGGTTGTCTCGAGCTTCATCAGGTCGCCCAGGCAGGCGTCAACGGGCGTGTCCGCCAAAATAATGGCGAGCAGCTGGGCATCGAGGACATACGCATCGATGCGGACGATCTTGAGCAGCTCATCGCGCATATCGTCGAACAGGCGGTTGCGCGTCTGTTCAAACTCCTCGTCGCTACCCATGTCCTCGATGCGATGGAGCTCGTCGAGCAGATGGCGATGAACACCGGCATAGGACAGCAGCGCCTGGGCATGCTCGGTCTGCGCATACTTTTGGGGATTCGCGCTAATGTCGTTATGGACAAGCTCGCGTGCTGCATCGGTGAGCTCGGGGTGCGACGCCAGATAGGTGCGCTCCAGGTAGGCGGGGATGTAGACGCTCGGATCCATTAGAGGTCCCCTCCCTTAAATGGAAGCCCCTGCTCGGCCGCCCGCAGGATGCGCTCGTCGATCTGGGAACGCACGATATCGTTGGTGGCGACCCAGGCGGCAAAGCTGGCGTTGTCGGGAGCGCCCAGGCCCTCCTGCAGCACCGGCGTCGCCTCGGACAGCGCAAGGACAAGCTCGTCGGTGGAGCCCGCACCCACGTTGACGCGGGCATAGACGCCATCGGGAAACTCGGTTTGGAAGTAGAGCGCCTCGGCTGCGTGCGGACACGAGCGCGCAAGGATGCGCAGGTAGTGTTCGGCACCCTCGTAGTCCAGTTCGCGCCAGGCCGCGCTCATCAGCGCGATGAGCGTCCATGGGTCCAAGTCGCGCTCCGCATCCTTGGGACGACGGCGCAGCGGGGTATTCGCGAGGTACGGCACGGAGTGAGCGGAGCGAAAGCGCTTGAGCTCCTCGGCGGGGTATTCGAGCTTTGCCATGGCGAGCATCGCGGTGTGGCGGACACCAGCGGGGTCGTTGGGCGCAAAGTCCAAGCTGCGATTTGCGGCTTCGAGCGACATGCGGTAGCGTCCGCTAATGAGCGCGCGCGATGCCAAGGCGGCAAGCCAGCGCAGGTAGGGACGGCGCATAAGGTCGCCTGCGGCCTCACGCTCGTAGGGGTCCTGCGCCGAGGCGATCTTGAGCGCCAGATCGTGCTCCACCTCGTCGCACTTGGACACCAGATACTGCACGTATTCCTCGTTGGATTCGGCGGTGAGCGCCGTCAGCATGCGCTGGGCATCCCAGTTGGCCGGATCGAGTGCGGCAGCCTCGAGGAGCATGTTCTCGGCAGCTGCCTCTTCCTGCTCTGCCTGGGTATCGTCAGGGATAAAGGGAATGCGGTAGTCGACAGCCTCGACCACCTTGGCAATGAGGTGCCCGGCGCGGTCGCGGTCGTGCACGATGAGCGGTGCGGGGTTGCGGGTGAATTGTTCCATCAGACGCTCTACGGCGGCAGCGTCGGTGAGCGGGATATTGTCGCGGCGCAAGGCCTCAAGAACGAGGCGATGGCAATCCTCTTGAATGGGATCGAATGCCATGGGGCCTCCTTTGCTGCGGTTAGGGTTCAAATATCTCTATATAAGGTTCTAGTTTACCCGCATGTGGCACACCGGGGGTGCCGCACTTGGACATGCACCTTTGCACCACGAAGACGGATGTCGCACAAATGTCGGCACCTTGGACGACTGAGTGGTATCACGGTGCCGCAAACGGTCGATTTTTGGCGGCGAACGGAGCGCATTTTGGAGCGGCACAGTCCTGCCCGGGATATGTGGTCAACCTTGATAAAACGTTTGCCCAGCTTGGGAGTATGGATGCCGCACAAGGGTCTTCAGGGATAGAAAAAACGTTTCATCATTGTTGGCTTTAGGTGAATAACTGACCAACCAGAACGGTAAAATAGTGTTTGTCTGAGCGTTGAGACGTTTAGACATCGCGTATTGTCATCGCCGGCAACGCGCAAACCGGTCCTAACGGAGCCAATTGGGTGCTCCGTTATATACGCAAGTCTAAGAGGGGCTTGTTTAGGAGGCACAGTATGGGACGTTTTACCAATCCTCGCGATCTGTACTTTGGTGAGGGCGCTCGCCACGAGGTGAAGAACCTCAAGGGCAAGAAGGCCATCATCGTTTCTGGCGGCAGCTCTATGCGCCGCGGCGGGTTCCTGCAGGACGTTGAGGCCGACCTCAAAGAGGGCGGCTTCGAGGTCAAGCTGTTCGAGGGCGTCGAGTCCGACCCGTCCATCGAGACGGTCATGAAGGGCGCCGAGGCCATGCGCGAGTTCGAGCCCGACTGGATTATCGCCATCGGCGGCGGCTCGCCCATCGATGCCGCTAAGGCCATGTGGGTCTTCTACGAGTATCCCGAGGAGTCCTTCGATAACATCATCCAGCCGTTCAGCTTCCCTGAGCTGCGTCAGAAGGCTCACTTCTGCGCCATTTCCTCCACCTCCGGTACCGCTACCGAGGTCACTGCCTTCTCCGTCATCACCGACTACGCCAAGGGCATCAAGTACCCGCTGGCCGACTTCAACATCACCCCTGATGTCGCCATCGTCGACCCCGAGCTCACCTACACCATGCCCGCCAAGCTGTGCGCTCACACTGGCATGGATGCTCTGACCCACTGCATGGAGGCCTACGTTTCCACCTGCGCCTCTATGTTCACCGACGCCAACGCCCTGCACGGCATCCGCGAGATCGTCGAGTGGCTGCCCAAGTCCTATGCTGGCGACCATGAGGCCCGTCAGCACATGCACGAGGCTCAGTGCATTGCCGGTATCGCCTTCTCCTCGGGCCTGCTCGGCATCGTTCACTCCATGGCTCACAAGACCGGTGCTGCCTTCGAGAACGGCCACATCATCCACGGTGCCGCTAACGCCATGTACCTGGGCAAGGTCATTCAGTGGAACTCCAAGGATCCCCGTGCTGCCGAGCGTTACGCTTACGTGGCCAAGGAGATCCTGCACCTTCCCGGCGAGACCAACGAGGAGCTCATCGCTGCACTCGTCCAGAAGATTCGCGACCTCAACGACCAGCTCAACATTCCGCAGTCCATCAAGGATTACGCGAATGGTGGCGTGAAGGTCGACGCCGAGAACCCGCAGATGGTTTCCGAGGAGGAGTTCCTCGCCAAGCTGCCCGAGATCGCCGCGAACGCCGAGCAGGACGCCTGCACGCCCGAGAACCCGCGTGAGACCAAGGCTGCCGACTTCGAGAAGATCCTCAAGGCCTGCTACTACGACACCGACATCGATTTCTAATCGACTCTTGTTATCGTAACGAGGGGCTCCGCACGTATCTGTACGGAGCCCCTTTCTTTTTTAGAGAATGGGATAGTTATGGCTGCAATTTTCAATAGCCCCAGCAAGTACATCCAGGGTCCGGACGAGCTCGCCAAGCTCGGCTCCTATGTCGAGCCGCTCGGCGCTAAGGCCCTCGTCATCGTGACGCCTTCGGGCAAGAAGCGCGTCGGTGCCAAGATCGAGGGCGGCTTTGCCGAGGCTAAGGCCGAGCTGCTGTTTGAGGACTTTAATGGCGAGTGCTCCAAGGGCGAGGTCGATCGTCTGGTTGCGCTCGCGCGCGACAACGGCTGCGACATCATCGTCGGTGTCGGTGGCGGCAAGATCCTCGACACCGCGAAGGCCGTCGCCTATTACCTGGAGTCCCCGGTTATCATTTGCCCCACCATTGCTTCGACCGATGCCCCGTGTTCGGCGCTTTCGGTGCTTTATACCGATGACGGCCAGTTCGACAAGTATCTCTTCCTTAAGGCAAACCCCAATATCGTCCTTATGGATACGACGGTCATCGCGGCGAGCCCGGTGCGCCTGACGGTTTCCGGTATGGGCGATGCGCTCGCAACCTATTTCGAGGCTCAGGCGACGCACGATGCCGACGGCGGCACCTGCGCCGGCGGCAAGGGCGGCATGGCCGGCCTGGCGCTCGCCAAGCTCTGCTACGAGACGCTTATGGCCGATGGCGTCAAGGCCAAGGTCGCGCTGGAGAAGGGTGCGCTCACGCCCGCCGTCGAGCACATCATCGAGGCCAATACGCTGCTTTCGGGTATTGGCTTTGAGAGCTCGGGCCTTGCTGCTGCTCATGCCATCCACAATGGTCTGACGATGCTGCCCGAGTGCCACAGCATGTATCACGGCGAGAAGGTCGCCTTCGGCACCATCGTCCAGCTGGTACTCGAGGATGCCCCGACCGAGAAGCTCGAGGAAGTCTTGGGCTTCTGCATTGAGCTGGGCCTGCCGGTCACGATGAAGGAACTTGGCGTTGCCGAGCTTACGCGCGAGAAGGCCATGATTGTTGCCGAGGCCGCGTGCGCGCCCGAGGACACCATGTGCAATATGCCGTTTGAGGTGACGCCCGAGATGGTCGCAAACGCTATCCTGGGTGCCGACGCACTGGGCCACTACTATCTCATGGATGAGTAAATCAAGCTAAGGAAGGGGCAAAGCCAACAGATGGCTTTGCCCCTTTTTGCTATGGTGCAAAGGGGCAAGGTTACTTTGCACCAATCGTTGTTTGATGAAGGGCGGATTCTCGTATGGCGCTTCCTATGGTTTACGGCGGTCCCGGCCGGTATGTTCAGGGGCCGGGCGAACTGTCGCGTCAAGGCAGGTATTTGTCATGGTTGGGCTGTGCTGCCTATGTCTTGTTTGACCAGGGCACCGAGGATCGGCTGTGCAGGCAGATCGTCGATGGATTTCTGGACGAAGATCTAAGCGAGCCGTTCTTTAAGATTTATGACGGTCCGTGTACGGAAGAGGCCGTTGTCGAAATGGCTAAGGAAGCCCAGGCCGAGTATTGCGACATGGTAGTGGGTATTGGCGGCGGCAAAATGCTCGATATCGCCAAGGCCGTTGCGTTTTATGCCGAGTTGCCGTTGTGCGTATGCCCCACGGCGGCATCGATGGACGGTCCGTGCAGCGAGATTTCCGATGCCGACCTGATGAGCGTTGCAGATGCGGCCTTTAGAAACGAACGCAATATGGCCAACGAGCAGACAAAGGTAACCAGGCAAAAGCTCGCCGAGCTCATGCGCGAGGCATAGTTTGGCGCTTGATTGATCTTGTGCAATCGAGACGGCGATAGGCCATGGGCTATTTGCCGCAAAGATGCTCCGCGTGTAATTTGCCCGAGGCGTGGGCCGATGGCGTATCATTATCTCTTGCTTGTTTGCACTGCTCAGGGAGGGGCCGCGCATGGCGCAGGAACACGATCTGTTTGATGACATTATCGAGATCAGCAAGGGTTTCGACTTTCTTAAAAACCCGCTTGGCGGTGTGACCGATGCACTCGATCCGTCGGCGCCTCAATGGAATCCTGCTGACTACAAGGAGCGCCCGCGCGGCAACACCATTCCGTGCCTGACCTGCAAAAACGAAAAGAGCGGCTGCACCGCGTGCATGGACGTGTGCCCGGTCAACGCTATCGAGGTCGAGGAAGACTCCATCGAGATCCTCGACTCCTGTCGCAAGTGCGGCCTGTGCGCCGCTGCCTGTCCGACCGAGGCGATCATCTCGCCGCGCCTGGCGCCCAAAAACCTGTATGACGATATCGTCTCTGCTGCTACGAGCCACGAGACCGCCTACGTCACCTGCACGCGCGCCCTCAAGCGCATGCCGCGCGAAAATGAGGTCGTCGTTGCCTGCGTGGGCGATATTACGGCCGAGACCTGGTTCTCGGTACTGGCCGACTATCCCAACGTGAGCGTGTACCTGCCGCTGGGCGTGTGCGATAAATGCCGCAACACCGGCGGTGAGGACATTCTGGGCGAGGCGATTGCGAAGGCCGAAGAGTGGTCTGGCACGGGTATGGGCCTGGAGGTCGATCCCAAGAGCCTCAAGTGCCATAAGCTTCGCGAGTACGAGCGCAAGGAGTACATGGAAAAGATTGCCCGCACCACGGGCCTGACGGTGACCAAGCTCAACCCGGCGACGGCGGCGCTGGCCTCGGTGACGCAAAAGCTCAAGGCCCATCGCCATCAGATTACCCAGCTGGAGCGTACGCTCAACACCATGTGCGGCACCACGACGACCAAGCGTCGCCGTTCGCTCACGCACGGGCGCCAACTGGTGCTCTCGACGTTGCAAAACCACCCCGAGCTTGCCCAGAACATGCAGGTGAGCACGCCGGAGTGCGATTTTGACAAGTGTACGTCGTGCGGCGAGTGCGTCAACGTGTGCCCCACGTTTGCCTGCGATCTGGTGGGAAGCGGCCGCTTTGCGTTGGAGTCCACGTATTGTTTAGGCTGCGGCGCCTGTGTCAAGGTTTGTCCCGAGCATGCGCTCAAGCTTGTTGAGCACGACGCGTCCAATCTGGTCGTCATCGATCCCGAAGCCGAGGAAAAGGCCGCCCAGAAGGCCAAAGCCCACGAAGAGGCCCAAAAGGCAAAAGCCGAGGCGAAAGCTAAGCTCGACAAGATGCTCGACCAGGTGGAAAAGCTCGCGGACTAGCTAAAAGAGCGTAAATGATGGCCGGTGAGACAGGTACTGCCCCACCGGCAAAAAAGTTGCGGTGGAATAGTTCCTGTTTTGCCCTTAAGCTGGCCATTCTAGGAACTATCCCACCGCAACTAATAGATGGTTAGTTCATGCTGCTTTGGCGGCCGGTTCGACCGGTACCGTTGCGCGTCACGGTTTCATGGAGCAAAAAGAACCCGGGGACCTGTTTGGTCTCGGTGTATTCCATAAGGATGCCATCGGCGTTGTAGGTCTGTCCGCGTACAACAGCTAGTGCGTTAAAGTCGTCGAGATCGAGCACGCGCGCATCTTCGGGCGTGGGATGCTCAATCGTTACATCGCGTTTGCCCGTGGCAATCTTAATGCCAAGATCTTCTTCGAGGTAACGATAAATCGAGTCGTTGGCAATCTCGGGTGTCAGTCCCGGTACCTGTGAGCTTAGGTAATAGGAGTCGTCGGAGCACACGGCATGTCCGTTTGCATAACGGATGCGTTTGGCGCGCGTAAGCTCGCAGCCTTCGGGAAACCCGGTAATCCTGGAGAGTGCCTTGCTACAGACGAGGAGCTCAAAGACGGTGGTGACAGTCTTGAGCTCAAAGCCTCGGCTGGTCGCGATTTCCTTAAAGGTCTCGAGTCCGCCGCCGCCACGACTCTTCTCGTCGCTGATGTTGCGAATGACGCGCATGCCTTTGCCTTGCTGGGGGAGCACGTAACCATCTGCCGCAAGCATCGAGATAGCGCGACGGACCGTCATGCGCGAACAGTCAAACAGCTGCGTGAGCTCAGTTTCCGAAGGCAGATAACTCTGATAGGCATATGTGCCGTCGTCAATCGACTGCTTCACGTTGTCATAAATGGTTTGGAAGATGGCTCGCGCCATGACGGTCTCCTAGAGCTGAGTGCGCGAGCGGTGGATGAGGACTGCTCGCGCAGGTATCGATCGATTTACTTGCTGGGGTCGATTATATATTTACCCATGGCACGCAGAGCTGGGTCTGACAGGATGGCGCCGAGTTCGTCGAGGGAAGCCACCTTGGCGACCATCGAGGATACGTCGAGCCTGCCAGAGTCGATGAGCTCGAGCGCGCGACGCTGCGTATAAGGGTTGATGTAGGACGAAGTAAGCACAAGCTCCTTCTGGAAGACCTCGAAGGGCTTGACGGTGATCGTCTCATCGGGCTTGGTGAGGCCGAACATCATGACCGTAGCCTTGTGGCCGGCGATCTGGATGGCCTGCTCGATGGTGACGGGCTTGCCAACACACTCGATAACGACATCGACGTTGCCGACGCCCTCCTGCTTCAGGCGGGCCGGGACGTCCTCGTGGATGGAATCAATTGCCAGGTCGGCGCCGAGTTTGAGCGCGACCTCGCGCTTGCCTTCGACAGGCTCGAGCAAGACAACCTTGGTGGCGCCGGCGTTTTTAGCAAGCTGCATCATGAGCAGACCGATCATGCCACCGCCGATAACGACAACTGTGCTGCCGGGCTTGATGTTGCACATATCGATGCCGTGCAGGCAGCAGGCGACGGGCTCGGTCATAGCACCCTGCTCAAAGCTGGTGTGATCGCCCAACTTGTAGACTTGCTGCATATCGACGGAGCAGTACTCGGCAAAGCCGCCGTTAACGGTGGTGCCGTAACCGGTCATATGCTCGCAGTAGTGGTTGATTCCGTCGCGGCAGGGTTCGCAGCAGCCGCAGGGATGGTTTGGGTCGATGCACACGCGATCGCCCGGTTTAAAGCCAGCGACGTCGCTGCCCACGGCCTCGACAACGCCCGCAAACTCATGACCAAGGATCGTGGGCGGGGTAACGTCGGCTGCACCCTTGTCGCCTTCATAGATATGAACGTCGGTACCGCAGACGCCGCAAGCTTTGACGTTGATCAGAACGTCGCGCCTGCCCACGGCCGGCTTTGCCGATTCCTCGACTCTGAGGTCGTGCTTTCCATAGAAGACCGCGCTTTTCATGGTGACTCCTTAACGTGGCGGTGAATGTTGTAATGAAGTATAGGTATGTCTATAGGAATAGACAAGCACATCTAGACAAGTTGAAAAGAAATATAGATTGCAGCCATCAGCTATGTCAGATTTAACAGGCGAAATACTGGACATATACCGTTTACGGCCAATAATCAACCGTTTACCGACCGTAGTATTTATGCTAACTTATCTAGATAAGTGATATGATAAAAATAGAAGCGCAAGAAGTCAGGGAAGCGGGCCCACCCGTCCTATTGCACGAGGTACACGCAAACGGCGCGTCTGCGGTCTCGAGTGAAGCCAAAACCGCAGCCGCTCCGAATGAAGAGAGGGGGATTCCCCGTCATGATGCAAAAGATACAACGTTTCGGCGGTGCAATGTACACGCCTGCAATTCTTTTCGCATTTTCCGGAATCGTCGTCGGCCTGGGTACGTTGTTTACCACCGAGGCGATCTTTGGCGAGATGGCCACTGCGGGCCATCTTTGGTTTGATTGCTGGAATGTGCTGCTCCAGGGTGGTTGGACGCTCTTTAACCAGATGCCGTTGCTGTTTTGCGTAGCGTTGCCAATCTCGCTCGCGAACAAGCAGAACGCTCGCTGCTGCATGGAGGCTTTGGCCATCTACCTTACCTTCAACTACTTTGTAAGCACAATCTTGGGGCAGTGGGGCCCTGTCTTTGGGGTCGACTACTCTGTCGAGGCGGGCAGCGGTACTGGTCTTGCCACTATCGCAAGCATCAAAACGCTTGATATGGGCATCATGGGCGCGCTTATCATTTCAGGTATCGCCACGATGCTTCACAACAAGTACTTCGACACCGAACTTCCTGAGTGGCTGGGCGTGTTCTCGGGCTCCGTGTTCATCTATATGATCGGTTTCTTCGTTATGGTTCCGGTCGCTATTATCGCCTGCCTGGTATGGCCGCATGTTCAGGCTGCTATCGCCGCCTTCCAGGGATTCATCCTTTCCGCCGGTACGTTTGGCGTGGGCGTCTTTGCTTTCTTCGAGCGCGTGCTGATCCCTACAGGCCTGCACCACTTTATCTATACGCCGTTCTATTACGACAACGCGGCGGTCAACGGCGGCATCTTTGCTGCTTGGGCCAACATCCTGCCCCAACTGGCTGCCGATCCGAGCATTGCTCTTAAGGATGCCGCACCCTGGGCTGCCTATACCTGCCCTGGTTGGACTAAAGTCTTCGGCTCGCTTGGCGTCGCCATTGCGTTTTATATGACCGCCAAACCCGAGCGCAAACAGCGCGTCAAGGCTCTGCTCATTCCCGTCACCCTTACCGCTATGCTTTGCGGTATTACCGAGCCGCTTGACTTCACCTTCCTGTTCATTGCGCCCGGCCTGTTCGTCGTCCACTGCGTGCTCGGAGCGCTCGGCTGCATGGCTCAAAACCTCCTTGGCGTCGTGGGCATCTTCGACGGCGGCATTATCTCGATGCTCTCGTGGGACTGGCTGCCCCTTTGGGCCGCACACGGTCTGCAGTACACCATCTCCATCCTTGTCGGTCTGTGCTTTACCGCTCTTTGGGTCGTGGTCTTCCGTTTCTTGATCGTCAAGTTCGACTTTAAGACCCCCGGTCGCGAGGATGACGATGTTGAGGTCGAGCTCAAGTCCAAGGCCGACTACAAGCAAAAGCAGGGCGGTGCTGCTGCTGGCAAATCGGTCGCCCAGAGTAAAGATGATGAGCGCTTGGTGCTTGCCGAGAACATCCTCGAGCTACTCGGTGGCACGGATAACATCATCGATGTAACGAACTGCGCTACCCGTCTGCGCGTTAACGTCAAGGACAAGGGCGTCGTTGCACCCGAGGCTTCCTTCAAGGCGATCGGTACGCGTGGCTTGGTGGTCCAAGGTCAGTCAATTCAGGTCATCATCGGCCTTACCGTTCCGCAGGTTCGCGAGAAGTTCGAGAGTCTTCTGAAGTTCGAGAGTCTTCTGTAAACCATCGTCCATCGAAACAATCGGCCTTGCAGAGCCGGAATGCACCGCAAGGCCGATTCTAGAGATAAAAAACTCCACTTCTAAGTAACAATTCCAAACCGTGCAGGCCGCGTACGGGGATGGATTGAGCAAGCGGCCAGAATGAGGAGGACATCATGTCCAAGAAAAACTATGCCGTGACCATTGCCGGCGGTGGCTCTACCTTCACCCCGGGCATCGCTCTGATGCTGCTTGAGGAGCGCGACCGCTTCCCGGTCAACAAGGTGACCTTCTACGACAACAACGCCGAGCGCCAGGAGACCGTGGCCAAGGCCTGCGAGATTTACTTCCACGAGAACGCCCCCGAGGTTGAGTTCAACTACACCACCGACCCCGAGACCGCTTTTACCGGTACTGACTTCGTCCTCGCTCACATCCGCGTTGGCCTGTACGCCATGCGTGAGCTCGACGAGAAGATTCCTCTCAAGTACGGCTGCGTTGGTCAAGAGACCTGCGGTGCCGGCGGTATCGCCTACGGCATGCGCTCCATCGGTGGTGTCATCGAGATCCTCGACTACATGGAGAAGTACAGCCCCAACGCCTGGATGCTCAACTACTCCAACCCCGCGGCCATCGTCGCCGAGGCCTGCCGCGTGCTGCGCCCCAACAGCCGCATCATCAACATCTGCGACATGCCGATCGACCTTATGGATAAGATGAGCCGTATGTGCGGCATCAAGGATCGTCGCGAGCTGCAGTATAGCTACTACGGCCTCAACCACTTTGGTTGGTGGAGCAAAATCTACGACAAGGAGGGCAACGACCTCATGCCGCAGATTAAGGAGCACATGGCTAAGAACGGCTACCTGGACGGCATCGAGCACGAGGCCGGTAAGGAGCAGCATGTCGAGGAGAGCTGGATTCACACCTTCGGCAAGGCCAAGGATGTCTATGCTGTCGATCCCGAGACGATTCCCAATACCTACCTCAAGTATTACCTGTACCCGGACTATGTCGTCGAGACGTCTGACCCCAACTACACTCGCGCCAATGAGGTTATGGACGGCCGCGAGAAGAAGGTCTTTGGCGCTTGCCGCGACATCATCGCCAAGGGTACTGCCAAGGACGGCGGCTTTGAGCCAGATGTACATGCCAACTACATCGTCGACCTTGCCTGCGCACTGGCCGAGAACACGCTCGAGCGCTTCCTGCTGATCGTCCCCAACGATGGCGCTGTGCCCAACTTCGACCCGACGGCCATGGTCGAGGTGCCTTGCATCGTCGGTTCCAACGGCTTTGAGAAGATCTGCCAGGGCCCGATCCCGCAGTTCCAGAAGGGCCTGATGGAGCAGCAGGTTTCCGTCGAGAAGCTCGTTGTCCAGGCTTGGGTCGAGGGCAGCTACCAGAAGCTCTGGCAGGCGCTCACGCTCTCCAAGACCATTCCTTCGGCGAGCGTTGCCAAGCAGATCCTGGACGAGTTCATCGAGGCCAACAAGGATTTCTGGCCCGAGCTTAAGTAAGGACTGCTGTCTCGAACTCTCACACATCTCTGCTTCATTTGCGCCGCCGCGGTGTCCGGATTCGCCCGGATGCTGCGGCGGCGCTATACTTATGCAGTTTGAAGTACCTGTACCAAAAGGAGCTGTCGTGTCCCTTTCCATCGGTATCGTGGGCCTGCCCAACGTGGGCAAGTCGACGCTGTTCACCGCGCTTACCAAAAAGACCGGCCTTGCCGCCAACTACCCGTTCGCCACGATCGACCCCAACGTGGGTATCGTCGATGTGCCCGATAGCCGCCTGCAAAAGCTTGCCGACATCGTCAACCCGGGCCGCATTGTGCCGGCGACGGTCGAGTTCGTCGACATCGCAGGCCTGGTGAAGGGCGCCAACGAGGGCGAGGGCCTGGGCAACCAGTTCTTGGCAAACATCCGCGAGACCGATGCTATCTGCGAGGTCGTGCGCTACTTTAAGGACCCCAACGTCATGCGTGAGGTGGGCCGCACGGGCGAGTTCGTCGATCCCGCCGGCGATGCCGACACCATCATGACCGAGCTCATCCTGGCCGACATGGGCACGCTCGAGAAGCAGCTGCCCAAGCTCGAGAAGGAGGCAAAGCGCGACAAGGAGCTCATGCCCAAGTTCGAGGTGGCCAAGCGCCTGCTTGCCTGGCTCAACGAGGGCAAGCGCGCCGCGTCCATGGAGATGACCGACGAGGAGCGCGCCGCTGCCAAGGGCCTGTTCCTGCTCACCATGAAGCCCATCCTGTATGTGGCCAACGTAGACGAGGATATGCTCAACGACGACCTGGCGGCCATCGATGGCGTCAAGCCACTGCCGATCTGCGCCAAGATCGAGGCCGAGCTTTCCGAGCTCGATCCCGAGGATGCCGCCGACTACTTGGAAAGCCTGGGCCTGGAGCAGCCCGGCCTGGACGTGCTCGCTCAGGCTGCCTACAAGCTGCTCGGCCTGCAGTCGTTCTTTACGGCCGGCGAGATGGAGGTCAAGGCCTGGACGGTTCGTCAGGGCGCGACCGCTCCGCAGGCCGCCGGCGTCATCCACACCGACTTTGAGCGCGGCTTTATTAAGGCCGAGGTCATTGGCTACGACGACTACATCGAGCTCGGCGGTGAGCAGGGCGCCAAGGCCGCCGGCAAGCTACGCATTGAGGGCAAGGACTATGTCATGGCCGATGGCGACGTCGTGCACTTCCGCTTTAACGTGTAAGGGCGAAGCATATGTTCAAATACGGCAAAAAAGCTGGCTACATGGGCATCGCGCTGCTGGTGCTTGCGGTGCTTCCGCTGGTGGTCGCAGCGTTTGTAATCCCCAACATTGGCCCCGAGGTGGCAACGAAGTTTAACGCAGCCGGCGAGGTGACGCGCTGGGGCAAGAGCTACGAGCTGCTGGCGCTTCCGGTGCTCAATTTGCTGCTGAGCGTGGCAACGTACTTTACGGCGGGACGCCAGGCCAAGAACAATGATGACTCCGCCGCCATGGCGCGCATCGTGTGCGAGCGCTACCTGCGCAACGGTTGCATCACGGGTGTGTTCCTCAACGTGATCAACGTTTACTTTATGTACTCGGCGATTACCGGAACGGGCTTTGGCTTTGGTTTCTAGCTTGTCCTTTTAGGCAACGAGCCTGCACGCATATTCAATGGCTGCTGCGAGGCCGCCGCTCGATCGTGGTTGAAAGACTACATCGGCGGCGGCCTCGTTTTCGTATCCGGCGCCGCGAAGGGCGAGTGCTATGCCGGCTTCTAAAAGGAGCGGCAGGCCGCGTTGGCTGGTTGCGATTACGGCAACCTGATTGAGCGAGCAGCTGTGCGCTTGGCATTGGATGGCAAGTTCACCTTTCGCCGGGCAAGGGACCAGAACGGCGACGACACGACTTGATAGCAATGCAAATGCTGTGCGCTCATCGGGCGAAAGGCATTCTGCTTCAACGACGACGAGCTTGGGCGGTGCGCTGTTTGTGCGAAGCGTGGCTCGGTACATGCGGACCGAAGAACCCGACATAGAAAACTCCTGTGTATTCGGCAAAACGTAAACTATAGTTTACGTTTATGTTCGGCTCCATTTCAAACTCGGCTGCATGGACGAACGTGCGAAACAGATTCTTGGCAGGCGGGTCGAAGAGACACGCAGGGACCTTGGTATCTCCAAGGTTGATTTTTGTGTGGCGACAGGAATCAGCCGACCCTACCTCGACCGAATCGAAGATGGGACGGCAAATTTCACGCTCAAGGTTCTATTTAAGATCGCGCCCGCACTCGGCATGACGGTGTCAGAGCTTCTCGAGGGTATCGGATAGGGCGTTCCCCCGCCGTATTTGACGCTCTTTGGGCGGGTCCCCCTGGTTGCGATGTGCAAAATCGCGAGTATTCAGCACCAGTTTGGCCGTAGATGGTAGCTCGAGCGGCTGGCTTTGCCTTTTTGGCAGTAGTTAATCCACATACTAAATAAAAATGAGGAATAAATATTTACTAGACGGAACCCTCGTCCTAAAAGTTCGTCTAACAATCGGCCGATTCTATGCCTCCGGCGGAGAAATTGCAGAATACTCCGATTTTTGCACGGCCCGAGGGGGACCACCTGTCGTTTAAGGTTGCGATAAGTGGAGCTGCCTTAGAGATTACGCCATCGGGATACGGTCGTGGTTGACTTGGCTGTAGAACAGGCTCTGGATTTCGGCGGCATCGCGTGACTGGCCGAGTGCCCACATGGTCTTGGCTACGAGCGTCTCGGTGGTCATGTCGTCGCCGCGCAAAATACCCGGATGATCGGCGTAGGCACGACCGACCTCATAAACACCCAGGTCAAGGCCCTCCTCGGGGACCTGCGTGGTCATAACGACAGTGCGGCCCGAATCGACCCAGCGGAAAATTGCCTCCTGGAATGACTCGCCGGACTCGCCAAACTCGGGAATACCGCCAATGCCAAAGGTCTCAAGAATTACAGCATCGTAGCTATCGGCTAGGGCGTCCAGGATACCCGGGTTCACGCCGGGCGTAAGCTTAAGGACAAACACGCGCGGGTCGATGCTGTCGTAGAAACGCACCGGGTTTTCGCCCTGATGAGTGCCGTGGAGCCCGTTGCGCACGATGCGGTCGTTGCGGATGTAGGCAATGGGCGGATAGTTGACGCTAATGAACGCGTTAAAGCTCATGGTGCGCTGCTTGCGGGCGCGCGTGCCGGCAATGGCGACGCCGCCAAACACAATCGACACATCGTGCGAGTGCTCGTCGAGCGCATAGAGCAGGCTCTGATACAGGTTGAGCTTGGCGTCAGTAAAGGGGTTGCCCATGGGCTTTTGCGAGCCGGTGAGCACGATGGGCTTGGGGCTGTCCTGAATCAGATAGGAAAGTGCCGCCGCGGTGTAGCTCATGGTGTCGGTGCCGTGCAGAATCACGAAGCCGTCGTGGTCGGCATAACCCTCGGCGATGACATCGCGGATGCGCATCCAGTCGCTCGGGCGCATATTGGTACTGTCGATGTTCATGGGCTGCACCACGTCAAGCTCGCAGAGGCCCGAGATCTCGGGGACGCTCTGGGCGAGCTCCTCACCGGTCAGGGCGGGGGAGAGGCCGTTACCGTCCTCGGTCGATGCGATGGTGCCGCCCGTGGCGATGAGAAGGATGCGCTTCATGCTGGTATTCCTATCGTATTTGCCGCCGCAGAGGCGGAGTCGTTCGGCAGTATTGTGGCACAGGGCGACGAATGTTCAAACGTATTACATCATCTGTAACGTTTGGTAACACTTCAATTGCCGTCAAATAGGGGCCCTGGTCGTGCGTTTGCCGTGCGCTGATGGCTGCGAGGGACGAGAAACCCCATATAACGTGTACACTATGGAGGTTATTTTCGTTCATTCACGCGGGTGGGCACCGGCTCCCCGCCAACAAGAGGGGGAACCATGGATCAAAAGGCTTCCGCAAAGGTCCTCGTACTCGACTTTGGTGCGCAGTACGGTCAGCTCATTGCCCGTCGCGTCCGCGACCTCAACGTGTATTCCGAGATCGTCCCCTGCGACATCTCGGCCGACGAGATTCGCGAGATGAACGCCTCTGCGCTCATCCTTTCCGGCGGCCCGGCCTCCGTGTACGCCGAGGACGCTCCGTCCATCGATCCTGCCATCTTTGACCTGGGCCTTCCCGTCCTGGGCTTTTGCTACGGCCATCAGATCACGGCCGTGACGCTCGGCGGCAAGGTCGGCCACTCCGAGGTGGGCGAGTACGGCCGCGCCACCATCACGCGCACGGCAGGCGCCAAGCTCTTTAACTCCACGCCCATGGAGCAGACCGTGTGGATGAGCCATCGCGATGCCGTCTCCGAGGTGCCCGAGGGCTTTACCGTTACCGCCAGCACCGATGTATGCCCGGTTGCCGCCATGGAGTGCGTTGAGCGCAAGATCTTCACCACGCAGTTCCACCCCGAGGTCAAGCACTCCGAGTACGGTCAGCAGCTGCTGAGCAACTTCCTGTTTGAGATCTGCGGCTTGGAGCCTAACTGGAGCATGGACAACCTGGTCGAGACCATGACGGCCGAGTTCCGCGAGAAGGTCGGCGACGACCGCGTGATTCTGGCTCTGTCCGGTGGCGTCGACTCCTCCGTCGTGGCTGCGCTGGGCGCACGCGCCGTGGGCAAGCAGATGACCTGTGTGTTCATCAACCACGGTCTGTTGCGCAAGGGCGAGCCCGAGCAGGTGGAGGAGGTCTTCACCAAGCAGTTCGATGTCGACTTTATCCACGTCCACGCCGAGGACCGTTATGCCGAGCTTCTGGCCGGTGTGACCGAGCCCGAGGAGAAGCGCCGCATCATCGGCACGCAGTTCTGGAAAGAGTTCTTCGCCGTGGCGCAGCAGCTCGAGACCGATGGCAAGCCGGTCAAGTACCTGGCTCAGGGCACCATCTACCCTGACATCATCGAGTCCGGCGCTCGCAAGACGGGCGGCAAGACGGCCACCATCAAGAGCCACCACAACCTGATCCCGTTCCCCGAGGGCGTGCACTTCGACCTTATTGAGCCGCTCGACCACTTCTTTAAGGACGAGGTCCGCGCACTTGGTCTGGCGCTGGGCCTGCCGGGCCACATCGTGTTCCGCCAGCCTTTCCCGGGCCCGGGTCTTGCCATCCGCATCATTGGTGCGGTCGACAAGGAGAAGCTCGAAATCCTCAAGAACGCCGACGCCATCGTGCGCGAGGAGCTCGACGCCTACAACCAGCGTCTGTTTGAGCAGACCGGCGAGCGCAACTCCGAGCACAGCTGCTGGCAGTATTTCGCGGTCCTGCCCGACATCAAGTCCGTTGGCGTTATGGGCGACGAGCGCACCTACCAGCGCCCGATCATCCTGCGTGCCGTCGAGTCCAGCGATGCCATGACCGCCGACTGGGCCAAGCTGCCCTACGACGTGCTGGCCCGCATCTCCGGCCGCATCGTGGCCGAGGTTCCCGGCGCCAACCGCGTGTGCTACGACATCACGTCCAAGCCGCCCGCGACCATCGAGTGGGAATAGTAAATAGCCCTTTGCGAGGGAGGTCGGATACGGCCTCCCTCGTTTTTTATTTGCGTGCCATGGGTGCTTGTGCATTGTGGTGTATGTGGTACATGCAAACCAGCCACGCAATCTCTCAAGCTGTTTAGCTGGGATTATTGTTTGCTGGTATGTTTTAAAGTGCTTTCAATTACCGAAGCAACGCCATCAATTTATTTCTAATTAATGCTGACCGGCAGATTGCGTCCGCCCGCAAGAGGCCGCTCGGACTGGTACTCAAAATGTACTCACGACGTTTTGAGTATCGATTTGCTGGTACTCACAGACGGTAAAAACGGCTGTCTACCTCGATATATTCGTTATCCCCAACGACTCGTCAACGAATACTGACTAGTGATTGAGTGCTTCTTGGCTCAAATTAGCCTACGTAATTACGTAATTACGTATTCTGCCGTAAAATGATTTCGGTCAATTAAGGAACGTAGAACAGGTCAATTCGGAGGGGCGACCATGGAGGAAGATCAGGCTGTTCATGCCGAAAAGGAGCTGGATAAGTTCACGCTCTCGATAACCCGTGAGGATAAGCGGGCTCTTAAGTCCTATGCCGCGCGCCAGGATAAGACGGTGGCTAAAGTCCTGCGCGAATGGATTGACGAGAAGTGTAAGGGGGAGAAGTGATGTCTCAGACGACGCAAGCAGTCGTTCAGAACCTTGTTGATCGCGCTGTCAAGCTGGGCGATCGTCAGCTCGCTGCCGACATCCGTGCCTTTGCTGCGCAGCGCCAGTTTGGGCTTGTATTTGAACACAACCGCCCGGAACGACTTCGCCTTTATGGCAAACCTGTCATGAAGGGCGATATCGTACAGGTACTTCCCGAGCGTGGTAAAAAAGAGGACTCTAACTCCCAACTGCTATGGTTGGTAATTACCGTTCGGGGGGGGGTTGCTGATCTAAAGCCATATCAATCGCCCTCATATGACGAAAACGAATGCGAGCCCCGCTCCGTTGCCGTCAACGATGTCGTGCCTGTTGCTGAATATGACCAGCCGATTTATGCTGGCCTCAAAGAGACTGGGCGTGTCGAGCGCGGTGGCGATAAGCCCTATCAAGTAGTCATTAACGGCGAAAACTACCATGCTCTTGAAACCTTGGCCTTTGCCTATGCAGGCAAAGTGGACTGCATATATATTGACCCACCCTATAACACCGGTGCCCGCGACTGGAAATATAACAACGATTACGTCGACGGCTCCGACGCCTATCGTCACTCCAAATGGCTCGCCTTCATGGAGCGCCGACTCAAACTCGCCAGACAACTGCTCAACCCCAACGATTCCGTACTCATCGTGACGATCGACGAGAAGGAGTACCTGAGGCTGGGGATGTTGTTGGAGAGCGTGTTCAACGGCGCAAAAATACAAATGGTGACATCTGTAATTAACCCTAAGGGCAATCGTCGGGATAACGAGTTCTCGCGTTGCGAGGAGTATTTATTCTTTGTGCTTATTGGGGGCGCTTCCGTTGGGAGCATTGGCAACACAATGCTGAAACAGGAAGAGAAGAAGGCGAAGCCAATCCGTTGGAAGGGCCTGCTGCGTAGCGCAAGCAACAACGGAAGAAGAACCGCTCGGCCAAATCTATTTTATCCGCTTGTTTTCTCTGCCGAAGACGGCTCCTATATTAGGTGCGGAGATTCACTTCCCGTAGATTACGATCGCAACTCTTATCTAACTAATGATAGTGAAGTTGTCGTATGGCCAATCGGCGAAGGGGGACAAGAGCTCACCTGGTCTCTTAAACCCGATACATTTCGCGCCTATCAGTCAGAAGGCTACATAAAATTCGGGCCATGGGATGGCATTAAACGTGTTCCATATCATCTTACTTCTGGTCAAGTTAAGGATGTTCAGTCTGGAAAGCTGGCTGTTCGCGGATACGATGCCGATGGAGCTGTTGTCCTGGAGCAACAAGGCGAAGCAAACGTTCGTCCAATGACCGTATGGAACCAAAAATCGCATTCAGCTAGCGAGTCAGGGACAGGAATATTGAAGTGCTTGCTCCCGAACAGGCGCTTCCCATTCCCAAAGTCCCTCTATGCCGTCGAAGACACCATTCGCTTTTTCGTCGCCAACAAGCCCAACGCCCTTGTGGTCGATTTTTTCTCGGGGTCGGGCACCACGGCCCATGCCGTCATGCGCCTGAATCATCAGGACGGCGGGCGCAGGCGCTCCATTAGCGTCACGAACAACGAGGTCTCCGAGGACGAATTCAAAAAGCTCACCAAGCGCAGCCTTCGCCAGGGCGACCCCGAATGGGAGGCGCTGGGCATCTGCCAGTACATTACCAAGCCTCGCGTCACGGCGGCCATCACGGGCAAGACGCCCGAGGGCGACCCCATCAAGGGCGACTACAAGTTCGCCGACGAGTTCCCCATGGCCGACGGCTTCGAGGAAAACGCCGTCTTCTTCGACCTCACCTACGAAGACCCAGACGCCGTCGAGCTGGGCGTGGCCTTCGAGGAGATCGCGCCCCTGCTCTGGCTGCGCGCTGGTTCGCGTGGCGGCATCATCAAGCACGAGCAGCCGGGCTTTGCCATGGCCGACGCCTATGCCGTCCTTTTCGACTTTGCTTCGGTCGGCGCTTTCATAGACGCCGTCAAGCAGAATGCCAGCATAGGGTGCGCCTATGTGATCACGGACGACACGGCTCGATACGCCTCCGTCAAGGCACAACTGCCTGGGCTCGACGTCGTCCGCCTGTACGAGAACTACCTGCAATCGTTCAAGATTGCCGCCGAGGATGCGGTGAGGTAAAAATGAGAGTCGAACTTAAGGATTTCCAAGCCGGTGCGGTCGCGACCCTGGCGAACAAGTTGCAGTCGATGCGCCGACGCTACGAGCAGGACGGCGAGCTGTCCTCGATATGCCTCGCATCTCCCACGGGGTCGGGCAAAACGGTCATGTGCGCAGCGACGATCGAAGCGCTCTTCTTCGGAGACGACGATCTGAGCCTCATGCCCGACGAGAATGCCGTCGTTCTTTGGCTCTCGGATTCCCCGAGTCTGAACGAGCAGACGAGCGTGCGTTTCTCAAACGTGGCGGACAAGCTAGCAGACAGTATCCTTGACAGGCGCCACCTGGTCACAATTACCAACGACTTCGGAGCCGCGCACGACATTCTCGAGCCGCGCCACGTCTATTTCCTTAGTAAGGACCTACTCAGTAAGAACGGCCTGCTCACCAAGGGTAGTGAGGCCAACTCCGGCCGCGTGTTCTGGGACATCCTTGACCGCACCATCAGGGACCCGGAGCGTAACCTCTATCTGTTCATAGACGAGGCCCATCGCGGTCTGGGGGCCAATGCCTCGAGCGAGCGCGGCACCGCGACGATCTACGCCAGCCTCATTGATGGGCTCGACGGCCGTGCAGCGATGCCCATCGTCGTCGGGGTCTCTGCCACGCCGCAGAGGTTCGAGGCGGCCATGGACCAGCGCGCCGATCGCGTGCGTATGCCAAAGGTCGCTGTGACCCCTCGCGAGGTTCAGGAGTCAGGTCTGCTCAAGGACATCATCGAGTTGCGCGTGCCAGAGAAGGACGACCCTGTCGAGCACCAGTACCTCACTATGGCGTGCGAGCGCTATGCCTTGGCCTGCCGCGAGTGGAGCGAGTACTGTGCCCGTGAGGGCGAGAGCCCCGTCAACCCGCTGCTGCTCATCCAAGCGGCGGACAACGTGAGCAGCTCGGCCCTGGCTGAGATGTGCGACCAGATCACGAGCCTGGTCCCCGGCCTTTCCGAGGCGATGTCGTTCGCCAACGTCTTCGGCGAGCATAAGGACATCGCGGCGGGAAAATACCTCATTCCCTATGTCGAGCCCGAGTTCGTTCAGGACGCCTCGCGCATTCGCGTGCTCTTTGCCAAGGAGGCCGTCTCCAACGGATGGGACTGCCCGCGAGCGGAGGTCATCTTCTCGCAGCGCAGGCGTTCGGACTCGACCTATATCGCACAGCTCGTGGGGCGTATGGTGCGCACCCCACTTGCGCGGCGCATCGAATCCGATGACCTTTTGAATTCCGTCGCCTGCTACCTGCCCCAGTTCAATCCCGAGAGCACTCAGGACGTGGTTGACTACCTCATGGGCCGCAAGGACGACATGGGCGAGAGCTCCATCGGCAAGCAGAACATCGTTCTCAACCCCGTGACCATCACGGCGGCTGCGCCCAAGTCCGAAGCCGACTACCAACAGGAGCTCAAGGCGTACGAGGAGAACGAGAAGGCCATTGAGACAGCGCGGCGGGCACAGCCCGGCTATCAGGCGCCGCTTGCCGGCATCGCGATTCAGGAGCCGTTGGACATGCAGGGAACGCAGCCCTCGCTTGCCTCGGGGGTCAACCCCGTCGACGTTCCGGCGCCAGAAGCGGAGCCGGCGCCTCAGCCCGCAACGGGCAACGACGTTGCAGCGTCTGCCCCGCAGCAACCTGCGACACCTGAGCCAAGTTCCGCACAGACCGAGCCGACCCAGCCCGTCTCGGTCGTAATACCCGTGCCCATGGCAAAGCCCAAGCCGCCCACCAAGCGCGAGCAGTCTTTCACGCATCAGGAGTGGCAGGGCATCCGCACAGCCTTCGATTCCATCCCCGTGCAGCGCATTCCGAAGAAGGCCAGGAACGAATTCCAGAGCCTGGTTAAGACGGCGACTCTGCTTGTCGAGACTGGCCTCGATGTCAATGCCGCGGCCGACGTGAAAAAACAGTTCGTCCAGAAGCTCAAGGGATACATCGTTGCTAACGAGGACGAGTACCGCGAAGCCAAACACGACGTAGAGGTTGCCGAGACCGTCAAGATCACGCTCGACAAGCTCAACGAGACCGAGGACCAGGAGCAGGAGGAGGCCCGCACGGACGCCGAGGGCCTCAGAAAGGCCGCCCGCGACGCCGACATGCATTTCACTAAGGAGTTTGCGAATGAGTATCGTCGCGCCAACTTCAAGGAGCTTGGGCGGCCCGAGTGCGACCTGCGCCTTGCCGCAGCGGTGCGCACGCAGGCCATCGTTGATGCGCTCGAGGGCTGGGCGGCTCAATGCCGAAAGGGATACTTCGATAAGGTCGATGGATCTGGCGATTATGACTACCTTAACGACGCGGCAAAGCAGCGCTACGACGAGCTGGCCCGTGAAACCGAGGGCAAGCGCCTCACAAAGATAGAGTGGCCCACGTCTGCCAGCACGTCGGACGACTTTGCTAAGTATCCGTGCCATATCGTGCAGAAAGAGGACGGCCTCTGCCCGCTCGACCTGAACCCGGCGGAAGACTATATCGTTAGGAACGAATTGGCAAAGAATCGCACGGTTGCCTTCTATCGCAATCCGTCGGGCAGCATGTCTGCTAAGGCGTTTTCGATTCCGTACATGTCTTCGGTGGGACGCAAGGCCCTGCATCCAGACTTCCTCTTCTTCGTGAAGGATGCAGCGGGCGTCATCAGGCCGTCCATCGTTGACCCTCATGGCGAGTTCCTCGGCGACACGCTAGCAAAGCTTAGGGGCTATGTGACCTATCTGCGCGATTATCCCGATGTGTTCAAGCAGGTACTCTTCGTCGGGGATATGGGCGAGGGCGTGTACAAGGTGCTCAACCTCTTGCGATCCGATGTGCAGGATGCCGTGATGGGCTACAGCGATGTCGACTGTAAGGCGCTCTTCTACGGCTCCTTCGCAAACGACTATCACTAGGATTGTCGGGATTTGCCTGGCGGGCGTCTCGGATCATATGCCAGAACCGAATTAGTAAGGCTCGCTAAGGCGGCCGTCCGTTAGGGGCGGCCGCCTCTCTTCAGTCTTGACCAATGATTTCAAGCGTTTCGGTGGCATTCGCCGGTCATGACCTCGTATCCGTTACGTGGGTGGCACCTCCGCTACGCCGCGTCAAGGGGCCCATGAGACCCCGCACAAACCTCCGCTTCGCTCCGGTTGGTGGAGGTCGTCATGGACTCCCTTGACCCGTCTTCGCTCCGGTGCGGCTTTGCAGGGAGCAAAGCCGACGACGACGCGCGGCGTCGCCATTCGGCTTTGCCCGTAGGGCGAGATGTTGAGGGCAGGTTGCCCGGAACGGAGGAAGACATGCGGGAACTGATGACGAGGGAGATTGTGGAGGGGCTGCCGGGGCTCTACGAGCAGGATGGGGCGGAGGACCCCATGGTCTACGTTCACTACTTCTCCTGCGTGAACGGATGGGACTGGTGGCTGCTCGAGTTCGATGGCACGGACGAGGCGTTCGGCCTCGTCGAGGGCTACGACGACGAGCTGGGTTATTTCAGTCTCAAGGAGATGGCCGAGCTGAATCGTTCGATGGGTTTCGCCGTTGTCGAGCGCGACGAGCACTTCTCCCCGAAGCCGCTCAGCGCCGTCAGGAGGAGGTAACTCCATGGGGATGTTCGAGTGCAGCGCCGTAGGTTGCTCGGACGAGGTTCCGGGCGAGGGAAACGAGCTGACGGTCGTCGTTGAGTACGAGACGGACCTCGAGGGAGGGGCGTATGAGGTGGGTGTCGCGCCGGAAGGGTCGCTCGGGCTCGAGCGTCTCGTCTCGGAGGCGTGCGGCGAGGCCGATGCCCTGGTGGGGGATGAGGGCGGATGGGCCGCCGTCCGCATCGGGCGCGGCGACGTGGAAAGCATCGACTGCGAGAGTGGGCGGACCATGTACGTCGCCGGAGAGGGGTGAGGCGCATCCAGAGAGCGCGGGCATGCCATCGGCGTGACCGCGCCAGCTATTTCGGGGATGCCTCGCGCCATCCCCGCACCCCTGCGCGCCAAGGGGCTGCTGCCCCTTGGAACCTTGCTTAAGGAAACTCGAGGGTGCGTGACGAGTTTTGGGATTTATGCGTTTGTCGTCGATGGACTCCTGTCTGGCATATACACGCTCTGACCCGGAATCCGGCTACGGACGCTATTTCGTGGCTCCGCAGCCCGAGCACTTGTACCCGGTGGTCACGGTCTCGTCCCATGCCGCGCTCACCTGCACCTGCTCGTCATAGGCTGCTTTGTCGGTCACGGTCTCATAATAGCCCTGCTTCACGGTTACATAGGAAGAATGGTAGCCACCATGGTCATACGCATCGAGATGCCCCCAAGGGTCAGAGGTAATGTCTGCGCCGCACTGATTGCAGATGTAGTGCTCCTCCGTCACTGCGTCATGCCACACCTGATGTGTCACCGCATCATGATGGAAGGTCTTGTACTGCGCGTCATGGTGGACGGTCTTGGTCTGGGCAACCCAGTTGTGTTTGTGGGCAGCAGTCCCTTGCTCGGAGGAGCCTTCCGGTCCTGGTTTGGTGGCGTTCGCGGCATCGCCCCTCAACGACGTGGCGCCCGCACCCTTCCTCGTTGCCTCACCTCTGCTCGCGGAGGCATCCTCGGTCTGTTCGCCCTTCGCCGCCGGCTCGGAGGCTCCACTCGCGTCGTTCTGAGGGGCGGAACCGGCGCTTCCATCTTCTCCGGAAGCCTCCTCGGATTCCCGCCACGCGTGCGCAGCCGGCTCGCCTCCGGCTCCGTTTTCCGCGGGTGAGGCGTTAGCCCAGACGAGGGCGAGGAATGCGAGGAGCAGGATTGCCGTCGCCACAGCCGCGGCTTTCCGCGACGCCATGCGCGCGAGGGCAGTTGTCGCGAGCCGCCTGCCCCTGTCGCGCCTACTCTCCATTGACGAACACCACCGCGCTCCACTCGGAGGAAAGGGTTAGCGTGAGGGAGCCCCTGCGGTCGGACAGCTTAAAGTCTGCCGCCTCGCCCCCGACGGCTATCGTCCCCTCGTAGATCAAGGGGCGAGGCGACGACCCGTCTGAGCTCACCCACTGAGAGGATACGTCGAGGTCGTATTTGCCCGAATGGTCCGAGGCGAGCCATGAGCTCTCGCGCGGGGCATCGGTGTAAGAGCCCTTCCTCTGGTATTCGCCCTTCGTGAATGCGAGCGAGCCGTCGTCGAACGAGAGCGTCTCTGCGACGGTTTGGGTCGAGGGCGGGTTCTTCACCGACCAGGTGGCGCTCTCCAGTGCGTCTCTCACCCTGTCGGGCGTCGCCGCCGTGTACTTGTCGTAGTAGGACTGCGCCGCGGACTCGTCCACGAAGTACCTCTCGCCGTAGCCCTCGGACCCCGAGGGCACATAGCTCCCGTCGTCCTGCCTTACGAGCGTGACGGTGCCGAGCTGCGATGAGGACAGGACCACATCGTCGCCTTCGGCTTTCCAGTCGCCGCTGAGCTCGGTGGAGCCGACGTAGTGCCATGTGTCGTCGTCGAACTTGATCGTCGACGCGGATCCGGGCTTGTTCGCGCACACCTTGCCAAGGGCCACGCTGCCGCAAACCGAGTAGTAGTAGAGGGTCTTGCCGCTGATACTGCTCTTGCCGCACCCGGCGAGCCCGAGCGAGCCCATGACGGCGAGGGACCCCGCTGCGAGAAACGCCCTTCTAGAGATTTCAATGTTCATCGTGCTTCCTCCCAGATTGAAATCCTCTGATTCCCGTATTGTATTTCAAATTGTCACTTATATAGGTGTGACTTATATAGAACAGGGCCGAATCATTGACACCGACGGTAAGGAGGTGCCAATGACTCAACTGGGCCCCAAGATGCGCGTGGGGCTTCGCGTCAAGGAATTGAGGGCCGGACTCGGCGTGAGCCAAGAGGCCTTCGCATATTCCATCGAGATGTCGCGCACCTATTTCGCCGAAGTCGAGACTGGCAAGCGCAACGTCTCCATCGAGAACATCGAGCGCATCGCAGGCGGGCTCGGCGTCTCCCTGCGAGAGTTTTTCAATTCAGACCTGTTCGATGGATAGCTCGGCGGCGGGCTTCTGACGTCATTTTTCGACGCTGTGGTTCGAATGCTACGCGTCACCCTGGATTCGGTTTTCCGCCACGAAGCGGCGGTGCAGGATAAGGCTCCACTACGTTTCGCCGGAGGCAAACGGCGCAACTCGGCGAGCCGAGTTCGAAAGCGCAGGTAGATGCCTGTGCTGAGAACGGAAGGCGTCCATATCCGCGTGTAATGCGCGGGCATGGGCGTGTAGTAGATCGAGGCGTTTTCGCTGGTTATGGACGATTACGAGGCTAGAAGCCTTCGGGAACGTAGCTTGTGACTGCTTTCGGCCTCGTCGGTGCCGCCGTGCCATCGGTAGTACACGGGCCCTGCCAAACGTTCGGTACTGTCTCGTTCCTGATTTCGCGACGGGCGATCGATTGCTCCATGAGAGCCCGCTCAGTTTCGGACGACGTCATATCGAGTGCGGGTCCCACGAAGGTCTCGGTGACGTCTCTGCTGGGGAATGCCATGGGCGTGCCGTCGCGAATAACGAGGGCTCCTGTCTCGCGGCCCGTCCAGCGTTGAAGCTCGTCGGGCGTGATGAGCGGCCTGCGGACGAGTCCCTCGCTCGTGCCGGTTGACCCGGTGTTCGTTCCCTTCGTTCTGCTCGTGGACTGCGCGATCGCGGTGTAGGAGCCCATCGATTCCGAGAGCTTGCGTGCCGTGTCGAGGTTGGAGCATGAAAGTACGACCTTATCTTTGAGAAGGTCGAGTATTGTCTCGGCTTCCTCGCGGCTGTAGCCGGAAACTGACTGGAGCTGTAGGAGCGACTGGCAGAACCACAGGACCCTGATCCTCTCAGATCTCATCTCACCGAGGTCCTGGACGATGCGTTCGTTGCGGCCGAGGGACGCCGCCTCGTCGAGGAGAAGGACGGTCTCTACGGGACAGCGGCCGGCGTGGGCGCCGGCGCAGGAGCGCAGCGCCGAGAGCGCCTGTGAGACGAACGTCTGCACGAGCCGCTTATAGTTTCCGGTTGCTGAGGAGGACGAGACGAAGACCACAGTGGGCTCCTCGCCGATGCCGCCGAGTTCGCACTCGTCGTCGTGCAGCATTCTCGCCACGTTGCCGTCGATGTATTCGGTCAGGCAATTGCTGAGGGTCGAGACGATGCCCGGGCCGCCTCCGTGCTCGCCGTTGAGGCCTCCGAGAAAGGGGAGTGCGGGGTCACCTGAAGGCAGAGATGCCGCCAGGGCGGCGACGCGCTCGAGCGCTCCCTTCTCGCCCGAGGGCGAGATCGCCGCGGCGGCGGACATGACGGTCTTTTCCTCATTGGGGATGGACGGACCCTCGATGAGGGCGAGGGAGATGCCGACGAACAGGTTCCGGGCCCCGTCATAAAAGAACGGCTGTCCCTTCGACGGTGCGGGTACTATGCAGCGCGCGACTTCCCGCAGCTCGCGGATGCAGCCGCCGGTTCCCTCCGCATTAAAGGCTTCCTTCGCCCTCTCGAGCGGGTCGAACCGCGCCGAAGAGGCGGGCGAATCGAACATCACGTCGACGATGCGGTGCGTGCCGGCCTTTTCAAACGTCGGCTCGAGAAAGGCGCGGAGCTCCCCTTTGATGTCGTTGATGATGAGGGAACGGCCTTGCTCGAAGTTAGCCAAGGCTGACAAAATGGCGACTCGACGGCTTTTGCCCTCGCCACTCTCGGCAAGGATGCAAGCGTGGACTGAGTCGATGAGCCTGACGCTCTTCCCGATCTCGCCCACGACCAACGTACCGCCCGAGGGCTTGCCGCCTTCCTGCCACGATTCGCTCCGGCGCTTAAGCTCGCCGTGTGCCGAGATGAGCCTCGCGTCGCCGTGGATGGGCGCGCCCGGCGCGCGGCGCCCACCGACCCAGGTCCCGTCGTGGAGCCAGCGCGACCAGTCAAAGTGGCTCCAGACGCCTGCTATCGTGGAGATGGCGAGGGTCGCCACGCATCCCACGAGGAAGGCGTCGTCCTGGATCAGCTCTGGCAGGACTTCGAGTGGGTTTTGGAACATGGTATCGGGGAGTTCGGGTGCTGCGGCCGTCCCGAAGCTTGTGAGCGTCGCGGCGATGCCGGTGACCCATGCTTTCAGCCAGTGCCATGCTGCCGGCAGTAGGATGAGCGCGATCGCGGTCCCAGCGGCCGTGCCGGCGGCGACACAGCGCTTGAAATGCGCGCCCTCGTCGACGTTGAAGCTCTTCTGCTTGCTCATAGAATCATTCCCTTCACTATGGTTTTCGCGGGGTCGAGTACGATGCCCGCCGTATCGCCCCTGATCGCGGCCGATGCAGCGGCTGCGAGCGCCCTTGCGAGCGCGCGCTCGGCTTTCTGGCCGACCTCATCTGACGGATCCTTCTTGCCTCTGGGGTTCTCCGTTGCGAATGCGAGCGCTTTGGTAAGGGCTCTGCTCACGGCAACCGGGGCTTTTGCCATAGAAAGCGCGTAGGACGGACATGACCGGAGACACCTCTCCGGGATAGGCCTGAGCTCGCGGACGGCTTCTCGCGCCCCCTCCAGATCTTCACCGGTGACGCAGGCGCGGACCTCGCCGATGAGCGGTTTCATGCGCTTGCGCTCCGTTGCAGGCCCGCCGTCCGGCCTTGCGGACCTCATCAGTTCCCTTTCGGGGTCCGTTGTCCGGTCGGGTGCGATGACCCTCAGCAGGGCGTTGCCCTGGCGCGCGCGTAGCTCCTGCATGGCGTTGTTCACGTAGCGGTCCCGCGCAACGCTTTCGAGGCCTTTGAGGCCGGCGCAACGCTCCACGGACTTGCTGTAAGCGGCGCTCGCCCCTTTGATTTCAGGATGCCTCGACCCTGCTTCCGCGATTGCGACATCGACGGCCTTGGCGACATCTGGGTGCCAGCGGCGGAGGTGCGCGTAGGAGATTCGGCCGTCCGCAGGCAGCGTGACGCCAATCTCGTCGGCGGGGATTTGGCGGACGGCGTCGACCGCCCGCGACCTCGCGAGGTCGCGGGCCTCATACTCGGCCGCGAGCGCCGGGGCCAGGGCCGCGTCGGTGAGCGCGTTTCTAGCCCGGTCGAGCCTGTTGCGGGCCATGAGTGAATCGAACGAGCCATCGGACGACCACGCAATAACGTGCGCGTGCTTGGAATTCGGATGGTTTTCGTGCTCGGCGGCTACCCAACGGACGCTGGACTCGGGGATGCCCATTGCCTCAGCAAGCGCCGGCGCGAGGTTTCGGCGGCAGAAGCGCTGCCAGTCCTCCTTGCACGCGAGGTCGAGCTCGCATGCCTCGTCCCTGCGGACGCTGAGCACAACGGTAGCAATCGCGCCGTCAGCCTTTTCGAGCTCCTTGCGGGCCGTGCGGAGCTGGACGGCCCCGTTCTGGTCGAAGAGCGCGGTCGACCCGGGCCTCTCGGCGCAGTAGCCGATGAGTCCCATCCTCTCTGCGAGCTCGTAGCGCTTGAGGTCGTCGACGGTTGCGGATTTGTCGGCCCCCTTGCGCGTGGCGACGTACTCGACGTTGTTGGTGATGACGGCGGAACGCCCGCGCGACCCGGAGAGGTGCACACGGGCGTTCACGACGAGGCTGCTACGACTTGCCATCGGACAGACGCTCCCTTGCCTCCGAGAGCGTCATGCCGCGCTGCATGAGGCCGGCCTGCTTGTCGTAAGCGGCGTAGATGTCCGAGGCGCTCACGCCATCCAGGCCCTCGAACGTGCCCTTCTCGATCTCGACCGCCGCGATGGCCGCGACGATAGAGGCGCGGGTCGCGCGGTGCACGACGCGCGCGATGCGGTCCTCCTGCTCGGCGTTGCGTTCGTCGAGCATGTGGTCGAGCTGCTCGAGCAGCGGCTGCATGACGCCGCGCAGATAGGTTCCGAGCTCAGTGGAGTAGAGTGCCAGGCCGTCGGAGGCGAGCCCGGCGGCGATGAGCTCGCGGGCGGCTGCGCTGTCGCTAAGATCCTTGGAAACCCCGTAGGCGTGGAGGCGGCGATATGCCTTGTCAGGGAGCCGGAGGCTCATGACCTTCGACCCGTCTTTTCCGATGGCCATTTTAGAGTCCCTCGTTCGGGAGGGGCGCACCGACGGCGCGGAGGGCGGCGATGTTCTCGGGCGTGCGCTCGTAGGTCCTGGGCCAGAAGGTGATGGGTACCATGACGAGATCGTCGCGGGGGATTCCGTAGGCGAAGAGATAGGCCGCGATGGCATCGCTGTACTCTACGTCGTCGACGTTGAAAGTGTCGGTGAAGAAGATGCCTGTGGGGTCGTCGTTGCAGCCCTTGACGAAATAGACGCCGTTTCCGCCTTCCTTGAACGGGTTCAAGACCTTGCACTCCCGCTTTGCGTAGTAGGCGATTCCGGCGCGAACGACGCGCGTGAAACCCGGACGCTCGTTGACCCGCGCTGCTCGCGTGAAGTTCAGGCCGGGATCGGATTCCAGCAGATGGGAGAGTACGGAGTCGACGGCGTCGCCCTTGTGCTCGGGGATTATCCCGAGGAGGTCGGCGAGGCGCGATTTCATTTTCTCGATCAGTTTCATCGTGTGTTTCCTTTCTGCCGGTGTCGCACGGGTGCCGGCAACTCGCTTGAATGTCTTGGTTAGCGATGGTTCTAGCTGCGGAGAGACTGCGTGGTGCCGAAGGTGCCGAGGAGCGGCCAAGAGTTTTGGAATCCATGGCACCTTCGGCACCGTCTGCCGAGTCTTGCAGGTGAAGGGCGGTGGACAGGGTGCCGCTGCGACATGCTGCGGCACCCAATCGGCCCTAATCCGTTTCCCGGAACACCCAACAGCGTTGCTTGCCGTATGGAGGGCAGAGGCGCTTGTTGCCCGGAACCCATCCGGGGCACTGCGACGAGAGGATGCGGCTGACCATCTTGCAGTTGGCCTTGGTCTTCTCAAGGTGGAGGGCCTTGTCGAGGATTTCGAACGTGCACATGGGACGGTCGGTGTTGCCGGGAAGATATGCGAGGACCTTCTGAACACAGGGGTCCTCCTCGACAAAACGTCCGCGCTGTGCGGCTGCCTCGACCTCCATCTCGGGCGTGAGGACGGTCGAGAAACGGGGGTCGCCCGTCTTCATCCACGTGCGGGCCTCTGCCCATGCCTGCCGGATGGCGGTAGGAAAGCCCTCGTCGAAGACGGACTTCTCCGTGCGCTCGATGCCGCAGAGCACCGGGAGGAAGCGCCTTGCGCCGCTCGTCCGCTCGCGGATGAAGTCGGCCTCGTTCGTGGTGCCGACGAAGACTACGCGCCGGGGGAAAGCTTCCGTCCGTCGACAGTAGGCTCCCCGGAACTCATCTACCTGACGTGTGATCCCGGCCTTCACGCTCTCGACGGAGCGCTCGGACATGCCGTTGAGCTCGGGGATCTCGACAATCCACTTGCCCCGGTTCTGCTCGCCCGTGAGCTTGACATCGCCGAGGTTGATCACGGAGTCGCTGAAATACTCGTCGCGCATGGCGAGGCCCCTCGCGAAGGAGGACTTGCCGATGCCTCCGGCACCACACAGGATGGGCATGTAATCGGCCTTGCAGCCCGGGCTGTAGACGAGGGCGATGCCCTCGCAGAACAAGATGCGCTCGACCTCCGAGACGTATGCGTTCCTCTCCGCGCCAAGGTAGACATTGAGGAGTGTCCCTACGCGCGGGATGCCGTCCCAGGTGAGGGTATCGAGCATGGCAACGAGCGGGTCATAGGCGTTGTCCTCGCCGACGATGGTCAGCGCGAGCAGCATGAACTTCTCCTTCTGGAGAGAGATGATCTGCTGGAGGAGGGCGAAGAGCCGTGCGTCGTCGCTATCGCGCCACCGGCGTTCCCGCGAATCTGCATCCCAGGGCAGGGGCCCAGTCTTGAAGAGCTCGTTCGCGAGACGGTTGTAGCCGACGTTCAGGGGAAGAGACTTGAGCTCCTCGACGATCTCGTTGACCGTCGGCGGGGAGCGGCGCTCCGGGGACTGCGGCTCGGGGGCGTCGTCGTGCTTCTGCGTGCCCATCAGATCGCCTCACAAGAATGGTGACGGCGCGGACCATTGATGGGGTGGTTCTTGGCGGAGGCAAGTGCTTCGAGCCGGCGGAGGCGAAGCTCCGTGTCGATAAGGCGCTCGACCAGCTCTTCCTCCGACAAGGGGTGGTCGAGGCGGTAGTCGCGCAAGACGGCGCGGCGTCGGGCGGAATTCATCATGCTAAGATTCATCGACAGAGTCCTCCTTACGTGTGGGCTCATGTTTTTGGGCGACGGCCGAGCTTTGGTAGGGGAGGCCGTCGTCCAGACCCAGGTTTGCGATGAGGGCGTCTTCAAGCTCCACAGGGGAGCGCTCGGGCGCGAACGATCCGGCAAAGGCGGCGAGCGTCTCAAGCGACTCGACGAGCTCGTCGTCCATATCTCCTGCGCGCCGGATACGCCGGAGTTCCGCTACGACAGGTCCCATGCGCTCCTTAACCGCCTTGCGCATACGGGTGGTTGCGACCACAGTAAAAGTGCCTTCCAGCAGGCTTCTCGCGATGAAGTCCTGCTTCGACAGACCGCTCAAAGCGACGCGGAGGTCGAGCTGGTCCGCTTCTGCGGGCGACATGCGGAAGGCGATGGTCTTGCAGCGACGGCGTCCCTTGGCGTCCACAATCGGCCTAGACATCCGACATCACCTCGTCCAGCGCCTCCACGAGGTCGTGCTGGGTCGAGGGGAAAAGATGCGAGTACATCTCCGTGACCTCGGCGGTCTCGTGACCCATGCGGTCGGCGATCGCCGTGGGCGAGTAGCCGCTGTTGATGAGCGCACTGACGTGAGAGTGGCGGATGTCATGGATGCGGATGCGCTTCACGCCCGAGAGCTCGCAACCCCTCTTCATCTCATGCGACAACGCGTGCTTCGTGACGGGGAAGAGCCGGTCGGTAGGGGCGATCTCGGGATGTGTCGACAGATAATCACGCAGCTCCTCACGAAGGAGGCTCGGCATGACGATGTCCCGCTTCGAGGCGCGCGTCTTGGGTGGACCGATAACGTCCTCGCCCTTGATGCGGGCGTAGGAATGACGGATACGGATAACGTTGAGATTGAAGTCGATGTCTTCCGGACGGAGGGCGAGGAGCTCGCCCTCGCGACAGCCCGAGAGGTAGAGCGTGAGGAATGCAAGGTAGATGAGCGGCTTGTCCTCGATGGCCTGGGAGAAGCGCTTGAACTCGGCAGGGGTCCAGTAGAGCATCTCCTTCTCGGGGCGCTTGGAGCCGACCTTTCCCGCCGCCAACATGGGATTCTGGGGCAGGCGGTAGAATCGGACGGCGTGGTTGAAGATGGCTGAGAACTGGTTGCAGATGGTGTGGAGATAGCCCTGCGACAGGTTCTGCTCAAGGAGCCAATTCTCCCAACGCACCACGTCCGCAGCCTTGACGTCACAAAGGCGCATGGGGCCAAAAATGGGCAGGATGTACTTGTCGATAATGGCATCCTTGGTGAGCCTGGTGCCGACTCGCAGTCGAGGGTAGATGTCACGTGCGTACATGGTTTTGACGAAGGCCTCGACGGTGACCTCGACACGCTCGTCGCAGGAGGCGAGGAAGTCGCGCTCCCAAGCCACAGCCTCCTTCTTGGAGGCGAACCCGCGCTTCGTCTTCTTATGACGCTCGCCCATAGAGTTGCGATACCAAGCCTCGACTGTCCAGGTCCCGCGCTTCTTGTCGCGGCTAACTGACATTAGTCATCGCCACCTTCTGCTTAGAAGGGGCGGAGAGAAGGCGTGCCTCGAAATACGAGCGCTGGACCTTCCCGGGGATGGTCATGATCCCCTGAGCTGCAAGCTCTGCATTCAAAGTCTTGATCAGCTTGAACGAATAGGACTTGCTCATGCCCGTGATCTCGGCAACCTCCTCCGCGCCGATAAGCTGACGTGTCATATGTAGTCTCCTTTCTAGGATGGGACACCTGTTGCCCCTTGTCTCGATTATGTACAAAAAAGGTATTAGCTACGACGAAAACTGGAATATTTCCAATCTGGCCACATCTCCTACATTTTTTGTACGCACTAGATTTCGCGTGTAGACTTAAGGGCAGCTATTCTTTGGAGGTGTATCTGAATGACTGCCGTCGACTACGTCGGTACAATCTCGGAGGCCCTGTCGTCGTTTGCGGCCGACAGGGAGTGGGAACAAACGAGCAAGCGCTGGGGGAGGCAGCAACTATCTCAGAAGCTGTTTTGCCTCCGCTCGGCGCGTAAATGGACCCGAAAGGTGGCTGCGCAGGCGGCGGGAATCCCGGAATCGGCCTTAAGGAATTACGAGCTGATGAAGTCGGCCCCGAAAGAGGAGCATCTTGAGGGGCTTGCGAACGCCTTTGGCATACGAGCCGAGGCGCTTCGCTACTACGATTTCAGTGATACGGACCTAATTGCTCAGGCTTTCTTTCAATTTGCTGCGACATACGGGTTCGAGCCCGTTGCAAATGAGCGCTATTCTGCGCTCAAGCCGACTTCATCTTTCATGAAGGCGTTCCTGAAGAAATGGGCTGCTCAGTATGCTCAGGTTGAGAGCGACTCCGACCGGGATGATTATGAAAGATGGAAGGACAACTTCGCGGCTGACTTTGACCCGTCCCAGTTTCCCTTGCGCTACGAGTACGATCCGCGAGAGTCCTGGATACTGATTACGCCCTGGCAGAATAGAATGCAGTCGAAGAAACTGCCCGAGCTAAGGGCGCGGTGCACTCCTGCGAAGACTCAGCCGGATTTGGCCCGAGAGACCGATCTTTCCCTTGCAACGCTACGTTCGTATGAACAAGGGGCTAGGGTGCCAAAATTCGCTGCGCTCCAAAAACTGTCTGCTGCTCTTGGCGTGAAGAGAGGGGCGCTTGTATTTACCGATTTCGGTAGTCCTGTTCAAGCGGCCCACGCATTATTTCAGCTTTCGGCCTCATATGGGTTGATTCCGGTTCAGCTGGAAGACGGCCCAGTGCTCCTCGCGAGGGGACCTGTTTCCGACTCTTTTCTTTTTGAATGGGCAAAGAAGTACGAGACTCGTGTGAAGCGGGCCGATGAATACGACGAGTGGCTCGATCGGTTCAGCTATTTCGAACATGATAAGTCCGATGACTATGTCGATAAGTTTCGGCAGCATACGATACGCCAACCGAATGGTTCGCTGCTTATTGACGGTCATGTTTATAGCGATTTCTGTCCCTTCGACGAACGTTTCAAGAGGGGATATGCGCTTGCTTAGCAAGTTTCTGCCATTGGCGGGTCGGAACATATTGCTTTGGGGCAAGCTGTTGGGAAGGGAGAGGATATGAATAAAGAAACGAAATTGGGCGATGGAGTCGCCAATGAGCTAAAGGAAGAAATCAATCGCGAACTGTCTTCGACGGCTAAGAGTTTCATTCGAATCCTGTTTGCATACCTTAACGATAAAGTTCAGGGTATCGATTTTGATAATCTTCTAGGAAAACTGAGCAAGAAAGACGAGGACGAGATTATGTCCCTCTGGTCTTCTCAACTCGTAGAAGAAGGCCTAGTGCCAAGTGGGTATGGCGGCTTGCCGAATGATTTACTTATTGAAAATTTGCATCAAACAGGCTATGTAGATGGCCTCTATAGCGGGTACGTTCTTGCAATGATCTCGCTGGTAGATAACAATGCGCCTCGCGAGCTGATTGCTTCTGTAAAAGACGATCTATTTCCTAAACCTATAGCATTGCGCTACAGAGATCGCCATGAGTTGGTTTCGCGCCTTGATGATGAAAATTATCGCTGGGTCAAATGTCTGACGAAGGATGATCCAGCTGATTAAAGATCTCGAATCAACCTTTTCGTTTTATGCGTGAGGACCAAATGAGGACCAAATTCCGTCGAAGAAACGCCTGTTAGCTTGCATTGTAAAAAAGTGAGCTGCCTTTCTAGCTGCGGCACCCGTTATCGAGTGGGAATAAACGATATTCGTTGATTTCAAGCCTCTGACCTGCGAAAACAGGTCGGGGGCTTCTTATTTTGCAACCTCTGTGCAACCTTTGCGGTTTCGCGCCCCGTGAACAGGGGACGTAGCACTGTTCACGTCTGGGCCCATGTCGGCACCGATCAATGCCCGCGCTGCTTCTGCTTGCGCTTCAGCTTCCGCTGCTCGAAGCACGTCGCCCGGAGTTCCCCGCCAGAGGAGAACTGACCGTTCCTTGCGAAACCGCGAGACCAGCTATATCCGCTTGCTGCGGGCTTGCTTGAGCCAGTTCCTCTTGAAAGAGCCTATACCTCCGAAGAACTTGTTGTACGTCTCACCGTCCTCCTTGGCCTCGTACTTGACCAAGGCAAGTTCGATGGTGCAGAGGTAATCCGCCACCTGCTCGAGGCGGTAGTCGGTCATCGAGGTCTTGCGGCGTCGGACGACCCCTTTTGAGAGGACCTTGCCCACCGAGCCGTCTCGCCCACGGAACAGAAGGAGCGCATCCTCGCGACCTTCGGCGACCTGTGCTGCGAGATGGAGGGCTGCACCATCGCGCAGGGCCCTTTCCAAAGCGAAGTGTCGAGCCGAAGTGTTGAGCGTCGGCCCTGAATGTTCAATGGCCGTTGTTTTCTGCCCCTCAAGTGGTGAACTTCTCCTCGGGGCTGTTGATTCCCCCACGCGCCCCCTTCCGTTCTCTGTGTTCCCCTTATACTCCTTGTACAAGGAGGTAAGAAGTCATGGACAAGACCGCACAGGACAGCTTGGCAAAGAAGCCCGTCGACATGAGGGACAGGATTCTCGAGCATCTCGAGGCCCTCACCTCTGCCGTCTCGCTCGACGACCTTGCTCGTCTGTCCACCTCCGACATCGCCGAGACGCTCATCATCTCCAGGAGCCTGGCGAGCCAGTACCTCAACGACCTTGTTCGCGCCGGCCTTGTGGTTAAGGTGGCGGGCAGGCCTGTCCGTTATTTTCATCGCCGCGCGTTCCAGAAGCGTTTTCAGGTAAAGCTCTCTGCAAGCGAGTACGCCTCGCTCGCCGACCTCATCCAGGCGACGGGAATCGCCGATCACCGTGACTTCGCGCGTGCCGTGGGCTTTGACCTGAGCCTCAGCTCCGTTGTCGAGCAGTGCAAGGCTGCGGTTCAGTACCCTCCGTTTGGCCTACCCATCCTCTTGAGCGGCGGCGTGGGTGTCGGTAAGTCTTTCCTTTCTCGCCTTGTGTACGAGTACGGCAAGAACCAGGGCTTGCTGTCCCGCGACTCCTCCTATGTGCGCATCGACTGCGCCGGGGTCCCGGACGCCGCCTCGTTCAACGGGCTTCTTGACGAGTCGATCGCGAAATCGCGCGGGGGCGTGGTTTTTGTGAACGGCATCGAGGCACTCTCTCCCTCTGCGATGGAGCACTGCCTTGCGACGGCCCTCGGGCTCGATGCCTCCCAGGATGCGCCGCGCGCTCGCCTCGTTCTTTCGACGACGCTTTCCGCCGATGACCTGAAGGTTTCCTCGGCCTACAGCAAAATGCCCATCTGTGCCCGCGTCCCCTCACTCAAGGAGCGGACCCCCGAGGAGCGCGAGGATCTCATCTTGAGCTTCCTGCGTAGCGAGGGGTGCCGAATCGGTTCTGATGTGAAGATCAGCCGCGGCGCATACCGTTGCCTTGTGAACGCGGACTTTTCCGATAACATCGCCGGCTTGCGCGCCTGCGTGACGAACTGCTGCGCCAAAGCGTTCCTCAATCGCGAGGGCGACTATGTCGTCGTTCGCCCGTATCTTCTTCCCAGCGGGCTCCTCTCCTCCGCGCAGATCGATCAACAGCCCGACGATGGCGTTCTGATCGACGCGTCCCTGGATGCCGCCGAGAGCACAGGGCCGGTCGAGCAGGCGCTCGATGCCCTGTGCTCTCTCGATGAGCGATTCTGCGCCGGGGAGCTCTCTGTCTCCGAGCTCGTCTCGCAAGCTGTCTCCGCTGTGCGCGGCGTTGAGGATCACTTGATCTTCGGCCGCGGCGTTACCTCCTCGAGGTCGCGCGCCTTCGAGCGCATCGTGGGCGCGGTCCTTGCCGACGCAGGCTCTTCTTATGGCATCGAGCTTTCGAGGAAGGTCGCTTTTCTGCTGGCCCAGGAGATTTGCCTGCAGTTGTGGCCGGGCATCGGCCTGGCTAAGCGAAAGTCTGCCTGTGCGGAGCAAATCTCCCATCTCCTCGGTGCCGTGACCTCCGAATTACCGTTTGCCTCGAGCGTTTCCGATCAGGTCGCCGCAGACGTGGAAGGGGCGCTGGGAATCTCGCTCGATCACTTCACGAAGACGCTTCTGACGCTGTGCGTCGCATCGGAGTCTCGCGACGCGAAGGCCCTTCGAACGCTCTGCGTCATCTTGTCCCACGGCTACTCAACGGCGACGAGCATCGCCGACGCGGCGAACCGTATGCTCGGCATGCATGTGTACGAGGCGGTCGACATGCCCTACGACCAGCAGCTGAAGGACATCGTCGGTCCGCTCCAGCGCCTCGTCGACCGCCATTCCTACTGCACCGGGGTTGTGTTCCTCGTCGATATGGGCTCCTTGGAGGAGGCCTATAAGGCCCTCGAGAACGTTACCGACTCCACTATCGGCGTGGTGAACAACGTCTCTACCGGTCTTGCGCTCGAGATCGGGGTCGGGCTGCTCGGCGGCAAGTCCATCGCCGAGGTTCTTGGCGATGCGACCGCCGCGTGCGTGACGCACTGCAAGGTGATCGAGCGCATCAACCGTGAGGACGCCATCGTCTTCTGCTCCGAGTCCGGGGTCGACGCCGCGGAGAGGATACGCCAGCTCGTCTCGCAGAGCCTCCCGCGCACCATAGGCGCGCGCCTGCTCACGAGGCCCTTCAAGCAGCTTGTCGCGAACGGGTCGAACGACGCCGTTTTCTCCGAGCACCGCGTCTGCGCCGTCATCGGCACGGGAGACCCCGGGGTCGCCTCCATCCCCTTCGTCGCCCTCGAGGACATCATGTCGACGGCGTCCGCCTCTAAGGTCGATGCCGTGTTCGGCAGGTGGCTTGACGCTTCCGAGCTCTCTTCTTTCCACGAGAAGCTGCTCTCGAACATGACGCTGCAGAACGTCATCCGCTCCATCACCATCCTCGACCCGGAGCGGCTATTCCACGAGATCGAGAGCGCCGTGCACGAGCTTCAGCGCAGGACAGGCGAGAAGATCGGCAGCAACGCCATCATTGGGCTCTACGTCCACCTCTGCTGTCTCGTTGAGCGCCTTGTTACCAGAAACCCCATTGAGACCTACGTTGGCCAGGACCGCTTCGAGGAGGAGCGTGCCGATTTCATCGAGTCCTTCAGGCAGAGCTTCTCGAGCATCTCGACGCGCTATCGCGTAGAGGTTCCCGTAAGCGAGATCGCATATGTCTTCGACTACATAAGCGTGAGCGCCGCCCCGGCGCGAGAAGAGCGCCTCGGCTCCTCGGACCTCCTGCTCGACGAGTGACCTTCCCCGCGCCGCCGCAAGCTGACTGCGCGTCCTCAATAATCCGATAACCCCTTGCCCGGCGCGAATCCGGATAGCGCCGAGGCAGTACCGAACGTAAAACTTCATTTGATAGGAGCAAACATGAGTGTTGTTATGGCACGAATCGACAATCGCCTGCTTCACGGCATCATCGTGACGCAGTGGGCCCCGGTGTCGGGCGCGACCCGAGTCATGGTCATCGACGACAAGGTCGCCGGCGACGAGGTCCTGAAGTCCACTATGAGGATGGCGCGCCCCGCGGGCATGGCCGTCTCGATCATCTCCGAGCAGACCGCGCTCAAGAACTTCGCGGCGGGCAAGTACGACCGCGAGAAGGTCTTTGTCATCGCCAAGGAGCCCGAGACGATCCTCCACCTGGTCGAGTCGGGCATCGAGCTCCCGTCGCTGATCGTCGGCGGCTCGCTCGTCAAGGAGGGCGGCGTCCAGCTCACCCAGCGCGCCTATGCCTCCGCCGAGAACGTCCAGAGCTACAAGGCGCTCATCGCCCGCGGCGTCAAGGTGACGGCACAGTTCGTGCCCGCCGACAAGCCCGTCTCCGTCGCCGACCTCATCTAAGGAGGGATCATGGTCAACTTCACTATTCTGCAGGTCGTCCTTTTGACCCTGCTGGCCTTCATCAAGCACGTGGACTACTACGGCATCCCGATGATCTTCGTCAACTATGCCGTCTTCTGGGGCCTTATCACCGGCGTCGTCATGGGCGACTGGCAGACCGGCCTCGTCATCGGCGGCACCATCCAGCTCATGCAGCTCGGCGTCGCGGGCTTCGGCGGCTCGTCGATTCCCGACTACGGCACGATGGCCATCATCGCCACCGCCTACGGCGTGACCCTGGGCGCGGACACGGGCCTCGCCATCGGCCTGCCGGTCGGCATGCTCGGCATCCAGCTCGACGTCATCGTCAAGATCCTCAACGGCTTCGTCGTCGAGAAGTCCCAGAAGTTCTGCGACGAGGGCAAGTTCAAGCAGATGAACGCCATCCTGTGGGTCTGCCCCGTGCTCTTCGGCCTGTGCGCCGCCCTGCCCGTCTTTGTCTCCGTGACGCTCGGCCAGCCCGCCGTCAACTGGCTCCTCGAGGTCATGCCTCAGTGGTTCCTCTCCGGCCTCACCCTCGCCGGCAAGATGCTCCCGGCCATCGGTATCGCCATGCTGCTCCGCTACATGCCCACCGGCAAGTACTTCCAGTACCTGCTCGTCGGCTTCTTCCTCTCGGCCTTCCTGAACGTGCCCATCATCGGCGCCGCCATCGTCGGCGTTGCCCTCGCGATCGCGTTCTACCAGCGTGCCGAGAGGGACACCGAGCTCGCCGCCCACGCTTCCGCAGACGCCTTCATCGGAGAGGATGAGTAACCATGGAAAACGAGAACATCACCGCCGTCGCCGAGGGCAAGCCCTCCGGCTACAAGGTCACCAAGAAGGACCTGCGCAACGCGAACTGGCGCTGGCTCATGAGCGTGTGCACCTTCAACTACCAGACCCAGCAGGGCGCCTCAGTCGCCTACGCCCTCTCGCCGGTCCTGAGGAAGATCTACACGAACGACGAGGACTATAAGCAAGCGCTCAACAACCACTTCCGCTACTACAACACCCAGCCTTGGCTCGCTGCCATCATCCTTGGCGCCTGCGTGGCCATGGAGGAACGCGACGGCCTAGCGGCGGCGGACGCCGTCCAAGACCTAAAGATCGGCACCATGGGACCGCTCGCCGGCGTCGGCGACTCCCTGCTCATGACCATGATCCCGACCATCATGGGCTCCATCGCCGCCTACATGGCCATCGAGGGCAACCCCGTGGGAGCCGGCATCTGGTTCGCGCTCATCCTGGCCATCTTCTGGGTCCGCATGCACGCCCTCGAGTTCGGCTACAAGCAGGGCGTGAAGCTCGTCACCGACTTCAGCGAGAAGCTTCCCAACCTCACTGCCGCCGCCTCCGTGCTCGGCCTCACCGTGGTCGGCTGCCTCATCGCCTCGGTTATCGGCGTCACCTGCCCGATTAGCTTCAGCTTCGGCGACGTCTCGATGGAGATTCAGCCGCTGCTCGACAAGATCCTGCCTGCCATGATCCCCGCCGCCATCACGGGAAGCGCGTATTACCTTCTTACCAAGAAGAACGCGAGCATGACGGCCCTCATCCTCGTGGTGATCGTCCTCGCGATGGTCGCCTCCGCCGCCGGCATCCTTGCCTAGCTTCGACCCAAGAGATTGGTGAATCAATGAGAAAGATAGTTGTGGCGAGCCATTCCCTTCTCGCCCAGGGCTTCAAGGACACCCTCGAGTTCCTTACGGGTAAGAGCGACGCCGTCAACGCCGTGTGCGCCTACGTGAACGACAACGGCGAGGGGCTCGACGCGGCGGTCGAGGCGGCTCTTTCGGGCACTGACGAGGTCGTCGTCCTCACCGACGCGCTCGGCGGCAGCGTGAACCAGCGCTTCTCCCGCTTCGCCTCCGACCGGATCCACGTGATCGCGGGTGTCAACCTCCCGCTCGCCATGACGGTCGCGCTCGCGCGCCCCGACGAGAAACTCGACTTCGACGCCCTCGTCGACGAGGCGCGCCAGCAGATCGTCTACGTGAACGGTGCCAGTTCCGCCGAGTGCGAAGACGACGAATAGAGGAGGTCGACGATGAGAGAGTTCCTTAAGGACGTGTGGATGCACGGCGGTGAGGAAAGCCGCGCCATCACCCCCGAGAACATCACGGGCGAGAAGGGCCGTGCCGCCATGTCGGCCAGCCACCTCGGCGTCGGCCGCAAGGGCTCGTGCTGCGTGCCCCTTGAGTCCGGCGAGACCATCACGCTCGCGGACATCGAGGGCCCCGGCATCATCCGCCACATCTGGATGACCGTCCCCGACAAGACCGCCGCCGGCAGCTTCGTCATGCGCGACCTCGTGCTGCGCTTCTACTGGGACGACGAGGAGACCCCCTCGGTCGAGTGCCCTGTCGGCGACTTCTTCTGCAACGGCTTCGGTGAGCGCGCCATCGTCAACTCGATGCCCATCTGCGTGAACCCGACGGGCGGCATGAACTGCTACTTCGAGATGCCTTTCAGGAAGCACGCCAAGGTCACGCTTACGAGCGAGCACCCCGGGTTCATTAAGTACATCTTCTACACGTTCAACTACGCGCTCACCGACGTGCCGGACGACGCCATGTACTTCCACGCCCGTTTTAACCGCGAGCGCAGCACCCGCAGGGGCGTCGACTACACCGTGCTCGACGGCGTGCGCGGTAAGGGCTACTACGTCGGCACCTACATGGCCCTGTGCGCCCTGGAGCGCTATTGGTGGGGCGAGGGCGAGATGAAGTTCTTCCTCGACGGCGACGAGGAGTTCCCCACGGTCACCTCGACGGGAGCCGAGGACTACTTCGGCGGTGCCTGGGCCTTCCTCGACAGGCCGCCCCATGCGCTGCCCGAGGCGCAGTGCTTCAACACGCTGTTCGCCGGCTACCCGTACCGCTCGACGCGCGACGCCACGCGCGACCGCTTCAGCGCGGGCAAGCCGAACCCGAACCCGATGCTCGCGACCAACGACGACGCGCTGCCCAGGCATGGCCTCTACAGGTGGCACCTTCCCGACCCGATCTCGTTCAAGGAGGACCTGCGCGTGACGTTCCAGGACCTCGGCAACGACGACATCAAGCTCTACGAGCGCGAGGATGACATCTCCACCGTCGCCTACTGGTACCAAAGCGAGCCGCACGCCGTGCTCGCCCCGTTTGCCGCAAGGCAGGACCGCGTGCCCAGGTAGGGTCGCCTCGAAACAAGCCAACGTTATGGGCGCCCGCGGTTGACCATGACTGCGGGCGTTCCTTTGTAAGGAGGATCACATGAGCGAAAAGCAAATGAGGCTCGGCGCCCTCGAGGCCGGCGGGACCAAGATGGTCTGTGCCGTGGTGTCCGGCGACGGCGAGGTCCTCGACCGTATGGAGACCCCGACGCTTATGCCCGCCGAGACCGTCCCACAAATGGTCGAGTGGTTCACCGCCCGTGATGTGAACGCGTTGGGCATCGGCGCCTTCGGCCCGACCTGCGTCGACCCCAACGATGAGCGCTACGGTTCCATCCTTCAGACGCCCAAGCTCGCGTGGCGAGGCTATGGTCTTCGCGCCGCGTTCGCCGACGCCCTCGGGATTCCGGTGGCCTACGACACGGACGTGAACGTTGCCTGCCTCGGCGAAGTAGTCTTCGGCTGCTGCAAGGGGCTCGAGGACGCCGTATACGTGACCATCGGCACCGGCGTGGGCGCGGGCGTCATGTGCGCGGGCAGGCTCCTTCACGGCATGCTGCACCCCGAGGCCGGCCACATGCTGGTAAGGACCCGTCCCACCGAGGAGGGACGCTGCGTCTGCCCGAGCCACGCGAGCTGTCTCGAGGGCCTCGCCTCCGGCCCCGCCATCGCCGCGCGCTGGGGAAAGCCCGCGGCCGAGCTCGCGGACAACGCTGAGGTGTGGGCGCTCGAGGGGGATTATCTGGGGCAGATGTGCGCGAACCTCGTGCTCATGTACTCGCCTCGCCGTATCGTCCTCGGCGGCGGCGTGATGCACCAGGAGCAGCTCTACGGCATCGTCCGCAAGAAGACCCTCGAATATCTGGGTGGCTACATCCAGACCGCCGAGCTTAAGGACATAGAGAGCTACATCTGCGCCCCGGGCTGCGGCGGCGACCAAGGAATCCTTGGCGCGGCCGAGCTGGCAAGAAGGGCGCTCGCGTAACTTGCGCTCTCTCCGCCATACAACGCGTTAAGAAAAGACGAGCGCTTCTTGCCAATTGGGCGGCAAGAAGTGCTCGTCTTTTGCATTTTTGCCTCTCAAAATCTTATTTTCACGATTTGCATTTTCATCCCGTTGTCACCGACCCTTGCGAGAACCCGGAAAAAGCCGCTGACGGAAGGGTCTCTCAAATCGTTGTAACCCAGCATATAGCCGCGACTTGTGACCTGCAGACGGCTGTCCCACGTGCCGATTTCCTTGGCGGCATCCGAAACCGCAAAATATGCCCCACATCCTTGATTTTTGCAGTCTTAAGCCATGTTTTTGCGATCATCTTTACCGCCGTCCGATTGGCAGCATCAAAGACCAGCACGCCGCCGGGGAAAGCGTCCGCCATCCCCCGCACCAGTTCCCGGACCTGCTGGGTCAGAAAGTAATAGAACACCCCGGAGGCAAAGAACACCGCCCCGCGGGAGGCATCGATTTTGCTAAACCATGCGGTGTCTTTCAGGTCGCGTTGCCGCCTGTGGCTTCCGCTCGGGACGGGCGGTCACCCACGACCGCGCGCGAGGACCGGAGAATCTTCACGATGGTAGTTGACGCCTAATACCTTGCATCGTATAGTGTGTATAGCACAGTATATGACGAGAGGAGGTGTGCGGATGGAGGCCCAGATGAAGCGCGGCTTCCTGGAGGCTTGCGTGCTCGCGGCCATTTCCGGCGAGGAGTCCTACGGCTACCAGATCGTGAAGGACGTGCCGTCGAGCATGGGGCTCACGGAGTCGACGCTCTACCCGCTGCTCAAGCGCCTGGAGAAGGCCGGGTGCATCACGGCGCGCTCCGCCGAGCACAACGGGCGGCTGCGCCGGTACTACCGCATCACGGACGATGGGCGTGCGCGCATCGAGGAGTTCCTGGCCGAGTGGCCGTCCGTACGGGAGATTTACGCATACGTTGAGGGGGCGCACCATGACGCGCGATGAGTTTCTGGGCCGGTTGGGCGAGCTGCTCGCCTGCCTGCCGGCCGAGCAGGTGGAGGAGACCAAGGCGTTCTACGCGGAGGCCATCGCCGACCGCATGGAGGACGGTATGAGCGAGGAGGAGGCCGTGGCCGCCATGGGCGCGCTCGGCGAGGTGGCGGAGGCCACGCTCGACGACCTGCCCGCCGTGCCGCGCGCGATCGCGAGGACGCGCCGGCGCAGCACCGCGCTGCTGTGGGTGCTGACCATCGTGGGCTCCCCAGTGTGGGTGCCGCTGCTCGCCGCCTTCGCCGCCGTGGCCGTCACGGTCTATATCTGCATCTGGGTGCTGGCGCTCTGCGTGTGGATCGTCGCGGCGGCACTCGGGGGCGCGGGCGTAGTTGGGCTCCTGCTTGCCGTAAGCGGCGTCACCATCGGCCACTTCCCGTACGTCCTCGCCTCGGCGGGCGTGGGGCTCAGCCTCGTCGGCGTGGCGCTCTTCGTTGGTGCTGGCGCTTGGGCCGCCTCAAAACAAATTGCGCGCCTCTCGGCGCTCTGGGCGAGGAAGGCCGCCTCGCCCTTCTGGAAGGGTAAGGGCGAGAAGGGTGGCGCTGCCGCGTATCTCGCGGCGTAGAAAGGAGTGAGTACCATGACCAGCGCGAAGAAGATCTACCTCGCCGTGGCGGGCGGGCTCGTTGCCGCGGGCGTTGTCCTCGCGGGCATTGGCTTTATCGCCTCGGGTTTCGACCCGGCCGTGTTCACAACCCAAATCGACACGCGCGACAGCACCATCGTGCTCGGCGGCGTCGAGGTGGACGAATACGAGAGTATCCCGTTCATCAGCCAGCTCGCCAATCTGGGCGAGATCGACACCTCCGACGTCGCGGATCCCGCCGCGTCCTAGGCGCAGCGAGCCCGGGCGCTCTGCCCGCCAAGCTGCGTAAGCCGACGAAACCCGAACCTCGGCTCCAGCGCAACTGGTCTCAAGCCTGTGCCGATTCGCTCTCAGCGCCGCGCGGGGGCCCATGACGCATACCCAAAATCCATCCGAGGAGAAAAGAACGCAATGACGACAGCCGTGCCCCTCCGCCTTTACGGGGTCACGCAGGACCGGGAGCGACTGGGCCGGGCGGTGGGGCTGTGCTTGGATTGGCTACACTGATATGGACAGTTCCGTGAGGGGCGCGAGAGACGGGACTCCGGGGAGATCTCCGAGGAGGAGTACCTTGACTGGAAGCGTGGGTTCAGTGGAGCATGAACCTAATCTCTGTCTCTCTTGCTTTTTCTGATTTGTTGAGAAGCCGGCATTTGGGGGCATTTTGGATAGCGAACAGTTCAAACAAGAAGCTGAGAAAATAGAACAAAGCCTGAGTGCCTTGAGAGTCGCCGAGCGCAATGCAGTGATTCCCTTCATGAACGGCGACTTTACCCAATGGGATCTATATCTGGCATCCTCCTCTGAATATGCGATGAGATTGATAGACGGATTCATCTCCATGCTCGAGTCGAGGAATCTTGTTTGCGTCGCCCAGCTTCTCCGCGCACAGGTTGGAGTCTGCCTGCGGACATTCGCGTTATTTGCCGCCGAAGACCAGGATGACTTTCTCAAGCAGGTGTTTCAAGGTGTGCCTGTGAACAAGCTGAAAGATTTCTCGGGTGAGAAGATGTCCGATAGAAGACTTCAAGACTTACTCGCGAAGTCCGATCCAAAGGTAAAAGATGTATACAAGGTGACGTCTGGATTCGTCCACTTCTCTACTGATATTCTGCCGAGCATGGGTGTGCCTAGGGAGGGCTATGAGGTCGAGTTTAATTTTGGAGCCGAGCCCAACGAGAGAAACAATGTGCCTCTCGTGGAATGCGGCAAGGCGTTCTGCCACTATGTCGACCTGCATCTCCAGATGCTCCATAAGGTGATTGCTTCGGATGAATGGTATGCCGATCGATTCCGTATCGATTCCGATGGTTCTGCAGACGAAGCCTCGACAAGCGAGAAGGTGAAGGTCAAACGCATTGACGCTGCCTTGACAGCATCCCGATAAAATAACGAATGGGAGGCTCCCTGCGAAATGTGCGCTTCTGTATATTCTCGCTAGGAAGCCCCCGACCGATAAGCCGTCGTTGAGTTCAATTTGAGTTTAGCTCGGGTACCCGAAAATAGTCCAACTCTGATAAAGGGGGAGACGACGGTACACCACGTAGACGAGAGGTTATGGAAGTGCACGATTTGATTACCGAATGGGAATAAGCGATATTCGTTGATTTCAAGCCTCCGAACTGCGAAAACAGGTCGGGGGCTTCTTATTTTGCAACCTCTGTGCAACCTTTGCGGTTTCGCGCCCCGTGAACAGGGGACGTAGCACTGTTCACGTCTGGGCCCATGTCGGCACCGATCAATGCCCGCGCTGCTTCTGCTTGCGCTTCAGCTTCCGCTGCTCGAAGCACGTCGCCCGGAGTTCCCCGCCAGAGGAGAACTGACCGTTCCTTGCGAAACCGCGAGACCAGCTATATCCGCTTGCTGCGGGCTTGCTTGAGCCAGTTCCTCTTGAAAGAGCCTATACCTCCGAAGAACTTGTTGTACGTCTCACCGTCCTCCTTGGCCTCGTACTTGACCAAGGCAAGTTCGATGGTGCAGAGGTAATCCGCCACCTGCTCGAGGCGGTAGTCGGTCATCGAGGTCTTGCGGCGTCGGACGACCCCTTTTGAGAGGATTTTGCCCACCGAGCGGTCGAGCGCCTGCTTGACGATATCCTGACCGTTGTCGTAGTAAACCTTCACGTCGTCGAAGGATTGAAAGAAGCCCAGGTGTTCAATCATGGCAGAGGAGATATCGCGCCCCATACGCTCCATTAGCCTTGCCGGGTCTTCGAACTGGCTGCGGCGGTAGACGAACGTGATATAGGAAATGGGAAGTTTGCGGACGAACGAGGAGAAGTAGGCGAGCATCACCTTGCGCTGCTCGATGTTAAGAAACTCATAATCCTTGTGCCCGTTCATGAGAGGCTCGGAGTGAAACGGAATGTTAGGGAGATCGGCCCTGGCAAGCTTGGCCTCATAGCCCGTGACCGCATCGGCGATGCTGTCTGCCTGGTCGTGAAAGACGAGTGTGAGCAGGTAGTAGCGAGCTTTGCCGCCGCGGTCGCCGCTCTCGTCGACGAAGATGCTGAGCTCCTTGGCCAATGGGGACTCCTAATGGAATGGATAAAAAAATAGCCGGGGGACTCCCCCGGCACTTGGAGGTAGCTTAATGAGCCACCAACAACCTTATAGCATGCTCTGACGGTGAGTGCAAGGGGGGCGAGCCGGTACATGGCGTCGCGGCTGATGCGCAGCATCGCGCACGCCTCGTCGGCGTCGAATATCACGTTAGTCGATGCGATGAGCCACACCTGGTTCCTGCCAATGCTCTTGGTCATGGTCGTCCTCGAGCTCCTTTCGTCTCGAGGTTCCCTCGCGTGCCCGGCCGCGGGCGGCTCCCAGGGCGGTCGCGGCAGTCATTTCCTCCTGCTCCTCGACTCGACGTAGGCGTCCACTGACGCCCTCGACACCAGGAGCTTCCTGCCGAGCTTGTACGAATCGATCTTTCCCGACCAGATGAGGTCGTACGCCTTGTTTCGGCTCGCCCTCATGTACTCCTGCATCTCGATCACCGTCATCCATTCGTCGCGGCCCCGGTTGCCCTCGGGCGCGGCGCATTTCGTCGTGTTCGCCATGGTTCCTCCAATCCTTCCGCGCGATGCGCCTGCGCGGTCCCGTGTGCGTTTTCGTCTGCGCGACGATTGAACCGCCTGACGGCGATTGGCGCGCACGGCGGGAGCGGAGATGGGTCGAGCTGGTCGGGTCTTCACGAAACGGCCATGATCCACACGTCTTAACTGGCAGCTAAGTCCCTGAAAAGTAAAAGGCGCCCATGCGGGCGCCTGCCTAATAACTGGAGTTGTTCGGTTGCGGTCGGAATGCTCGTCTCCCGCGGTGCTATCGTCCGGGGTCCGGCATCTGTCGTTCGCCTCTTCTGTCGTGTTTGATGTTGCGTGTTCTGCGAACGACCTTATGCAGGTTTTTTAACCCGTTGCCCCAGGTGCACCCAGATAAATGGTACCCATCCGTTGGGATACGGACATTGTGGGAGGGCTGTCTGGGTAAGCTGGGATGTACGAGTGGCGGGGCTCTAAAAGCGATAAATCAAGTTAAAGGGCCTTGTGCTCTATTTTGTAAAACGCGAGGGCGCAATCAACTCGACGATTTCCCCGAACCTTTTCTGAACCATATAGCGACTTGCGCTTTCGTCTCGAACCAGGCGGTTTTCCTCGTCGTAGCAGTCGTCGATGGTCTTGCTAATCGCCTTCACCGCCTCCATGAATCGCGGCCGCTCCACAGGCGATACCCCGGCCGACTCAAAAACGGCCTCGTTGATCGCTTCTGCCTCATGAAGCTCTTCCTCAGGTGCGTCGGGCCCGGGTGCGACAAAGTCGTCGCGATACCTAAAGGCCCTGTTGACGAGTTCCTCCCCGTATTCTGCAACGACGGCCTCCGTTATATCGTCTCTCTTGTCATTAAGCCGAACCAAGCACGCCATTTCGTCGAGAAGCTCTGGGAGGATGGGCGATTTTAGGATTTCGCTTATCATTGCGCTGTTCGAGCCCCGGCTTTCTCCGAGGTGGTACTTGCGTTCGAAATGCGTGATTTTGCGAACTTCCTCGAGGGCGGATTCCTCTATCCCCGTGTACTCATGGGCATCCTGCGCCTTATAGGTCTTGCATTCGATATCGCCTATGAGATAGCCGAGATCGACCTCGAGTACCGCGGCGATTTGAAGCATGATTTCGAATTTGGGAAAAGGCCGCACATGGCCCTTCCTGTCCGGAAGACCAGCATTGACCCACGCGCTGACGTTCTTCTGCGTAAACTGATCGCTCTCGCCATAGAACCGATTGTTTATCAGCTCCGCGAGACCATTCTGCGTTAGGCTCCGCTCCTTCATGAGCCCAAGGAGATTGTCTCGCCACGATTTAAGTCTTGACTTCACGACTTCGTTTGACTGCAGAAGTTCTGCCTTTGGACCACTCATCTTCAATATCCTCCTAAGTGACTATTACATGATTCAATCTACAGTTATTACCGTTAATCGATTCTACCATTCTGCTTTTCATCGAGGCATACTAACAGGCAGAGAGCAAGTAGACAAGGAGTGCTAGATGAGCAAGACCTATACCAACGCGGAGATTCTCGATCGGCTCAAGAGTCTTGAGGGGCTGCTTCTGGAGCGAGTTTTCGAAACCTCGTACAGCGAGAGCCTGCGTACCTACGACCTTATCGACCACCTGCGAAGCAAGGCCCACGACCTTGGGTTGGAGGGGGAGGACACCTACGCCGCCCTCATTCGGGATCTAGAGAAGCTCAGTTCGACCATAGGCGGGCTGATCAACGGGAAGCGCGGCGAGCTTCTCGCCGCAAAGAGTCTCAAATGTCTTCGCGGCGATAGCCTGCTGCTTTCCAACATCGCGCTTCCTAATGGAGACTCGTTCGAGGAATACGATCAAGTTCTAATCGCCCGTTCGGGCGTATACGTGATCGAGGTAAAGAACTATCGAAACGACGTCGTGATAGACGATGGGGGAATCCTGCGCTGCGGTCCTCGCTCCTACAACGTCGGTGAGCGAATGCGTGAGAAGATGCATGCCCTTTGGGATGCGATTCAATTCTCTTCTGACGGCTGCATGAGCGAAGAGGACGTGAATGGCATGCTTCTTTTCGTGAATAACGAGGCAAGTGTTACCGATTTCTTCCATCGAGTCCCCGTGATGCGTTGTGGTCAGATTGTCTACAGCATCGAAGACGCAAACCGATGCGACGAGAAGCTGTCTTGGGAGGACATGGTTCGCATCAAGTCCGTCCTCCTCGCACGAAAGACGGCGGCAGAGTTTCCAATGCCGCTTGACGAAAACCGTGTAAAAAGCGAGCTCGAGGATTTCCTCGATCTGGTCGAGGCCAAGACTGCAAAGACCGCTGCTAAATCAATAGCTGCTGGCCACAACGAAGTTGATTCTTCAACAACACTCGATAACCATGCTCGACATTCACAATTGCCCAGCTGGGTACCCGCCGTGGCGGCTGTCATCTCTGGTTTGGCAATAGGCGCGGGTGGGCTATTCCTGCATGCAAAGAAAGGATAAGGAGCCTGGCTGTTGGATGCGGAAAGCACAGTTTGACTACAAAAAAGGAGTAAGGATGACCGAAAACACGATGGGGTCCATTGCAATAAGCGACGTGACGATTGATGCCGTGAACGAGAAGGCCATTAATTGTCGGGGCATGCTCAAATCCCTTGCCGATGCGACGAACGGCATCACCGGGCCTCAGGCTGGCCTTCTCGGATGCCTCGTCGTTTCCGTTGCCGGGGTTGCGGGATATGGAATCTACGCCCTTTGCGACCTGGTCAAATCTGGACACCCCGTCGAACTCACCTCTGGAGGGGTGCGCTTTGCGGCGAATACGGCAGCGCTCGGCGAGGCGAGCAGCCTCTAATCGGCAGGTAGGAGAATCGATGCAGATGAATGAGATGCCCTCGATCGGGACCACGCTGACTTACGGCGAGGCGATTAAAGCATGTGACCGCTTCGAGCGGACGATGCTCGAGAAGGCGTACGGGGCCGAACTCCTGCCCGCGGTGGGGCTGTACGACCTGCTCTGGCAGCTTGAGTCGCTCGCGCAGAAGTTCGGAATCGAGGGCAAAAAGGGCCTTCTCAAGGCTCAAGAGGGAAATCCGGTCGTTTTCGAGCGAGAGGACCGCTCTGGCGAACGGGATGAACGGCGAGAGGTTCTACCTGCTGCAAGATGAATCGGCGCTCAGGCAGCATAATGAAACGCACCTTTTCAAGGTTGGAATCGACGAGGGACAGGCTCGCCGGCGACCGCGACGAGACCATCGAGCTGCTTTCAAAAGAGTCTGCCAAGACCGATGAGCACGGCAACACGTATTCACCTGATTGTCTGGGACGGGATTCCGACGGTTTGGCGAAGACCTCTTCATGAAATGGGCCGGAATCGGGTTTTGCGCGATGACGGTCTGCTTGGGAATCTCGATACTCGTCCGTTCGGCCTTCCAGATCAGCTTCTGTTCCAAGTGGTTCCTCTAATGCGGGGACCGTTGAACGAGCAAGCTTTCATTCAATCGCCAACTCATGAGCAAGCCATCCGAGACTACTCACTTTTCCGCTGATGGCGAAGACCTGCGACCTGCGGTTTTGCAAACTGCATGCAAGCCACCTGCGCTGATTCGCTTAAGATTGCAACTGGTGGCTTGCAGGCTAAAGTGCGTTTGAGTTTCGAAACGGGCGCTATCGGCGCTATAGAGCCTCCAAAGGCGGCCCACCGCGCCCTTTGGGGCAAAAACAAAAACTCAACCCACTGAGTTTGAAAAAAGTTTTGAAGTTGTCCCAGCTTTTGTCCCCGAAGCCGATGAAACACGACATGGTGCTACTTGGCGGCGCTCGATTAGAGACGGCAGCGAAAACTGGATGCAACTAGAATGATGGGGCAGCAAAATCAGAACCATCGAGTGGGAGTAGCCGAGGGTCTAAAACGGCACGTCACAAAAGGTAGTGAATAGCAATGAATCCCCAGGTAGAATTGGCTATCTGGGGCTTCTTCATGCAACGCCGCGATGTGCTCCATAACGCTCTATTTGGGGAATTTAGTTCAGGCAATGAAGACGGGCGCATGAACGCAGAAAGGACGGCACGAGGCCCACTTGAATCCACGGCACTCATCCGCATTATCGTTGCCCCAATGCCCTCTGCATCAAGCGAGGTCGGCGGTTAAGTAACGGCTCGGCGAGTGTTATTTTGAGAGCTGCGCGCATCTAAGGCGAGTTTTCGTGGTAAAAACTACTTGCCGGAAGCCGCGGCTTTCAGAGTACGGCTTACGTGCACGTTTAACCTCCGTGGGCGACGGGGTGCCGCAAGGCGTAGAGTATCGCTCACCTGTAGGGGCAGCGCCGTTTCAGGACCGAGGGCTCTGCCTACTACGAGACGCTCCAGCGCATCATCGACGGCAACACCAAGCGCATTGTCTCCGAGTGTCAGGCGTACCTCGACCGCTACGAGCGCGAGGGAAGGCCTCGTTTTGCCGTCGACATCGATCGCATCGTGGGGCTGCTGGAGGGCGAGAAGTAGGGCGCCTCGGCTCAGTCTCGAGCCATGCGGAGTCGCTCCGCATTTTTGAACGCCGCGTGTGCGTTCCAAATACTTGAGAAACAAGCTGTGAAGTGCGGTGGCGCGCCCGTGCCCGTGCATAGCCGTCACCATTAGCGTCTACGCGGCGTCGGCTTCAAGTGGAACTGGCACCGCTGCTGTATATGGTTTGCCTTGCTGCAAATGGCGATCAATGCCCACGATGCTTCTGCTTGCGCTTCAGCTTTCGCTGCTCGAAGCGCGTCTCCGCCTCATCCGCGCGACGCTGGCTTCTTGCTTGAGCCGACTCCCGCTTCATCGCTTCCCGCTGTGCCGCGAGCGCCTGTTGTGCCTTGGTGCTCACCGCGGGCCGTTTAAGGGCTTTCGCTGCCTCGCGAGCGCGCCGCTTGGGGTTCTTCGCGGGCTTGCTCGCCTCGGTCGGCTCGTCGCCGAAGAACGAGAGCATTGCCCATTTGCCTGTAATGAAATGCAGGATTTCCTCATTGGATGGCTCCGCGCCGAAGACGATGCGAGCGACGCCGTATCTGCCGTCCTCGACATGCTCCGCCAGCCCGACCCAGAATTGACCGTCGTGATATACGGTCAGGGTGGACGACACACTGATCTGCATGGTTGGTTCCTCCTTTATGTAGATGACCATGCAGAGAAGGGACAACCAAGGAGGCAGGTTACTGATGCGGACTAGCGCACGCCCACGACTACCCGACGGGGACTGTGTTTTCATCTCTGGTGGTTGGATTGTAGCACGTGCGAATGCGCCCGGCATCGCTGCTGACATGGCGCTACTGGGATTCGCTCCTCGATGCATCCTTGTGTACATTGCCTTCTCGGTTTCGAAACTTTAGAAATAATCGAGTTTCGAAACCGAGAAGGAGTGGATTATGGCTTGGGTAGACCGCAATACGTACCGACTCCACTGTGTTGGAGAGGCTGGCCGAGTACATGATGGACAACTCCGGCGACCTCAACTCGCCCAACAACATCGCCAACGTCCTCGACGCCAACAGGGTTCCTACCAACCACGTCACCGTCGGGCGCTACATCTCGTACCTCCGCGACGCTTTCGCCCTCTATGAGGCGAAGCGCTATGACATCAAGGGGAAGAAGTACCTGAGCACGCAGGCGAAGCATTACGTATGCGACTCGGGAATGCGCTATGCGGTTCTGGGAACGCGCGACATGGACTGGGGCCGCATGTACGAGAACGCGGTCTTCCTGGAGCTGATGAGGCGAGGGTACGAGACCTACGTCGGGAAGCTGTACCAAAAGGAGGTTGACTTCGTTGCGAAGAGGGGGTCGGAGCTTGTCTACATCCAGGTAAGTGACGACATCAGCTCCGAATCGACGCTCGAGAGGGAGCTCGCGCCGCTTCTGTCCGTCAGGGATGCGTTCCCGAAGGTTCTCATTGACGACAGGGGTGAGCGTGGTGCTGTTCAAGAAGGACACGTACCTGTACGTCAAGGCCGGCAAGAGCACATGGGCAGAGGCGCTGGTTCTGTCGCTGGCAAAGGGGACCGTCAGCATCGAGAGCCTCTTCGCCGAGTCGACCTACAGCGCGAAGACCAAGCGGGTCTACGCGGTCCCCAGCAAGCTGAGCTACCACGGCAGGACCTTCAAGGTCGCCACGCTCGGTTGCAGCGTATACCCCAAGGCGAGCAAGGCGGTTGACTGCCGTTGCCTAAGCAGTCTTGTTATATCGTTGCCGCAGTCCCCGGCGCAGTGCGCAGCTCCTGCCGAATCTTCCGAAAGCGTTCCGGGACTTCGGCAAGCTCCATCTTCTGCGGGGCATCGACCGTACCCGCTTCCTTCGCCGTTTCGTAATACCAGCACTTGTAATCCACCATCTCCATGGTGTGCTGCAATTCCGCCATCCGCTGTTTCAGAACTTCTTGTTGGCGCCGGAACATGGCAAGGCGCAAATCGATAGTGTCGTCTCCTTGCAGCGCCATCTCGATGTACTGCCGGATGTCCTTGATGGACATCCCGGCTTTCTTCATGCAGCCGATCACCTGCAGCCATTCGATATCTGATTCCCGGAACATGCGAATGCCACCGGAGGAGCGCTCCACGAAGGGCAGCAGCCCCTCCTTGTCGTAGTAGCGCAAGGTGGACGCCGCAACCCCCAGCAGCTTCGCCATTTCCCCCACCGTATAGACCATCTGAAAAACCCTCCGAATTATTCCGGAATCCCCTTGACTTAAAGTTAACTTCAAGTTCTAGGATGCACATGAAGTTTAAAGGAAGCATGCTTCCAAACAGGATGTTTGTCAATCATAAGGAGGGAAATCGAACGTGAACAGGCCGTATGTTTTCTGCCACATGATGTGCGCTTTGGACGGAAAGATCATGGGTGGTTACATGGGAACGCCGCAGGGCAGAGCGGCGGGCGATGCGTTCTACGACATCGCCTTCGGGAAAGAGCCCTTTTACCATCACCAGGGCTGGCTGTCCGGCAGGGTAACAACGGACGACAACTTCACCTTCTACAGGAAGCCGGACCTGGACGAAGATGCGCCGGCCGTTCCGGCGGGTGATTTCATCGCGCAACCGGACTTCGGAATGTTCTATGTCTCCGTGGACCCCCACGGCAAGCTGGGGTGGAAAAGCAGCACCCTGCGCTATGTGGACACCACCGCCCATGTCGTCGAGGTGCTGACAGAGCAGGTCGGCAACGCCTACAGGGCATTTTTGAGAAAGCTGGGAATCTCGTACATCATCGCGGGAGAAACGGAGCTGGATCACGGCCTGGCCCTTTCCAAGCTGAAAGAAGAATTCAATATCGAGACCCTGATGCTGGGCGGTGGCGGCGTGCTGAACTGGTCGTTCCTGCAAGCGGGGATGTGCGATGAGATCAGCATCGTGTTGGCGGCGGCAGCAGACGGGAGCCCGGATACGCCTCCGGTTTTCCGAGCCGCAGAAGGCATTTCGGAGAGCAAGGCCCTTGGCTTCACGCTGAAAGAGGCGAAGGCCATGGACGGCGGGGCGGTCTGGCTGCGCTATGGCGTGAATCGATGATCCTTAGTAGGAGGTTTCAATTATGAGGTATGAACGAAAAGAGCAGTTCGAGAAGGTCAACGCATTCGGCACGGGAACGGCGAACACCGCCTATGCCCAGTACTTCACCGGCGATTCGTTCCTGAATCCGCTGACCGATCCGGAAGGCGGCCTGTTCGCCGCCAACGTGACCTTCGAGCCGGGATGCCGCAACAACTGGCATATCCACCACGCGGACAAAGGAGGCGGTCAGCTCCTGCTCTGCATGGCTGGCGAGGGCTGGTACCAGGAGGAAGGCAAGGCCGCCGTCAGCCTGCACGAGGGCAGCGTTGTGATGATCCCCGCCAACGTCAAGCACTGGCACGGAGCGAAGAAGGACAGCTGGTTCAGCCACATCGCCGTGGAGGTTCCCGGCGAGAATTGCGAGAACGAGTGGTGCGAGCCGGTATCCCATGAAGAGTACGCAAGGCTGTAGGGAGGAACGAAACATGGCAGTCAAGCAGACGGCAGGCAGAGATGCCCTGGGCGAATTCGCCCCGAAATTCGCGGAACTGAACGATGACGTGCTCTTCGGAGAGGTCTGGAGCCGAGAGGGGCAGCTCAGCCTCCGCGACCGCTCCCTCGTGACCGTCGTCGCGCTGATGGCTCAGGGGCTTACCGATGAGAGCTTCCGCTATCACCTGACGGAGGCAAAGAAGAACGGGATTACAAAAGAAGAAATCGCGGAGGTCGTGACCCATGCAGCCTTCTACTGCGGCTGGCCCAAGGCGTGGGCGGTTTTCCGCATGGCAAAGGATATCTGGGGCGAGGAGTAGAACGATGATTTTGAATGAAACCTACCCGTTGGCAAACGGAGTTCAGGTTCCCAAACTGGGACTGGGCACCTGGTTCATCGACGATGCCGAGGCGGCGGAAGCCGTTCGCGAGGCGGTAAAGCTGGGCTATCGCCTGATCGACACCGCGCAGGCCTATGGAAACGAACGCGGCGTCGGCGAGGGCGTGCGCACCTGCGGCGTTCGCCGGGAAGAGCTTTTCGTCGCCAGCAAGATCGCGGCAGAGCTGAAGACCTACGAGGATGCGGCGAAGTCCATCGATGAGACGCTGGAGAGGATGGGGCTCGGCTGCCTCGACCAGATGATCATCCACTCTCCCCAGCCGTGGAGCGAGTTCCGTGTGGAGAAGCGCTATTTCGAGGAGAACAAGGAGGTCTGGCGTGCGTTGGAGGATGCGCGGGCGGCGGGCAAGGTCAAGGTAATCGGCGTGTCCAACTTCCTGCAAGATGACCTTGAGAACCTCCTGGGCTCTTGCCGCGTGATGCCCATGGTCAATCAGATCCTCCTGCACATCACCAACACCGATTCGGCATTGGTGGACTTCTGCAAGGCGCAGGGCATCCAGGTGGAGGCATACTCTCCCATTGCCCACGGTGAGGCGCTGAAGAATCCGGCGATCGTTAAGATGGCAGAGAAGTACGGCGTATCTGCCGCCCAGCTCTGCATCCGCTATGTCCTTCAGCTTGGAGCCGTCGCGCTTCCCAAGACGGCAGATCCCGCCCACATGGAAAGCAACGCGGACGTGGATTTCGCGATCTCCGAGGAAGACATGGAAACTCTCAAGAACATGGAGCGCATCGCCAATTATGGTGACTTCAGCGCATTTCCCGTGTTCAGCGGAAAGCCTCTTGCATGAGGAGAAAGCGTGAAATGAAAACCTTGATTCTGTACTACTCCTACGGAGGCAACACGAAGCGCATCGCCGAGATGATCCAGAGGAAAATCGGTGGGGATATTGCTCGTATGGATACGGTTGTTCCCTACGATGGCGATTATGATGAAGTCGTCAATCAGGGGCAGCGTGAGATTGCCGAGGGTTATTGCCCGGAACTGAAGCCGCTGCACATTGGCTGGAGAGATTACGACACCATCATCTTGGGTTCTCCTGTCTGGTGGTACACCTTTGCGCCTGCCATGCGCAGTTTCCTGGAGCAGGCTGACCTGACCGGGAAGATCGTGTATCCGTTTGCCACCAATGGCGGCTGGCTGGGACACGCGCTGAAGGACTTTGAGGAAGCCTGCAAGGGCGCAATCGTGAAGCCGGGCCTCGATGTGCAGTTCGATGAATCCATGCTCCGTACTTCTGAGAAAGATATTCAGGCATGGATTAATACAATCCGAAGATAATTGATCTGCAGCTTTCGGCATCCGCCACAGAACTGGCAAGGGTTTGGGGCAAAACGAAAGCTCAACGCCCTGAGTTCGAAGTGTTTTTATTGTAACTGTCTTGGCTTTAATTCCCGGAACCGACAAAGCGTGCCTCCGCCTCTTTTGCGTGAAGCCGGCCGGGATGTGAGGCAGTTTTGCGTCAGCAGATTAGTGCAAGGGGCCAACGGATGGGGCTTCATTGGCCCCTTGCACACCGATTGCGAATTAGAACATGATAGCGTCGTCGGCCGTGAAAGCATCAAGGGACCCCTGCTTGACCTGGATGCAGACGTATGTGATGCCCGAGTCGGACGCGGCGCGGAACTGGCGGTGTGCGGCGGGGGAAATGCGCAGCCAGTCGCCGGCTGCAAGCTCGATTTCCTCACCGTCGATCGTGACCGAGCCGGCGCCTTCGAGCACGCCATAGATTTCCTCGTTTTCCTTGTGTGCATGGACGAACGGAACGCCAGCGCCGGCGGGAAGATTGTTGACACTCACCTCTGCCCCGGTAAGCCCGAGCACTTCGTGCAGCTCGACACGGCTCTCATTACCGATGTGGGTCTTTGCATAATTAGCCATAATGGTTCCTCTCTTGGGGTTGATTTACCTTGCAGGCATCTCCTGCGTGAGCTATATTCAACGCGAAGGCGCATGCAAATACGAGTACGCACATATTTGTAACTGCGTACTTTTTTGTGAAACCGGTATGGTCAAGGAGGTTGGGTCTCCCGTGATGGCGAAAGAGGAGCTTCCGGAGTGTCCGGTCGCAACGGCGGTAGCGCTCATTGGCGGCAAGTGGAAGCTGCTCATTATCCGTAACTTGCGCGTACGCCCTTGGCGTTTCAACGAGTTGCGCCGCAACCTTGAGGGGATCTCTCAGAAGGTGCTTACCGACAGCCTGCGGCAGATGGAGGATGATGGGCTGGTCTTTCGCCATGACTATGGCGAGAATCCTCCCCGCGTTGAGTATGGCCTTACCGAGCTCGGCCGCCAGATGATGCCCATCATGGACTCGCTCGCAGACTTCGGCGCTTATTACAAGACGGTCGTTTCGTAGCGGACATGCTGCTTAGGGGGCGGAGAAGCGCTACGAGTACGGTAGCGGTACTCCTACAGCTGCTGTCGTTCCCGCAGGATTAGAGCGGAAGGAGACTGCAATGGTGTCGTCCGCTCCACAAGAAGGTCTTCCCTTCCCGGTGTGTCACCGACATGTGCATGCCGACTCAAACTGCTCGATGCGCGAAGTGTTGTTATGGCTTCACTAAGCCTGCGGATGCCCAATCATCCGTGCACCACATTCTGCTCATGTGCATGGGCGGCTGCCCCCACCGCCACATGGTCTCCGACGTGCGCCGTTGCCCCGGTTCAAAGACGGCCTTGACGCCTACGTCCTCGCCAAAACTCGCGCCGCCCGCAAGAGCCGCCAATAAAACCTCTGGCCCTGCTTGGCCCCGGGAATAAACGTCAGACTTGCCGATTCACGTTTCGCGCAAGGGCCGTTCTGCTTCCCAAACCTGATCTGCCCGTTGCACAGCTCGAGGTCAGCAAAGGAAGCCTGGGCCACCTCCTTGATATCCTCTGCGAACTACTGGAGTGCGGCACAGTCGGATGAGTGGACCGTTTTCGTTGGGGCTTGGTTGTTTGCCTGTGTGAATGGCGTATTTGTTTTAGCTAGCGGTTGCGACACTTTGTTGCGGAAATGCCAACTGCTGCAACTGCGCCACCGGCAATACTCAGGGCGACAGCCATCGCGCCGTTGTCGCCCGTCGCGGGTAGGGCAGTCCCGGCTGGTTTAACCGCCGCTACTGCCTTAGTGGAAACGGGATTTGCCGCGGGCTTTTCTGCCTTGGGCTGCGGTGTGGGTTCGGGTTTGGTTTTCGGTTCGGGTTTGACCTCTGGGCTTGGCTTAATACTTGGATCGGGTTTGGAACCGCTCGTGTCGGTTGCAATCAAGTGCACGTCGCTGTCGAAGACGTAGCGGATGTAGTAATCGTGCCGCGTCTCGTGCATAATCCCCTGCCCGCTGTCGAAGTCACGGTCAACGTGTGTGCCAAGGCGGGTTGAGCTGGTGAGGTTCAGTCTGTAAGGGATTTGGTCGTCGGCGTAGCCGCCTGTAAAGACAGCGGTTGCTCTAACGTGATTGTCGATCATGGTCAGGGCAATAGAGACGCTGGCCTCTTTGGGGTTCTCGGTTTTTATAAGGCTTTCGGTATCGGTGTCGATCTTGAAGAGATAGACGGTGTCGTTAAGCCCGTAGATGAAGTCCTCGGGTTTGTCGGGGGAATCGTATACAAACGCCTCATTCTGGACCAACATGAAGGCAGGAGGGAGCTCCAAGTCATAGTTATGGTCGACAACGGTGGTGGCTGTGAGGCTGCCTTCTGCGTTGGCTTCGTCGCAGGTAATGGGTGCTGCGACATCGGTTTCGGGCATTTCGGTCGCCAGTGCTGCGCAGGGTAGCAAAAGCAGTCCTGCCACAAGAATGCTTACTCCGAAGGCGGCGACTCTGGCGCCTGCATGACGCTTGACGTCGCGGATAGACAGGCCAGTCCGTTTGTTATGGGTCTGCGGTGCAACATGCTGTCCATACATAAGGCGCTCCTTGTTCGTAGGCCGGTTTCCGCGGATCTATATTGCGCCTGGCCGATGTGGCTAGGCTCTTTCACGCGAACGCTTACGCGAGCAGGGAGAAAGCTCAAGCTAATTTTCCCACAGTCGATACTTTGTGAGCAACGATTTGCTGTTCAATTCTCGTAGAGAGAATCAAGACGGTCGAGGAGTTATCAGGCAATGAGATTGTGTCTAGAGAGCGCGAACGAGAGATGCGATCTACAGACGACTGAATAGCTCCATCTGTTTTGGTTACAACGAAATGTGTGCCGCGCGCCTGCGGCATGAAGAAGGGAGATTCTTATGAATATCGTTGTATTGAGTGGTAGCCCGCGCAAGGGAGCCAATACCGACACCATGGTTGAGGCGTTTGCCGAGACCGCGCGCGAGGCTGGCAATGCGGTCGAGATCGTTCGCGTTGCCAGCAAGAAAATCGCTGGTTGTCTGGGATGTCAGTACTGCTTTACCCATGAGGGCACCTGTGTGCAGAAGGACGACATGGCCGGTGTGGTCGAGACACTGAAAGGCGCCGACATGGTTGTCTTCGCTTCGCCCATCTACTGGTTTGATATCACTGCGCAGGAGAAGGCCGCCATCGACCGTCTGTACGCCTTCGGTGCTACGGGCTTCCCGTTCACCAAGACGGCCCTTTTACTCGATAGCCACAGCGAGGGCGTCTATGATGCGGCGATCGCTATGTACAAGTCGACCTGCGCGTACTGCAAGTGGGAGGACCAGGGCATTTGCACCATCAGCGGTATGACCGAGCGCGACAGCATGGCATCGTCGCCCAAGCTGGAAGAGGTGCGAGGGCTCGCTCGCAAGCTCGCCTAAGGACAAGAAGAACGCATGGCAATCAGCGTTGGCGGAAAGCCTACTTCCCTTACCAAGAGGATTACTGATTGCCATGCGTTGATGTCCTTATGGACAATCTCCGCGTGCTAGGAGACTTTCTCGCTCAGGAACTCCCTGAATGCGGGGATGTCAAAGCCAACGAGACCACGCCCACGTTCCCCGATGACGCCGTCCTCGAGAAGGCGGCGTTTGTATTGGCTTGCGTAGTTGCTGGCGACGCCCATGCGTTTGGCTATCTCCGAGACCCTGCTGGGGCCAGAATCGGGCAGCATCGCGAGTAAAAACTCAATGTCTTTATCGGAAAGCTCTCGATAGGTCGTTTCGAGAGAAGCCCGATGCCATGCTTCTCGAGTTGCCTGAAGATGCCATTCATGCACGTGCGCCAGTTGCCCTGGGCTTCTTGAACATATGTCCAAGAAGCCCACTGGGCCAATTTGAACACCGTTTATGCGCGCGTGAGACTGTGAAAGGTAGCTATCTGCCGCTTCTTTGGTTCGCTCGATAATATCTTCGAGCATGCCTGGCATGGCGGAGCCATTTGCTGTACTCCATGGTGTCTCCTTTGCAAGTTTTGCTAATTTTTGCAACTTTTGCTAACTTTTGCGAGTTTTGCTAACGGCTTAGGACGGTGCGGGAAGCCCCCGTATCGTCGACATTTCCGAGGATGACCTCCGCGACGAGCGGGGCCCGGGGCGCGATATTGCTGCGTTCCGGGCCCCGCTGCTTTGTAAAACTATGGCGGTTCTGCCGTCGTCCTAATCAAACAAACTCGGCATGTCGTTTTCTTTCATAAGGGCACCGGCGGAGGGGAGGCTCTGCGCGGTGAACTTTTCGGCCGAGACGCCGGCGCCAAGGATCTCCTCGGTCGTGCCGACGGTGGTGACCGAGCGACCCTTCTTGGCTGTAAAGGCCTGGACGCCCTGCGTGTTGGTGGTCGTCTTGGTCTTGAGCAGCGACGTGTTGAAGTTCATCAGGCGGTAGTCGCTCGAGACCAGCGCGATGTCGCGGTCCTCCTTGAGTACCTGAGCATACAGCAGTTTGCTGCCGCCGTAGATGGCGTTCTTGAGGCGCTTGCGGTTGGTCTTGGTAACGTATCCGGCAAGTGCGACGCGCACCACACGGCCGTTCTCAAAGACAAACAGCACGTCGGCCTTATAGTCCTCGGGGTCGATGACCCAGATGACGCTCTCGTCGGGTTCCATCTCAAGATCGGTCGGCAGGTACGAGCCCAGCTGGGCCGACTTGGTGTCCTCAAACGCCGCAACCTTGCACTTGTACACCTGGCTCTTGTTGGTAAAGACCAGCAGCTCGTGGGTGTTGGAGGACGGGAACTCGATAAAGGGTTTGTCGCCGTCTTTGTACTTGAGCGTAGCGGCCTTCTTGAGTACGCGGTCCGTCATCTTCTTAAGGTAGCCATCGCGCGAGAGCATGATGGTAACCGGGTATTCCTCGACCTCGGGCTCCAGGCTTACCTCGATAACCTCATGGGGCTCGATCCTGCCCGTGCGGCGCGGCATCACGTACTTCTTGTTGACCGCGGCCAGCTCGTCGCTGATGACCTTCTTGATGTTCTCCTCGCTGGAGAGGATCTCCTCAAGCTCGGCAATCTCGCCCTCAAGCTTGGCAATGTCCTTGGTGCGGTTGAGGATGTACTCCTCGTTGATGTTACGGAGCTTGAGCTCGGCAACAAACTCGGCTTGGGTCTCGTCGATGTCGAAACCCTTCATAAGGTTGGGCACGACCTCGGCTTCGAGCTTGGTGCCGCGGATGATGGCGATGGCCTTGTCGATGTCGAGCAAGATTGCCTCGAGGCCGTGCAGCAGGTGCAGGCGCTCGGACTTTTTGCCCAGGTCAAAGTTAATGCGGCGACGCGTGGACTCAATACGCCACTTGACCCACTCGTGCAGGATCTGGCGCACGCCCATAACGCGAGGGTAACCATCGACCAACACGTTGAAGTTGCACGAGAACGAATCCTGCAGCGTGGTCGAGCGATAGAGCTTGGCCATGAGCTTGTCGGGGTCGACACCGCGCTTAAGATCGATGGCGATGCGCAGGCCCGAGAGGTCGGTCTCGTCGCGGATGTCAGCGATCTCCTTGACCTTGCCCTCTTTGGAGAGCTTGACGATGCGCTCGATGATGACATCGGTCTTGGTGGTGTAGGGGATCTCGTAGACCTCGATGATGCGCTCTTCGGGAATCCAACGCCAGCGGGAGCGAATCTGGAAGCTGCCCAGGCCGGTCTCAATAATCTTTTCCATCTCCTCGCGGCGGTAGATGATCTCGCCGCCGGTCGAGAAGTCGGGCATGGGCATGTACTCGAGCAGGTCGCAATCGGGATCCTGCAGGTAGTGCATCGTGGCGGTGCAGACCTCGTTGAGGTTGAAGCCGCAGATGTCGGACGCCATGGCGACGCCGATGCCCTTGTTGGCCGAGACAAGGATGTTGGGGAACGTGGTGGGCAGCAGGCGCGGCTCCTTCATGGCACCGTCGTAGCTGTCGACGAAGTCGACCGGGTCCTTGTCGATGTCCTTGAAGATCTCGGCGCTGATGGGGGAGAGCTTGGCTTCGGTATAACGCGAGGCGGCGTAGCTCAGGTCGCCCGAATAGTACTTGCCAAAGTTGCCCTTCGACTCAACGAACGGTGCGAGCAACGCCTCGTTGCCGGTTGCCAGGCGCACCATCGTCTCGTAGATCGCGGCATCGCCGTGCGGGTTGAGCTTCATGGTCTGGCCCACGATGTTGGCGCTCTTCTGGCGCTCGCCCTTGAGCAGACCCATCTTGTACATGGTGTAGAGCAGCTTGCGGTGCGAGGGCTTAAAGCCGTCGATCTCGGGGAACGCACGCGAGACGTTGACGCTCATGGCGTAGGGCATGTAGTTGACCTCGAGCGTCTGCGTGATCGGCTGGTCGGTGACCTCGGAGTGCAGGCCGATGACGTTCTCGGCGTTGACCTGCTTTTTCTTCGGCTGGTTCTTCGTCTTCTTCTTTGCCACGATATCCTCTTGAACTTCTTAAGGGCCGTCGTTATCGATTTGCTGCTACTGCAGGTCCAGCTGGTCCAGATATTCCTTGCCGTGCTCGGAGATATGGCGCTTGCGGCCCGCTTCGTCGTTGCCCAGCAACAGGTTAAACATGGTCTCCATCTTGGTGACGTCCTCGGGCTCCACCTTGATCAGGCGACGCGTCTCGGGGTTCATGGTGGTGAGCCACATCATGTCCGGGTCGTTCTCGCCAAGACCCTTGGAGCGGTTGATGGAGCACTTCTGGTCGCCAATCTCCTTGAGGATGCCGTTCTTCTCGAGCTCGGTGTAGGCAAAGTAGGTCTTCTCTTTGCAGTTGATCTCGTAGAGCGGCGACTCGGCGATATACACGTAACCCTCGTCGATAAGTGTGGGCACCAGGCGGTAAAGCATGGTGAGCACGAGCGTGCGGATGTGGTAACCGTCGACGTCGGCGTCCGTACAGATGATGACCTTGTTCCAGTTGAGGTTGTCCAGGTCAAAGGCACCAAGGTTTTTGATGCGCTTGTCCTTGATCTCCACGCCGCAGCCCAGCACGCGCATGAGGTCCATGATGATGTCGGACTTAAAGATGCGCGGATAGTCTTCCTTCAGGCAGTTGAGGATCTTACCGCGGACGGGCATAACGCCTTGGAACTCGGCATCGCGCGAGGTGCGAATGGCGCCTGCTGCCGAGTCGCCCTCTACGATGTAGATCTCGCGGCGGCTCTTGTCCTTGGAGCGGCAGTCGATGAACTTCTGCACGCGGTTGGCCATGTCGGTCTTCTGCTGTAGGTTGGTCTTGATGCTCTGACGCGTCTTCTCGGCGTTCTCGCGCGAGCGCTTGTTGATGAGCACCTGCTCCATGATCTTGTTGGCGGCGTCTTTGTTCTCGATCAGGTAAGTCGAGAGGCGCTCCTTAAAGAAGACCGTCATAGCCTGCTGGATAAAGCGGTTGTTGATGGCCTTCTTAGTCTGGTTTTCATAGGACGTCTGGGTGGAGAAGCAGTTGGTCACCAGCACCAGACAGTCCTGGACATCCTGCCACTTAATGCCGCTCTCGTTTTTGTTGTACTTGCCCTGTTGCTTAATGTAAGCATCGATGGCACTGGTCAGAGCGCTGCGGGCGGCCTTCTCGGGCGAACCGCCGTTCTCGAGCCACGATGAGTTGTGGTAGTACTCCTGCATCATGAAGGTGCGCGAGAAGCACATGCACGCGGTGATCTTTACGTTGTAGTCGGGTAGGTCCTCGCGGTCGCGACCGCGACGGTCGGCCTCGATAAAAAAGGGCTCGGTGAGGTAGTCGGTACCGACCTTCTCGAGCACGTAGTCTTCGATGCCCTTGGGATAGCAAAAGTTCTCTTCGGAAAACTCGCCATCGTCACCTTCGATGCGCAGGCGGAAGGTCACGTTGGCGTTGACCACGGCTTGGCGGCGCATGGTCTCGCGATACCAATCGTGGGGGATACTGATGGAGGTAAAGACCTCAAGATCGGGGCGCCACTTGATGGTGGTGCCGGTGCGGTTCTCGTCGCTGGGCTCAATCTCGAGTGCCTTCTTTTTGGCACCGACGACCTTGCCCTTCTTAAAGTGCAGGGAGTACTTGTTGCCGTCGCGCCAAACCGTGACGTCCATGTACTCGGAAGCGTACTGAGTCGCGCAGGAGCCCAGGCCGTTGGTACCGAGCGAGAAGTCGTAGTCGCCGCCCTGGTTGTTGTTGTATTTGCCACCTGCGTAGAGCTCGCAAAAGACGAGCTCCCAGTTAAAGCGCTTCTCGGAGGGGTTCCAGTCGAGCGGGCAGCCGCGGCCGTTGTCCTCTACCTGAATGGAGCCATCGCGAAAGGCGGTAAGGGTGATGAGCTTGCCGTAGCCCTGGCGTGCCTCGTCAACGGCGTTGGACAGGATCTCGAAGGCGGCATGCGCGCAGCCGTCGAGCCCGTCCGAGCCAAAGATGACGGCGGGGCGCAGGCGTACGCGCTCCTCGTCCTTGAGCTGGCGGATGCTGTCGTTACCATAGTTTGCGGTGTTTTTTGCCATACTCGCTCTCTCGGTGCTCCTTTGCTGCGTTTAAGTCATATAGATAGTCAAGGTAGCATAGCCCAGCCCATAGGCGATTCCAACCAACACGAAATCCATCGAACAATCGTTCGAGCTTAGGCTGAAAAGAGCTTACTCGGACAAAACCGAGTCGGCTCTTTCCGAGTAAGTTTGAAAGCGGTCGAATGCGCCTTGCTGCGTTTGCGGTTGGATACGTTGTCGAAAACGTGTCGTGCGGATTGTTGGCGAAAAGACGGCGTGCCAAGCTCGAGGCAGAGCTCGACTCCTCTGACGATATCTAATGCGTAATGGGCTGGCTCTGGGTATCCAGAACCAGCCCATTTTGATGGTCGATGAGCCGAGTCGGCGTCTCTCGCAAAGGTAACTAGGAGCTAGCGAGGCTTATCCGAATTGACCTCATCGGTGGTGTCTTTTTCGAGCGCCGTGCGGCGGGTGCTGTAGGCGACGAGGCCTGCGCCTGCTGCGGCGAGTGCTGCTGCGGCTGCCGTAAGGGGAGCGTTGACATCGCCCGTGCCCGCAAGCGCGCCCGCTTTTCCGGGGCGCTTGTTATTGCCGTGATCCTTGCCACTGCTGGAGCTGCTTCCGCCGGAGCCGTCGCCCTTGTCAGTACCGCCGCCACTTGAGCCGCCACCGCCGTCCGCCGTCATCGGTGCATCGTGAAGTCCTGTCGTATCCGCGCTGTTGTATACGCCGACCTGAACTTCTGAGCGCTCGCATGCCGCGTCGGGCACATGGAGCTCGTGCAGCACGGCACCCAGCGCCGAGTTTGCGCCCGGTCGAATTTCCTCGAGCGTTACGGGATCGAGCGCCACCAGATTACGCGCCTTCGCATACAGCGTTACGCGTTTGCCCACTTCGTCGCTCCAACTCTCGGGGATAGCGAAGCTCATGCGGAACTGTGCCGTGCAACCCGGTGCCAGCACGGCGTTGCCGTTGTCGGCAACCAGCGGGTGCGTTGCAAAACGTGCGCCCAGCGTCTAGAGCGCGTACTTCACGTGTGCCATGTCGTTGGCCGAAGCGTCCTCGGCAAGTTCTGGATCGTAGATCGAAGCCATGCGTGCGTTCACTCCGAATCCGATGGATGCGCTGGAGAACGGCTGGCTGGAGCTCTCTCGGTACAGATCGATCGTGCCGGCGGTCAGCAAGGTGTTGCCGTCGTTTCGCACCGTGACCATGAAGGATTCGCCTGCTGCTCCGGGCACCACCGCGCCCGAGGTAGCGACTGCGCCCGTCGGAGTGGCACACGCCACCAAGGGCACTTCGATGCCGTGTAGTTCTGCCTCGCTCTTCTCCGCGCTCACAATGTGCGTGGCGAGCGCGGAGAGCATGCTCCCCGACGTCAAAAATGTCGTTATCTGATCGACGGGATGGTCCAGCTCGCACATCACGAACGGCTCCGTAAACAGATCGCCTGCCAAGGTGCTGGCGAAGATGCGGAAGTGCTTGCCCATCACTGCTACCGGGTTGCCTTCTTCGTCGTAGGTTTGCCCCACCTTGCCATCGGTGTTCTCTACATAGAGCACGCACCTGCCGTTGTTGCTTACGCTAAACGATGCCGGGCCACAGCCTGCGGCACCCACGGGCTGCGTTGCAAATGCCGATGCGCCTCGTGCCCAAGTAATATGCTGCAGCTGCTCGTTGACGGTAGCCAAAAAGCCCGTGTGCTGCGGCCACGGCACCGCGTGGGGTACTGTGGCGTCTGGTGACATAACGCCCCAGCCCGCAATGGACTGGCCGATCACGGCGTACGATGCGCAGCCGCAACCGTCTGCGGTCTCGTACGCAACGGGCACCACCATTTTGCCGTTGATATTCTCGGGCTCGCCCAGCTCGATACTCGACGGTGCCTGCGGAAAGCGGAGAATCTGGCGGAACGTCAGGCTGTCGCCCGAAACGTCCGACCACAGGGTAAAGCATTCCAGCGCAACCTCGGCCTCGCTGCCGAGCGCCTTCTCTGCGGTGGCTCCGCGGCGGTGGAGGTAGGCGCCCGACAGACGTCCGTCGACCAGCGTCTTGCCCACCGTGATACGCGGGCACTGCAGGCAATGATAGCCATCCTCCTGAAGGCGGCCGCGCGAGATGCTGCGCCACGACGTGTGCGATATCACGCGAACTCCGTCGTTGCTTATGCGCAGGCGCACAACGGACAGTATGCCGGCTGTGCTTGCCGTATCGAAAAAAGTGTTGTCGCCGTCGGGGCGCTCGCCCGAGACCAGCAGCACGTAGGCGTCCTGGTTTCCTCTTCCGTCCTTATATTCCACCACGTCGAAGTCGTAATCGTATATGCCGTCGCGCTCCACGTCGCCCTCGCCAAACCCAAGGGGGAAGTCCACGGGCGTGGGAGCGGACCACGTGCCGTTCGTCTTTGTATGCACCACCAGGCGCGAACGACCATTCTCGCCGTAGCGCACCGAGGCGATACGGAATAGGCACTCCACGCCGGCAATCATCGTTAGCTTCATGTGGGCTTCGCTGAGCACGCCGGAAAACAGCACGTTGTCGCTCGAGGGTTTTATGCCGCCACGCTCGTCCTCCGACACGCCGGCAGAATTGGCGTTGGGGTCCGCAACGGCGTTCGTCGCCTGCCCGATATAGGTGTACTCATACATCGGTGCGGCGTTTTCGTCGTTTCCCATCAGTGCGTGGACGAAATGCTCAACCTGTCCTGTGTCGTCGCTTTCTGCATCCGCCTCGAGCTCAATGCGCGTGACCGCTTGATCCCAATCGCGCACGACAGGCGCAACGTTTGCGGCAGTGGCATTAACCTCGGCGCGTGCGAGCAGCTCGGCGTTGGTGACGATGGTGGCCGATGCGATAAATTGCGGCACGCCGCCCGCCTCGGCGTTGCCGGCCGAGCCGAAGCAGGCATCCAGCGTGTAAGGCGTATCTCCGCCCAATGCGAGTTCAGAGCGCTGGAGTACATACTGGTCGCCGTTGCTCACCGACATATTCCACGAATCGAGGAGTGTGGGCCACGACCCCGACCAAGCCTTGGTGGTCCACTTGAACATTACGAACTGGAGTATCACATCGACATCGACGTCTGCACCCACGCGCAGCCGCGGAAGCTGGTGGCCGTCCGCCTTCTCGTATCCAATGAACAGTGTGAGGGACGCGGCGCCACGCACGGCAGACGAAGCGACGCCTGCAACGCCGGCGCCAAAGGTGACGGCGAGCCCGATCTGGATAGTGAATGAGCCCGACGTGTTGGAATAGTCGAGCGAAATGTTTTTAAAAAACGCCGCGCCGCTGCCGTGCGTGTGGGCACCCACGGCGAGCGCCAGCTTCGCCAACACCCAGGGGTTGACGTTTAGGAAAAACGGCACCGGTCCTAGGGTAAACTGCTCGGTCCAATTGAGGTCGGTTCTTACCTGGAAGAGGGCCTTAATATTGCCGTATGCGGGGTCGTTGTTGTTGCCCCAGGTTTTGCCCACCCAATCGTAGGCGAGCGAGCCGTACAGCTGTGTGGCGATATCCATCGTGAACAGCGGCGTGCAATGGTGGCGAAGGAGTTTGGTGTTTCTTGGATCGGTGCCCGAACCGGCACTCATACTTTTGTACTGATTCCACTTCCCCTCCATCTCGTCGAGATAGCGGTTTGCCTGCTTGGCGCCCGACTCACGCGGTGACTTCTTCCAGTACTCCGGATCCGGATTGCCCGAATCGTTCATATAGCTGGCTGGTTTGTATCCTCCGCCAAACAGTACGTACCCGGCAAACGAGAAATCGAACAGAATGGGAAATGTGGGCATCCAACACGTGAACTTATTGCCGCCGATACCGGGAAACGCCGCGGGGAAATCAAACGGAGTGATCTCTTGGTCCATGGTGGTGGGAATGATGGTGGTCGAGCCCGATTCCGCCTTTGCGGCCGGCGCGGTGACAACGGCCATAGGGGATGAGAGCGTGTAGGTTTTGCCCTGGTAGTCGAGCATAAAGCGCAGCTTGCACCCTTCCTCCAGAAGGCCCGAAGCTGCATCGAGGAACGTGTCTTCAAGCGTGAACGTCGCCAGATTATCCGCGCCCGATGCGCTGGCCTTGATCTGGCCGATCTGCGTGACGGTTTCGGTTGAGCTGCCCGCAGCGGGCATCACTTTATTGATATGCAACGTTGCCTGCCCGCCCTGCGGCAGATGAGCCTGCACGGTAAAAGCGTGCGTGTCGGGCTGGTCGTTTGCTGCTTCGTCCGCTGGCATTGCCATAAACGTGGCGTCGGCGTACTGGATGTCCCATTCGTCGAACGTGAGCTGTCGAAAGTACGGCTCGCCATCGGAGAGCGGACGTGTGGGTGCGGTAATAGCGGTGCCGCCTTGGACACGCGCGAGGGGAATCTCGACATCGCGGTAGCCCGCCATGCTAATGGAGATGCCGCCGTTAAAGTCGTACGCGTCGAGAAGCGTCGCCTCGTCCACGTAGCCTTCCGAAAGCGGCGCGACCTCAAAGATGGCCGTGCCTTCGTCATCGGTCGTGGCGGAGAGCTGCTTGCCCGCGGCATAGCGCGATGTGAGCGTGACCCTGGCTCCCTTGATGGGCGTATTCTTGTTGGCGACATCGACCACGACCACACCGAACATGGTGCGCGAGAGAACGAGCACCCTGAAGGGGTCTTTTTCGTCGGCATAGGCTTCGGTGGGCGCGAACGGCAATATGAAGGCGTTTGCGCTTCCCGGCACGCGCGGCAACATAATGCTCGCCAGCGAGGACGCTCCGGCAACAAGTAACGAACGGCGATCAAGCATCTTTGGCTCCCATCCCGCAAACATCGGAGGAAATAATCCAATTTTGCGAGAAGGTGCCCCGTGGCGGTAGTGCCGTCCGAGGGCCAAAATGTCCAATTTGAGCGAGCGAAGCGCCGGGGCTCCGGAGCGCGCATGCTGCGCTAGACAGTCTGGCCGCTAACGCAGCATATGCGCGACCAGCTCAGTGCGCGTGCCGATGCCAAGCTTTGCATACACACTGGATAGGCGGTTTTTGACAGTGCCCGGCGATACTCCCATATGGCGTGCGATTTCGGCGTTGGTCCATCCGCGGCAGGCGAGCATGGCCATGGTGAACTCTGTGGTCGTCAGGTCGTCAGCCACGTCCTCGCCCGAATCGGGGTTGTGGATGCGCCGCCAGCCGTAGCTGAATCGATACGTGATTTCGATAATGCGCGCGAAATCGTCAGGGTATTGCGATTTTAAGCATGCCTCGATAAGCCCCTGTAAAAGGCCGTGATGCTCGCCAATGAGCTCAATAAGGCCGTCGGGGCGCGCAATGTTCCAAGCAACTCCGAAGTGCGTTTTTGCGGCGCCGATGTCCTTGAGGCTCATACATGCCATGGAAGCTGCCAGGTGTAGGAATAGTTCCGAGATCGGATAGCTTCCCTGTTTCATGATCAGGGCGTTTTCCGCCATGCCCAGACTGCGGCCATATTCGCCGCGCAGGTATAGGGCATGCGCCATCACGTAACTGGCGAACAGGCGCAGGCCTTCGGGCAGATGCGCCGCAAGCGGATAAAACTCTTCGGCGGAATACGGGGAAGGCAAGTGCAGCAGGACGCTCGCGGCCGAGGCGAATAGGATATGCGTGGCGTGGACGGCGGGCGATTCCTCGTCAGCCGGCGTATCGAGGATGCCCGCAAGACAACGGCGGGCGTCGGCGATACGGTTGAGCGACAGGCTGGCGTATCCGCAGATAAAGCATGCGGAATAGCGCAGTGCGGAATCGGTGGCGTCAAGATAGGGGCGCGCCGTCTTGGCAGCGAGGGCGGCCTGTCCGCGAAAGTACAGCGCTTCTGCCGTGGCGATGGTGCGTGAATCGGGGTCGGAAATGCCTGCAACCGCAGCGTCAATCTGCCCCGGCACAAAGGCAGTGCACATCAACGGCATGGGAACGCATGGGTAGCCATCGCAGTCCATCTTCCATCTCCCAACAGCTGGCAACAATAGCAGCAATTGTACTCCTGTTGCTCGGGACCCCTTTCGTTTTACTGTTCGGTTAACGCTACGGATCGTTTTGGAAGGCTTACGAGCATGGTGGTCCCGTTCTCGGAACTTGTTTCAACCTCTACCGTGCCACCGTGAAGCGCTGCAATCTCCCAAACAAGCGCTAGTCCGAGTCCTGCGCCGCCGTATGCCCTGCTGCGGGATTTATCCAGGCGAAAGAACGGTTGGAAGATGCTCTCACGGTACTGCTTGGGTATTCCCGGGCCCTGGTCCTCGACTCGCAGGAACACGTGGCTGTCGTTGTCGCAGATGGAGACGTTGACAGTCGAGCCGGGGTGGCTGTAACGGATGGCATTTTCGACCAGGTTAAACACCAGCCGATAGAGGAGCGTGTCGCTCCCGATTACTAAAGCGTTCCCAGCACAATTGAGGGCTATGCCCTTATTTTCGGCAAGTGGCGCAAGGTCGGTGAGGATCTCTTCGGACAAGGGACCAAGTTCCACATCGTCCTCGCAAGGAACGCTGCGGAGCTCACTCATCTCGAGCAACACCTTGGTCATCCGCGACATTCGCTCAGTTTGTTCTTGTAGCAGGCCGAGCAACTCGGCTGTTTCGGGTTGTAAGTTGGAGCGCTCGGAGACAAACAGTTCGATCTGTGCCTGCATAAGGGCGAGCGGGGTTCGCAGCTCGTGCGCGGCGTTGCCGGTAAATTGACGCTGTGCAGAGAACCCTTCGCCAAGACGGGCGATCATGTCGTTGAAAGAGGCGCTGCATCGTTGTAGCTCGGTGGGCACATCTTCACTGAGTCTGATTTCGCTTAGGTTGTCAGGCTGCACACGCTCAACCTGGGCTGCAAAAGCTCGTAGCGGTTTGAGTGCACGGCCGCTTACAAAGTATGCCAGCACGCCGCCAAGGAGTGTGACTCCAGCCGTGATGCGCCAGGCTGTCGTGCCAAAAGACTCCTGTGCGTCGTTTACGACGATCGTGACCTCGTCATCGAGGGTCGCTTTCGTTGGGTCGAACGCCTGGGGCGAATCTTCGCCGGTTGCGGTAAAGGCCGAGATGTCACTGCCGATGGCATCCATGTAGCGCATGCCCGTATAGCCGACCAGGCAGTTCGTCAGCACGCATGCCGCACACGTGAGCAGTGCCGTCATAATCGTTATGCGCCACTGCAGCGACAAACGCTTCATTCGCAGTCCTCCATAACGTAGCCCTCTCCAATCCGATTGCGAATCGGGTCGTATCCCAAAGCGCTGCGCAACTTTTTTCGGAGCGACGAGATATGAACGCGGGTTGCGTTGCTAAAGCTGTTCACGCTGCTATCCCAAACGTGCTCGATAAGCTCCTCTTGGCTTACCGGTCGCCCCTGATTAAGCATCAGGTATTCCAAGATTCCCGTTTCCTTGCGCGTAAGAGATAAAGCCTCGCTGTCCACGGAAGCGATGCGCGCCTTGGTGTCAAAGCGGAGCTTTCCGCAGGTTAAAACTATGTCGCTTTGTGTAAAGCGTCTGAGGGTAAGGCTGCGAATCCTTGCCGCAAGCTCGTCCAGATGAAACGGCTTGGTGAGGTAATCGTTGGCGCCGGCATCGAGTCCGGCGACTTTATCGGATACTTCGCCGCGTGCGGACAGAATCAGTACCTTGGTCTCGCAGTCGGTTTTCCTAAGTTCCCTGAGCACGGTCATGCCGTCGATGCGGGGAAGGTTGAGGTCGAGTACCACGAGGTCGAAGGCCTCAACGTCCAGTAGGTCGAGCGCCTCCTGTCCGTCGTGACAGCAGTCGACGCTGTACGCCAAGTTTCGCAAGCTGCGCGCGATTGCGTCACACAGTGCTCGCTCGTCTTCGACGATCAAAATACGCATAACAGTCTCCTTGCACATTTCAAATCGCGCTTAACACGGATTTTATAGCCGATATGGTCCAATGGTCGCGTAACGAAAGGAGTGGTCAGGTTGTTCAAAGCGGTAAAACCCGTGGTACAGGTCGCTTTGTTGATCGTCGGAATTGCCATGGTGTGCTTTGGCGTTATGCGTGGCGAGGCGGATGCCGTGCTGGCCAAAGCGATTAGGCTGTGCTTGGAGTGTATCGGAATTGGATAAAAGAGAAAACACTGCGTCGCATGTTTTGGCTCGATTTCGCGGATTCATTCAGGCGGCGGCGACGCTTGTCACCAACATTCACCTGCCAAACTTTGCCAAAGGCGGCATCTATCAGGGCGCGGGAAAAACAGTCTGCGTACCTGGACTTAATTGCTATTCGTGCCCCGCGGCATCGGGTGCGTGCCCCATCGGGTCGTTCCAGTCGGTGGTGGGTTCATCCAAGTTCAACTTTTCTTACTACGTCACCGGTACGCTCATTTTGCTCGGCGTGCTGCTGGGACGCTTTGTATGCGGCTTTCTATGCCCGTTTGGCTGGCTGCAGGAGCTGCTTCATAAGATTCCCGGCAAAAAGTTCTCCACGAAAAAGCTCAAGCCGCTCACGTACATCAAGTACGTCGTGCTGCTGTTTGCCGTGGTGCTGCTGCCCGTCTTGGTGGTTAACGACGTGGGCATGGGCGACCCGTTCTTTTGTAAGTACATCTGTCCGCAGGGTGTGCTCGAGGGCGCCATTCCTCTGGCCATTGCCAACGCCGGCATTCGATCTGCGTTGGGACATCTCTTTACTTGGAAACTTGCCGTTCTCATTGCCGTGGTAGTGCTGAGCGTTTTGTTCTAACGCCCCTTCTGCAAATGGATTTGTCCACTCGGCGCATTCTATGCGCTCATGAATAAGGTGTCCTTGTTGGGGATTCAGGTTGACGCGTGCAAATGCGTCTCGTGCGGCAAGTGTTCAAGGGTTTGTCAGATGGACGTTGATGTGGTCCGCGCGCCCAATCATGCCGAATGTATCCGGTGCGGAAAGTGCATCGGGGCCTGTCCCGTCGATGCCATCAGCTATCGCTATGGCCTGGATGTGTCGGCGGAAAAGCTTCCCTTGACCGCCGATAAAAAGTAAACAAGCTTCGACAAAACGGAGGAATGACCATGAAGCTTTCTAAGATTGCGGCCCTGTTTATGGTGCCGGTACTGGCCTTGTGTCTTGTGGCGTGCTCGGCACCTGGTGGCAATGCGAGCGAATCTGCGAGCTCCGATCCTAAGATCGCAGAACTCACTGCGCAGAAGCCGGCCAATGCCGACGAGGCCGCCGAGCTGTATGCGAAGCTCATGCAGAAGGAGAACGAGATCTTTTCGAGTGATAACGCGCTGTGGGAAAAGGTATTCAATGCGGCAAATAAAGACTCGGCAATGATTGAGGACGGCAGCAATTACGGCGATTTCCTGCTCAAGACCATCGACGGCGCCAAGGATGAGTTCACGGCGGATGAGCTCAAGACGCTCAAGGCCGGTGCACAGCAGATCAAGGAGATCGAGGACAAGCTCGAGAGCCTGGAGAAGGAGTTCCCCGGCTGTGGAAGCACGCCGAGTGCAGGCGAGAGCGTCGACGCTTCGACCGCTGGCATGACGGCTGGTGCCAATGCTTCGAGCGAGGCGACGAAGTTCCCCAGCTTTACGGGCAAGGACCTGGATGGCAACGACGTGAACAGCGACGAGCTGTTCTCTAAGAACAAGGTCACCGTCATGAACTTCTGGTTCACCACTTGCAAGCCATGCGTGGGCGAGCTGGGCGATCTTGAGAAACTGAATCAGGAGCTTGCCGAGAAGGGCGGCCAGGTCGTGGGCGTCAATTCCTTTACGCTCGATGGCAACAAGGGCGAGATTGCAGATGCCAAGGACGTGCTGAGCAAGAAGGGCGTGACGTATAAGAACATCTGGTTCAAGTCGGATAGCGATGCCGGTAAGTTTACGTCAAATTTGTTCTCGTTCCCGACAACGTATGTCATCGATCAGAATGGCAACATCGTAGGGGATCCAATCGTGGGAGCCATCAGCTCCGCCGAGCAGCGCGCAGCACTCGACAAGCTTATCGACCAGGCGATTGCGAATAGCGAGCAGTAGAAAACGCGTAAAGCATGGCGAAGACCGTGCGCCGCTGTGCGAAGTAGTCCGCTACCTTTCAAGACAAGCTCCACCATGTAGAGGTCCCGCTCGGGACCTCTTCTTTTGGGCGCCGTTCCGTTCGTTTTTTGATGCGGTTCCCTACATTCCTCACTGGCGCCGGCAAAAAATGGGGATAGAGTAGGACAAACGCGTCGAATACGAACGGCGGGGGAGAGTGGGCGAGTGCGCCCGCGTGGGAGAGGTTGCCGTCCATGTTGGAGCTCAAAGGTATTTGCAAAAGATACGTTACGCAGTCGTTTACGCAGGTGGCGCTCGACAACGTGAGCCTGTCTTTTCGGGATAACGAGTTCGTGGCCATTCTGGGTCCCTCGGGTTCGGGTAAAACTACGATGCTCAATGTTATCGGTGGGCTCGATCATTTCGATTCCGGCGACCTGCTGATCGACGGCATCTCGACCAAGGATTTTCGCGATCGCGATTGGGATGCCTACCGCAACAACCGCATCGGCTTTGTGTTCCAGAGCTATAACCTCATTCCGCACCAGACCATCTTGGAAAACGTGGAGCTGGCGCTCACGCTCACAGGCGTGGGGCATGCCGAGCGCCGCCAGCGTGCGCGCGAGGCGTTGGAGAAAGTTGGCCTGGGCGAGCACGTTAACAAGCGCCCGAGCCAGCTATCGGGCGGACAGATGCAGCGCGTGGCCATTGCCCGCGCCCTGATCAATGACCCTGAGATCGTCCTTGCCGACGAGCCGACTGGTGCTTTGGATTCAACGACATCCGTACAGGTTATGGATTTGCTCAAAGACGTTGCGCGCGACCGCCTGGTTATCATGGTCACGCACAATCCCGAGCTGGCGTACCAGTACGCCACGCGTATCGTCAATCTGGCGGACGGCAAGATCACCGACGATTCCGACCCCTTTGATGCTGCCAAGGCCGCGCGTCGCGAGGCAAAGCCTACGCGCAAAACCTCGATGAGCTTTGTGACGGCGCTGGGGCTTTCTGCCCGAAACCTCATGACCAAGAAGGGCCGCACGGCCATGACTGCCTTTGCAGGCTCGATTGGCATTATCGGCATTGCGGCGATTCTGGCGCTGTCCAATGGCGTAAACGGCTACATCAAAAAGGTCGAGGAGGATACGCTCTCGAGCTACCCGCTCACCATTTCCAAGCAGGATTACGACCTGTCGTCCATGATGGGCGGGCAGGGGGCTGCGGATGATGACTCGCCTGAAAACGTGGATTCGTCCGACAACAGTGCCGGCGGCAAGGCTAAGGGAACCGATAAGATTCCTGTGGTCACGGCCGTAAAGGATATGTTTGCGAGCGTTAAGTCCAACGACATGACGAGCTTCAAGGCATGGCTCGATGCCGGTGGCGATGGCATCGATAAAGAGGTCAACGCCATTCAGTACGGCTACGGTGTATCGCCGGTTGTCTATCGCGCCGGCAAGGGCGGTGAGAAGCCTGTCCGGCTGGTGCCCAACGCCATGACCGAGGCCATGAGCGGCGGCGCGAGCTCGGCGGCAACGGTGAGTATGGAATCCATGGGAACCTCGGTCTTTAACGAGATGATTGACGACCAGGGCCTGCTCGACAGCCAGTACGATGTCGTCGCCGGTCATTGGCCCATGTCCGCAAACGAAGCCGTGATGGTGCTTTCGAGCCGCGGTACGGTGGGCGACTACACGCTCTATAGCATCGGCGCGCTGGATATCGATGAGCTCAACGATCTGGTAAACAGCGCTATGACGGCTGACGGTGGGGTCGAAACGCCCGAGACCGGCACCGACTTTACCTACGACGATGCGCTGTCTACCACGTTTAAGGTGCTGTCGCCGGCCGATGCGTATCGCAAAAACGAAGAGACCGGCATGTGGACTGACATGTCTGGCGACGTCGACTTTATGACAGCCAAGGTTGCCGACGGTATCGACGTGCACATTGTGGGCGTGGTGCGACCCAACGAGACGGCCAACGCGAGCGCGTTGTCCCCGGGCATTGCCTATACGCATGCGCTGACTCGCCAGCTTATGGAGCGCGCTGCCGATTCGCAGATTGTGCAGGAGCAACTCGCCCACCCCGAGACGGATGTCTTTACGGGTAAAACCTTCGACGAACTGCAAGGCGAGGCCAAACAAGGCGTGGATCTGAGCAGCATGTTCAGCGTGGACGAGGCGGCGCTCAAGAGCGCGTTCTCGTTTGATGCGTCTGCACTTTCGGGTGCGGCCGGCGGTATGGACCTTTCTGGTATCGACTTATCCGGGTTGGACATTGACCTCTCGGACGTTGGCAAGGACATCGACTTCAGCGACATCATGGCAAAAGCACCGGCTCCAGATTTCTCGGGCATCTTTGACGGTCTGGAGCTCACGCCCGAGCAAATGCAGCAGGTGGGAATACTTGCCAACCAACTGTTTGAGGGCTTTTTGCAGTCTGATCAGTTTAAGGCGCTGTCGCCCGAAGATCTTAAAGACGCGTCAAAGCTCGCTGCCGCATTCTCGACGTATCTTGAGAATGATGCCGCAGCCCAGCAATGCCTGGCTCAATTGAAGGCGCTCGGCGGCGATGCCCTGGCCGAGCGCCTGCAACAGGCGATGACCGACTATGTGCAAAAGCAGCTGGCTCCGTATCTGCAGCAGGCTATGGATCAGGTGATGAAGGTAATCAGCGAGCAGATAGCGTCGACGGTATCGTCCCAGCTCAAGGCGGGCACAGCGGGGCTTATGGACCAGATGGCGACGCAGATGTCTTCGAGTTTTGCCAACCTGGCGAGCGCCATGCACGTGGATGCGAGCGCCTTTGCTCGTGCCATCCATTTCAACATGGACGCCGAGGACCTGAGTTCGCTCATGATGAGCTATGCCAAGGCTTCGAAGCTCACCTACGACAACAATCTGACCACGTTGGGTTATGCGGACGAGGCGGACCCCATCTCGGTCAAGATTTTCCCGCGCGACTTTGAGGCCAAGGAGCGCGTACTCGATCACATCGATGCGTACAACAAGCAGGTCAAAGCCGCTGGCCACGATGATCGGGCAATTTCGTACACCGACTACATGGGCATCATCATGGGTTCGGTGACCGACATCGTGAACACCATCAGCTTGGTGCTCATCGCATTCGTAAGCATCAGCCTGGTGGTGAGCTCCATCATGATCGGCATCATCACGTACATCAGCGTACTGGAGCGCAAGAAGGAGATCGGCATCCTACGTGCGATCGGTGCGTCGAAGCGCAACGTGGCAAACGTGTTCAACGCCGAGACCTTTATCGAGGGCCTCATTGCCGGCGTCTTTGCCATTGTCGTCGTGGTAGCCGTGAGCTTCCCGGTTAATGCCTGGGCGCTTGCGGCCAAACAGGTCCCCAACCTGATGAGCCTGCCCGCGCAGGATGCGCTGGTGCTCATCTCAATTTCGGTGCTGCTAACGGTCGTTGCCGGCCTGCTGCCTGCCCGCAGCGCATCCAAGAAGGACCCCGTCGAAGCCCTGCGCTCCGAATAATGTGACAAAGGGACAGTCCCTTTGTCACATTGAGACCCTTGCGAAAACGGGGTCTAATTACCGTTCGGCAGGTTAAGAACTCCCTCTCCCCGCTTAATGCTTGACGAAGAGTCCTCTGGTTTATATACCTATCGGTAGGCATATAGGATGTATTGCCGATAGAAATGGAGCAACCATGACTCTCACCACACCAGCCAAAAAAGATTGTCTCCGTGAAAGCGGCGCATTTGCTTGGGTCGTCGTTATTGCGCTCGGCTTAATGTCCGCCGGAACAACTGGCACATATAGCATTATTGCCGGCTCATTCGTTGCTCCAGTATGTGAAGATCTGGGCTTTGACTACACTTCTTTTTCTTTCTATTTCACCGCGATTCTTCTTGGCCTTGCGCTTGGGCTTCCGCTTTTGAGTCGCTTCATTCCAAAAGTAATCGGCAAACCATGGCATATTTGCATTGAACTCGTCCTTATTGCCGCCGGCGCCGCAATGGCGTTCTACACCGAGGTCTGGATGTTCACCGTCTCCGCCGCAGTGATCGGCATCTGCTTTTCGTTTACAACGGGCGTCTGCATGTCCGATGTCATTGACCAATGGTTCAGCAAATCGTCCGGTCTCGCCATCGGCCTCGCTTGGGGCGTTAATTCTCTCTGCACGCTGTTATTGAGTCCTGTCATTACACTGGTCATCGAGCAGCAAGGCTGGCGTACGGGATACATCGTGCTTGCGGCCGTTTCTGCAGCTATGATTTTGCCTGCAAGCGCATTTATCATTCGCCTTAACCCCTCTGATCGCAATATGCTTCCGTACGGAGAGACCGCCTCCGAAACCCATGAGAGCTGCAGCGCCGATGAGCAGGAAGATGTCCTTTCGGGCATGGCACTCCGCGATGCCGCGAAAACGCCGTCTTTTATTCTCTGTGTCCTCTTGCTTTGCGTGGCGCAGCTCACCTGCTGCATGAACCAGCTGTTTCCAACCTATGCAAGCGAGGTCGGTTTCAATCCTATCGTAGGAAGCTTAATGGTCTCGGCAGCTTCACTCTCCGATATCTTCCTAAATCCCTTCGTGGGCAAAACATGCGACAAGCTTGGCGCTATTAAAGCAACGGTCGCATGGACAGGTGTCAGCATTCTTTCATTCCTGCTTCTTATCATTGGCGGAAGCAATGAGACCGTTTCCATCATTGCAGCTGGTGTAAACGATGTCATGTTCGCCATCGTTGGAACCGCAATGCCGATGCTTCTCCTCTCGCTCTTTGGATCACGCGATTTTGGAAGGATCTATTCGATCGTTTGCTCAGCGGGCTATGTCGTCGGTGCTTTTGGAATGCCGGTCATGATGAAGGTTTACGGCATGGCAGGGTCATTCCAGGGAGTATTTATCTTCTGCATTGCCTGCAACCTTATGATTGCTGCGTTTGCTATCGTTTCCGGCTTTCTCAATAAGGCTGCTGAAAAGTAATATGCGCCGATTTGCATCGGCATAGATTGCCATGCAACAGGGGTCGACTCCAAGCCAGACTGGAGTCGACCCCTGTTTTCGTTTTAAAGGTTGCCCGCAGGCACCATGGGTGCCAACATGCGCTTCAGCTTGGCTGGTTTATTTGAACATAAGCTCGACTATTCCCGCCCAAACCGCTTTCTCATCAATATCCTCACCTTGAGCGACCGTATTGCTTGCTCCCTCCAGAACGGTATAAAGAATTTGTACGTAGAGCATTACGTCGGCGCTATCGGAAAACGCGCCAATCTCTACGCCATGAAGAAGGATGTCTTTAAGCGCATCCATGGTTCGTTTGGTCGCCGTCGCTTGACGTTCCTGAACTGCAGGAATTCGATTTGCTTGAACGCTAACCTCGGCCAGCACGCGCCGGCGCTTTTCATCGCTTCGATAGCCACCTATAACTGAATTGCCGAGCTCGATAAGCGCGGCCTTGAACCCGTCCCTATCGACTATTAGCGAGTAGTCGCGCTGATAGTCAATGGTCGGAAACATGCTGTCCAAGAGCGTAGTGAAAATCTCCTCTTTTGAGGGAAAGTAGTAGTACACCGACGGCTTGGATATACCGACAAAGTCGCAAATCTTTCCGATAGACGCTTTGTCATAACCGACTTCTGCCACAAGATCGTACATTGCGTCCAATATTTTTTTTCTTGTGCTCACGCTGCATTTCTCCATTGCAAATCACTTCCGCACTACCAACATTATTAAGGATGGCAACGGAACATCAATTCGTGTCCAAACATGACCACTATATACGGCGAACGGTATGTATCAGTAGGCGAGCGGCAATTATTCAAAATTATCTACCGAACGGTAGGTATAGTAGTACTATAGCAGGTGAAACCCCGCTATTGTCGCGGCCGGACAGCATCGCGGGAAACCCGACGGAAGGACCAACCATGTACGAGAACTATCGTATGCCGGGCGAGTTCGAGAAGCGCTCCAACGTCTATGTGACATGGCTTCCCGATTACATCCGTGCAGAGGGCTACGATAACCGCCAGCCCTGCGTTGACGTGATCAAGGCTCTGCTCGAGTATGGCGACGTTACGGTCAACCTCAATTGCGGCACCCCCGGCTCCTATGAGGAGGCTTGCTCGCGCCTGAAGGAGGAGGGGGCTGATCTCGATCGCATCGAGATCACGCAGTTCGAAGACTCCAACTTCTATGTCCGCGACAACGGTCCCAGCATCATGGTCGACGACAAGGGCCATTCTTATATGGTCAACCCCGCTTGGACCTATTACGGCGTGTGGGACAAGAACTCCCCGGAGTGCCAGTCCGCACGTAAGGCAGCCGTTCACATGGCGGTTGCGCTCGGTTGCTTCGATATCGTCAATTCCGAAATGGTTTCGGAGGGCGGCGACCGCGAGTTTGACGGTCACGGCACTCTGATCGCCATCGAGGACACGGAATGCCGCAAGCGTAATCCCGAGTTCACGAAAGAGGAAGTAGAGGCCGAGTATAAGCGCATCTACAACCTCAACAAGGTTATCTGGCTTCCGCAGCCTATGCTCGAGGACGACGACTATCGACTGGGCATCCTCGACGAGAAGGAAGACGGAACTCCCGTCTTTGGCATGAGCTTTGCAGCTCACATTGATGAGATGTGTCGCTTTATCACTCCGAACAAGATTCTTCTTGCCGAGGTGTCCGATGAAGAGGCAGCCTCGAGCAAGGCTGGAGCAGAGTCTCGTCGCCGCATTGAGGCAGCCTACGAGATCCTGAGCAACGAAACGGACTGGGAGGGCAAGCCCTTCGAGATCGTTCGTATGCCCACCGCCGAGCCTATTGAAGTCGTTATCGCCCCTGGCGATGAAGATTACGAGCTCTATAAGGGCTTCATCGACGAAATGGGCGGCAAGTTTATGGATGGCACCCCCTGGCCCGAGGGCCCCGTCCACTTCTACGCCGCAGCGAGCTACTGCAACTTCCTGATTTGCAACGGCGTCGTTCTTGGCCAGCGTTATTACCACGAGGGCATGAGCGAGGTCGTGAAAGAGAAGGATGAGCAGGCCAAGGCAGTTCTTGAGAGCTGCTTCCCCGATCGCAAAGTCATCATGATTGATTCCCTCGCGCTTAACCTGTCCGGCGGCGGCGTGCACTGCTGGACTAAGGACGTGGCGGCCAGTCGTTAGTGAGCCTTAGAGCCTGCGCTCTTTGGCTTAGGCGCCACATGTACCGCTCCCCGAGGGATATCCGTGTTTTCCTCGGGGACACATTCAACAATAATTTTGATAATAATTCGAAAGGAAATAGGCATGAACAACAGCCTCCGCGGTCGCGACTACATCAACATCCATGATCTCTCCTCCGAGGATTTCCGCTATCTCATCGATCTTGCCTGGAACCTTAAGGCTCAGAAGAAGTCTGGTGTCGACCAGCGCTACTTCCCCGGCAAAAACGTCCTCGCCAACTTTGAGTGGGGCTCGACCCGTACTCGTTGCGCATTCGAGACCTCCTGCAATGATTTGGGCATGGGCTTCACTTATCTGACCAACTCCCACATGGGTGACTGCGAGACCGTCAAGGATGCCATGCGCGTCTTTAACGGCATGTACGATCTCATCGTCTACCGCGCACAGAAGGACGAGCAGTTCCTCTATGACGTCGCCGACCTGGTTGACATCCCGGTCATCAATGCCCTTACTCTCGGCGATCACCCGACTCAGATGCTCGCTGACGCTCTTACGATGGAAGAGCAATGGGGCGGTCTGCGTACGAGCCGCGGCAAGAAGATGGCTTTCGTTGGCAACTGCGCCGGCGCCCCAGTGTGGTATGGCCGTCTGTGCGCTATGCTCGACATGGACTTCCTCGCCATCGGCCCCGACGACCTCCGTCATCAGATGTGCAAGGAAATGATCGAAGAGGTGGAGGCCTGCTACGCCAAGTACGCTCCCAATAGGACCTTTACCATCACCTCTGACCTCGATGCCCTGGATGGCGTTGACGTTATCGTTACCGAGGAGTGGCGCTACATCAACCCCGAGTGCGGAGAAGAGGTTCTGGATCCCGACGACTACAACTCCTGGTTGGGCGATGCCGAGTCTCTGTACCCCTATCGCGTCACCAGCGAGCTGTGCAAGCGCACCAACAATCCCGACATCTTCTGCATGCATGAGCTTCCCTCTGTCCACAACGCGGATCACCGTGTTGGCAAGATGCTCCTCGACCAGTGCAAGAACGACCTTCATCGCGAGATCATCACCGAGGGTTTCGAGATTGCCGACGAGTGCTTTGAGGCCAACGCTTCGGTCATCTTCCGTGAGGCAGAGAACCGTCAGCACACCATCAAGGCCGTTATGTGTGCCCTTCTGGGTCTCTAGGAGCTGCGTCAATGGAAAATGCAAAGTTAAAGAGCAGCAAGGTTTACGCATGGGTTCTCGTAATCGCGCTCGGCCTTATGTCTGCCGGCACGACCGGATCCTATAGCGTCATCGCGGGCTCCTTCGTCGCACCCGTGTGCGAGGAGTTCGGGTTTGACTATTCCATCTTCTCGTATTACTTCACCGCAACGCTCATTGGTCTTGCGGCAGCTCTTCCGTTTGTCGGAAAACTCATTCCCAAGGTCGTTGGCAAGGTTTGGCTCCCCGTTGTCGAGCTTATTTTGCTCGCTGCCGGCGCAGGCATGGCCTTCTACACCGAAGTCTGGATGTTCATCGCCGCTGGCGCCCTGATTGGCGTTTGCTTCGCCTTCACCACCGGCGTCGCTATGTCCGACGTTATTGACCAGTGGTTCAAAAAATCTGGTGGCCTGGCAATCGGTCTCGCTTGGGCAGTGAACTCGATTTACATGCTCATCATGAGTCCCGTCATCACCTCTGTCATCGAGGCCGCTGGCTGGAGAACTGGTTATCTGGTGCTCGCCGGTGTTTCCGCAGTGCTCATTCTCCCAGCTTCCATTCTGATCATCCGCTACAAGCCTCAGGACAAGGGCATGCTGCCCTATGGCTACGTCGAGGGCGAGACGGTCACCGAGACCGAGGAGACGACCGAGGATAGCACGCGTGGCGTTAGCTATGCGCGCGCCATTAAGTCGCCTGCCTTCTTCTTCTGCATCGGCTTCCTCTGTCTCGTTCAGCTCACTTGCTGCATGAACCAGCTCTTCCCGACGTATGCTTCCGAGGTTGGTTTTAGCCCCATGGTGGGCGGCTTCATGGTATCCGCTGCATCGCTCTTCGATCTGTTCCTCAATCCGATCGTCGGCACCACTTGCGATAGGTTCGGCAGCACGAAGGCCATTCTGGGCTGGCTCGCTGTCTCCATCCTCTCCTTTGTCATGCTCATGATGAGCAGCGGCAACTCGACGCTCAGCATCCTCGCAGCAGGCGTGAACGACGTAATGTACGTCATCGCTGGCACTGCCCTGACCGTTTTGGTTATGGATGTCTTTGGCTCCCGCGATTTCGGTCGCATCTTCGCGCTGATCTGCTCCGTGGGCTATATCGTCGGCGCCTTTGGCATGCCCGTTATGATGAAGGTCTATGAGCTTGTCGGCTCCTTCCAGGGCGTCTTCATCTTCTGCATCGCATGCAACGTTATTATCGGCCTGTTCTTGCTGCTGGCAAAAAAGACTGGTAAGAACCTCTCCTGGGACGAATAGTTCGATTCGTCTTAGACATACGCTGTAGGGCTTAACCTGCAGCCGCTTTGGGGCATCGACTAACATCGGTGCCCTTTTTCATCGAATGTGACAAAGGAGCAGCCACTTTGTCACATTGAGTGGCATGTAAATCGAGGTCTAATACTTTTCCGAGAAGTGAACGGCCATACTTGGGCCTCCGAAGCATCGACATTTTTAGACGTCAAACCCGCAGGATTTGGCTGGCAAAACCGCAGGAAATTGCATCTCGAAAGTGCAGATGCTTCGGGGCCCGTTTTCACTCGTTCACTTCTCGGGAAAAGTATTAGACCTCGTTGTATGGGGTGCGGCTGGAGGGTGGTCATCGTTCAGTAGCTACCTCTTCCTTGTGAATCGCCTGAAGCGCAAGGCATAATGCATGTGACAAAGGGACGGCCCCTTTGTTGTGTTGATATGAGAGAAGAGTAGATGATCCTTTCGCTGGCCCCCATGGAGGGGATTACCGGGCATGTGTTCCGTCGCGTGCATGCGGAGTGCTTCGGTGCGCTCGATTGCTATTACACGCCATTTTTGCCGCCGCCGCGGGTGGGAAACCGCTTTGGCGGCAAGGCGTTTAAGGAGATCGATCCTGCCAATAACCAGGGGCTCAACGTGGTGCCTCAGCTGATGTCCAAGAACGCGGACGAGTTTGTGTGGGCGGCACAGGTGCTCGCTGACATGGGCTACCGCGAGGTCAATCTCAACTTGGGTTGCCCTTCGGGAACGGTTGTCGCCAAGGGCAAGGGCTCGGGTTTCTTGCGCAATCTCGACGAGCTCGAGGCGTTCTTAAGCGATGTGTGCGAGCGGTCGCCGTTGCCGGTATCGGTCAAAACTAGGCTGGGGCTCGAGGACGACGACGAGTATGAGCGCGTGCTCGATCTGTATTGCCGCATGCCGCTAACAGAGCTGATCGTGCATCCGCGCGTACAGAAGGACCGTTATACAGGCTCACCGCGCAAAGAGTTCTATGGCGAGACGCTGGAACGTGCGCCGTTTCCGGTGGCATACAACGGCGATATTTTTGATCTTGAGGATATGGATGCGCTGGTGGAGGCCTATCCCGGGACACGCCATGTGATGCTGGGGCGTGGCTTGCTTGCGAATCCCGCTCTCGCTCGCATGGTCAAGGGCGGCCCTGCTGCCACGGCAGCCGAACTGCAGCGTTTCCACGACACGCTGTTTGCGGCCTATGCAGAAGAGATTGGCGGTAACGCGGTCTTTCGTATGAAGGAGTGGTGGTTCTACGCCAAGTGCGCTTTCGTCGACCCCGCTACCGTTCACAAGCTCGTACGTAAGACCAAAAAGGTCGACGAATACCGCGCCGCCGTCGAGCGGGTCTTTCGCGAGCAGCCACTCGCACCCATAGCTCGCTTCCGCGGCTAGTTAGACATCGGGGACGTTCTTTAGCGACTAGTCATTTAAGAACGTCCCCGATGACTACCCGCAAAAACTGTACACCAGCATCCAAAGATGTCGAAAGATGTCGACTTTGGATGCTGGCGTATATGTTTGGGTCGGCGGGGGAGTTGAGTTTAGGCAATCATTGCATCGAGCGTGATGAGCTCCCTGAGTCGCTCCGTGCGTGTTTGCCCATGGCGCTTTGCTTTTGCGTCAAGGGCTTCAAGGACCGATTCGCCCACACGTGCCGATAAAACAACGCTTGGCTCATCGGAGATCGACGGCCTTCCCAGCTTGATGGTGCGACCCTTCGGCCATTCATCTTTTTCGTATGCCTCTGCGGCTTTCTCCAACTCTCCGGGGGCAAACCCCATCATTTTTTCGAGCTGCTTAGCGTCCATAGCGTCTCCTATCGATCGGCATAATGTCGAGCACAGGTCAACGGATAATCTTTTTGTATACAGTCTTGTAGACAAAAAAACAAACAGTTTATCAGGCTAATTAGCTTGTTTTGACCCGCGTGTTCGATAGAAAATGAGCATTGACGGCTTCGATACTCCTTTGCTTTTCAGCCTGGAATTTGGATGCTCATTGAACTTCCGGAGGGGAGCGCTTTATTAAGCTATCGAGATTCTGGGCAGGAGCTCTCACTGGTCTTCGATAATGGGACCAGCTTAATTCGCGACACAGTGTGTCGCGAATGGGAGTAGTCGTTAGGTGTCCTTCAATGGCTAATCATATAAGAACGTCCAAGTGCCGGATTTTGTCATTTAGTGTCGTCCTCAGCGGCTATTCTGGAGGGTCGTGGTCAAAAAAGGGCAAATATGAGTACTGTTGCCATTATAGTTGCATTTATTTTGCTATAAATAGTAACTCCTGATGAGATTTGTTCCCATTAGGAGCTACTTTTATTGAACATATGAGGAGAAATAGCGTCGTCTGCGGACGTATGGAACGTTGAATAGTTCCTGAAGTGATCAAAATCGCTGCTACTAAACAGATAGCAGTACTCATATTTGCCCTTTTTTGACCACAGCCCTCTCGGAAACCCTTTCCAGAGGCGTCAAACAGCCATAATCCAAAGGCCGCCTCAAACAATTAGCCGGTTAAGAGCGTCCATGACTACCCGCAAAAGCTGTACACCAGCATCCAAAGATGTCGAAAAATGACGACTTTGGATGCTGGTGTACATGTTTAGGCCGTATGGGGTGGGGCCTTGGGCGGACGGGATGCGCATGCTAGAGCAGGTTCTTCTGTACCCATGCGATGATGTCGCTCGACTCGTAGAGTGGCTTGCCGTCGATGAATAGGCAGGGAACCTGGCGCTTTCCGCCGGCGGCGATGAGTGTCTGCTCGGCTTCGGTATCGGTCGAGATATTGCGCTCGGGAATGGTCACACCGTTATCGGCAAGGAATCGCTTGACTTTTATGCAATACGGGCAGCCGGTCATAACGTACAGCGTGAGCTCATGATTAGTAGCCATGGGTCTCCAATCGGTTGAGGTTTCGATTGAAATACCCAAAGCCGCCGCGGTCTATGCGCGGACCAGTGACGACTCGATGGCCTGGACCAGAAACGCCGTGGCTCCGGTGCCGCAGGGCTTGTCGTAGTAGTCAACAAAGTGCTGGTCGGCAAGATAACCATTGGCGAGGCCCAGGTACGCTTCGTTCTGGGGCTCGCATCCCCAGTTGAGGGCAATCCAGCGACGATGCATCGCGACAAGCTTGCGAGCCTCGCTTCCATTCGCATCGCCATCGCCCATGGCAATCGAGAATTGGCCCAGAATAGCGCGTTCAAGTTCCTTCATGTCGTTCCATGTCTCGGGGTCCATGTCCAGCAGCGCTTCATTTGCTGCATCGATAGCCTCATCGCCATAGCGTGCCCGCGCTTCGGCGCCGTAGCGCTCCTCGTTTTCCTGCACGGTGCGCCAGCGCTCCAGTTGCGGCAGGACGGCGCCCATGAGCGAGACGGCTTCGTCGAGCGACATGCCGGTGTTTTGCGCCAGCCGCGGGGCGCAATCCTCAATCATCGCCTCCATGGTGGTGTCGTAGGTGTACTTGCCGTGGTCGTAGCACCACTTGCAGTAATGGTCGGTCGTGGCGCCCGTGGCATCGGTGCCGCAGTCGTCGGGCGTGAGTATCATGCCGCAGCTCTGGCAATAATGCTCGGGCATTTCGAGCAGGTGGGACAACGGCTCTCCGGTTACGGCGGCAATGAGCTTCATCATGTCGATGCCCGGGGTGACCTCGTCGCGCTCCCAACGGCTGACGGCTTGGCGTGTGACGAAGAGTTTGGCGGCGAGCTGCTCTTGGGTAAGGTGATGGGCGCGACGGATGGCAATGAGCTTTTCTGCAAAGGCCATAGTGGCTCCTTTCTGCTGGTTGATGGCTTAAGCATACGCGGCGGCAGGCGCCCTTCCAAGCAACCGTTGGTTGCACGACAGGAGTCCACGGCGAAGAATTGCGCGCAACGCCCCACGCCTCCATGCCGTACAATGACCGGCATGGAACCTATTGCACACATACATACCGACCTGCCGCAGAAGTTCGGCATTCCGCGCAACAGCTTTTTGGCGCCTCATCTGCAGGGACGCATCGTTTTTGAGCCGGAATTTGCCTCCAATGCAGCGGTTGAGGGTCTGGACTCCTTCTCTCACCTGTGGCTGCTGTGGCGCTTCGAAAACGGAACGCCCGGCGGCACGGCTAAGGACATAGCCGCCGATGCCAAAACGCAGGACAGGTCCGGTACCAACGCAAAATGGTCGAAGACCGTGCGTCCGCCGCGCCTGGGTTGAGCCGAGCGTGTGGACGTCTTTGCCACGCGCAGCCCGTTTCGCCCTAATCCCATCGGTCTCACCTGCGTCAAGCTCGATCGTGTCGAGCTCACCGACGATGGCCCCATCATCTATGTGCTGGGGGCCGATCTGCGCGACGGCACGCCCATCTACGACATTAAGCCCTACATTCCGTTTGCGGACTGCCACTCGGATGCGACCGGCGGCTGGATCGAGGATGCTCCGTGGCAAGAGCTCGATGTTAAGTTTCCGCAAGCACTGCAGGATATGGTCCCGCCCGCAAAGCTCCCCGGCTTGGTCGAGGTTCTACGCCAAGATCCGCGCCGCGCGGGCAGCAAGCACGAACCAAACCGCGTCTACCATCTGGCCTACGCCGGGCTCGACATATCGTTTACGGTCGACGAAACCCAGCTAACCGTAGTCGCCGTCAACGACGCGCAAGACTAACCATCCGTCCGTATCCGTCAAAAACAACGCCAAACCCCATGCCAAAACCGCCCACGCTGGTGGACAATAACGCCTATCGAAACAGTCTACTTTGCATGGGAGCTCAGCATGAAATACGACTTTAGCTCGCTTATCGACCGCCACGGCATGGACTCCATCGCCGTTGACTCCTGGGGCGAGATCCCCGGTATGGCTCCGAACGCACCCGACGAGGGCTTCGACCGCATTCCCATGTGGGTGGCCGACATGAATTTTGCCACGGTGCCCACGGTCCAGGAGTACATCATTCAGCGCGCTCAGCATCCCATGTTTGGCTACTTTAACCCGCGCGCCGAGTACTTCGACCGCATCATCGAATGGCAGAGCCGCCGCAATGGCGTCGAGGGCCTGCGCCCTGAACATATCGGCTACGAAAACGGCGTGCTGGGCGGTGTCGTGTCGACACTGCGTGCGTATGTTCAGCCGGGCGATGCGGTGCTGGTCCACAGCCCCACCTACATCGGCTTTACCAAGTCCATTGAGGCCGCGGGCTATCGTATTGTCCACAGCCCGCTTAAGCTCGACGACCAGGGCGTGTGGCGTATGGACTTTGAGGACATGGAGCACAAGCTCGCCCAAAACCACATCCATGCCGCGGTGTTCTGCTCGCCGCACAATCCCTGCGGCCGCGTATGGGAGCGTGACGAGATCGAGCGCGCCATGGACATCTATCGTCAGCACGATTGCGTGGTGATCTCGGACGAGATTTGGTCCGATATCATCCTGCCGGGCCACAAGCATATCCCGACGCAGTCGGTGAGCGAGGATGCTCGCATGCGCACGGTTGCCCTCTACGCGCCCAGCAAGACGTTCAACCTGGCGGGCCTGGTCGGCAGCTACCACATCATCTATAACGAGACGCTGCGCGACCGCGTGTGCGCCGTGTCCAACAAGACCCACTACAACGAGATGAATGTCCTCTCCATGCACGCGCTTATCGGTGCCTACCAGCCGCAAGGCTACGAGTGGGTGGACGAGCTCAACCAGGTGCTTGCCGGCAATATCGAGTACTTCTGCGATTACGTGGACGAGCATTTTGAGGGCGTGTCCTATTCGCGTCCGCAGGGCACGTACATGGTGTTTCTGGACTGCACCGAGTGGTGCCGAGAGCATGGCCGCGATATTCAGTGGTTGCTCGATGAGGGGGCACGCGTGGGCGTGGGGTATCAGGACGGCCGCCCGTTCCACGGACCCCGCCACATTCGCGTGAATCTGGCGCTGCCGCTTTCGCGCGTGAGGGAAGCGTGCGACCGCCTGGACCGCTACGTTTTTAATGCACGGTAGGCGTGCGCTGCATGCGGGACCTTCTGCCAAGTCGGCTGGAAGGCCCCGCATGGTAGAACGTCTGTAACCATTGGGCACTCGCGTGGTTTCGTTTGCTATTATCTTTAACCATTTCAGTCTGTAAACAGGATTGTCTGGAGCTCGATGAAAAGACCCCGTCGCTCGGTTGCCATATCGTTGTTTGTTGCGCTTGCGGGAGCGTGTGCCTTTGTCGTAGCGATAGCCGGCTGTTCCGGGTCGAATGGCAGGGTCTCGACGTTTGCATTAGAAGGCCTGGACGCCTCGCAGGCCAAAGACGACAACCTTAAGACGCTCAACGTCGGCAGCGACCTCTATCCACCGTTTGTGTATACCGACGAGTACGGCGATATCGTTGGCCTGGATGTCGAGATATTGACCGAGGCTTTGGCCCGCATTGGTTACAAGCCAAAGTACCAGCTGATCGATTGGGAAAAGAAGAACGAGCTACTGGCGAGCGGCGAGCTCGATTGCGTCATGGGCAGCTTTAGCATGACGGGTCGCGAAAACGAGTATCGTTGGGCCGGCCCGTACCTTGCGAGCCGCCAGGTGGTCGCGGTCGATCCCCAGAGCGATATCTACACGCTTGCCGATCTTGAGGATAAGGTCGTGGCGGTCCAGTCCACCACCAAGCCCGAGGACATTTTGCTCAATCATACAAATGAAAACGTTCCGCAGATCAAAGAGCTCTACTGCTTTTCGGACCGTTCGTATCTGAACCCGGCGCTCGTCGAGGGTCTGGTCGACGCCATCGCCGCGCATGAGTCCTCGCTGCTCACCTACGAAAAAGACTATGGCGTAACGTATCGCATTTTGCATGAGCCGCTGCTAGAGGTTGGTTTGGGCACCGCTTTCGATATCAACGATACGCGTGGCATCGACGTTAAGCTCACTCATGCCTACCAAGAAATGCTTGTCGATGGCACCATGGAACGTCTGGTGTCAAAGTACTTTGATGACCCTTCGCCATTTTTGAATATGGAGGGCCTGTCATGATCGATGCGCCCGACCACGCCGCTCAGGGGCGGGGCAATCGTTCGACAGGGGCATGGCTCCTTGTCGCCCTGCTGGGGATAGCGCTCTCGGTTGTTGCCGGCATGATGAGCTACGGCTACACGACGGCCCAAGCCGAGCAGCGCTTTGCCGACGTTGTCGATTACGTGGCGACGCAGAGCCTTTCCTACGATGCATTCAATAGCGCCTATACGACCAAAAACCTGATTCGCGTTATGGAGATCGCCGGAGAGACAGCGCGCGATATTGAGCGCGACGGTTCGGTGGATAACGCCATGCTGGAGCAATATGCCGACCAGTTCAACGTGAGCGCACTGATCGTGACGGACGCATCGGGCAATTTGGTGTCCGAATCCTCGACGGATGGCGTGGGCTACGAGTCGCTCGCTACGTATCTCAAGGAAGCACCCGTGCTGGAGGTGGCAGCCCATCCGCTTAAGTCCTATACCGCCCGCATTACGCTTTCGAATGATTCGGTCGCAGACATTGGCTGCGTAACCCGGCAGGATGACGAGGGCATCGTTGTCGCAGTAAGGCATCAGAGCGCGAAGGCAGTTGCAAGCAATACGCTCAAACTGCAGAGCTTGCTTGATGGCTATGAAACCATCGATAGCGGCAATATCGTGATCGAAAGCGACGGCAAGGTCGTTGCGACCAATGCCGTTGAACCCACCGTATTGGGCGTGTTCGATCTGCCTGCGACGGATGTCTTCATTGTCGACGGTATTAAGGATCGATGCCTGGCTGGTAAGGTCAGATTGGTTAACGCCGACGGCGAGTGGTATTTGGGCACATTTGGAAAAGCGCACAAATTCTATGTGTACACCTATGCCTCGGCGCAGCGCTACTTTGAGGTCGCCGCGGCTGTTGCCGCCGGCGTGCTGGTGCTCTACGGCGGTGTTATAGCCGTTGTTGTGACGGTGCGTCGCCGCGCTGATCGTCGACGTTTGACGGACTTGCTGCAGCAGGAGCGCGACTATGGCGACAAGCTGGCAAAGGCGGCGCGTGAGGCCTCGTCTGCCAACTCGGCAAAGACGGAGTTTCTGCGTCGCATGAGCCACGATCTGCGCACGCCCATCAACGGCATTCGCGGTATGGTTGAGGTCGGCGATGCCAATGCGGACGATCTGCAAAAGCAGACCGAGTGCCGCTCAAAAATCTGGACAGCATCGGGACTGCTGCTCGACCTTGCCAACGAGGCACTCGATATGAGTCGCCTGGAGAGCGGGCAGGTCGACCTGGAGCTTGTTCCCACAAACTTGGCGACCCTCAACCACGAGGTGTGCGATATTCTTGAGCGCCAGGCCGAGGAGCGTCTGGTCACAATTATCTGCGACCAGCAGACGCTTGATCATCCCTATGTGCGGGTGAGCGTGACGCACCTCAAGCGCTTGTTGCTCAATATTGCCGGCAATGCCGTCAAGTACAACCGCCAGGGCGGCTATGTTCGCCTGGTGTGCCGCGAGGTGGAGCCAGCGGATGGCGTCCCCGTCTATGAATACACGATCGCCGACAACGGTATTGGCATGAGCGAGGAGTTCCAACAGCGCCTCTACGAGCCGTTTTGCCGTGAGGAGCAACAGGTGGAAGGCGCTTCATCGGGAACTGGCCTGGGCGCGCCTATCGCAAAACAGTTGGTCGAGCTTATGGGCGGAACCATGAGCTTTACGAGCGTCTTGGGGTAGGGGACGACGTTTACCATCCGCCTGCCGTTCGAGAAGTGCGACCGCTCCGAGATTCCTCAGGCAGTTCGCGTAGATGCGGGCGACGGCGATGCGTTCCAGGGCCTGCGCGTTTTGCTCGTAGAGGATAACGATCTGAATGCCGAGATCGCGCAGTTTACGCTCAGCCGTGCCGGTGCCGTCGTGACGCATGCTAAGGATGGCGAGTCTGCCGTCGAGATGTTTGCCGCGAGCGTGCCGTACGAGTACGACGTGGTGTTGATGGACATCATGATGCCCGGTATCGACGGCCTTGAGGCCACGCGTCGAATTCGAACACTCGATCGCGAGGATGCCGCGACTACGCCGATTATCGCCGTGAGTGCCAACGCCTTTGCCGACGACCGCAGGCTTTCGCGTGAGGCGGGCATGGACGCGCACCTGAGTAAACCCGTGAGTTCGCAGGAGCTCGTTGAGGTGTTAGCGCACATCGCCGCCGACGCTTCATAAGCATAGGGCCCGGTTCCAAGGTGGGTTGGGACCGGGCCCTATTGCTATTTGTGAGGTCTGCTCTTGAGGCTTATTTTTCCTGAATCTGCTTACCGCAAAGATGCTCAATCGTAATCTCGTAGAGCTGGACGCCCTTAATGTCCTTGGCGATTTCCTCTTCGACTTCTTCGGCAGAAGGGTAGTACTTAAGGGCGAGCTGGCGGACTTTGTCCTCGATAAACGCGGGGGTGTCATTCGCCAGGCGACAACGGCCAAAGACGACGGTGCTCATAACGTAGGGAGCCCAGTCGCCGTCCTGGTACCACTCGTTGCCGTAAACGGTAAAGCAGACCTTGTCATCGCGCTTGAGTGCGTCGACCTTGTGGCCGGCTTTGGCGCCATGGAAATAAATCTTGTCGTGCTCGGCGTCAAAGAAGTAGTTGACGGGAATGGCGTACGGGTAGCCATCGTCACCGTTGACGGCAAAGACGCCGCGCTTGCAGGTGGCGAGCAGTTTACGCGCTTCCTCGTCGGTGATGGCGCGTTTCTTTCGACGTAAGGGCCTAAACATCGTTGGCTTCCTTTCTGGTCGTGCGTGGTTGCTGCAAAAACTATAGCGAAACGGATCCGTTTTTCTTGATGCGGGCGAGTATGTTTTTGAGCTTGTTAAAGTCGAGCGGTTTGGACAGATGGGCGTTCATGCCGGCGTCGTGTGCCGCCTTGGCGTCCTCGGCAAAGGCATTGGCGGTGAGCGCGATGATGGGGATATCGGCTGCATCGACCTTCTCGCTCAGGCGAATCGCGCGGGTTGCCTCGTAGCCGTCCATGTCCGGCATCATAATGTCCATCAGGATCGCATCGAAGCTGCCGGCGGGATGAGACAGGTACAGATCGACGACTTCGTTGCCGTTGACGGCGCGGGTGACCACGACGCCCTCGGATTCTAGCAGCGTCTGTGCAATCTCGGCATTCAATTCGTTGTCTTCGGCGAGCAGCACGTTCATGTCGGCGAGCGAGCAGTCGAGCGCCCTCTCGACCGTATTCGCCCGCGCCCGGGGGTTCTTGTCGATATCGAGCGGAATTTCCACGTAGAACGTGGTGCCCACATGGAGTTCGCTGGTGACTTCGATGGTGCCGCCCATCAGTTCAATAAGCGACTTGACGATTGGCATGCCCATGCCGGTTCCTTGGAACTTGCTGCGCGCATCGTCTCCTTCTTGGGCAAACGGCTCATAGATATGCTTTAAAAACTCGGGAGTCATGCCAATGCCGGTATCCGAAACGCTAAAGCAAAAGAGCGCGCGCCCGTTATCGAGTGGCTTGGTCTTTGAACTAAAGGTGACGGAGCCGCCGTGCTTGTTGTACTTAATGCTGTTGTCTAACAGGTTGATCATGATCTGTCGGATATGGGTGGGACTGCCGATCATGTATGGCCCCGTGGCGTACGGCAGACTATTGTCCTGCATTGTGATGCCGTTGCTGGACGCGCGGAGCTTGCACAGCACCAGCGTATCGTCACAGAGCTCTTTGAGGTTAAAAGGCACATGTTCCAGTGTTAGCTTGCGGTCTTCGATTTTTCCCATCTCGAGGATGTCGTTGATCAGCGAGAGCAGGTGATTGGCGGCAACGCGCGCCTTGGCACGGTTCTCGCGGGCGACTTGCATATCGCCTTCCTTCAATTCCTCGATCTCGATAAGGCCCAGGATGCCGTTGAGCGGCGTGCGGATGTCGTGGCTCATGCGCGTGAGGAACGCCGTCTTAGCGGCGTTGGCGGCATCGGCTTTTTTGCGCTCGGTTCGAGCGCGCACGAGCGCCCAGATGAGCAGGACGATGCCGACCGACAACATACCGATGAGGGTAGCTGCAATGGCGGTGCGGTTGCGAAAAAGGAATTGAAGCGTGTTGGATTCCTGGGCCGTGTACGACGTGGAGGAGAAATTGCTTGCGGAGAGCGATTCTCCGGCATTGATGATGCCCTTGTTGATGATTCCCAACAGCTCGGGTTTTCCGCGCGAAATCCAGCACGAGAGCTCACAGGTGTCAGGGAGCTCGGTCGTCTCGCAGTCCTCGAGATTGTAACGGTCACCGATGGTTTTTACGCGTGAACTGGGAGCGACGATGCAGTGCGCCGTTCCCTTCCTGAGGGCGTCGAACGCTTCATCGTCGGATTGGTATTCGGTTACGGTTGCTGTGGGGAACAGACTTTCAAGTGCATTTTTGTTGACAAACGATGATTTGGTACAGGCGATGTTCTGAAGGTCTTTGTTCAGGTTGCTGCCGGTGTGGATGGCGGTGAGGGATATGGTCCCCAACGATACCGACTGCACAACGCCTGTTTGCTCGGCAAACCAGTAATCTCGGTATACCGGCAGCGCAACGTCTATGCTTCCCTTTGACAGGGCCTTTGACATCATCTTGTAGCTATCAAAGGCGACGGTTTTGACCGTAATGCCAAATTTATCGTGTAGCGTCGTCGCAAGCGATGCGAGCGAGCCTTCCATTTCGCCGTTTTCGTCTTCGTTGCAGTAGGGGAGTTTGCCCGTAATGTAGCCGAGCGTGATGGTGTTGTTGTTTGCTTTGAGCCAGGAACATTCGGGGCCGTTGAGCGATGATGAACCGCTGTTTTGGGCCGAGTAGTTAGATTTGACTTCGTCGATATAGCGTGGGTTAACGCGGGCGATTGCCGACATGGCGGCATTGATGTCGTCCATCAGGTCGGGGCGGCTTTTGGGGACGGCAAAATAGTAGTCGCTCGAACCAATGTAGAACATGGGGGAGGCGCTGGGCGACGAGGTCGTGTCGTTCATGATGACGGCATCGACCTCGCCGTTTGCCAGCGCATCAAAGAGAACGGAGTTTCCGTCATACTCCTTGTATGTGCAGGCGATTCCTTCGTTGGCGAGCCACTGCTGGCCAACGAAGGTTTGCATAACGCCGGGGTTACAGCCGATGGTAAGGCCTTGGAGCGCTTGGGGGTCACCCTTGGCCAGATCGTCGCGCTCGGGCTTGGCGTAGATGTAGTAGCGCTCAGTGCCCTCGGGGTTCGAGGAAAAGAGCAGCTTTTGGGCGCGTTCCTCGGAGTAGGAGATGTTGGGCATGAGGTCGATCTCGCCCGCCTCGAGCATGTCCATAAGCTCGGCGAAGGTGCCGGAGACGTATTCGTACTGCCAGCCGGGTGTGTAGTACGAGAGGGTCTGGAGGTACTCGTAACCCCATCCCGAGAGACGCTCGCCGGGGGTGCCGTCCTGGAAGCCCTCGTTGTTGACAAGCCAACCAACGCGGACCGTTTTGACCTGCTGATCGGTATTGGCGGCATAGGCGGGGGCGGGCATGATGGTGCTCAGTACGGCGAGCACGGCAAGCGCGACGGCCAAGGTGCGATATATAACTGAACGAAGGACAGCGGAAGCTCTCACATGCAATCCTAACGAATCGAGACATTACCGCATAAGGATACCAGCTCAGCCTGCCCAGTCGGCAGCTGCACCGCTAAACGGTCCCGCCCGGCAGTTGGGGACAGTCCCTTTCTGCCGGCACAAAAGGAACGTTCCTAACTGTCGGTTGTGGGACAATATCGAGCGAATGTGATTGGGCGTCTGGGAAAAGGGGTCGCGATGAACAGGTTGAGGACGCTTGCCGATGTGCTGCGACAGGCTGGCTTTGCACGCATCACGGGCCTGTTTCTTATCTTTTACCTGCTGTGCTCGACGGCTGTCTGGCTGTCCGAGCCTACGACCCTCACCTTTGGTGATGGCCTGTGGTTTAGCTTTGAGACGGTCTCGACGATCGGCTTTGGCGATATCCCAGCAGAAACGCCGGTTGCCCGCGGCATTACCGTCATCCTAAGCGTCATCAGTATCTTCTATATCGCCATGCTTACGGGCGTGGCGGTGAACTACTGCAATACGCTCATCAAGCTGCGCCAAAAGGACACTATGGCGCGCTTTATGGACGATCTTGAGCATTTGGAGGAGCTCGATCGTGACGAGCTCGCCGACCTGTCGCGCCGCGTGCGCGAATATCGCCGCCGCCAACGCTAGAACGGGCGCCGCGCGTCACGATTGGGGGACTGAATATGAATATCACCGTGTATCTGGGTGCCAGCGTTGGTAACGACCCAGCGTTTCTGCCCGCGCTGCAGGAGCTGGGCAACTGGATTGGCTCCAACGGACACGCGCTGGTATACGGCGGGTCCAAGTCGGGCCTGATGGGTGCGCTCGCCGATAGCGTGCTCGAGGCAGGTGGACATGTGACGGGTGTTGAGCCGAGCTTTTTTATCGAGGCCGAGTTTCAGCATGACGGTATCGACGACCTTATCGTGACGAGCGATATGGCCGAGCGCAAGGCCAAGATGATTGAGCTCGGCGATGCGTTCATCGCCTTTCCCGGTGGGACGGGCACGCTCGAGGAGATTGCCGAGGTCATGTCCGCGGTGTCGTTGGGGCATCTCGATGCGCCGTGCATTTTGTACAACCTGAACGGTTACTACAACGACCTCAAGGCGCTGCTCGGGCACATGATTGATAAGGGGCTTTCGAGCCTGAAGCGCCAGCACGGTATCTACTTTGCCGACGATTTGCGCGAGATTGCCTCGATTATCAACGGATAAGTCTTGAGCCTGCCCCACTATGGCTCCCAATGGTGCCGTTTGCGGCGCAGGTGGTTGGCTCGTTCGGGTAACGCTCGCTCTACAATAAAACGTATCTATGTCGACTTTGACCGCGGGAGGACCCGATGGATAACCTTGCCAAACCCACAAACCGCGCGCTGTTTTTAGTTAGCGTTGCCGTGACCGGTGCGTTCGCAGGTGCCGCAGTCTGGCTGTTCTTCTTTGCGATGGAGCACGGCATCGACTATCTATGGACCGAGATTCCACACGCGCTGGGCGTCGCTTCGCCCGAGCTTGCCAGCGGCCCGTTTGGCTTTCTGCCATACCCGTTTTTCGTCTGCCTGCTGGGCGGCCTGCTGATCGGTCTGTACGAAAAGACGACGGGCACCAAGACCGATGACCTCAACCAGGTGATGGCCAAGGTAAAGCGCGATGGACGCTACCCGTACGACAATCTGGGCAAGCTTTCGCTCGCGGCATTGCTGCCGCTGCTGTTTGGCGGCAGCATTGGACCGGAGGCCGGCCTGACCGGCGTCATCGCGGGTCTGTGCAGCTGGGTCGGCGATCGCATGCGTCGCTTTGGCGCCGAGTTTAGGGAGCTCACGCTGCTGGGCACCCAGGCTGCCCTGACGGCACTCTTTACCGCGCCCGTCTTTGGCTTTGTGGCGCCGCTTGCCGGAAGTACTGACGGCCAGGGCGAAGACGCCGACGATGAGTCCGCGTCCGGCGAGATCACCATCAAGCTGCCCAAGGCGCAAAAGACGGTGGTCTACGGCATTGCGATTGCCGGTGGTCTGGGCACCTACCTGCTGCTCGGCCAGCTCATGGGCGGCGGCATGGGCATGCCGAGGTTCGAGGCCGCCGTGGTGGGCAACCTGGAACTTGTCTGGCTCATTCCGCTGGCGTTGGTCGGCACCGTTTGCGGATGGCTGTACTTTGTCTCTGAGCATGCGAGCGAGGCGCTGTCTCATGCAATAGGGGAGCGTCCTGTCGTCAAGGCCATGCTAGCCGGTCTGGCGCTCGCCATCTGTGGCACGGTTCTGCCCTACACCATGTTTGCCGGCGAGACCCAGGCCGACGTGCTCATGGAGACCTACCTGACCATTCCCGCTGGTGTGCTTATCGCGACCGGTCTTGTTAAGGCCATGCTGACGCCCGCCCTCATCAACCTTGGTTGGCGTGGCGGCCACTTCTTCCCGGTTATCTTCTCGGGTGTGAGCCTGGGCTACGGCCTTGCCATCCTCACCGGCGCCAATCCGGTCTTTTGCGTCGCCGTCTGCACGGCATCGACGATGGGCGCCGTCATGCGCCAGCCGGTCATGGTCGTGGGTCTGCTGCTCATGTGCTTCTCACTCAAGGGTATCGTCTGCATGATCATTGCGGCCGTCATCGCCGCCGGCATTCCGCTGCCCAAGCCGCTGCGCAAATAGCGCGGTTAATCGCGAGTCAACTCCAGAGGGGTACGAGATGATCCTGTACTTTAGCGCGACGGGGAACAGCGAACATGTGGCGCGTCGCATTGCGGCGGCGACAGACGACAAGGTTGTGTCGATTGAGCGTTTTGATGTCGAAGCCCTTCGCCTTGTTGCGACGGAAGGCCCCTGCCAGCTGGGATTTGTTGCTCCGGTGTATGCCTGGGGTCTGCCGACACCGATGATCGAGTTTTTGAAGACTGCCGACCTGTCGATTGCTGCCGGTGCAAAGGGCGGCGAGCGCCCCTATACGTTCTATGTTTCGACGTACGGTTCGACGACCGGCCAATCTGCCAAGTTTGCCCGCGACCTGCTGCACGAGCGTGGGCTCGAGTTAGATGCGGCGATGAGCGTCAAGATGCCCGATACCTGGACGCCTGTTTTCGACCTGTCTGACCCTCAAAAGGTTGAGGGTATCAATAGAGCTGCCGAGGCGCAGATTGATGCCGTGATCGAGGCGGTGCGGGCACGCCGCACGGGCAACATGATGCGCCATCGCGTGCCTCTGTTTGCATCGTGCGCGTATCACGCAATTGGGCTGCCGCGCATGCAACAGACGAGCAAGTTTGCCGTCGATGCCGATCGCTGCATCGGCTGCGGCCTGTGTGCCAAGCGCTGCCCCATGGCGGCGATTGAGATGCGCGACGGCCTTCCCGTCTGGACAAAGCCGGAGTGCGCAGCCTGCCTTCGTTGCCTGCACCGTTGTCCCAAATTTGCCATCTCGCACGGTAAGCGCACGGCATCCCACGGTCAGTACAGGCATCCCAAGCCAGGTGTGAGGATGTAGCGGCTGCTGGCCGCGCTACTTCCAAACCGCGAGCGCCGCAGTGCCCAGTACGATGAGGGCGAGACCGATGGCGCTGCGCCGCGAGACCTTTTCGTTGAATGCCAAGCGCGCAAATAGTACCGATACGACAATCGATAGTTTGTCGATCTGCACCACGACGCTCACCTGGCCTGCGGCGATGGCATAGTAATAGAGCAGCCACGATGCTCCGGTCGCGATGCCCGATGCCGCGAGAAATACGAGCTCGTAGCGGTCTACGTGCACGGCTTGGCCCATCTTGCCTTTAGCTGCCACGATTGCCCATGCCATAACCAGTACCATGCAGGTGCGGATTGCCGTGGCCAGGTTTGACTCGACGCCTTCGATGCCGATCTTAGCGAGGACGGAGGTGAGTGCTGCGAACATGGCGGCGCCGAGGGCGTAAGCGAGCCAGGTCCGGTCTTGCTGCTGCTCGGGTCCGGCGGATTGCTGCTTCTCGGTCATTAAAAACGTGCCGAGGGTAATGACGGCGGTTCCCACGAGCTTAACCGCAAGGTTGCTCGTCTCGCCAAAAAGCACGATGGCGATCAGCGCGGCGAGCACGGTGCTCATCTTGTCGACCGGTACGACCTTATTGACGTCTCCGATGCTCAACGCCTTAAAGTAACAGATCCACGAAGCGCCGGTAGCGAGTCCCGAGAGGACGAGAAAGAGCCAGGATCTGGGTTCGATGCTGCCAATGGTTCCAATGGATCCAGAAATGCCCGCCATTGCCCAGGCGAAAACGAGCACCACGCAGGTGCGAATGGCCGTCGCGACATCGGAGTCGGTCTGCTTGATGCCGCATTTGGCCAAGATGGATGTGATGCCGGCAAAGAATGCTGACGCAAATGCTGCGACGACCCACGACACGGGTTGAGCGCCTCCTCAAAAAAGACCACGCCAGATCTATGGCGCATGTCCAATGATACCGCGCTTGCCTATAGGTTGCGTGCCCGGTAGACCTTGGTGCTGATGGCGCAGCTGACAGCGCCAAGGACGACCGTTGCCAGCGCGGCAATTCCTGCGCACAGGAAGCCAAGAACGGAAGGATCGGGATTCGCCCCGGCAATCATCGACATGAGCTGGTTGCTGATGGGGTTGAATGAGTTTAGCGTGACCATGATAAGGCACATGTATAGGGCGTATAGACCAACGGATAGGCGTTGCGCCTTCATGTGTTCAAATCGAAAGAACAGAGGCAGTACCAAAAACACCGCCATGAGGGAGAAAAGCATCGATATTGCCGAGGCGATTGCGGTCTCAAAGACGGTCTCTCCCGTGGAGGGGATACCCACGCTGTTTAAGATCGGGATGGCGACGATACTCAACAGCACGGCCGCGCACGTCATGATGACCGAGAAAATAGTGATGCACAGGTAGCGTGCGCTGACGATGTCTTTGCGTGAGATGGGCAGCGTTGCCCGATAGCGCTCCCATCCGTTTTGGTTGTCGAGCCCGGCCAGCGACGTCATGGCCATGATGGGCGACATGGCACTGATCGCGAAGGCGCCGGCGGCGCTCATATCGGAATCACCATTCGATGCCCTGACGGCGGTCAGCACGACGAAGATGAACAGGCCGACACCTGCGATGCTCGGGACGAGCGTGCGAACGATGGCAAGCTCGGACATAATGGCGCGTTTCATTTCAAGGCCCCTTTCAGCATGAAGCGAAGATAGTCATCAATGGTTGCCCGATCGCAGGGAATCTCGGGGAAGGCCTCGAGCACTTCGCGGTGGTTGGGCACGAGCACGTCCACGCTGTAGGCGTGGCGGGCGGCGCGGGGGCCTTCGACGCAAGCCATGAGCTCGGCGGCCTGTGCCTGGGTGCAGTGGGCGATGCCGGCGCGGTCGGTAATGTCCTCGCGTGGCAGGTCAAACACAATCGAGCCGTTATCGATGCAGATGACGCGGTCGGCAGCACGATCGAGATCAGACGTAATGTGGCTCGAGAGCAGCACGCTGCGCTGACCGTCGGCGACAAAGGCGAGCAGCTCATCGAGCAGTTCCTCGCGTGCCATGGGATCGAGGCCCGCGGTGGCTTCGTCCAAAACGAGCAGCTTGGCATTGTGGCTGAGCGCGCAGGCGAGCTGCAGCTTCATACCCATGCCGCGGGAGAGGTCCTTGACCTTTGTCTTGGGATCGAGGCCAAATCGGTTGATGAATCCGGCGAACGTTTCGCGGTCCCACGTGGGGTACGCCGGGCCTACGAGCGCCTCGATCTGGCCCACCTTGAGCGTGGAGGGGAAGGGGCACGTGTCCAGGACAAGACCGACGCGGGAGCGTAGATGGCGTTGCGACTCATCGGGCGCGTCGGCGCCACAGCGCTGCCCAAACAGGTGCACTTCGCCGGCATCGAGCTTTATAAGCCCGAGAGCAGCTCGAATCGTCGTTGTTTTACCAGCACCGTTGGCACCAACAAAGCCGACGATCTGGCCAGGCTCCACGGCAAGCGTGACGTCGCGCAGCGAAAAGCGGTCGCTTACAGTGCGTGAGATGCCTTTGAGTTCAAGCAAGTTTTGCATGGTATAGCCTTTCTTGCAGATGGCTACTGCATGGTTTTGGGGGCTACCAGGTCGAGCATCTCGTGCAGTTTGTCGCGCGTGACGCCCAAGGCTTCGGCTTGGCTTGCCGCTTTCGCAAGCAGCTCTTCGATATGACAGAGCTGGTTTTCGCGCAAAAGCTCCTGGTTACCCTCGGCGACAAAACAGCCCTTGCCCTGCACGGTGCAGATAAACCCGAGCTGCTCCAGGTCGGCGTAGGCGCGCTTGGTGGTGATGACGCTCACGCCAAGATCGCTCGCGAGTGCACGGATGCTGGGGAGTTTGGCTCCCGCAGCGAGCGTGCCCGAAAGGATCTGGGCTTTGACCTGCGAGGTTATCTGCTCGTAGATGGGCTTGTCGCTCGAATTGGATAGGATGATGTCCACAGCGGCTCCTTAGCTGATGGGCTACACGTGTATATAACCGGTAAGCACAGTATATATACACTATACACAGTTATGCAAGAGGTAAATACGGATTGCCCGCTCGTTCATTCATCTCAATCTGTAACATCTGGAACCGATTTGGACGGCTACCTGTTACAGATTGAGATTTTGCTGGCGGGCCCCACCTGTTTGTCTAAATCTGTAACAGGTAGAGGTTCAAAAACCGTCTAGATGTTACAGATCGAGACAAACTGCTGCGGAGTGCCGCCATCGACTGCTACCCTGGCCCTAACTGATGAATTTGTCCTGATAGGTGCCCTATGGCGGGATTTCGCGGCTACAATAATGCGGTTACAACGACGTAATGCACTCAATGCAAGAAAGGATCCGCATGGCAAGCCTGTCGGATGAAATCTCGTCGCGCCGCACATTCGCGATCATCAGCCACCCGGACGCCGGTAAGACCACGCTTACCGAGAAGCTGCTGCTCTATACCGGCAGCATCCAGACTGCCGGCTCGGTCAAGGGCAAGAGCTCGGCTAAGCATGCCGTCTCGGACTGGATGGACATCGAGAAGGAGCGCGGCATCTCCGTCACCTCCTCGGTGCTGCAGTTCACCTATAACGGCGCCTGCGTCAATATCCTCGATACCCCCGGCCACCAGGACTTCTCGGAGGATACCTACCGTACGCTTATGGCCGCCGACGCCGCAGTCATGGTCATCGACGGCGCCAAGGGCGTCGAGGCCCAGACCAAAAAGCTCTTTAAGGTCTGTACGCTGCGCCACATTCCCATCTTCACCTTTGTGAACAAGCTCGACCACGAGGCTCGCGATCCGTTTGAGCTCATGGAAGAGATCGAGAATGTTCTGGGCATCAACACCTATCCCATGAACTGGCCGATCGGCAGCGGCCGCAATTTCCGCGGTGTGTTCGATCGTCAGACCCGTCGCGTTATCGCCTTCGAGGGCGACGGTCACGCCAACGCCACCAAGAAGGTCGCCGAGGTCGAGGCTGAGCTGGGCGACCCTGCCATGGATGAGCTCATCGGCGAGGAGAACCATAAGAACCTGATGGACGACATCGAGCTGCTCGATGGCGCTGGCGACGAGCTCGACTTGGATGCTGTGGCCTGCGGCAAGCTGAGCCCGGCGTTCTTTGGCTCGGCGCTCACCAACTTTGGCGTGGAGCCCTTCCTCAAGGAGTTCCTGCGTCTGGCCCCGACGCCGCGTGCCTATACCGATACGCTCACCAGCGAGCCGGTCGATCCCTGCCGCGACGACTTTAGCGGCTTCGTGTTTAAGATCCAGGCCAATATGGACAAGAACCACCGTGACCGCATCGCCTTTGTGCGTATTTGCTCGGGCAAGTTCGAGCGCGGCATGGACGCCTTCCACGTGCAGGGCAACCGCAAGCTTAAGCTTGCTACTGGCACCTCGATGATGGCCGATGACCGTGCGATTGTTGACGAGGCGTACGCGGGCGATATCGTGGGCCTGTTCGACCCGGGTATCTTTAGCATCGGCGACACTGTGTGCTCCGGCAAGCGCCACGTGCAGTATCCGCAGATCCCGACGTTCGCCCCCGAGATGTTCGCTCGCATTACGCAGGTCGACACGCTCAAGCGCAAGCAGTTCGTCAAGGGTATGGAGGAGCTTGCCCAGGAGGGTGCCATCCAGATCTTCCGCGAGCTGGGTGCCGGCATGGAGAGCGTCATCGTGGGCGTGGTCGGCGTGCTGCAGTTTGAGGTACTCGAGCGCCGCCTCAAGGCCGAGTACCGTGTTGAGGTTCGTCGCCAGCCACTGCCCTATACGGACATCCGCTGGATCCAGAACGACCCCGACACCATCGATATCCCGGGCCTTTCGCTCACGCGCGACACCCTGCGCGTCGAGGACATGCGCGGCGGTAAGCTGCTGCTGTTCACGAGCCCGTGGAACGTGGATTGGGCAACTGACCACAACCCCGACCTTATCCTGTCGGAGTTTGGCAACGTGGCCTTTTAACGCATCGGCGCGGTGGTCCTGCGGGGCTGCCGCGCCATTTGCTTGCCTGATGCCGTGTGAGCGGCTATCATACCCACCGTCGTCTCAAGACCGGGGCGTCCGAGCAGTTCGGGTCCGATATCCTGCTCGTTAAACCTAAAACCAAAGGAGTACATAATGATCAAGAAGGTCATGGAGGACTATAAGGTCCTGTTGCGGAGCATTCCCGCGGCAACGGTTTCGCTGTTTTTCGTGAGCGTCATCATGATGAACCTGCTGGCCAACAAAGAGCTCATCAGCCTGCCGTATCTGGCACTCGATTGCGGCTTTGTGGTGAGCTGGGTTTCGTTTTTGTGCCAGGACATGATCTGCAAGCGCTTTGGCGCCAAGGCATCCATCAAAATCTCTATCCTCGCGCTGCTGGTCAACCTGGCCGTGAGCCTGTGCTTTTGGGCATGCTCGCTCACGCCCGGTATGTGGGGCGCCTACTACGACACGGGCATGATCGAGGTTAACACTGCCCTTAACGCCACCATCGGTGGCACCTGGTACGTGGTACTGGGCTCTTCGCTGGCAATGCTCGTCTCTGCCGTGGTTAACTCCACGCTCAACCAGTCGCTCGGCCGCATGCTCAAAAAGAATAATTTTGCGAGCTTTGCCTTTCGCTCCTATGTGTCCACGGGCATTGGCCAGTTTATCGACAACTTGGTCTTTGCCATTGTGGTGAGCCACACGTTCTTTGGTTGGACCTGGGTGCAGGTCCTTATGTGCTCGCTGACCGGTGCTGTTGCCGAGCTGCTGTGCGAGGTCTTCTTGAGCCCCGTGGGCTACAAGGTCGTGCGCGGCTGGGAGCGCGAGAATGTGGGCTCCGAGTACCTCGAGCGCCACGCAACCGCCTAAGGAGCAAGTATGCGGGTTTTGATCACGGGTGCTTCGGGCGGTATCGGAGCCGCGTGCGTGCAGCGCTTTTTGGATGAGGGCCACGAGGTCGTGGGCTTTGATCTGCTGTCGCCGGCGATCGAACACGAGCGCTACCGCCATCTGATCGTTGATGTCCGCGAGCCGGACTCGTTTCCAAGCGACCTTGAGCCTCAGGTAATCGTGAACGTTGCCGGTACGCAGGATTCGGCCGACGACATCGCCGCCAACCTGTGTGGCACCATCAACGTGACCGAGCGCTACGCCTTTGTGGGGGAGGGGCTCGCCGCCAAGCCTGCGCCGGCTATCAAATCCGTGGTCAATGTGGGGTCGGCGAGCGGACATACGGGATCGGAGTTTCCCGCCTATGCCGCCAGCAAGGGCGGTGTTATCGCCTACACCAAGAACCTTGCAAACCGCCTGGCACCGCAGGCCATCGCCAACAGTGTGGACCCGGGCGGCGTTATAACGCCGCTCAACCGTTGCGTGATGGAAGACGAACACCTGTGGAACCAGATTATGGAGCTCACGCCGCTTAAACGCTGGGCCACCGCCCAAGAGATCGCCGAGTGGATCTACTTTGTGGGCGTGACCAACCGGTTTATGACCGGGCAGAGCCTGTTGATCGATGGCGGCGAGGCCGGCCGCACGCAATTTATTTGGCCCGAATAGGAAACGCGCCCGATGGAAAGCCGTCGGGCGCGTTTTTGATGTATCGATTTTTAGCCGAGGCAAGCCCAGTTGACGGGGGTCGAGCCGTGCTGTTCGAGTAGCCGATTGGCAGCAGAGAAGGGGCGCGACCCCATAAAGGCGGGGAGTTCTGCCGTGGCACGGTTGGCCGAAAGCGGCGAGGGGTGCGTGGATGCCAGGCAGAACTTGCCGGTTGCCTTGCCCGCGCCGGTCGCGGCGAGCTTACCATCGACCATCTGCTGGGCAAAGCGGCCCCATGCCAAAAAGACGACCGGTTGGGGCAGCTGACAGCAGCGTTCGATAATGTAGTCGGTGAGCGTGCTCCAGCCCAGTTTGGTGTGCGAGTTGGCGGCATGCTCGCGCACGGTGAGCGTAGTGTTGAGGAGCAGGACGCCCTGTTGTGCCCAGGGGGTTAGGTCTCCCGTGGCGGGAATGGGGCAGCCCAGATCGGCTTTGAGTTCCTTATAGATGTTGCGCAGACTCGGCGGCAACTTGGTTTGCGTCGCGGGGACCGAGAACGACAACCCCATGGCCTGGTTGGGTCCGTGATAAGGGTCTTGACCCAAGATGACAACTTTGACCTGGTCGGCCGGCGTGTAGGCGAGGGCATTGAGGATGTCGTCTTGTGCCGGGTAGATGGTTTGCTTGGCACGCAAAAGGGCGATGCGCTCGAGCAGCTGGTTCGTAGTTTCACGTACCGGCCGCGGCGCATCGCTCAACCAAGTTGCTATGTTGCGGTCGCGGGTTGCGGTGTCCATGGGGCTCCTTTATGGCAGATGCTCTGTTGACATCTATTGTAAAGGCGTCTGGAGATCTTTATGCCGCGGCTGCATAAGGAGTGGGGTCTACGAGACGTGCTCGGGCGCTCCTGCCATGCGGGCCTGTCCATGTGCACGAAGGCGCGGAAGCTCGACGGTTGCCACCATGACGCCGGTGAGGATGAGGGCGGCGCCAAAGAAGGCGATGGGACTCAGGACCTCGCCGACCAGGAAGAACGAGAAGACGGCGGAGCAGACCGGCTCGAGCGAGAAGGCGAAGCCGGTAGTCTCGGCGGGCACGTGGGGCTGCACGAGCGTCTGGGTGATAAAGCCGTAGGCAGAGCAGATGAGTGCGAGGGCAACGACGACCACGATCTCGCTGGGCGTACTGGGAAGCGTGAAGCCGCCAAAGGTGAATGCGGCGATGCCCGAGAACAAGCCGCCAAAGCCCAGCTGCCAAACGCCCAGAGCAAGCGGACCGACTTCTTCGACAAACCGCTTGGCGACAATGATGTGTCCAGCGTAGATAAAGGCGGAGAGCAGCATGATGAGCGCGCCGGGATTCAGACTGGTAAAGTCGGCGCCCGAGAGCAGCAGCATGCCGCAGGTGACGATGGCCGTGCCGATGAGCACCTTGCGCTCGGGGGCGCGACGCAGCAGGGCGGCGTTGGCAAACGGCACGATCACGACCGTCAGGCTCTGCAAAAAGCCGGCAGTGGAGGCAGAGGTGAGGCTGGAGCCCAGGCACATGCAGGTGAGCTCGGTTGCCATGATGGCACCGATGATAGCAGCGCGAACCATAAGGTCGCGGTTGATGCGGAACGCGCGCTTGTGGAAGAGCAGCAGGCAAGCCGCAAAGGCGATGATGCAGCGCAGCGCGACGATGCTCGTGGCGTTCATGCTGTCCATGCCGATCTTCATGAGGGGGTACGAAAAGCCCCATGCGACGGGAACGGAAAATGAGAGCGCGATTGCTTTTTTGCGATCCATGGGACTCCTTTTGTTACAGAACGGTTTCGTAAAAAGGATTCTGCTCCCAGATGTGGATGTAGTAAAGCGAATGTATCTTCAGTATGATTAAGAAATACTAATGCTGGAAGAAAAAGCCCTGGCAAAACGTTTTACGGCTACATCGATGTGGAGGCACGATGGCATCGCGGTATCAAATTGTTTGTATGGTGGTCGATCGCGGCAGTCTTAAGGGCGCGGCGGACGAGCTGGGCTATACGCAAAGTGCGGTGAGCCAGGCCGTCAAGGCGCTCGAGCGCGAGCTAGGTACCACGCTTATCGAGCGCGGTAAGCAGGGCGTTTCGCTTACGCGCGACGGTAAACAATATCTGCCGTACCTGCGCCAGATTGTGACTGCCGAGGCCGAGCTTGAGGGCAAACGTCAGGAGTTGCTGGGGCTCTCCTCGACGGATATTCGTATCGCGACGTTTACCAACGTGAGCCGCACCGTATTGCCGCGCGTGATTCGCGACTTTGGTGCGCTGCACCCGGGCGTACGCTTTACCCTCAAGCAGGGCGATTACACGCGCAACGCTCAATGGGTGCACGATGGCGTGGTTGACTTTTGCTTTACGGCGCGCGGATTTACCGCTGGGCTCGAGAAGCGTGTGGTCTATCACGACGAGTTGGTAGCATTGTTGCCGGCCGCGCATCCGCTGACGGCAAAGGAGAAGGTGACGCTCGCCGACCTGGCGTCCGAGCCGTTTGTGCTGCTGGATGAGGGCGAACAGAGCCTGGTGCTCGATGCATTTGCGGCGCATGGCCTGTCGCCGCATGTGACGAGTGAGGTGACCGACGACTACACCATCATGGCGATGGTGGAGGAGGGCCTAGGCGTGAGCATGCTCTACCGCCGTACTGTGGAGGGCATGCGAGCCGATATTCGCGTGCGTCCCATCGTGCATGCCCCCTCGCGCGACGTGGTGGCCGCCTGGCGCAGCTGGGACACCATGCCCATCGCCACGAGGCGCTTTATCGACTATATGAGCTCACATATTGTCAATTAATGACTGGCGTGGCGTTGAGTGCGGTGTTTAGCGGGCTGTCGCTTTGGCTTGGGTGGCGCGATAGGTACGTGCCGGGTGGCAGAGCAATACCGCCACGACCATAAAGAACGCCGTGGTGCCCAGGCTGATGGGGTAGACCATCATGATGTTCGCAAAGGTGCGGAAGTGCGGGAACACGCAGAACACCCAATAGAAGCGGATGCCGCAGACGCAGATCATGGTGATGAGGGCGGGCGTGAGCGAGATACCAAAGCCGCGCAGGTAGCCTGACATGTTTTCGTAGAACATGCTAAAGGCGTACGCCGGGAAGATCGAGCACACGCGGATATAGCCGATCGAGACGATGTTGGGATCGCTGTTGAACAGCGACAAGATCTCGCGCCCCAGGCCGACAATAACGATAATTGTGGTGAGTGCAACGATGCCGCCTTCGACCAGGCAGACCTTGAGCGTCTTGGTGCAACGGTCGATCTGGCGGGCACCGTGGTTTTGTCCCACAAAGGTGGTGCAAGCCTGACTAAAGCTGTTGAGCAGGTTGTAACACACGTACTCCAGGCTCATGGCGGCGCTCGATGCCGCCATGACCTCGGTGCCCAGGCTGTTGATGGCGGACTGGATGATGATGTTGGCGACGGCAAAGACAGCGCTTTGGATGCCGGCGGGCAGGCCGATCTTAACGATGCGCTTGAGGGCGACGGGGTCGATAGCCAGGTCGCGCGGGGTGACGCGGACGACGGAGTCGGTCTTGAGCAGGCGAATAAAGAGCGTAGCGGCGCTGACGGTGTAGGCGATGGCGGTGGCGATGGCGACGCCCGCGACGCCCCAGTGGAGTACGGGGACAAAGATGAGGTCCAGGCCAATGTTGAGGACGGTGGACACGGCAAGCGCCTGCAGCGGCATGCGGGTGATGCCGACGGAGCGGAAAATCGCGGCCTCAAAGTTGTAGAGCAAAATCGAGGGCATGCTCAGCAAAAAGACGCGCAGGTAGAGCGAAGCGAGCGGCATGGTTTCGGCGGGAACGTTGAGCGCGGCGAGCATGGGCTCGGCAAAGATCTCGCCCAGAGCGATGACGACAAAGCCCACGAGCGCCATTAAAATCGAGGTATGGACGGCGCGTTTGACCATGTTCTGATCGTTGCGGCCGATAGCGTTGGCGATGACCACGTTGGAGCCAAGCGACATGCCGATAAACAGGTTGAGCATAAGACTGGTAAGCGGAACATTGGAGCCGACCGCCGCCATGGCGAGGGTTCCCTGGTCGCCCGAGAAGTTACCGATAATGACCGTGGCGATGAGGTTCGACAGCTGCTCCAAGATGCTCGTGGCGGCCACGGGGAAGGCGAACAGGGGAATATTGCGCCACAGCGATCCGGTGGTCATGTCAATATGCTTAGATACGGTATCAGCCATACGCTCTCAATCTCTAACGTGCTATATCGTGCTTATTTGCGCAGACGATGATACTCCTAATCGACTAGTCGTTGGGGGCGTTCTTAAACGACTAGTCATTCAAGAACGTCCCCAATGACTAGGCGGGGAAGGCGTGCGACAATGGTGGGCGTTGTGTTGTTCGCGCTAAGGAGTTGCCATGTTGTTGTGTCCCGTTTGCCATGAGCCGTTGGTGGACGACGAGCGCGGTGCTGCATGCGCGGGCGGACACCGGTTTGACCGTGCGCGCGAGGGCTATCTATATCTGCTGCGCTCGTCCAAGAGCGGCGACTCCATGGGTGATCCCAAGTCGCAGGCGCGCAGCCGTCGTGACTTTCTGAACCGTGGATACTACGCGCCGTTGCGCGATACGATGGTCGAGCTGGTGCACGAGCGGGCGGCAGAGCACGGGGTGTCTACGGGCAAGCAGCTGACCTTGCTCGATATTTGCTGCGGCGAGGGCTACTACACCAGCGCCATGGGCGCGGTGCCGGGCGTGGATGCTTACGGTTTCGACCTGGGCAAAGAGATGGTGCGCCTTGCCGCCAAGCGCGGCGATGCGACCTACTTCGTGGCCAATATGAAGGACGTTCCCGTGGCAGACGGCGCCTTCGATATGGTGACCGAGCTCTTCGCTCCCTTTAACGAGCGTGAGTTTGCCCGCGTGCTGGCGCCAGAGGGCTCGCTCTATACCGTGGTGCCGGGTGCCCGTCATCTGTTTGGGCTCAAGGAGGTGCTCTACGACACGCCATATCTCAATGACGAGAAGCTGCCGAAGACTACCGAGCTCGAGTTAGTAGGAACGCAGCGGGTATCTGCGAACATAACGCTCCAGACCCAGGCCGACATCGAGGCGGTGTTCCAGATGACGCCGTACTACTACCGCACGCGCCCCGCCGACAAAGAGCGCCTGGCAAACCTCGATACCCTTCAGACCGACATCGACTTCATCATCGCCGAGTACCGCCACAGCTAACAACCTGCCAAAAAGGGACAGGTTTATTTTGGCAGGTTTTATCTGGGCAAACGTAAAGGGCCGACCGCGGAGATGCGCGATCGGCCCTTTTTAGTTGCTTGGCTTCAGAGGTTATGAGAAACGAGCGCTTACAGGCGGTCCTTGTTCTCGGCCTTAACGGCGTGTGCCTGCTGAACAAAGAACAGGTCGTACACCACGATGACAAAGGCGCCAAAGTTGATGGCGTCGCCGCCGAGCGCGGGAAGCGTGAGCACGGCCTGCGCAATCGTGGCGATTGCGGCAACGATGCCGAGCTTAAACGCGCCATCCACCTGCGAAGGCTTGTTGGCACCCTTGATGCCTGCGACACCTGCGGCAAGATCGACAACGCCCTTGGCGACCAGCACGACCGCGGCGAGCATGGCGTTTGACCCGTACGTGGAATCGAGGTTGCCACTGGCGATACCGACGCCGGCGATGACGAGGCTGGCGATGCCCAAAACAAAGTAGACGAGGGCAAGGATTTTGAGAGTCTTGCGAGCGGAGCTCATGGCTGGTCCTTTCGATACGAGTACGCCAACCTGGCGCACCCCATGTGCTGCACATATGGTGAAGCACATTGTAGTTCAACGCGGCGATGCATGTGCCTGAAAGCGCTTTGAGCCCGCGCAGCCCAACCCCAACCTTTCAAAAAAGAAAGCTGGGCGTAAGTCAAATCGATGGCAGCGTATGCGCGGCGCTGCGATGATGGGGCCATGGTAAGAGCTGGACCGAAGGAGAAGCCATGATGTACGGAGCAGGGCAAGTGTGTGAGCCGCGGTCGTTGGGAAGGCGCATGAGTGATTCCGTGATCGCTGCCGTGTGCACGGGATTGATGGCGGTGCTTTGCATTGGGATGCTGTGGGCCATGTCGCATGTGGGACAATAGCGGACGGTGGGGTGCCGACACAAACGGCGCTCACGTATTCGTTTTGCTTGCTAAGGAGTACCCATGGGCGTCGTCGATCCCTTTTCTGTTGCTCGGGCCGCGGGGCTTGAGCTGGCCGGGAAGTCCGAGGGACTCACGCTCACCGACGGCACGATGGAGCTGCGCGCCGATTTCACCCGCATGCATCCGCGGCTCAAGCAGGGCCGTTTGCAGCAAGAGCTGCTGGTAAAGGCTGCGCGCGCAAAAGGCGTCGAGTGCCCATGGGCGATTGATGCCACGGCAGGCTTTGGCGAGGATTCGCTGCTGTTGGCGGCCGCGGGCTTTACCGTCGATCTGTATGAGCAGGATTGCGTGATCGCGGCACTCCTCAAGGACGCCTTGGATCGCGCGGCAGATGATCCGGCGCTTGCGACAGCCGTGGCGCGCATGCGCTTACATGCGGGCGAGGACAGTATTACCGGCCTTCGCCATACAGCTGAGCTGATCGGGCAGGGCGAGCTCGCGGCTCCCGACGTGGTGTATCTGGACCCCATGTTTCCCGAGCGTACTAAAAGTGCGGCGGTCAAAAAGAAGTTCCAGCTCCTACATCATCTGGAACAGCCGTGCGCCGATGAGGAGACGCTGGTCGAAGCTGCGCTTGCGGTGCATCCGCGCAAGGTGGTTATCAAGCGACCGGTGAAGGGGCCGCTGCTTGCCGGCGTTAAGCCGAGCTATCAACTTGCGGGCAAGGCAGTTCGTTACGATGTTTTAGTGCCGCCGCGCCCGTAACTTGCGTGCGATTACCGGCGCTTCGCTAGCGCCGTGCCGATGCGGCGTCTATTTCCATGGGTGCGACGTCAGGTGCCATCCACCGCAGTATTCGCATTTGTAGCAGGCCAAACCACGCCGCCCGCGGTTTTCGCAGTCGGCCATAACTGCCTCGGCCTCGGCGCGCGTGTCGTAACGGTTTTTGCGCTCGCACGACTTGTAGCGCCAAGCCTCATCGCGCTCGGCGTCCAGGGCGTCGCGGCGCTCATCCTCGCGCGCAAACAGGTCGCTCATATCGCCGCCCGTAGCAGCGCCCAAAAACTCGCTTTTGGCCTTTGACCAGGCGGCTCGCTTTTTGCTCCCCATCTGCTTCGCGCCCTTCTCCAAACGTTGGTATCATTGCTCAATCAAAGTGATACCAATAAACGTGAGGTTGCCACGTGATGATCAGAAAAACCCTCGATACCGACATTCCCACTGTCATGGCTATCTATGACGCGGCCCGTGCCTTTATGCGCGCGCATGGCAACGCCACGCAGTGGCCCGAGGGCACGCCTTCGGCCGAGCAACTGGCTGCCGATATCGCCGCCGGTGGTAGCTATGTGTGCGAAGTCGACGGCCGCGTGGTGGCGACGTTTGCCTTTTTACCGGGCCCGGACGAGTGCTATGACGTAATTGAGGATGGTCAATGGCGCAGCGACACTCCGTACGCCGTGCTGCACCGTGTGGCATCCGATGGCGCCGTACACGGTATCGCGGCCGCGATGTTTGCCTTTGCCAAAGAGCGTGCCGATCACCTGCGTATCGACACGCATCAGGACAACCTGCCCATGCAGGGTGCGAGCCTCAAGGCCGGGTTTAAGCGCGCCGGCATCGTCTATGTGTCCGACGGCACGGCGCGTGTCGCGTTCGATTGGCTACGCGAGGCATAAGAGCGAGGACGCGTATCAATAATTCGTGCGAACGAAGATGGTCCCACCCGGGGCTATTTTCGTTCGCTGTGCTGTTTTGAAAGCCGGCTTTCGCAAGGCGCGAACCTACGAAAATCGCCGCGCGGCAACGCGGGACGATGAGTTCGGTCGGGGGATAGGGCCCGCTTCGCCCGCCGGCTCGTAAATTGTATCATCCAGTGTGGAACGAGGACGCCCGTTGCCGCGTGCGATGGGCATGTAATAAGAGGAGAGCCATGTCGAAGCAGGCAGTCGTTGGAATCTTGGCGCATGTCGATGCCGGCAAGACCACGTTGGTCGAGGCCATGCTGTTCAACGCGGGTCGCATTCGCAAGCGCGGCCGCGTGGACGATGGCGATTCGCATCTGGACACTAACGCGATCGAGCGTGAGCGTGGCATCACGATTTTCTCGTCGCAGGCCGTGTTCGACCACGGCGATACCCGCGTCATGCTCGTGGATGCACCGGGGCATGTCGATTTTTCTGCCGAGGCGGAGCGCACGCTGCGTGCCCTGGACTACGCGATTCTGGTGGTAGGCGCCAACGATGGCGTACAGGGGCACACCGAAACCCTTTGGCGCCTGCTTGCGCGCTATGACATCCCGACGTTCATCTTTATCAACAAGATCGATTTGGAGAATCCCGGCCGCGATGTTTTGCTGGCACAGCTTGGGCAGCGTCTTTCCGAGGGCTGCCTGGATGCCAACGAACTGCTGGCGGGCGGCACCGTTCAGGAGGATGCTGCTGCGTTAGACGAGGCGGCGCTCGAGGAGTTTCTTGAGGCGGGTGAGCTTTCCTCCGCGACGCTGTCGCGCATGGTTGCTGAGCGCAAGCTCTTTCCCTGCTTTGCCGGCTCGGCGCTCAAGGACCAAGGTGTGGACGAGCTGTTGGATGGTATATGCGCGCTGATGCGCGAACAGGCGTGGCTCCCGGAGTTTGCCGCCCGCGTCTATCGCGTCAGCCGCGGGGACCGCGGCGAGCGCTTGGCTTGGGTTAAAGTGACCGGCGGCACGCTGCATGCCAAACAGGTGATTAACGGACGTTCCGGTGCCGAGGCATGGGAGCAGAAGGTCGATCAGGTACGCATCTATAACGGCGAGAAGTATGAGCTTGCCCAAGAAGTTGCTGCTGGCGGCATTTGTGCCGTGACGGGCCTTGCGCACGTTCGCCCAGGGGACGCCCTGGGCGCGGAACCCGCGTGCGATGCGCCCGTCATTGCGCCGGTCCTCACCTATACGGTGCTTCCGGGCGAACACGATGTCCACGCGGTGTTCAAAGCGCTGACTGAGTTGGCGGACGAAGATCCCATGCTCGGCGTAAGCTGGAACACTCATCTTGAGCAGATTCATTTGCAGTTGATGGGCGCCGTGCAGCTCGAGGTCGTGCAGCGCGTGCTGGCCGATCGTTTTGGCCTTGCGGTCGAGTTTGAGCCCGGCGGCATCCTCTATAAGGAGACTATTTCGCAGCCGGTCGAGGGCGTGGGCCACTTTGAGCCACTGCGTCACTATGCTGAGGTGCATCTACGTCTGGAGCCGTTGCCGGCGGGCTCGGGCGTGCAGTTTGGTACCGTGGCCTCGACCGACGAGCTCGATCTTAACTGGCAGCGTTTGGCACTCACCAACGCCATGGAGCGCGATCACCTGGGCGTGCTGACCGGCTCGCCCATCACCGATGTGCGCATTACGCTCATGGGCGGCCGTGCGCATGCCAAACATACCGAGGGCGGCGATTTTCGCCAGGCCACGTACCGCGCGATTCGCCAGGGTTTGATGCAGGCGCGCGAGGCCGGCGCGGCGGTGCTGTTGGAGCCGTGGTATCGCTTTGAGCTCGAGGTGCCGGGGGAGTGCGTGGGTCGGGCGCTCTCGGATGCCACGCGCATGGGTGCCGAGTACGAGCCGCCGACGATGGCGGGAGACCGGGCGAAGCTTGTGGGTCGCGTGCCGGCATCCGAGGTGCAGGATTACGCGCTGGAGGTGGCTGCCTACACGAGTGGTCGCGGACATCTGTACCTAGAGTTCGCCGGCTATTCGGCTTGCCATGATGCCGAGCGCGTAATCGAGACGGCCGCCTATGAGCCCGAGGCCGATCTGCCCAACACGCCCGACTCGGTCTTTTGCTCTCACGGCGCCGGTTACACGGTCAAATGGTACGACGTGCCCGCCGCGGCGCACGTAAAGATCGATCCCGCCACCTTCCGCCCCTGGCGAGCAGCAGACGCCGAGTTTTTCGGCCACATATGACAAAGGGGCAGCTCCTTTGTCATATACTATTGGTATAACTCGGTATAAGTTGGTATAACTATTGCCAGGGTTTGCCAATCCGAGGAGGCCGACATGAATCCAAATCCCTTTAAGCCTACGGCTGGCAAGCGGCCTCCGATACTCATCGGCCGCGAGTCGGTCATCGAAGATTTCGAGGAAGGGCTCGATAACGGCGCCGGAGCGCCGGGTAGGCTCATGCTCATTACGGGAAACCGCGGCTGCGGCAAGACGGTTCTCCTACGGGAGCTGCAACGTCTAGCCAATGAGCGCGGATGGGCGGTTGTCTCCGATTCCGCTTCGCTTGGCTTATGCGACCGCTTGGCCGACGCGCTTCGCTCGAATAAACCCGTTGTGACGTCAATGGAGTTCGGTCCGTCGTTTGGCCGGATGTCGGTCGAGGCGGCGCGGTCAAAGGGCGAGACGTTGCGAGGGCTGGTCAACGAGCGCCTCAAGAGGCTCGGTCCAGGCAAGGGCATACTGTTTGCGATTGATGAGGCGCAATCGGCGTCTATCGAGGAACTAGCGGCTCTTGCCGTTCTCTATCAGCAGGTGCTCGGAGACCAGGATGCCACGGGCTTGCCCGATAGCGACCAGCGCGGTCTTGCGCTGGCGTTCGCCGGCTTGCCCAGTATGGTTGACGATCTGCTCGAAGAGCCGAGCGTGACGTTTTTGCGGCGTGCCCAGCAGCGTACGTTGGGGGCGATATCTTTGCCCAAGGTGCGCGATTCGTATATCCAGACGGTCAAAGACGCTGGTCTTTACGTTGACGCGGAGACGGCGGACCTTGCGGCGCGCAAGAGCATGGGGCATCCCTACATGGTTCAGCTGGTGGGATATTACATGTGGCGGTCTGCTGTCCGGCGTGGCTCGCAGGTCATCGAAAGGCGCGATGTCGAGGATGGCCATGCGGATGCCGTCTCCGAGTTCTACGAAGCAGTTGACGCGCCTCTGTATTACGGGCTGCGCAGTCCACAGCGCCTCTTTATCGAGGCCATGGCTGCTGACGAGGGCGAGCCGACGCGCATGGCGGATATCATTGAGCGCTGCGATCGCACCCAGAGCTGGGCGAGTAAATATCGCGCAAGCCTGATTCGCGAGCGCGTCATCGAGGCTGCTGGATACGGCCTCGTCCGGTTTACCGTGCCCATGCTGGGCGCGTACATTCGCGATCGAGTTTTATGGCATGAGTAGGGTGATAAAGGTGACGGAACAGAAGATGAGCCCGCAGGCTATCGAGGTACGCGGCGCGCGCGTCCATAACCTCAAGGACATCGATATCGACATTCCGCTGGGAAAACTCGTGGGCATTGCCGGCGTGTCGGGCTCGGGCAAGAGTTCGCTGGCGCTGGGGGTTCTTTATGCCGAGGGCTCGCGTCGCTATCTGGAGGCGCTCAGCACCTATACCCGCCGTCGTCTGACGCAGGCCGAGCACGCCCAGGTGGACGAGGTGCTGCACGTGCCGGCGGCGCTCGCATTGCATCAGCGCCCCAGCGTGCCGGGCGTGCGTTCCACCTTTGGCACCATGACCGAGCTCAACAATAGCCTGCGTCTACTCTTTAGCCGCTGCGCCCATCACGTGTGCCCGCATTGCGGGGCGCGCGTGGAGCCGAGCCTTAACGTGGCTGCGGGCCTGTCGCTCACGTGCCCCGCATGCGGCCGCGAGTTCTACGCGCCGGGTGCCGAGGACCTTGCCTTTAACAGCGGCGGCGCGTGCTCTACCTGCGGCGGTACCGGTGTCATGCGCGAGGTGGACGAGGCGAGCCTGGTGCCCGACGAGTCAAAGACTATCAACGAAGGCGCGGTGCTTCCCTGGGGTACGCTCATGTGGGATCTGATGAAGCAGGTGGCAGGCGAGATGGGCGTGCGCACCGACGTGCCGTTTAACCAGCTCACGCCTCAAGAGCGCGACATCGTGTTTCATGGTCCGGCGGTTAAGAAGCACATTCTCTACGTCCCCAAAAACGGTGAGGGCGCCACGCCACTCGACTTTACCTACTACAACGCCGTCTATACCGTCGAGAATGCGCTCGCCAAGGTTAAGGACGATAAGGGGCTTAAGCGTGTAGCTCGCTTTTTGTGCGAGAGGCCATGCCGCGACTGTGGTGGCACGCGTCTCTCCGAGGCTGCGCGCCAGCCCCAGGTGCGCGGTATCAATCTGGCGCAAGCCGCGGCCATGACGCTAGGCGAGGCGATTGAGTGGGTGCGCGGGGTGCCTGCATCCTTGCCGACTGAGATGCAGCCCATGGCAGCGGATATCTGCGATTCGTTTTTGAGTGCGGCCCGTCGCCTGGTCGACCTGGGTCTCGATTACCTTTCACTCGACCGCGCCGGTGCCACACTCTCCACGGGTGAGCGCCAGCGCGTCCAGCTCGCCCGTGTGGTGCGCAACCGATCGACGGGCGTGCTCTATGTACTGGACGAGCCTTCGATCGGCTTGCACCCTGCCAATGTCGACGGCTTGGTGGGCGTAATGCGCGATCTGGTGGATGATGGCAACACCGTGGTTGTTGTCGACCACGACACGCGCGTACTGGCGGAAGCCGACTATCTGGTTGAGATGGGTCCCGTTGCCGGAGCAGGCGGCGGCAATGTGATTGCTGCAGGCACGGTAGACGAGGTCGAGCAATCGCGGGGCAGCCGCATCGCTCCGTTTTTGCGCGCCGAGCCCAAGCGCTTGCGTCCGCAGGTGACTGACGACGACATGTTCGATCAGGGCCATATCCGCATGGCAACCGAGGCCATCCATACCGTCAAACCGCTCGAAGTCGATATCCCGCGCGGCCGCCTTGTCGCGGTAACGGGCGTTTCGGGTTCGGGCAAGACGACACTGGTGCTCGAGACGCTCATCCCGGCACTCAAGGCGCAGGCAGCTGGCGAGCGCCTGCCGGGGCACGTGCGTTGGGTCGATGCCGAGGGTATTGCCCGCGCAAACCTGATTGACGCTACGCCCATCGGCGCCAACGTGCGCTCGACGGTAGCGACTTATGCCGACATCCATGATGAGCTGCGCCGCGCCTTCGCCCGTACGCCCGAGGCCAAGGCAGCCGGCTACAAGGCGGGCGCCTTTAGCTACAACACCGGCGCCTTGCGCTGCCCTACGTGTGACGGCACGGGCTCGATATCGCTCGACGTGCAGTTTTTGCCCGACGTCGAGATCATCTGCCCAGCATGCCGTGGTTCGCGCTACGCCGAGGCCGCCTCGCATATCCATCGCGAGGGTAGGGACGGGAGCTTGCTGACGTTGCCGCAGCTCATGGACATGAGTGTGGACGAGGCCATTGACGCCACACTGGGACTCAAGAAGGTTCAGACGCGTTTGCAGACCTTGCACGACCTGGGCCTGGGTTATCTCACGCTTGGCGAGCCCACACCGGCGCTTTCGGGCGGTGAGGCACAGCGCCTTAAGCTCGCGAGCGAGATGGGCCGCGTGCAGGATGATGCCGTATTCGTATTTGACGAGCCCACGATCGGCCTGCATCCGCTCGATGTTCAGGTGCTGTTGAACGTGTTTGACGGCCTCGTTGCCAAGGGCGCCACAGTTATCGTGATCGAACACGATCTCGACCTTATCCGTAACGCCGATTACGTGATCGACATGGGCCCGGGCGGTGGCGATGCGGGCGGGCAAATCGTCTGCGCCGGCACGCCGAGCGACATCGCGGCTTGCTCCAAGAGCATTACCGGTCGCTACCTATAGGCAATGTGACAAAGGGACTGCCTCTTTGTCACATTGATTTCTATTTCACGCATTGAGCCGCGAGATAGTCGCGGAAGAATGGCAATTCAAATGCGACGAGCCCTCGTCCTCGTTCTCCGATGATGCCGGCATCTATCATGCGGCGTCGGTAGCGGGAGACCTGCTGCGGCGAACGCTTAAGGCGCTCGATAAGGTCGGCGGTGGTGGACTCTTCTTCGTCATCGAGCATGGCGATGAGGAATCGCTTGTCCTCTGCAGTGAGTTCCCGATAGGTTGCCGCGAGGATTCGGTCGTCCATCTCGTCGCGCGCGATTTTGATTCCCAGGTCAAAGTCGCGTGACGAGATTTTCTTCGAATCGTTTGTGAGATCCCAGGCACGGTAGCCTACGAGTTGCAATAGGAAGGGAAAACCAGAGATCGAGCGAACGGCTCTATCGATTCCCTCAGCATCTGCCAGGCGATCGTTTTCCTGGATTGTGCGAATCAAGGCCTCTCGCACGTCATAGTCGGCAATGCGACCCAGATGATATTGTTGGGCGCGGCGAAGGAACGAGACCGTCTTGTGGTTCAGCAACGTCGAGACGTTGTTGGGAAGTCCCGCCATGAGCAGCGCGACGCGTCTCCCATCGGTCACAAAGTGCTGATACGTCGCTGCGAGCTGAATCATCTCGTCGAGTGTCGGGTCCACCTCGTCAACCGTGACGAGCAGACCGGTGCCCGCTTCGTTGAGCTGGTCGATGATGTCGCTCATGCGGTAACGCCAGGTTGAGGCATCGTGAACGCGACTGACCTCGATGCTGCCGAGCGGTGCAATTCCGAGACCGGTGACTTCGAAGTGGTTGGACGAGTCGATGAGATGGGCTGCGGCACGTTTTGCCCCGAACTCGATTTCCTCAAGCATTCCCGGGAGCGCGGTCGTCTTTACGGCAATCCAGCCGTGGGATTCCGCCCTTGTCGCGAGCGACGACATGAGAGCGGTTTTACCGGTTCCACGCGCGCCTGAGAAGATCGAGGTCAATTCTGGGCGCCTGCGCTGGCTCAAGAAGGCACGGTCCAAATCCCGAATAATCTGTTGTCTGCCAGCGAGATGGGCAGGAACCTCACCAAAACTGGGGGTAAACGGGTTCTCGAGATATTCCACAAGGCTCTCCTTTCACACCGCCGTTTAACTTCATTTTACTTTAGTTAATTCTGATTAAAAGTGAGGGCTCTCTATCTAGAGCATCAATTAGGCGTGTGTGCCGTCGGCGTGGCGCTCGAATGTGACAAAGGGACAGTCCCTTTGTCACATTCCCGGAAAGCCTGTTTGGCGCAGGGCTTCGTAGAGGACGATGGCGGCGCTGTTGGAGAGGTTGAGTGCGCTGATGCGGTAATCGTCCGGATTGACGAAGTTGCCGCAGATATCCTGTTGAAGGATGGCCTCGTGGCTGTCCTCGGTATGCCCGAGCGATTCCTCGTGAGCTTCCCAAGCCTCGGCGTTATCGAGTGAGTCGCAATCGCGCAGCATCGGGATGCGCTCGCAGCGCTCGGACGCCGCGGCGAGTAGCTCCTCGGGAATCCCTGAGCTCTCGCTGCCAAAGACCAAGTAGTCGCCATCGCGGTAGGTACTTTGCGCATAGGTACGGCGTGCCTTTTTGGTCAGCAGATGCAGGCGCTCGTCGGCGGGGGAGAGGCCGTTGCGGGCAAGGAAATCCTCCCAGCCGGCATAGGTTGTCACGTCCAAGTTTTGCCAGTAGCCCAGGCCGGCGCGACGCACCGTCTTGTCATCGAGCGAAAAGCCCAGCGGCTCCACCAGATGCAGGCGGGCGACGGTAACCACGCAGGTGCGGCCGATATTGCCCGTATTGGCCGGAATCTCGGGCGCGTACAGCACAATGTTGAACATGAATCTCCTTGGCTCAGAACGAAAAACCACCACGAAGGGCACCTTCGTGGTGGTTTGGCGGTTGCGTAGGCGGAAAAACGCCCGCTTGGATAAACCTAGGCGCGGTGCCAGTCGGTCAGGCAGGCATCGAGGGAGGCGATGAGCGCATCCTTGTCCATGTGACGGCCGATGATGCACAGGCTCGTCATACGGTCGCCCGTCTCGTCGTCCCAAATCTGCATGATCTCGGGGTTCTCGTCGATGATCTTCTGCTTCTCGCCCTCGGGCGCGGAGTCAACGAACAGACCGTTCTCCATCAGGCGCATCTGGTGGCCGGCCTGCTCAAACATGTAGCACATGTCCGGATCGCCGGTCTGCCACAGCGGACCCTTGACGCGAATGACCTCGTCGGGCCACTCCTGCTCAACAAAATCGGTGAACTTCTGCAGGTCAAACGGCTTGCGGCGCGAGTAAACAAAGGTCTCGATGTCGTACTCGAGCACCTCGGGGTCATCGTGCTCCTCGGGATGTTCCATGGCATCGATCCAGGCGGCGGAGTTGTAGGCGCGCATAAAGTCAAAGCGGTCGGTGTCGAGCAGCTCCTCCATAGGAACCTCTCCGTTTTGGGCCTCGACGATCACGGCGTCCTTCTGCAGGCTGCGCACGATGGCCTTGAGCTCGGCGATCTGCTCAGGGCTCACGGTATCGGTCTTGTTGAGGATCAGCGTGGAGCAGAACTCGATCTGCTGGATGAGCAGGCTCTCGATGTCGTCCTCGTCGATATCCTCAGCCAGCAGGTCGCGACCGCCGTTGAACTCGTCGTACATGCGGGCACAGTCGACCACGGCCACGATGTTGTCGAGCGCGAGCTTAGGCTCGCCGCCCACCTTGGCCTCGTCGCAGAAGCTCGAGATGGTGTAGGCGATGGGGATGGGCTCGCAAATGCCCGAGGCCTCGATGATGATGTAATCGAAGTTGCCCGAATCGGCGATGCCCTGCAGCTGGTTGGCCAGGTCATCCGAAAGCGTGCAGCAGATGCAGCCGTTGGTGAGCGGGATGAGGTCGTCGGTCTCGGAAAGGCCGCCGTCGGCGATGAGGCTGGCGTCCACATTGATCTCGCCGATATCGTTGACGATTACGGCGGCGCGGATACCGCCGTCGTTAGCGAGGATGTGGTTGAGCAGCGTGGTCTTGCCGGCACCGAGGTATCCGGTAAGCATGATGATTTTCACGGGTTTGTTGGGCATGTGCCCTCCTTTGTTAGACATGGCTTACAGTTGAATCATATGCCAAACGCCTGCTCTTATACCCACGCGCTGGCAAATAACACAGGCTACTCCCAGGCTCCCCATACATCGGGGCAATAACCGACGGTGGCCTTTTTGCCGTTACGCACGATGGGCTCGGCTAGAACCTGCTGGTTCTCGAGCAACTTGTCGAAGCGCTGGCTGGGGGTGAGGTGCTGGATGAGCGCGAGCGTCTCCTCGTCCTTGGCCTTGGGGTTGAGCAGCTTGTCGATACCGCCGACCGCCTGCATCACGCTCGTGAGCTCGCCCTTGCTCATCTCCTTTTCCTTAAGGTCGATAAACTGCACCTTAATGCGGCGCTCCTTAAAATAGCGCTGGGCCTTCTTGGTATCGAAGGACTTTTTGGTGCCAAAAATCTGTATATTCATGCTCCGCCGTTCTACCTGATGAAGTTGGTCGTTGCTCGATCTGCCTCGGGTGCGTTGATACCGGCGGCCTGTCCTGCCTCAATGCAGCGCAGGAGCCAAGCCATGTTTTTGCCGATGTTTCGCATGGTGGCAAGGCCCTCGGCATCCCCATCGGCGTCGCCGGGCACGCGGCCAAACACGTTGTTCCAGTAGGTGGAGGCAACCACGGGCATTTGCTTAATGGTGAAGTACTTGTTGAGCACATCGAAGGTGGTCGACGTGCCGCCGCGACGGGCGACGGCGACCGCGGCGCCGGGTTTGTGCTCAAAGGCATGCCCGCCTGCATAGAAGGCGCGATCGAGGGCCGAAAGGATGCGTCCGCTGGGGTGCGCATAGTAGACGGGTGAGCCAAAGACAAAACCATCTGCCTGCTCGGCGGCAGCGATGAGCTCGTTCACCACGTCGTCGTCAAAGGTGCAGCGACCGCCAAGCTTGCCGCACTGGCCGCAACCGATGCAATCGCGAATGGGCTTGGCGCCCAGCTGAAACACCTCGGTATCAATGCCTTCGGCATTGAGCTGCTCGGCGATCTCGGCGAGTGCACGGGCGGTGTTGCCGTTTGCCTTGGGACTGCCATTGACCAAAAGAACCTTCATCACAAACTCCCTCTGCTTTTGGTGACTTCTGCAGAGGATTATCGCACGATGGGGGAGGCGGCGCGGGCGCGGCGTTAATCCAGTTTGGTACCTGGCACCTGCACGGCTTTCCCGAGCAACGCTTTGAGCTCGTTCAAAATGGAAACGGGCTGACGGTCGACGCCGTCCAGATGGAGCGTGGCCACGCGAATGGGCGGCTGATATTCAAGCGAGCCGATGAGCACGGGAGAACCCAGGAACCGTTCGATGTCGCTTGCGATCTCGTCGATCGCCTCGGGGCCGAGCTCATCGAAGAGTGCCACGAACATCGGCCCCGTCGAGCGGAACAGGCGGCCCTTGCCGCGCGAACAATCCATGAGGCAGGCGGCGCTTTCGGCGAGCACGCGGTCGCCTGCATCGAATCCAAAGCGGGCATTGACCTCGGCGATATCGTCGACCTTAATGGCAATAAAGCCTGCCTCGCGCGCCACGCGACGCATCTCTCCAATAGCGTTGACCAGCGCGTGGATATCGCCCAGGCCGGTTACGGAATCGGTCGTATCTGCCAAGCTTCGGTTGATGATAATGCCCACATACATGCCGGGCTCGGTATCGGTGCCGTCCAAGCGGTAGCCCGTGCAGTCGCAAAGCACGTACGCTCCGGTGGCATCCATTACGCGATACTGCATGTAGTGGAAATGCCACGTGCCGTTTATCACCATGTCGAGCTCGGCGCGTACGTTGTCGCGGTCCTCGGGATGAACGCGGGCGAGCCACATGTCGAGTGAGTTAAAAGGGTGCTGGGAGGGCAGGTCAAAATCGCGCACGGCGTTAACCGACCATTGCGATTCGCCCGTATCGAGATTGAGGATAAAGGGATAGCGCGTCTCGGAGCTCATGGAGATCGCTTGGAACACTCGGTCGTTACAGGGAAGCTGGTCGGCGATTGGGCGTTGCGGCGCGTCGCTGTCTTTCGGTTGCTGCACACGATGCATAAGCTTGTAGCGATACATTTTGCGATCGGCATCCATCGTCATCTGGCGACGCGTGTCGCCAGCAAGTGGATCGACGCGCGAGCAGCCAAAGCTAAAGCTGCCGATCATGGGCGCCTTGCCACCTGAACTCGCCTCGATCAGCCCGGCACGTACCTGCTCCAAGCGCTGCTCGAGTTCGGTCTCGTTTGCGGAGAGTGAGATAAGCACAAACTCGTCTCCACCGATACGGAACAGCATCTCATCGTGCTCCATGGTTTCGGAGAGCGTGCGGCAGATGCTCAGAATATAGCGATTGCCTTCGGCGTGGCCAAACCTATCATTGCAATGCTTGAGATGGTCGATGTCAATATAGGCGCAGGTGAAGGGGTCGCCTTTGCGCCAGAGTTGCTCGACGTGACGGTCGAATCCGTTGCGGTTGCCCAAGTTGGTGAGCGGATCGATATAGGCGTTGCGCTCAAGCAGCTGGCGCTCTTGTTGCAGGATGGCATGCGTCTTTTGCAGTTGCTCGCCAACGGCGCGTAGCTCAGCAGGCAGCGCGGCAACATCGAGTTCGGCGGTCGAGACGCCGTTCGCAAGTCGCTGAAGATAGGCAATAATCGATTGCTCGCCCAGGCGATATGACTCGTTCATGATGGATAACCTCCTTGGGCGGAACAACGGTTTGTATCATATCCCCAATTCGGTTTGAATTGGGGATATAAGTTAGCTAATGGAGACAAATGCCCCCTTCGACGGTGGCGTTTTGCGCGCGAGCGTATCAGTTGCTATTGCCGCCATCGAGCAATGCCTCAAAATCCTTCGCCGGCATGGGGCGGTAGTAGAGGAAGCCCTGAGCGTAGCGGGCGCCCATTTGTCGTAGCATGTTCGCCTGCTCATTTGTCTCGACGCCTTCGACCACGACGGGCAGATGGAGCGACTGCGCCATTTCGAGCATCGATGAAATGATTTGCGTGCTGCGGCCTTGATCGCGGTCGGTGGGCACAAAGGTGCGGTCGAGCTTGATGACGTCGACGTTGACGTTCTTGAGCATCGCGAGCGTGGACTGACCGGTGCCAAAATCGTCCATATAGGTCGAGAAGCCGCGGGTGTGCAGGTCGGCTGTCAGTTTGTCCACGGCTTCGGATTCTCCCGTATAAGCCGTCTCGGTGATCTCGATACGCATGAGCTCGGGCGGTAGGTTGTATTGGGCGGCGAGCGCCCCCATATGTTTGGCAACGTCGCAGGCAAGGATATCCACGCGCGACACATTAAGCGAGACCGGAACCACGCGAAGACGGCGATCGAGACGCTCGCGAAGCCATATGGCGGCACCCTGCCAAATGTACTTGTCGAGCGTCACTACAAAGCCGCTTTCCTCGAGTGCAGGGATAAACGTTGCGGGCGAAATGAGAGAGCCGTCCTTGTCAATCCAGCGGGTGAGTGCTTCGGCGCCAATAATCTCGCCGGTTTCCATATCGACCTGGGGCTGAAGATAGTACGTGATGCGACCATTTGACAGCGCGTACTGGAATTCGGTCAGCGTGCGGTGGAACGCGACTTCGCGCTCGTACTCCGCGGGGCGGAAAATGGCAATGCGCTCCTTAAAGTCGTTTTTTGCGCGTCGATTGGTAAACATGGCCTTTGCCTGCGCATCGATGGTGATTTCCTCATTGGAGTCGATGGGGTAAACGCCCATGGACGGCCAGAAACCTACGCCGTCATCATGCCTGGCTACTGCCTCACGAACGCGGTTGTAGATTTGATGGACGGTGATGTGCTTAAAGGGGATGAGTACACAAAAGTCATCTTGGCCCCAGTACCCTGCGACGCCCATATCGGCATTCTCGATGTCCTTGAGGACCGTGCCCACATCGGCGAGTACGCGGTCGCCCTCGGCCTGGCCGTGCCATTCATTAAACAGGCGCATGTGGCCCATGTCGACCGTGGCGATGCACCAGGTGCCGTTGCGCCTTGCCTCGAGAAATGCGTTGGCGCGCCGCATAAATTCGCTGGGTCGATAGAGGCCCGTGAGCGAGTCGATACGTTCGGCTATGGCGCTTTTGCGCTCCGCCTCGGGTATGGGGAGGCTGTCGTTGGGAACAAGCCCGCCGGCCGTGCGAAGGCGACGGTCGAGTTCGCCTAAAACGGCGGTCGCTTGATGGGTTAAGTGCTCGTAAAAGGCCGGGACGACAAGGCAGACGGGAGTAATGGTGTCGCCTGCGATTTGCACAGGAGCGAAAACGGCCGCTTTAAGGTGGCGGGTCAGTTGCTCGAATGCCTCGTGGTCCAAATCGTTGCTGAGCACGACGAACTGGACGCTTCGTGAACGGTAGACCCTGCTCCTGCCGCGGGTGATCGATAGCATGCGGCCTGCGTATTCGGCAAGCATGTTGTCGACGGCCTCGGCCCCGTAGAGCTCGTTGAGATTCGCCGTGCCACGAATGCGCACCGCTATAAGCCCTGTCTCGCAACGGTCGCGACGGCAGGCATCGATGGCGTTGGCCAGCATGCGCTGCGTTCCGAGGCCTGTGGCGGCGTCGACGGTTTCGGCAAGTGAGTGGTTGACGAGCTCGCCGACATAGAGCGAGGGGACATTTCCGTCGCCGTCGATACGAAACCCGCGGGCACGGCAAAGGACGTAGTCGCCGACGGCGTTGCGCACACGATACTGCATGACGCGACGGTGCTTGGTGCCGTTGTAGACTTGGTCGATGTCGTTGATGCAGGCCTCAAGGTCGTCGGGATGGACGCGCGTTTTCCAGTAATCGCGACAGTTGTCTATGTGCTCCGAGGGAAGGCCAAGATCGCGCAAGGCACCTTGTGACCAAAGGGTGCGATGTTTGTCCAAGTTCTCGATAAAGAAATAACGGCCCTCGTTGAGCATCGAAAAGGCGTCAAAAATTCGATCGCTTATTTCGAAGTCGTCGGCGTGAACTTGCGTGATATTGCGTCGATCGAGGTGTATGGCATGACGTAGCTTGTAGTCGTACATGCGATGGTCGGCATCGAGCGTCATGCGATTGGAAACTTCGCCCAGGGCGGGGTCGGCATGTGACACTCCGTAGCTGAACGAGTGGGGCATCTCGGAATCGTTGTTTTTGAGCAGAACCGTTCGGCAGTGTTTCAGACGTTCGGCGAGGTCGTCCTCGGTTGCAATCGTAGATAGAATGGCAAACTCGTCGCCGCCTATGCGAAACGCCGCTTCGCCCACCTTCATATACAGCTTAAGATAGAGACTTACCTGCAAGATATAGCGGTTGCCCTCGTCATGCCCAAAGACGTCGTTGCAGTGCTTGAGATTGTCGATATCGATGAACGCCATGGTAACGGGGGCGTCCTGCTCCCAGAGCTCCTCGAGGGAACGGGCAAAGCCGCCACGGTTGCCAAGCCCGGTAAGCTGGTCGGTAAAGGCAGTCCTGATCAGATCCTCCTGCCGCTCGAGAAGGTCACGGACGGTCTTTTCGAGCGTTTCGGTGTAATTGCTGACAGTATCCATGTTCTAAGCGGCTTTCTGAGGTCGGGGCGGATTGCGTCGGGCGAGCTCGTTGTGTACATGCATCGTTGCTCAGCGCTTTGCATGTATCCAGGCCCCCGCCTTGCCGCGTTGTTGAGTTAATTTGCCGGCTAATGTTCGCTGTTGATAACAGCTGAGTAGTGTAAACAATAATGCACAATTATATATGGGTGCACATGCTGTGGGCGGCTATTATTCGACAGGCGGTAGCGCGACGATGCGATGTTCGATAAAAATGCGACTGGGACGATATATGTTGACGGGTATACTTGTCCCGGTTTAAAACGCAGGAACGGAGATGGTCGCATGGCACAGTCAAATATGACGCGCACGGTGGGGCTGGCGCTCGAGGGAGGCGGCTACCGCGGTATGTATACGGCGGGCGTGCTCGACGTTTGGATGGAGCACGGTTTGACCTGCGACCATATGGTGGGCGTCTCGGCGGGCGCGGCATTTGGCTACAACTTTAAATCGCGCCAGATCGGCCGCGCCATTCGCTATAACAAGGCCTATTGCGCCGACAAGCGCTATGCGAGCGTGACCAGCTGGCTGCGAACCGGCGATATGTTCAATGCCGACTTTGCTTATCACGAGGTGCCTATCGAGCGCGATCCCATCGACTTGGAGGCGTATCGCGCCTGCCCCATGCGATTTACGTGCGTGTGTACCGATATCGAGACGGGCAAGGCCGTCTATCACGATCTGCCGTATGGCGACGAGCGCGATATCGAGTGGATCCGGGCGTCGTCGGCAATTCCCGTGGCGACGCGTCCTGTCGCCATTGAGGGCCGCAAGTACCTGGATGGCGGCGTGGCTGATTCTATTCCCAGTGCATGGCTGTTTGCGCAGGGGTATGACCGCAATATCGTGGTGCTCACGCAGCCGGCGGGCTTTGTGAAGCAGCCCAACAGCGTGATGCCTATGCTGAGTCGCGTGTTCCGTCACTATCCGGAGTTTGTCGCAGCGCTTGAGCATCGGCATGAGGTCTACAATGCCACGCTCGATGATTTGGCACGTCGTGAGGCCGCCGGCGATATCTTTGTGGTGCGTCCGAGCGAATCGGTGAAAGTGCCGTCGCTGTGCCGCGAGCCCGATGAGCTCGAGCGCATCTATCAGATTGGTCGTCGCGATGCTGAGGCGACCTTGCCGGCACTGGAGACATATCTGGCAGGGTAGAGGCCGCTGCCGCCATCTCGGCGGAAAGCGCATCCCGGAATGGAGGTCCAAACTGGGATGCGCTTTCCATTGCTGAAGATGTGAGGCTGCGGATCAGCTGCTCGGCTTATGCCTATGCCTGCTGCCAAGTGTCGACGAGCTCCTTGGCCGCGGCGTAGGGGTCATCGGCGCTGCAGACGGCACTCACCACAAAGAAGCCGTCGACGCCGGTGGCCTTAAGCTGCGGCAGGTCGGCCGTCTTGACGCCGCCGCCCACCACGATGGGCACGGGGCTTGCTGCGTGGAGTGCGGCCAGGTCCTCAAAGCTCTTGGTGATGATAGAGCCGTCGGCCGCGCGTCCGCAGTCGCGCTTGGTCTCGGTCTCGTGGAGCGGGCCGATGCCCAGGTAGTCGACCAGGCTCATGTCGGCGGTCTTGACGTACTCGAGCATCTCCTCGCAACGGGCCGAAAGGCCCACAATGGCATCGGGGCCCAGCAGCTTGCGGCAGACCTCGACGGGAATGTCGCTCTGGCCTACGTGCACGCCGTCGACGGCAATGCCCTGCTCGCGCGCGGCGAGTACACAGTCCAGACGGTCGTCGATCAGCAAGGCGACCTGACCGGTCTTGCCGGCCTGAGCGATTGCCTGCGCGGCGTCGCCGGTCAGCGCAATGATCTCGCGGGCGCTTGCCACCTTGGAGCGCACCTGGATGCAGGTAAAGCCGGCGTCGAGCGCCTGGGCCACCACATCGCCCACGGGGCGCCCGAGCGTGTTTTCGGGGCCGAGTACCAGATAGGCCGAGATATCAAGGTTGTCGCGGATGCTCATCGTGCTTCCTCCTGCTTTTTGATCTGTGCTTCCATGCGCTCGAGTTTGCCGGTCATGGTGTCGGTAAATCCGGGTCGAATATCGGCTTTGAGCACGACTTCGGTGCGGATGCCCTTGCTCGCCAACACAAAGGTTGCGTCGCGCACGACCTGCATGACCTCGTCCCAGTCGCCCTCGATTTCGGTGAACATCGAGGTGGTGTGGTTGGGAAGGCCGCTCTCGCGAATGACGCGCACGACCTCGGCGACCTCGGCGGACAGCTCATCGCCGGTGCCGCACGGGGCGATGGCCACGGCGACGAGCGTGTTCATGCCGGCATTGGTTACGGGCTCGAACATGGCTTATGCCTCCTCGAGCTCGAGTCGGTTATCGGCGATGTCTTGGGCAGTCGCGCGGTAGAGCTCGTCGATAAAGGCGACCTTAAAGCTTGCCGGGGCGTCGGCGACAGCGGCGGCACGCGTGCCGGCAACGTTGTAGACGGCGGTGCCGCAGACGGCGGCCGTAAACGGGTCGGCAGCGCAGGCGTACACAGCCAGCACGCCGCCTTGCGAGCAGCCGCAACCGGTGATCTTGGACATGAGCGGGCTGCCGCCGTGGGACTTGGCCACGGTCGTGCCGTCGGTGATCAGGTCGACTTCGCCCGAGACCACAACGGCGCCGCCGGTGTAGCGGGCGAGCGCCACGGCGGCATCGCGGGCGGCGTCTACTGTGTCGGTGGTATCGACACCGCGCACGCGGCTCAGATCGGCCGCCTCGCCCTCAAGACCCCACAGGCCGGCGAGCGCGATAATCTCGGAGGCGTTGCCGCGCACGATGGCGGGCTTGTACTGCTTGAGCTCGTTTACCAGCTGGGTGCGCAGGCTACCGATGCCCAGACCCACCGGATCGAGCACCCAGGGCTTGCCGGCGTCGTGTGCCGCCTTCGCCGCGCGGGGAATCGTCTGCTCGTAGATGGGGAAGAGCGTGCCCATGTTGAGATAGATGGCGCCGCCGCCGGCAACGAGTGCCTCGCCCTCGTCGGGCAGATAGACCATGGCGGCCGAACCGCCTACAGCGAGCTGCGCGTTGGCGACAAAGTCGATCGTCACCGTGTTGGTGATGGAGCCGGCCATCGGATTGGTGGCGCGAATTTCCTCTACGGCCTTGACCATATGTTGCTTAAGCTGTTCCGAATCAATCACTGCACATGCCTCCTTGGCATAGAAAAGGGGCGCTGTGCATAGACAGCGCCCCTGTAAAGGCGGCATGCTCCCTACGCCAGCATTAACTGACAGGTTCAAAGGATTGGGCCCCATGCCCTCTCAGCCTTGTGGTTTGCACCGCCGGCACTCCCGCATCGAATCTGTTGTTCCCTATACTAGCGCACCTGCCAAAAAGGGACAGGTTTATTTTGGCAGGTCGTTACAATAGGTAGGACCGATACGAATGGGGGCCTTATGATTAAACTTGTGCTGACCGATATGGACGATACGCTGATTCCAGCCGGGCATGACGGCGCTAGCGACTACGCCATCGAGGGCATTCATGCCATGCAGGCGGCGGGTCTGCACTTTGGCCCGGTTTCGGGCCGTCAGCCGTCCGCGATGGGCTGGATGTTCAAAAATTGTTCTGAGTGCTTTTCGACTGGCGCGTTCTGTAACGGCCAGGTGATGTTTGTCGACGGCGAAGTAGTCGCTTCGCGCGCAATCGACAACGATGCTCTGATGCGTTTGGCTGACTATCTGGAGCAAGAGACCGACGATACATTTCTAAAAGTCTACAGCCTGGGCGATGACTTTTGGGGCAACGATGCCTATTGCGTGACGAGCAATCCCGAGCGTGTGCGTCGCGCTATGGAGTCGGGCGGCAATGCGTGGCTCAAAGGCGAAGAGGCCCCGTGTCGTCCCGTCGTCGATGGCGCGCCGGTGTTTAAGGCGAATATCTGGAGTGCCCGTTCGCGTGAGGAGCTCGCGGAGCTACGCGAGCGCGTTGCCGTTGAGGTGCCGGAACTCTCGCTTGTGTTTCCCAACAACCGAGTGCGCCTGTTCGACATCCTTCCGGATGGTTGGGACAAGGGCTGCGCTGCGCTGGAGCTGGCGCGCGCCTTGGGCCTGACGCCCGACGAGGTGGCCGTATTTGGCGATTCCGATAACGATTTGCCCATGATCGATGCCGTTCCCAACTCCGTTGCAGTCGCCAATGCCAATGAGGCCGTCACGGCTGCCGCGCGCTGGCATATCGGCGCTGCGGCAGATGATGCGGTTGCCGGGGCTCTGCATCAGATTGCCGCCTGCGCCGCGACGGGGGAGATGCCGCCGTTTATGCGCCTGCCGGGTGCTGCCGACGCGAATCTCACGAACAGCTAAGGAGACAGCCATGAAGCTTCAGCAGCTCAGGTATGTCGTCAAAGTTGCCGCATGCGGCAGCATCACCGAGGCCTCGCGCCGGCTCTTTGTGTCGCAGCCTTCGATTACCGCGTCGATCCGCGATCTCGAAAACGAGATGGGTGTGCACATCTTTGAGCGCACCAACAAGGGCGTCATTGTGTCCGAGGAAGGCGAGACCTTCTTGGGCTATGCGCGCCAGGTACTCGACCAGGCCGACCTGCTCGAGGGCAAGTACAAGGGCGCATCCGAGCAGGTGCCGCACTTTAGTGTGAGCTGCCAGCATTATTCCTTTGCCGTCAACGCGTTTGTCGACGTGATCCGCGAGTTCGATGCCGCGCGTTACGACTTCACCCTGCGCGAGGAGCAGACTCACGAGATTATCGAGGATGTCGCGCATATGAAAAGCGAACTGGGCATCCTGTACTTATCCGAGCATAACCGCGAGGTCATCGAGCGCATGCTGGTGGACAACGAGCTCGTGTTCGAAGGACTCTTCTGCGCCACGCCGCATGTCTTCGTCTGCGCCGACCATCCGCTGGCGGACCGCTCCAGCGTGACGCTCGAGGATCTGGAAGACTACCCGTTCCTGTCCTACGAGCAGGGCAGCTACAACTCGTTTTACTATTCCGAGGAGCTGACCTCGACGTTCGAGCGTCGCAAAAATATCCGCGTGCGCGACCGTGCGACGTTGTTCAATTTGGCCATGGGCCTCAACGGCTACACGGTATGCTCGGGCGTGATCAGCCACGAGCTCAACGGCCCCGGCATTATCTCGATTCCGCTCGACGTGGACGAGTACATGGAGATTGGCATCATCACGCGCAAGAACACGACGCTCACGCGCTACGGCCGGGCCTATATCGACGCGATTCGTCAGCATATCTAGGGTGCTGTGCTCCGCACGGTTCAAGTCTCTTTATGGCAGTCCAGACTGATATAGGAAGCATCTATATCAAACTGTTATAAACGTATATTTTACGATGGTCATATGAGCGCTCATACTCTGTCCCAGTAAAGCAACCAATGCAAAGGGAGATATCTATGAGCACTTCGATTCAACCGAACGCGCCGTTTCGCGCCGATATCGTCGGCAGTTTTCTTCGTCTGCAGGCTGTAAAGGACGCCCGTGCCGCCTATGTCGCGGGTAAACTCGACGCTTCCGGCCTTAAGGCCGTCGAGGACGATGCCATTCGCGATTTGGTGGCCAAGCAGAAGGCCGCCGGCCTGCAGGTGATCACCGATGGCGAGTTCCGCCGCAGCTACTGGCACCTCGATTTTATGTGGGGCCTTAACGGCATTGAGCGCCGCACCTCACGCACGGGTTATATGTTCCATGACGAGGAGACGACGGCCGACACCGCCGTGGTAACCGGTTTCATTAGCGGCGAGAACCACCCGTTCGTCGAGCATTTTAAGTTCGTCAAGGCGCTTGAGGAGGAGGGCCAGGTCGCACGCCAGACCATTCCGGCGCCGATCCAGACGTTCTCTGAGGTCACGCTCGATCGCTGCGACGGCCAGCAGGAGAGCCTGCGCGCTGTCTATAAGACCGATGAGGAACTTGCCGACGCTATTGCAGACGCTTATCGCACGGTGATCGCCGACCTGTACGCAGCAGGCTGCCGCAACATCCAGTTTGATGACTGCACCTGGGGCATCTACTGCGATACCGATTTTGTCGCCAAAACCGGCATGAGCCCGGTCGACCTGCAAAAGGTAAGCGAGCTGGGCGTGGCGCTCAACAACGCCGCCATCGAGGGCAAGCCCGACGATCTGGTTATCAACACGCACGTGTGCCGCGGCAACTACCACTCCACCTATGCTTTTGAGGGCGGCTACGACCCCATCGCGCCGTACCTGTTCGCACATGAGGATGTCGATGCGTTCTATCTGGAGTTCGACACGCCGCGCGCCGGTGGTTTTGAGCCGCTTAAGTACGTTGCCCCCGGCAAGAAGGTGGTGCTGGGACTGGTCACTACAAAGGCAGCTGAGCTTGAGGACGAGGACGTTATCGTCGAACGTATCCACGAGGCCGCAAAGTACGTGCCGCTCGAGAACCTGTACCTGTCGCCCCAGTGCGGCTTTGCCAGCTGCGAGATTGGCAACAAGCTGACCGAGGATGAGCAATGGGCAAAGATCGCGCTGGTCAAGCGCATTGCCGAGCGCGTTTGGAAGTAACGCTACCGTTTGCAGGTGGCGGCGCGCGCGAGACATTGCGTATCACGTACAATGGTTCGGACCGTATCGTTCGGGCAGGTTATCCGATATGCCTGATCGCCCTTCCATCATGAAAGGACATCCATGCCCCAGTTCTCGACGCCCACCGTATCTGAACTCGAGGAGACTGTCGAATAGTAGCTGCGTTCAGCCAAATTAAAAATGGCGTCCATGCGCATGTACGCGTGGACGCCATTTTTAATGCGTCAGTATCCAGTGGATGCCGCGCGCCATGCGCAGGTCAGTTTGGGCAAAATGATTGCCGGGGTTGAGCTCCAGCGTTGTTGGGATGTCGCGCTCGATAAACAGCTCTTCCATCGCACGCGTATCGTCGAGTACGTGCCGCATCATGCGGTTAGGCGTCTTGGTTTCCTTTTTACCGAGCGACAGATAGGCGGCGTCGGGCGTAGCCGTCATCGTGCGCTCGCGCGCGTAGTCGATAAAGCCGGGGAACCACAACGACCCCGATGCACTCGCTGCGCGCTCAAAGACATCTGTTTGCCAAAGTGCCCACAGTGCAAAAAGACCCGCCAACGAGTAGCCGGCAACGCCGCGCCAGGCGGGCGGTTGCGGGAGCGATGATTCGGCCTGGGGGATTATCTGCTTCAACAACTCGTCAAGAAAACCAGCAGCCTGTCCACCAAAGGGCTCGGCATCTCGTATAGTTCCCTCACATTCCCAGGGGCTCAGCTCGCGATTCCAATCGAGCCCTCCAATGGCGACAAGGGTGAACGGCGGGCAGTCGAGCTCTCGGCAGCGCTCGTAGACTTCACTACCGTTGCCCATAACCACGGGGAGATAGATGACAGGCGCGCCTTCCGCACACTCTGAATAAACGGTTATCTGCTTATGATGCGCTTCCAAGGCAGGCTTCTCTCAGTGTTGTGATATTGACAGCCTCAATTGTCGCACGCTGACACGGGGGCAGACGCTAAAAGAAAGGCGCGGAGCCGCTCGATGCGATTCCGCGCCTTGTTGTTTTGCTTTAGCAGACTATGCCGTTACGCCACGAAGAAGTAGACGAGGAAGGCGAGGGCTGCGATCCACATGAGCGGCTTGATCTTGGAGGCCTCGCCCTTAAAGAGCGCGACGACCACGTAGGCGATAAAGCCCAGGCCAATGCCGGCAGAGATGGAGTAGGTGAAGGGCACGCCGGCGACAATCATGAACGCCGGGAAACCCTGCGACACGTCGGACCAGTCGATCTCGGAGGCCTCGCTCATCATGAGGTAGCCGACGTAGACCAGAGCACCGCAGGTGGCGGCGCTGGAAACGATGGTGACGATGGGGGAGAAGAACGCGGCGAGAATGAACAGCACGCCGGTGGTGACGGAGGTGAGACCCGTGCGGCCACCGTCGGCAGCGCCAGAGGTGGACTCGACGAAGGTGGTGATGGAGGAGACGCCCATGAAACCGCCCACAGCGGCGGCGGCGGAGTCGACGATCAAGATCTCCTTGATATTCTCGACGTTGCCGTCGTCGGTGAGGAACTCGCCCTGCTTGGCCACGGCCATTGCGGTGCCCATGGTGTCGAAGAAGTCACTCATGAGCAGCGAGAACGAGATGACGAGGAGCGCGGGGTCGGTAAGGACCTTGACGATGGCGGGCACGCCGCCGGCGTCGGCGATGGGGCCACCAATGCTCGAGAAGTCGAGCGGGGCGATGATACCGGTCGGAGCCTGGTTCACACCTAGGGGGATACCGGCGATGACGGCGACGACGATGCCGATGAGCAGCGAGCCGGGGACGTTGCGGCAGGCGAGGGCGACCGTCACCAGGATGGAGATGATGCCGACGATGAAGGTGGGGGAGGTGATGTCGCCCAGACCGACGAGTGTACCGGCGCCAGCGGTGATAATGCCGGCATCGCACAGGCCAATCATGGCGATGAACAGGCCCAGACCCACCGAGATAGCGTGGCGCAGAACCACGGGGATGGCGTCCATGATGGCCTCGCGCAGGCCACAAAGCACGAGCAGCAAGATGACGACGCCCTCAAGGAAGATGACGCTCATGGCCACATGCCAGTCACCGCCGCAGACGGTGGTGGTGATTCCGGCGATCATCGCGTTGACGCCTAAGCCCGACGCGCAGGCGAGCGGGCGGTTGGCGAAGATGCCCATGCAGATGGTCATGATGCCGGCGCCCAGGCAGGTGGCGCAGGCGAGCGCTCCCGCATCGATGCCGGCGCCCGAGAGCACCGCGGGGTTGACGGCGATGATGTAGGCCATCGCCAGGAATGTTGTCAGTCCAGCGCGGAGTTCGGTCCCGATTGTGGACTTGCGCTCGCTGACGTGAAAAAGTTCGTCCATGCATACCCTTTCCTTGTTCGGCCCCGAGTTTAGGCCGATTGACACGAACTCACCCACTATAGCCCCTTTACGACGCTGTTGTTCCTCGCATGTTGATGTTCGGCGCTTTGTAGCAGACGGACGGTATTTTTCGCATGAAAATGTGTGGGTACCGTATACTTAAGCAGTTACAACGACCCCTATGGAGGAACGTATGATTAAAGAGCTCTGCCACGACGAGGCTATTCTGTCCCAGCGTTGCGAGGTCGCGACCGTCGAGGACGAGTCGGTGGCACAGGACCTGATCGATACCATCAAGTCGCTCGACGATGCCGGCTGCCTTGCCGCCAACCAGATCGGCGTCACCAAGAAGGTCTGCGTCTATCTGGACGACGCCGGCGAGCCCCATGTGCTCTACAACCCCCGTCTGGTGTTTGGCCTGGGTGCCAGCAAGATGGAGGAGAGCTGCCTGACGCACGAGGAGGTCACCAAGTCCACGCGCTACATCAAGTGCAAGGTTGCCTTTGACCGGATCGTCGACGGCAAGATGAAGGAGTGCCGCCGCGACTACGCGGGCTTTGAGGCACAAATGATCCAGCATATGATCGATCACTGTCTTGGAAAGTTGGTCTAAGGGGACCAAAGCACCGCACTTCGTCTCTTTTGGCCCGGGCATGACATTGTTGTCATGTCCGGGCTTTTGTGTTTAGCGCCTTTTTGTTTGGAGACAATGAAATTAGCAAGAACGTAAAGCTAGGAGGCGCTATGTGTACGAGTATTCGATTTACCGATAATTCTGGCCACATGTATCTGGGCCGCAATCTCGACTGGAGCTTTGACTACGGCCAACAGGTTCGCGTGATGCCGCGCGGATTTCACATTCCGTATTCGTTTATCGATGACGCGACAGCGGCGCACGCGGTGATCGGTATGTGCATCGATTACAAGAACTACCCTATGTTCTTCGACTGCGGCAACGATGCGGGCCTTGCCGTGGCGGGTCTCAATTTCCCGGGTTATGCCGAGTATGCCGAGGGCCCTGTCGACGGCAAGAACAATATTGCGGCCTATGAGTTTCCCCTGTGGGTGGCAGCGACGTTCTCGACGGTTGATGAGGTCGAGGCCGCGCTGCGTGACACGGTGATTGTCGCCAAATCTGCCGGAGAGGGGCTGGGCGTGTCGCTGCTCCATTGGATTATCGGCGACAGCCAGCGCAGCATCGTGGTCGAGATGATGGCTGACGGCCTGCATGTATACGACGATCCGGTCGACACCCTTGCCAACCAGCCCACCTTCCCGTGGCACATGGAAAACCTGCGCACCTATATCACCGCCACAAGCGATTTTCCGCAGACGGCGACATGGCGTGGCGCCGAGCTCAAGCCCTATGGAGCCGGTGCCGGCATGCGCGGCATTCCGGGCGATTGCTATTCGCCGAGCCGTTTTGTAAAGGCGGCGTACCTCAATGCCAATTACCCGCAAAAGGAGAGCGAGACCGAAAATGTCGTTCGCATGTTCCGCTCGCTCGAGGGTGTGGTGATGATCGAGGGAGCGTCCAGGATGGGCGATGGCAAGTTCGAGAAGACTATCTACACCGGATGCTTTAGCGCGCGCACGGGCAATTATTACTACGCGATGTATGGGGATCCGTCGATTCGCTACGTGAGCCTGATGGATGCCGAGGGCGCGAGCCCCGATAGGCTCGTGGTTCCCGAGCCGCGTCGTTCGTAGCCGTTAGCTTTACTGCAATGCAAAGCGGCCCTGCGTCTCCGCCAGGGCCGCTTGGTCGATCAGAAGTTGAAGGCAAACATGATGCCGATGACTTTGTCAAGATATATTAAACAAACGGTAGTTTCAATTCATCTTTGGAATAATAGCCGTTCAAAAGCGAATCGATTGGCTCATTTAGATTATATAAAATTCCTTTAGTTTTACTTCCGAGCGGCGCGCCGGGCATCTGGCATCAACGGATTCCCTGTTTAGGCGCTTCGAAGGCACGGACTCCGTTTCGTTAATTTCTGATTAGAAATGCTGAAAATCCAGTCAGAAGCGGGCTGGGGAACGGGGTAATAAAAATGGCTTTCGAAATGAGTCGGCGAAGCTTTTTAACGGCCGGTGGGGCCACAATGCTGGCGGGCACCGCCTCTATGCTTGTTGGCTGCGCGTCTGGAAGCGAAAGCGGCGCGGGAAGCGTGGCTGCCGGCAAGGATGATGCACTGAAGGTTGATAGCGACGGCAAATCGGGTGGCACGGATAGCGACGTTAGCGAATTCTACGAGCACGTTATCTCTGTTTCTGCACTTGCGAAAACATATGCAATCGGAGAGAAGATTGTCGGCGTGGCGATTGAATACGACGTGGATGTCGATGCGTCTTCGGTTGATCCCGGACATGGCGGCATCGGTCAACAGGCTCAGGAAAAGGGGCTGGGATCTTTCTCGGTTTTGGGACGCTCGATTGTCACTGCCTATGTAAACGACAAAGCCGAGTTGAGTGATGAAGGGGGCAAAAGCAAGGGAACGTACGTCATCGTCGAGCTCGATCCAGCAGATGCGGGCGCACAGACGTTGATGTTTCAGATGACGCGTGGGTGCGTAGGCTCAAACGGTCCCGTATCCCTTGATAGCGGTTGCGTCAAAATCGCCCAAATAAAGGATCTCAAGGATTCTGCAGGTAAAAAGCTTGCAGGCGACGAGACATCCTCCCGATATCTCGTGGCTTCGACTGTTCTCAACTCCGAGGCAGACAAGTTTGTTGCAGGGACCTACGATGACCCCAAAACTGGATTCCATGCTTCGTTTGCCTTGGCACAGCCTGACGACTACGACAAGGCAAAGAAATACCCCATCACGCTCTTCCTGCCGGATGCGGGGGTAACCACCTGCGATGTGAGGGTGAATCTTCGTCAAGGTCTGGGAGCCCTTGCCTGGGCTGATGGGTCACAATTTGTGCTGACGATCGCTGGAACTTGTTGCGATATCGAGACTTGCCTGCATGTAATCGAGGACCTGATCGACCAGGGTTACTCAATCGATCCGGATCGCATTTACGGGACGGGCGAATCTGCCGGGTGCATGGCCCTCATCGAATATGCCTCCAAGCATCCCGATGACAATTCCTTTGCAGCGCTTATGCTCGTTGCCGGGCAAGGCAACATGACTCCGATTGCCAAGACGCCCATGGTGATATTCGTTTCTGAAGACGATTCCAATTCCTATGGCGGCATGACGGATCCCGAGAAGGGTGTCGCGAGTATCGGAATTCCTTATGTTGAGAAGCAGCTGAATTGCGCCTATAACTATGACGGCGAAGGACATACGAGTGGCCTGTGGGTTGATTACGACGCAACGGGAGAGAAAAACCCTTCGGGTAACCAGGAAGGAGCCAAGGCGGCTAGCAGCCAGAAGACGCTCGATGAGCTTATGGTCGAGCTCTCGGATGTCTGCTCCTCGGCCTGTAAACAAGCGGTGACCGATGGGGCGCATGTCGTTTTCCTTCATGTAGAGAAGGGAACTCTCGATAGCACCGACAAGACGGTCCAGGGTGGAAACACTCATAACTTTACCTGGCAATACGCTTATGCGATCCCCGAACTCATCGAGTGGGTGAGAGACCAGTCTCTATAGCCTGCTTCTTTTTCGATGGCATTTCAATGTGGGCTAGGGTTATATGACCGATTGGGGCCAGGCGGTTGTCTAGCTCCGGAAATGCCGAATAGCAGTCTACGATTACGCCCAGGTAAAGCCTCAAAGGTGTTTTACCTGGCCAGAAACGTAGACAAAAGCGGCCCTGCATCTCCCGTGAACTGCACCCCAAAACTTGGACGTCTTAAATAAGAACTACGCCGCAAGGGGCTGGTTCCGGAACTCCTCCGGGGTCAGCCCCTTCAGTTTAACCTGCCTCCGCCTCGTGTTCCAATGGGCGATGTACGCGTCCAGGTCCGCCTTGAAGGACTCGAAGTCGGGCCATGTCCTTCCCCGGAAGAACTCGTCCTTCATGTGGCCGAAGACCTGCTCGGTGGCGCCGTTGTCGATACAGTTGCCCTTTCTGGACATGCTCTGGACGATCCCGGCGTCCCTCAGCCTCCCGCACCATGCGGCGTGCTGGTACTGCCAGCCCATGTCGCTGTGGAGCACCGGCGTCGCGCCCTCGGGCATCTTCGCCAGCAGCCGGTCGAGCAGCTCGGCCTGCTGCGCCATGTCCGGGCTGGTCGACGTCGACCACGCGACTATCTCCTTGCTGCCGAAGTCGTACACCGGCGCGAAGTAGGCCTTGCCCCAGGGCTGCTTGAACTCGGTGACGTCGGTGCCCATCTTCTGCCACGGCCCGTCGGCGGCGAAGTCGCGCCCGATGACGTTCTCGAACGTCTCGCCCACGACGCCCCTGTACGAATTGTACCTATGGTAGTCGGTCTCGCGGCGGATGCCGCAGCGGACCCCCATCTCCCGCATCATCTTGAGCACGGTCTTGCAGGCTATGCGCGCGCCCAGCTCGGCGCGCAGGCACATGGCGACCTGGCGGTGGCCGCACCCGTTGGCCGTGCGCGAGAAGATCTCCGCCACCGCGTCCCGCAGCTCCGGGCGCGTCGGCCTGGCCGGGTGCGACAGCGCGTAGTAGTAGCTGGACCGGGCCATGCCGGCGCACTCCAGCAGGCGCCCCAGCCCGTACCCCTCTTCGCGCAGGGCGCCCACGGCCTCGACCTTCGCCCTG
>OLNS01000011.1_pt1 | contig 167243 bp, 127 predicted proteins | sample 1673031 | NCBI WGS metagenome assembly OLNS01 (sample SAMEA3136748, study PRJEB25190) | human gut metagenome | biome: human gut; feature: human-associated habitat; material: faeces | place: Austria | collected 2013
ACAGAAATCTGCTCCTTACCCCCCCCCAGAGAATGAAGGACATAATTCCAATATGCACCATCTGCATCAGCCTGAAGCAATCTGCTGTTTGGCAGTTCCGGCAAAACGATGCTCTCTCTTTCCGGATTTTCACGCATCAACCGATTCACATAGGTCATTCTGACCGTATCTACAGCATTCCATTCCAGCGCTATGATAATCAGTCCTGCACTCATGCCAAGCATCAGCATTCTTATAGCAACAAGGCTTCTTTTTAACCCCTCAACCGATATGCTCTTTAATACTGCCATCAGCCAGATAAACCAAGTCAGATAAAAAACCCGAGCACTTACTGGCGTCACCACAAGCAGCGGTAAAACTGTAAAAATGCCTGCACCCGTTAAAATAGCTGCGTCACCTTTTCCAATTTTGAAATAGTTCCATGAATGTCCAATCATATAGCCCATTTCTACTAGGAATAGGAAAAAATACACTTTAGGTAAATCCGGCCTGACAATTTCATCCATTGCAATCAAATGAATTACCGAAAAACCAGCAAGACCACATCCGGCGACAACTCTTAATTGCGTCCATACTCTATTTTTATCCTGATGCAAGCGCTCCAGACTTATGCAGTCTAAAATAGCCATTATACTCCATAACCCTGTACATCCTAATAAATAGCGTCCTGCCAGCGCACCATTTTGATAGATCGTCTCAAATACTGCTTCCAACGTTCTCGGGACTTTCCGGTAATTGCTCTGACCACCCATGTCTCCTTTTAGAAGCATGGGACCTGCGGTCATGATACCAGCGCCAAGAATACTTCCAACTACCAGTATGATCGTGCTTTTTCTGATCTTCTTATTTTTCCAGACTTCCACTGCCCCGATACCAACCGAAGCAATTGCAAAAAATAATGTACAATTTTCGGAAAATAACTGTGCTGGCGCAGCTGTAAGAAAAATCATAGCTCCAAGCAAAATTTTTCTTCCGTTTTCTTTTGCTTCTTTACATTTTTTCCAACAAAGGATAGCCGTTAAATATAAGAATATCGGAACAATATAATTCTGAAATCCAGCGGTCCATACATATACCTGTGCATACATTTTCACACTGGGCAGCAACATCAAGATTCCTGCAAACGCAATCTGAAGTTCATTTTTCAAATCAAGCAGATAGATGAGTTCTCCATAAATTGCGGTCATGATCACAGCCTTCGATAATGCGCGGAGCCAGTGACAGCGTACCAGAATCAAAACACTGCTGTTTCCCAGATACCTTCCATTTCCAAAATGTAAAACATAGTTAAACAAATCATTTTTATTGGAAATTTCGACGCCATATCTGAAATACAGATCGTCGCTCGTCATCGGATAATAATATTGCAGGATCAGTTGAAGGACAAAGAAGAAAAACAGCCAGGCAAAACACTTTTTCTTATCTTCCAATGCTGTAATACTCCACCCCAGCCTTTTCCATATCTGCTTTCGCATATACATTTCTCCCATCGTATACAAGAGGTGTTCTCATCTTTTGGGAATAGGTCTCCGGTGCAATCGTCTTTACTTCCTTCCACTCTGTGAAAATAAAGCAGATTGTCGCATCCTGCAGTGCATCCTCCGGATTTTTCACATAAGTGATCGTTCCCTTTCCATGTGTTCCCTCCGGATATTTCTTCCTGAAATTTTCCGCTGCAACAGGATCATAGGCATAAATGTCTGCTCCATTATCCAGAAGAAGCTTCACATTGTCAAGAGACGGGGCTTCCCGCAGATCATCCGTACCGGGCTTAAATGCAAGTCCCAATACTGCAACTTTTAAATGCTCAAAGGTGATCAGACGGTCGCTGGCCTTTTTGAACAGCCGGATTTTCTGCTCCGTGTTCACATCTACCGCTGCCTCTACGGTGCGCAGATGATATCCAACCTGATTTGCCTGAAATTTCAGTGCTTTTGTATCTTTCGGGAAACAGCTTCCGCCATAACCAATTCCTGCTTTTAAAAAGTTCGCTCCGATTCTTGCATCATAGCTCATTCCTTCTGCGACTTTTTCAATATCAGCGCCCATTTTCTCACATAAATTGGCAATATCATTCATATAAGAAATCTTCAGTGCCAGAAAATCGTTGCAGGCATACTTTGTCATCTCCGCTGACCGACGGTTCATCGCCACGATCGGCAGCTGAAAGGGCTCGTAAATTTTTCTCAGTTTTTCCTCTGCCTGAACACTCTCTGTGCCAATAATGATCCTCGCAGCATGGAGTGTATCATGCACTGCAGACCCCTGAGCCAGAAATTCCGGATTAGATGCAACCTCAATATGCAGCTCTTTGCGAATCAGGAAATCTTTAATAAACTGTTCCACACGGTCATTGGTTCCAACCGGGACGGTAGATTTTACAACAACCAGACAATCCTGTTCTACGTTTTCCGCAATCTCTCTGCACACAGTCGCAATATAATTCAGATTGGCGGAACCATCCGGCTGCTCCGGTGTCCCAACACCGATAAAAATCGCATCCGGATTCCGATATGCCGATTTGTAGTCTGTCGTATAATGCAAACGTCCGGCTGCATTATTCTTTTTCATCAGCTCTTCCAGCCCTGCCTCATAAATCGGCGAAACTCCTGATTCCATCAGCCTTACTTTATTTTCATCCACGTCCACGCAGGTAACATCATGTCCCATTTCCGCAAAACATACACCTGCCACAAGACCTACATAACCGGTTCCTGCTACTACAAGCTTCATAGCTTTTCCTCCTTGCCATTATACTTTTTTCAATATTACGGAATCTCCATCTTCAGAAATCTGGTATAATGTTTTCTCTTTTATCTCACTCTGAAATAATTCTTTATAATCATTCTCAAATGCAGGTGTCACAGAATATAAATATACATAAGTATATCCCTCTGTCCTTAATTCATCTTCCCAATCCTGCATCGTATAAACATTTTTCCAGGAATCTTCAATCAATTTCCCATTTTCATCATACTTTCCTTCACCTAAACTATAAGAATCCGAATTTTCGTTAATATGCACCGGAGTTACTTCATATCGAAATATCAGATAATTTATATTATCGCTGTTTTGGTCTACAAAGAAAATCTTATCATTTTCTGTAATCTGATCCGTTACATCTGTAAACTCCTCATGCTCTGGCATTTCTCCAAGGAATTCTAATACCGGAGAAATCACACTAAACAGATTACAGTTCAGCAGCACTGCAATTGCACAAACGATCAATGTTTTATTCTTGTTCCGAAAGTAGTATAGAATGGATATCTCCAACACCATAACCAAAGCAACCATATAGGTTGAATTATATCTGTGAAACGAAGCAAGATAGACTGCTTCCGATTTTGTATAAGAAAACTGATACAAAATCAGTAATGAAATTAAATAAATAATCCATCCTCCCAGCATCGCGGACAGTCCGACAATAACTGATTTATCTTTTTTTATTACATAAATATGTAAAAATACAATACACGCAATCGCAATCACAACCAATGTCATATATGAATACGAAACTGCATAACCACCTGCTGTTCCATCAAAAAACTTTTTTACAAAATTTTCCAGGACTTCCATCCTGTAATTTCCTTCCGGATGGCGGAAAATATCCAGTATTGCTGAAGGAGATATTTCGCTCGTATTCCATACCGCCTTAGTGCCTGATAATTTTAAATAAATACTCCAGGAATATTTTCCAAACAATATTGCAAATATAATTTCCGCAATATGCAAAAAGGTATTTTTTCTTGTTTCCTGTCCATTAACATTCTTTTTTACTTCACAACAAAGAATAACTAAAAAGGCAATTGCAGCAAGTCCTACACCCGTTGCCTTTTCCAAACATAAAATTACAATTCCTAAAACAATATCCGCCCACTTTGTTCTTGCATCATCAAATAAATATTTACATATCACATAACCAAACGTGATTCCCAATAAAGTATCAACATAAATAGCTGTATAACCATTACGATATGTCACCGGTAAAAGAATAACTATCAGGCTAAAAATAAGCCACTTTTTCCAGTCCTTTTTATTTTCAATCCAGCTAAAACAAGGAATACTCAAAGACACCAGCAGCATATCCTGAGCATTTATGATAATTCCTTCCGCATAACGAAACCATAATTTTACAGAAAACCATCCCCAGATAGACGCTGCCGGTGGATAATCTTTAAAAGAAGTAGTTGCATTTTCCAGATTTGCAAAATCATTTAAATAGTAAAAATTTTTTATTGCTAATCCCCAATGAGAAAATTCATCGCTGGACAAAAATGTCCTTCCCATATTGGTCGCTGAAAAATAAACTGCTGCTATCAAATAAAAGAAGAAGCCCGGCGTTATAACATACTTTTGAACACTGTCCCATCCTGTAATGATCTCTTTGAGCAACAAAACGGCACACACTGCGCAAAATGCCAGTGACAAATAATACCCCGGTAAAAAGGACGTAAAAAGTCCCGAAAGATAAATCAGTAATATAATACCAAATATCGAAACAGCTAAGGTCTGTTCAATTCTTCTTTTCTGTTTTATTGCAATAAATGCTGCAACCGGCACAACGCATAAAAATCCCATTTTATTTCTCTTTTCTTATCTTTCTTTTCAATGAAGTTTTCCAATACCGAAAACATCCGGATAAAATCAAGCGATAAATCAATACAGAATCTTCAAATGGTCGGAAATGACTTCCCGTATTCTGATTTTTATAAATCGTCTGGATTGAAATTTCCCTCACAGGGATTCCTCTGACAGCAGACTCAATGAGCATTTCCATCTCGTACTCAAAACGTTCTCCCCGAATCTGCAGATACCCCGCCACCAGTTCTTTGGGAATCCCCCGAAGTCCGGTTTGTGTATCCCTTATTTGAATTCCGTATAATAAACGGTACACCTTACTTGTAATCTGATTACCTGCCCGGCTCTTAAAGGGTACTCCAGCCAGTTTAAAATTTCTGCTTCCCAGTAGTAATTCCGCGCATTTGTTTTTCTTCCACCAATCATCTATCTGTATTACATCTTTTACCGCATGCTGTCCGTCAGAATCAACCGTTATAATTCCCAAAATATCCGGATTATCCTGATACAGATTCAAAAATTCATTAAATCCATTTTTTAAGGCTCTTCCTTTTCCGAGATTAACCGCATGCTGCAACACTTTACAGTCCATCTGCTTCGCTCGTTCAAAAATATCCAGATACTCTGCACTGCTTCCATCATTTACAACAATAATATCATCAAATCCATTTCGTTTCAGTTCCTGAATATACTGGATTAACTCCTTGTCCGGATTTAATGCAGGTATCAAAATGACTGAGTTTCGCTTCATATTGTATTTCCCCCAAACTGTATCTTTCTAAAGGCATTAAATATTACCTTTCTTTCGTTCCCACAAAGGACGTACCAGCAGAAATAATCCTATCCAGGTCATCCCCAGTGTATAAGTCATATATCTCTGTAAACCGGCAAGTACCAAGTCACATCCCAAAGCATTGATAATACTTGCTGCCATCACCAGTAACATAAATTCTGCGCCGTTCATATGTTTCCTTTTGATCAGCTGCAAAATACCAACAATTCCTGACGCTAAATAAACCAAACACGTTGCAATCCAAATCAGGTCATAAAACTGTTTCTTATGAAAGAACACTGTACTGATAAAGCTTTTAGGCAATAATTGAACTGTCAGTGCCAAATGCTCTTTCCAATATTTTTTCAACAATTTTTGCATAATTTCATGAGAAACTTCCGAAACCTGTATTTCCTGTCCCACAGCAGTGTCCGCAAGTATGCCTGCAGTTTCATATTTTTCACGAGTCACTGCACCAAGAGCACGACTGTTTGCACCAAATGCAGCAAAAATTTCGCTCCAGTTTTTCCAACTTTTGCTGTAATATTCCTGCGTAGTATTCAACTCCTGCATACGATTCCATGTTTCTGCATAAATTTCCTTTATTTGACTATCCTCAAACAACTCCTGATCTTCTTCCTGCGCTAAATATAGCAATCTCTGTACCAGTGTTTGATCCGAATAATCCAAGGCAGGAGCATCAAAAAATACTTTTTCATAAACAACCGTTAATCCAGAAACTGCTTTTATCCCAATCAAAATGCAAACTGCACATATCACACATCGAAAAATCCAGTTTTTCAAAATTCCCTTCTGTTTTCCATTTTTGATTCTATCTGTACATTCAATATAAACGCAAGAAACCCCAAGAATAGCAAAACAAAACAGCATCTGCGGACGAATCCACATCAGCAAAGCAGCAATAACAAAACTAGCTATGAAAAATTTTCTGTTCTTTTTAATTACAGCTTTTGCCGTTTCCGCAATAAACAAATAAAACAGCGGATAGGTTAACGATTCTGTCATCAACTCATGACCAACCGGATCTTCCGGAAGCAACATCGCAAAAGGAAGGATTGAAAAGCCCCATATAAAAAGCAATTCCCACCACTTCAAATTAAACAGTTGATCTACTGTATATACGAGCCAGAAAACAGAAAAAGTGAGTAAAATAATCTGTAAAACCGCCGTCATATGCAGATATAAATTATCTCCAAATATTAACTGCAAAATATGAATAAAAAGCGGATAGCCTGGTGCAACACCAATATGATGATGAAAATTAAGATAATAAGCTTCTGTATCACCACCATACACATAAGTCAACGGAGTGCCCTCTCCAAATATCACCCCAAGCATAGTTACTGCTACAATCAGTATCCATAAAATTCTTTTTTTATTTCTCATATTCTCCCTCTCTTTTTTTCGAAATATATCCTTTATCCTCGATTCATTCCTTTATCCAGCAACACCAAATCCTCATACTTATTTCCTGATGCTTCTTTTAAAATCCTTGCTCCAAAACTAACCTGAGACATTCCTGCCACAAGAGCACTACACTTTCCCAAAGTCCATGCATCTCTCAATACTTCTCTCCCCAGAAGATAGTGATGATTCATTCTGGAGACTTCACTTTTCATAACAGTTTCGTCACCACTGCTACGAACTACATCCTGATAATATCTCAACTTATCTCCAAACACTCCCCCGTATACGTCAATTGCCTCCGCATCATCTGTTGCTAAGAAGACTCCCTCATACTTTCCTGTATCATAAAGCTTCTTCGTTGCTTCGAGATATTCCTGCGTGCTTATTTTAACCGGATGTCCCTTATAATTTCTCTTAAAATCAGTTCCTCTTACATGCACTCCGATCATTTTCTTTTCACCAAGAACTTTATTTAATTGTTCCTTCATCCATTGACCTGTTTTCTCATTCAAATGAATATATTTTGAAGAAATACGTCCCATTTCTTTCAGATATTCCTCAGACCAATCATAACCTTTTCCGCTTGTATTTAGTCTTCCTGCCAATGCTGCATTTTCTTTTCGACTTTTAACAACACAGCCTTCTTCCTTCAAATCTTCTAATGAAATCTCAGCTGGCTGCTTAAAATAATATTCAAACGGATTGCTTACTCCATCCACAGGTTTTTCTTCTGCATAACTGTATCCGCTTCCATATTCAACCACAGGACACAATCCGAAATAATCGGCATAATATAAATAACTTAACAATCTGTTGTGATCAGCAAAAAAGCCAGATTCTGAAGCATCCGGTGCAATATAATAACAGCGAATTCCTTCTTTTTCTCCATCCATTTTCTGAATATTTACTAATGAATCATCATTTTCTATCCGATATATATTCTTTATAAATCGTTGGTCATTTCTTTTTTGAAAGCAAAACTTAAAATACTTTAAGGTATCTTTAATCTCCATTTTTTCCCCCCTACTATTTATGGTTCCAGATATCTCCAATTCGACATTCCCTGCAATTCATATTGTTGATCCTGCTTTATAAGAGAATACTTTGGTGCAATTACTATTTCCTTTTCTTTTTTTCCGATCCAACCTGCCCAGAAGGCAAATGTGCTATTTGAAAGAATCTTATGTTTACAAAGGGACAGCATTTCCATATCCAGAATACTGTTTTCTGCACTATGCCGAATTAAAACTTTATTGGATAAGTCTGCGAACTGTTCTTCCACAAAATCCGGGTCATCCGAAAAAAAGAACAGCGTCAGTTTTTCTTTCTGTTCATTGAGTATTTTTATCGCTTTTCTGAAATACTCTTCCGAGCAAATATCAAACTTGCTGTTCACAAAATCACCCCGTCGGATATGTATTCCAACGGAGTTACTTTTCTCTATCTGCTCTTTCCACTCCCTGTCCTGTGCTGTATACAGCTCTTCGTTATGAAATGTAAAAGCTTTTCTCACTTTTTCTTCATAGCCATCCAAATATCTCAAATTCTGCCATAAACCATCTAAATACCAATCTTTGTTTCTGTCTAGATCAAACACCTTCGGTTCAAAAGAGCTGTGATATTCCTGTCTATAAAAACCTTCTGGATTTTTCTTTTTTTTCTGCTCCGCATAACGGTACTGATAGCGTTCTGTTACGAAATTTCGGATTGCTTTCGGCATCATAAGTACTTCGGCAGACGGCATATAATACGGCGAATACTTTTTAATTTCCTTCCGTTCCGCCTCTTGCAGTCTAATTTGAAAATACTTTTCTAATTCAAAACCGTTGTGTTCATGATTCAATATATAATGAGACAGATCCGCTTTTACAGAAATCCCTTTATATTTTTCCTGAATTGCCGTCTGAAAAGCATATTGAAACATCTGATTTCCCAATCCACCACAATATCTGATCAAAATCATTTTGCTTCCTCATCCCCAAATACATATTCTTTCGATCGTTCCGTAACTTTTCCGTCTCCGACCTCATAAATGATATCCGCATTCTGGATTGTTGTAAGACGATGTGCGATAATGATCATGGTCTTGCTTCCCTGCAGGCTCTCAATTGCCTCCATTACAGCAGTTTCTGTTTCATTATCCAACGCCGACGTAGCTTCATCAAGCACCAGAATTTCCGGATCATGATACAATGCTCTTGCGATTCCGATCCGCTGTCTCTGACCACCTGACAGTCTTACTCCACGGTCTCCAACAATCGTGTCCAGTCCGTCCGGAAGCGTATCTACAAACTCTGCCAGCTGAGCCTTTTTCAGAGCAGTTCTAACCGCCTCTTCATCGATCTGATCCTCATGAATACCAAATGCAATATTATTCCGAATCGTATCATCAGACAAATAGATTACCTGTGGAATATAACCAATCTGATGATGCCACATGGTGAGGTTTTTAAATACATCAATATCATCTACCAGAATTTTACCTCTTTGGGGAGCAAGCAGTCCTAAAATAATATCCGCCATTGTTGTTTTACCTGCTCCCGAGCTGCCGATAAATGCAACGGTTTTCCCTTTCGGAATTACACAGTTGGCATCCTCCAGGACATTCGTATCCGTATTGGGATATGCGTAGGTAACATGCTTTGCTGATATAGCACGTTCAAAATTCCACTCTCGCCCTTCTTCTTCTCCTTTTTCTTCCTGATAATCTTCGATTCCCTTTAAGTCCCCATAAATCAAATCAACAGAGGGAACTGCATATAGAATATTATTTACATGCTCATTAATTCTTCCAACGGAAGGAAGCAGGCGAAATGCCGCTACTGCAAAGGTGGCCAGCTGAGGAATAAAATTCTCCAATTCTCCATGACCAAAATTCAGCTTAATTATAATTGCAATCAGCAGACCTGTCATACAGACAGCTTCTACCATATATTTGGGAGTAATTGATAATAAACGATTGATGCGAACACCTTTTATATACAATCTATAGTATTTTTTGTAGGAAGATGTGAAGAACTCTTCTCTGTTTAATACTTTAACTTCTTTCACACCACCCAGAGATTGATTCACCCACTGATAAAGTTTGCCCTTATAAATCTGCCCTTGTTTCCCAAGTTCTTCCGTAAATCGTTTTGTAAGCTTTGTAAACAAAATAACACAAAGAATCAGTAATCCGACAATTACTACCGTAATCGAATTGCTGACACTAAACAAATATACTCCAAGAACCACGCAGACCACTACTTCTGCAATCAACTGCAGCGTATGCATCAACACCTGCGTAAACATAGTAGTATCTTCCTGCATACTACGCTGAAGTTCTGCAATATTTTTATTCAAATGAAACGTATACGGCTCTGCCAGATAAGTGGTTAGAAGTCGAGTAGAAAGCTTTTGCTGCACACCATAAGTAAATTTCAGGATCAGATCCTGTTCTACCCACAGATAAACATTTTTTACCACATAAATTACAATAATTCCCAATGCAACAACCGTCAGGAAGGATTCTGTCGTGCTGCATCCAAACATCTGATAGATTCGAGCAAGATATGGATTCTCCTGAATCGAATCCGGCATCATGATGATATTGACAAAGGGCTGGAATACTGCTACTCCAAGCAGCTCCAGAAAGCTTCCGGCAACCATGATGCAAAGCAGCAACGCAATTTTATATTTGTCCCTTTTGGAAAAAATGTAGGATAATTTTTTATACATAAGATCTCCCATTCTTCTCTTATTTGCTATCTATCAGCTCATTATCCCATACTATCCTTTTAAAATCAATGAATAGTTGTAAGGATCTGATCCAAATAATCAAAATATCCTGCCGCTTCATTTTCCTCTCTGGTATGGATTTCGTGCTTTATAACCCTGCATTTTTCCGCCGCGCCCTCGCAAAACCATCCATATTCCATATCCAGACTTCCAACATCGATCACTCGATATCCCAGCCGATGCAGATCCACTGTCAGCACTTTTCCTGCCGCTCCAAGGGAAACCAGCATCAGGCGATCCTTCGGCAGCTGTCTGCATGCATCCAGAATTTCCGTGTACCGCTCCCATGCCTGAGAACTCGGGCAAATAATCCGTTCGATTGACGCTGCATTTTCAAAAAGATCCACATCCACACCGTTATGAGAAATATCTCCTTCTACAAATACAATTTTCTGATTCTCCCATATTTGTTTCATTCTCCGGAACAATTCTGCCGATTCTGTTTTATTTCGATACATAATATACGGTCTTGAGAAAAATGCATTTTCATATACTCTTACGCAGCAATACCGGTTATATTCTCTGCGATGAAACAGCAGGTGCTCCATCCAGAAGCTCTGGCTTTTCTCCACATATGCAGAGACGTCTTCAAATATATCCGGCAATGCAACACTCAGCCCAGCTTCCTTTGTCTGCAGGATATCCTTTAATCTTTCCGCCAGTGCTGGATCCGGTTTCTGGAACGGAATTTCCTTCCCTGCCATCAGCTTGATCTCTCCATCGCCAAATCTTACCAGACTATCCTCTGATTTCACCAGATGCTCTACTGTCTCCTCTATGGAATTTACAGAAATTCTGTTTTTCAGAATTTTTTTATGATAGAGCGAAAAAACAAACCGAGCCAGAATCTGCTTTAATTTTTCCTTCATGTTATCCCCGTTTTCTTTTTTTCAGCCACCCATAAAGAAACGGACAGCTCCAAAACAGCCTGAATTTTGCCATCTCTGATTTTGAAAGTCCACTGGCTTTAATTTCTTTTCTGCACGCCTGCAGTTGTTTCTGAATCGTTTTTGCCTGTGCTTTCATTCCGTATTTTGTGCATTCTCCATAAAGATACAGCATCAGAATAAACTCCTGCTGCCGTGCAAGTCTCCACAGTTCCAGGTCTCCTGAACGCTCCAAATAGCTGCTTCGGAGTGCAAATACCTTCATTTTATCCAGAGCCCGTTCAGAAAATGCTTCCGCTGTCGTACTGTCTGTACGAAGTGTTCTGTGATACAGCCGCGTATTTTCATATACATAAGTCTGACAGTTGCAAAATGCCCTGCACAAAAACTCATATTCTTCATGAATGCAGCCCTCCGGCAGGCGCAGGTCTTTGATCAGCGATGCCTCAAATAATTTTGACCACAGAGAGGTCGATGGGAAACGGCTGTCCGTATAATAATCCAGTTGTTTCCGTATCGCAGCTTTTCCAGACATCGTAACAACCGCCTGTTCCTGCATCTGATCCGGCTCCGGACTTTTTCTGCCCTCAAAGTTACACTCCGCAATCTGCGCATCATATTTTTGCATCAGCCCATACAAATGCTCATACATTTCCGGTGCTGCTGCGTCATCTCCGTCTACAAATCCGATATAATCTCCGGAAGCCTCTTTCATTCCAATATTTCTTGCCCGGCTTTGTCCGCCGTTCTCAACATGAAATACCCGGATCCTGGAATCTTTTTTCGCCCATTCGTCGCAGATTTTTCCGCTCCCGTCCTTGGATCCGTCATCGATCAACAAAATTTCCAGGTTTTTCCAGGTCTGCTCGCACAAAGATCTGATACAGTCAGAAATATATCGCTCCACTCCGTACACCGGCACAATAACGCTGATTTTTGCCTCCTGTTTCATCTCATTACCGTTCCTCTCCCAGCTTTGCCAGCAGTGTTTCTATTCCCTCCAGATAATTTTCGATCTGATATTTTTCCTGAATCAGTCGGTAGCTTTCCTGTCCCATTTTCTGCAATTGCTCCGGACTTCCTACCATTTTGTCCAGCACTTCCTTCAGGGAGGCTTTCTGGTTATCCCGAAACTGCCATCCGTTCACGCCATTTTCCACATAGCATGCGGTTCCGTTTTTGTCCCCGCACACAACCGGAAGGGAAAATGCCATTGCCTCCAGCTGTGAAATCGACGCAGGTTCTCTTGTACTTGGGATGACAAACAGATCTGCCTTCCGATATTGTTCTGCGACCTGCTGTCTGTTCAGATTGACAAGAAGCGTCACCTTATCCTGCAGGCCATGATCGGCAATATAAGCCGCTAACCGATCATAATACGCCTGATGTGCAGAAGTTGTCCGTTCTCCAGCGATGGTCAAGTGTATATTAGAAACAGCTGACAATTCTTCCACAATCTCCACCAGCATCCGGTGATTTTTTCTCTCTTCGTATTTTCCGATGGAAAAAATATGTGTGATACCGTCCTTTATCCAGCGTTTTTCCTCCGCTTTTTGCTCCGGTTCCATTACAAACGGAACAAATGCAGCCCCCGGCTCTTTTACCTTTCTGCCGTCCTGAACGCCCATTACCGGCGTCATTCTCACTGTCGGAGTCAATAAACGCATCAGTCGATGCGCCGGGTCATTTTTTATACAGTCCTCCCAGAGCGGACTTTGGTTATATAAAATTGCCGGGATTTTATACTTTTTGCAAAGTAAATAGGCGCAGATCGAATACACGGAACGTTCCCGTAAAACTGCCACATCCCCATGGCTGTCCCGAATCGCCCGTTTTAATTTTCCGATCGGAGGAAACCCGCACTTCATCTTTCTGTCTCCGGCATAGGCGTCCCTATTTTTCATAAGTGCCACATAGATCCGGTCAAAAAACAGGAAAATCCTGGAATACCCGATCACTGTCGGCGTCAGATCGGAATAGTCCTCCACTTTTCCGGCATACTGGCTTAAAAAGCATACTTCGTGCCCTTTTCGTTTTAATCCGCGTATGATCGGAACCTGATTTGTATGATATCTCGGCGCAACATATAAAAACCGCATTTTCCGTCTCCTGTTGTTATGGTTTCCTTCTTTATTTTCTTATTTCCGATAATTCATTCAACCATTTTTGGCTGATGGTTTCTTCCGAAAAGCTGCTGCGGATATTTGCCGCCTCTTTTCCCAGAGCATCCGCATATGCCCGATCCTCTGCCAGATGCATCATGGCCTCCGCGAATTTTTCTTCCTCTCCGCAGGGAACGAGAAGTCCATTTTTCCCATCCTGAATGCACATTTTTGAACCGCCAATGGGACAATCTGTAGAAATTACCGGAAGTCCGATCGCCATTGCTTCCAAGAGCGCATTGGAAATCCCTTCATAATTTGACGGCAAAACATACATTCCTGCGGAAAGGATACAGCTCAGGACATCCTTTCGGAAGCCTTCCCATACAACTGCCGCATCGATCTGCAGCCGTTGTGCCTCCTTCTGCAGTTCCTCCAGCATTTCGCCCTTTCCATAAACGTGCAGACTGTACTCCGGATATCTTTTGTGAAAGCGTGCAAATGCTTTCAGCAGCATGCCATAATTTTTCTGCGGCTGCAGTCTTCCGACGGCAACGATCGTTTTTTCCCGTTCTCCCACAAACGCAGACGGCAGTCCCTCCATAACCGGATTCGGAATCACGCATCCCTTTTTTCGTAATTTTTCAGGGAAGCTCTGCATGGCATCCTCGGTCTGAAAAACCAGACGATCCGCCCTTGCATAAATCAGATTTCTCAAATGCGGATGTCCACAGGCTACCGGGTCATTTCTTTCAGAAATGCAAAGCGGATGGTCTAAAAACAGATCCGCAAGTACTGTAAAAAAGCTCGTCCCCGGGCCAAAGGAAACAAGTACCGCATCCCGGTTCTTTTTCAGAAAGCGACGCATATTTTTGATCCGTTCAAGACGCTTCTTCATACTTCCGCCGGACACGCTTCCCGCACAGAACAATTCAATTGCAGGATCCAATTCATAGGCAACCGTATCTCCTGCAGTCATCAGGATTGCAACCTGATTTCCCAGTTTCACAAAACGGTTTGCCAGAATGGAAATCACTCGTTCTGCTCCACCGCCTGCCATATTTACCATTACAAAAATTATTTTCATTCCAGTTATCCCTTTAACACGCTGTCATAAAATGCTTCAATCTGAAGTGCCATGTCTTTTTCATTATGTACTCTTTTCACATAATCTGCCGCATTGCTCCCAATGGTTTCCCTGCGTTCCGGATTTTTTAAAAAATCTTCCATTTTACCGCATAGATCCGAAGCATTTTTTGCTTCATAAAAGCATGCGTTCTCCCCATCCTGTACATAGTCCAGCATACTCGGCACTTTTGCTACAATCACAGCTTTTCCCAGTGCCATCTGCTGCAGGAGCGTCATCTGTCCATAGGAATACAAAAACGACTCCAACGGGAGTACACAAAATTGTGCATTTTGGATCTGTGTCATCAATTCCCTCACCGGAATATACGGGATCAGCTCCAGCTTTGCACATTCCGACAGTCTTTCGCCTTCCGGAGGCTGATATTCTGCCTTGCCGACCATTCTCAACACCGGCAGCATAAACCCAGGTCTCTGCAGTTCATATTGCTTTGCAAGCGCTGCATATGCACGATACAGAGTATCCCAGTCCCGCTTGATATAACCCACACACAGGATATAGGGCACGGAGCTATTTTCCACTGCAGCAGCATCTTTTATCTCCTCTTTGGAGTCTGTTTCCTTTTTCCAGAAAACACCATCTGTTCCAAATCGGACAAACTGAGATTTTTCGACCAGCCATGGGAAAAATTTTTCATAATACGCATGCTGTGCACTGGTATGATAAATCAGTCCGTCAATCGACCTGGATGCAAACTGCATCAGCTTCAGAGCGCTGCCGCTTTCTGCCGCACTGTTAAAGGAGCCGATATCAAAAACAATATGTTTTTCTTTTCCCCTAAAAAAGCGCCGATACAAGCATACTACAACCGCACTCTGCATCCCGTGTGACACGATCAGGTCATATTTATGGAGTTTGGGAATTGCTTTCAATGCCTGAAGCACATAAAACCGCAGCTTTTCCCGTTCAAAATTTTCAAGCCACGAAGTGCTCGATATATCGATAATATCTACATCATCTTTCTGATTAAAATATCTGTAAAACCAATAAGGCTCTCCTTCTACCCGATAATCCGGAGGCTGTTTATCATTCGGCGTTTCTTTACAGGAAAGCACCTTCCAGTTTACCAGCATCAGAATTTTCATTGCTCTGCATCCTCTTTCTTCTTACGCGATCCCACAGCTATTGCTGCCGCAAAAGCAATGCTGCCTCCAAGAACTCCTCCACCAAGGGCTGCACTCAGCTCTCTTCTGTATTTTTCCAGCGTAACCGTGCTTCCTTCAAACACATATACCTTCGTATCCTCTTCCTGGCAGGCTATCTGCAGGCTATCTGCACGGATTTCTTCCGGAAGCTCCCCGAAGATTTCATAATCCTCTCTGCCTCCAACGCGGTCGCTGCAGCTTTTATTCACGATGACATAAGACGGAACGTGAATCAACTCCATGCCCAGGATACCGCCAAGGAAAATACCCGCGATCATGCCGGATACCGTTATCCATTTTTTTCTTCTGATCGTGATCCCTCTGACCTTTCCAAACCGGGGCGGAATACAAATCACAAAACTGTCCTTTTTCAGACATAGAAGCCGAAATGTACCAATTCTCCTTATCTCTTTGCTTTGCAATTTTGCAAAAAGGCTGTAAAAATAAGCTCCAAGGAAAAGGAGGGTCAAATTTTTAAAGGAAAAATTGAACAAAAACGGCTCTGTAAAGCCTGCTGCCAAAAGCCCTACCACCACAGCCAGTGCGTCATCCTGTCTCCTGCGGATCAGATCTGTAATACAGCCGACATATGCGGCGAAAAACAAAACGGCTAAAACAATGCCGTAATACATCAGACAGTACACATAAGAGCAGTCAACCGACCAGCCGTTTCCGCCTTTCACCTGTCCTCCGAACAAGGTCAGCGGATAGTTCGTCAGATAATGCCGAGACAGATAAAATCTGGTATTTACCAGCTTATTTACGATATCGAATGCTTTTCCCGTCAAAACCAGCGGACCGATCACAGAGCCCAGCGCACATACAGGGAAAATACACCACAGCAGCACATTTTCTGCTTTCGTCCTTTTTTTGCGAAAAGAAATATATACCAAAAGCACGAGATAAAAAACTGTCAGCGCAAAGCCTGTATAGCTCAAAGAATACGCAAAAATATAGAGATTTCCCAGAAAGGCTATCCCCACAGCTTTCAGCAGCTTTTTCCCAGTCCACTGAAACGTATAGAACCAGAATGCGAGTAAAATTACATAGGAAATATGTAATACATTCGGATGCGTATATCCCAAAGAATTTCGTATCACATAGCCCAGCCCTGCCTTATTGTGTACCAGCATAAGCGGTTCAATTGTTCCGGTCAAAGCAAGCAATACCGTGACAACAAAGCATCCCGTCCAGATCACAAGCCCTGTCCGAAATACCTTCCGCACAGATACCCCTTTCATCCCGGTAATTACCATCATGGAAACAAGGGCAGCCTTTTCCCCTGATGAGCGATACGCCATCCATCCAAGAAGGAGCAAAATTGCGGAAGCCAGGATCTCTCTGATCTCCCACTCTGTTGTCAGCATTTTCAGTCCCCAAAATGCCGATGCGATCAACAGAAAAATTCGGAATACGCCTTGTCCGTCATATAAACCTACTCCTTTGGCAAGCAAAAGCGTCCCAAAAAACAGGCAGAAAAAAATTTCTCCTGCCGTTAATTCCTCTTTCCAAGCTCTGTCGTTTCCGGTTATTCCCATTTATTCCCCCTTGTAAAGCCCGCACAGTTTTTCACAGTATTCTTCCAATGTATCAAAATGTACGGTCTTACAATTCTCCGCATATTTTTCACAACGTTTTCGATCCTGCCACAGCGCTTTTACCTTCTGCGTCAGCTCTTCATCGTCCCCTGCCTGAAACAGCTCTCCCGTTTTTCCTTCTTCGATCAGCTCCGGAACTCCGCCTGCATTTGTTCCAATGACCGGGGCAGCGTTCAAAACAGACTCCATTACGCTGAAGGGACAGTTTTCGTAACATTCTGATGGGAAAATCGTAAATCGGGCTTCCGCAATTTTTCTGCTCAGCGCCTCTCCTGATAAAAATCCAACATTTTCCACGTTCGGAGCTGCATTTACCAGATTTTCCAGATCTCCGCTGCCGGCAAAAACAAACGGAATTTCCGGCAAATTCCGGCAGACCTTTAACAAAGTCCGGATTCCTTTTTCCTCCGAATATCTGCCAAAATAGAAGACATAATCCTTTTTCTGACTTCCATCTGACGTCTCCATATCTGCAAAATTGCGCAGCAATATAAGCCTGGGTTTCAGCACAGAATCTGTCGCAAGGCGCTCCTGCATAAACTGGCTCGGACAGATAATCTGATCGATTCTTCGATAGGTTTTGAGATTTCTGTACAGCGTATGTTCAAAAGCAGCCAGAATGCTCTGCACAGTTGATCCATGAATACATTTTCCCTGTACACAGCACCACGCATTTTTTTCCATGCATTTCGTGCACCGCTGTCCGGTAATCGGATTCTGCATTAGATGGTTCGGACAGACTAACTGGCTGTCATGCGCCGTGTACAAAATACGCACATGCCGTCCTGTCTGTTCTTCATATTTCCGGATCTCATACAGGATGGAAGGGGTAAGCTGAAAGTTAAAATTATTCAAATGTACAACATCCGGCTGGAAGTCATCCAAAACCAGCCGGATTTTCTTTCGTGCCTCGGACGAATAAATGATCTGAAACGGATACAGGATTTTATTTAATTTCATATCCTTCAGGTTCATGTTTCTGGTATAGCTTTCCACCCGGTTTCCAACGATACGGTTCTCATGCTCCATTCCAAAATACTGTACCTCATGCCCCATTTTCTGAAGCTGCTGTCCGATTTTGAAAATATAAGTTTCTGAACCGCCGTTTGGATATAAAAATTTATTAACAATCAGTATCCTCATGCTTTGATTTCCTTCGATATAATTTCAAAGTGCGTTCTACCACATCGTCCCAGTTATAACGACTGCAGATAAAGTCCGCACTCTGTTTCGCCTTTTCCTGTACCATTTCCGGATGTTCCAGCAGCTTTTCGAGCACTCTCTTTAAATCGGCTGTGTCCGATTTACGGAACGTATATCCGCACTGCTGGATCACTTCGGTATTTTCCGGTATATCGCTTACCAGACAGCAATTTCCATAGCTCATTGCTTCCAGCAGACTGATGGCCATTCCTTCAATATCGCTTGGCAAAACAAACAGCCATGCATTGCTGTAAAGCTCCTCCAACTCTCTGCCCTGCACAAAACCGGTCAGAACGATCCGGTGGTCTGTTGCGCAGATCCTGCGGATCTCGTCCATATATTCCTGACTGTGGCTGCAGCCGCCTGCAATGACCAGCTTTTTCTCCGTATCCAACTGACGGTACGCATCAATTAAATAATGCAGTCCTTTTTCCGGTACGATTCTCGCCAGAAACAGGATGTAGCCATCCTTTTCCAGTCCAAAACGTTCCTGAATCAAATCAGCTTCCCGGTGTTGTGGTCTGCTGATTCCATTGGGAATATAAACCGTATGCCGCTGATACGTTTCCTGAAAATATTCCTGCACATTTTTGGAAAGGACAATAATTTCATCCGCATGTCTCGCAGCCGTTTTTTCACCCTGCTTCAGCATTTTAGAGGCAAAATTTCCCCATTTTGCCCGCTGCCAGTCTAATCCGTGAATAGTTGCAACCACATGGATTCCAAACAGCTTTGGAATCCAGAGCATCATACAGGGTCCTTCTGCATGATAATGCAGCACATCATAACCGCCTGCGAGAGCTTTTGCAGTCGCCACGATCGTCGCAAGAAAAGAATATACTACTGCATTCAGGCTGCTGTTATGAAATGTTGGTATTGTGATAAGCCGCACCCCTTCATAAATCCGACCGCGTTTCTCATCGAACTTTTTTCCGGAAACATGATAACCGGAACGATTATACGCATCTACCTGATGACCGAGCTTTACCATTCTGGTGGACAGTTCATCTACCACAATTTCCACGCCGCCCTCTCTGGACGGTATTCTCTTATGCCCGATCATGGCGATCTTCAGTCTGTCTCTATTTGTTTTTTTGTATTTTTTTATGTGTTTTTCCGCTTTTTTTCGTTTTTTACTTTCTTTCATCAGATAATATAAAAACGAGAAATTTGTATCCAGATAACGGGGAAATAGCCGCTTCGGATCCTGCATCATACGCCACAGCCATTCCATACACACTTCCTGCATCCAACGCGGTGCACGAAGCACCGTTCCGGCATGAAAATCAAATCCCGCACCAACGCCGAGCATAATTCCGTTCACTTTTCCTTTATGCTCTGCCATCCAGCGCTCCTGTTTGGGCGCGCCAAGACCAACCCAGATAAAATCCGGTTTTGTCTCATTGATCTGTTCGATAATTTCTGCATCCTCTTCTACCGTCATCGGTCGAAAAGGCGGAGAATACATTCCAACAATCTGCAGTCTGGGATAGGCTTCTTTCAGGCGTATTCCAAGCTTTTCAATCGTCTCAGGCGTGCTGCCATAAAAATAGTGCCGATATCCTCTTTTTTCTGAAAGTTTAAAGATCGCAGGCATCAGGTCCGGCCCCGGTACTCTTCCTGCCTGTGTATATCCTCTTAATTTCTGTACAATCGAGAGGGGTTTTCCATCCGGCATATTTAAAATGCTTCCGTTTTGAACCTTCCGATATTCTTCGTCCCGGTATGCGGTCACGGTAGTATGCACATTTGAAATACAGATGTACTCCCCTCTCATCTGCTCTAAATATTTGTCGATATATCCTACTGCCTCATCAATATTTGTTACATTGATGTTTGTCTTCAGAATCTCTGTGTAAGGTAAACGTTCCATCTGATTCTCTTTCTCTCTTTTCAGAGTCTTTATATTCCATCCCCTCTTTAAGCCAGCATGACCACATGCGCAGTCTGTCAGCATTTTATTAGTAAATTATACCCCTTTCGGGGAGAATTAACAATCGTTTCCTGCTTTTTCTATGATTAACAAATAGCAGGCCAAAAAACAGAACAGTTGAAATTACACTCACAATAGTGCCTTCTTTTAAATAAACCGGGTGAAAATTCATTGTTAATTCATGATTTCCGATCGGAATCATCACTTCCATCATGGCGGATTTATATTTATCCGGCACAATATCTTTCCCATCCAGTTTCAGCTGCCATCCCTGATGCCAAGGTATTAATATAATCAGTTTTTCCGGTTTTTCATTCTCATTAAATAATTTCGTTGCAATTTTTCCATTTTCAACCGATTCTATCCTTGTTTCACATTTCTCATTCTCAAATCGAATCATCGGCTGATAGGCAGTATTTTTCAAAATATTAACTGACGCATCTTGTGAAAACAGAGTCCACCCCTGCATATTATCCGGCAATGATTTTGTAATAAGATATTTGATTCCATTTCTGCCTGCTGCCTCCGCATTTGCTTCTTCTTTTTTATACACAACAGAAAGAGAACCTGGATAGCTGCTCATTCCCTCCTCAGACGCATATTTTGAAACAGAATATGGCAAAACAGAACTGTAATGTGTGATACTCGGATATCCCAGTAGCATGGCATCATTACAATTTCTCTGTTCATATCGGATATCATTTTCAATCCGATAAAAAGGATCAGCATCCAATTTTCTGATCTGCTTCAACACGCTCTCTGTTTCCTGTACATACGCCTGATATTCTCCTATTTTTTCATAGGAAAAATGGCTTATATCGATTCCCATATTCAATCCCAGTTCGATTATTAAGAAAAATAACATACAGTAGCTTTTATATGTTCCAATCATCATTTTATGGGATTTTCTCAGTTTCAAAAGAACAAACCAAACAAGTATAAATCCTACAGTCAGTAATATCTGTGACAGATTCAAATAATCGGATTCATCTATTTTATATTGGACAAAACCTTTATATAACAGAAATGCTCCTAAAATTGCCGCAATTCCAATATTCACCAGTTCTGCAGCATCTTTCTTTCTTACCATTTCTTGCCCTTCTTGTATTTTCAAGTATTGTCTACTCGCGATTTCTATCATGAGAAAGGACACAAAAAAACTATATCTATATGGACTTCCATTTGCCTGCGCAAATCCATGCCATATCATATTCACACCGACAGAAACGAAGGAAAGTAACAGGACAACACATGTAATTGCATAAATTATTTTTTCTTTCTTACTAACCTTATATTTCCTTGACACAAAGAATAAGATAAATAAAACGAAGCACAGGCATCCTGCATAGATATTGGGTAAACCAGATTTTAACTGATGCACATTGTAAGTTCCAATACATAACTTATTCCCCAATTCCCACATTCTGGAATCCAGATTTTTTAACATATAAAAAGTACTTCTAAGTGAGGACTCTTTCATTCTGCTTCCAGATATTTCATAATACACCGGTAATAAACTAAATCCAGACATCATAACTGCCAGTACGATATAAAACAATCCACCAAAATATTTTTTGAATATCTTTTTAAAAACAAACTGTTCCGAATCTAACGCAACCTCTGCAAGTAAATAAATAGCAGAGAACAGGCAAAGCATATACCCTGTATAAAAATTAATTGCCACAGCCGCTGCCAGAGAAAGAACAAATAATCCAAATTTCTTTTTCTTTACATAGTTTTTAATTCCAAGTGCAACTAATGGCAGCAAGATCACCGCATCAATCCACATAATATTCTGCATCTGGGCCACATTATAACCCATTACTGCATAGCTTGTCGAAAACAACAAAAAGTCTTTTCTATTTTGTTCAAAAGATCTCGCCAAAAACAGATACATTGTTAAACCGCAGCAACTAAGCTTTAATATTGTAACAATCCATAGCCCCAGCGGTAAATTAACCGTATCAAAAAGCAACAATATCACATTAAAAGGACTCAGCAAATAATATCCAAGAAGTCCTAACGTACTGCTTCCATAAGATATGGAAAAGCTATAAAAAATACTGTCTGCCGTTGTTTCCCTTATCGTTCTTGTCAACCACGAGAAAAAACTGACATATTGCCAATTCATATCCCATACCAATATAGACTTATCTCCAAACGGATAAAACCCCATGCATGCAAAAACAAATATCTGAATGAATGCTGGAATCAAAAATGCTGCAACATAATAGCTTATTTTTCTTAATCTCATCTGTCTTCCCTTTATAAAATTTTAAAAACGGTACCTCCCATCAGAGATACCGCTTTCTCCTTACATCCCTCACCATCCCATAAGCGGATGTGCATACGGAGCAGGTTCCGGTCCGCAATAAAGCCCAAATGCATCACAAATCCAGTATGTTCCATTTACGTTGACTCTGCACCACTGATGGCTCCACTGATTCTCATTTACATGCTCATATGGGATCCCCAATATATTGAGACATAATCCGGTTGCCCTCGCACACCCTGCACAGGAAGCAGTTCCCAGAATAAAATATCCATAAGGATCGTTATAGTGCGCATTCGATGTCGAATATACCAAGCCGCTATCACAGATATTCCTTACCGCTATAGCAATCCCCAGCAATTGTTCCTCCCGGCTTTTTCCTGCTAACGGTGTAACAATCTGCAATGCCGCATTATAAGCCAATTGAAACTCTTCGTCTGTCATTTTCTTTTTTAAACTTCTGTAATTTGCCAGCTTATTGATCGCTACCGGTGTAAAGACACTCATACTTTCTGCTGAGTCTGCCGCAGATGAATCTACAGCCTTTATCCCGTCTGTTTTTTCTCCCGGTGCAGCTCCGGCGTGAGGATATCTTCCTTCACTCATCCCATATGTAATATAGTGATTGTAAAGAGCATCCGTGCTATTTCCCAGAGCTAAAACAACATCCGGGTACATGTTCGCATAAAATGTCGGATCGAACTCTGCAGCAAACACACTGCTGGAACTGCCCAGTAAAATACCAATGGAACATCCCATTGCTAAAACCACTCTTCTAATTTTCATCTAACCACCTCCATGGAAGTAAAAGAAGTTGTTTCTGTTCCTGTTGTTTACTGTTTTTTTTCGGAATGTTTTAGAATTGATCCACTAAATGCATACCTTACATCCCAATTTCTTTCAAATATCTCCGCAGCGCATCCTGCCAGGTCGGAAGCGGTGTAAAGCCGTTTTTCACCAGCTTGCTCTTATCCAGTCTGGAATTGAACGGGCGTTTTGCTTTGGACAGTCCATATTCCGCTGTTGTCACCGGCAGTACCGTCAGTCTGTCTTCGGAATACTCTGTATGTCCCAGTTCCACTGCCTGTCTGAAAATTTCTTTTGTAAAATCATACCAGCTGATGAAGCCGCCCTCGTTGGTCACATGATAATAACCGTATTTGTCGGTTTCGATCATATCTACCAGCAGGCGCGCCAGATCATAGGTGTAGGTCGGTGTGCCGACCTGATCGGATACGACTTTCAGGGTGTCATGTGTCTTGCCGACATTCAACATCGTCTTGATGAAGTTCTTGCCGTTGATGCCGAATACCCATGCAATCCGGACGATAAAATACTTGTCCAGGGTCTCCGAAACTGCAAGCTCGCCTTCCAGCTTCGTCTGTCCGTAAACGTTTAACGGCTGGTAGGTTTTGCAGTCCGGATCCCAGGGCTTAGTGCCCTGTCCGTCAAATACGTAGTCGGTGGAAAGGTAGACCATCTTGCAGTCCAGCTTCTCACATACCTCTGCGATATTCTTCGTGCCGCCGGCATTGATGCTGCGAACCTTGTCCACCTTATCGTCATCCTCTGCCAGATCCACTGCAGTCCATGCCGCGCAGTGCACGACAGCATCCGGCTTTACCTCCTGTAAAACCGTTTCTACCGCTGCTGCATCGGTGATATCCATCGATACATAAGGCATCTTTGTTACGGCACTGCCGTCTGCAATCCCGCTGTATTCTGCTGCCAGATCCGAGCCAACACCCTCGTGGCCGCGTTTGGCAAGCTCATTCATCACATCATGTCCAAGCTGTCCGGCTACGCCGGTTACCAATACTTTCATTGTAAGTCCTCCGATTATTCTTGCTATCTATAACTATATCATTTTTTCTGAATCAGGCAACGCTTTTTGTAAAAAGCAATGCCAAAGCACGATACCTGATCATAACGATCTTCCAACGTTTTTGCATACATTCTGTCATCGATCTGCATCACAGCTTTTTCGCATTCCTGCTCCAGATCTGTCAGCCGTTTTGCGTATTTTACTTCAAAAAGCTCCCGGTCCTTCTCTACGATTCACACCAAATGTCTGGGCACACCGCCGGCATATTTTTCGATTTTATTTTTTTCCCGTTCCCGGATTTTGTCGGCAAGCTCCTGAATGCGGTTTGTGATCCACATGTTTGCGGTTGTATTTTCGGAATAATCCGCCTCGGCATACATGTCAACTCTTCCGTCTGCACGCATCTGTTCTACCTGCTTCATGGCAGCGACGTCGCCCTTTGGATAAATGGCAAAGGTGGAACCGCCGTTTTGATGTACAAGGGAAAAGGCCGGGATATCGCTTGGTCCGTCTGCTATGTAGATCATATTTTCAAATTTTACACGCCGCAGCTCCTGGGGAATCTTGGAATTGACATCGATGCCGTCAATCTTTCCGATTCCTTTATTGATTTCAAAAATCGCACGCGTTTTCGTCGTATTATCGATCGTATAAACGATTTCGTTGATGAGCGGCTGATTATCTGCATCCGGCGCTTCCATCAGTTCGCAGCCCCAGACATCATCCACATAATTCATCAGCTCCATTCCCCGGATTACCTCTGCAAACCCGGTGCTGACAATATAATGCTCTACCTGAATATCATATTCCGAATAACTCGCATCATTTCGGAACATGTTTTTTGTTTTCCGGAAAAATTCCAGCGTCCCCGGATAAAGCTTCTGCAGCTTTCCAAAAGAGCGAAGCTTTGCATTATTTAAGCCCGGGAAAATCCCCTCATGGGCACATTTGATAAAATAATTCAGATAATAGGTGTCGCGATTGACCCGCACGCCGGTTTTCTGGTATTCATCCAGGATTTTATTTTCATCCGCCCAGAACTGCTTCGTCTCAACGCCATATTCTGCAAACATCGGATCCTGCATATATCCGTCGATCAATGTCTTATCGCAGTCCCAGATCACTGCAATCACATTCTTCATAGGCATAATTCCTCTTGCTTCGCACATTTACTTCCAACAATAGAATACACGCTCTGCGAGTATTCTATTGTCATGAACAATAGAATGCATGCTCTGCGAGCATTCTATTGTCATGAATAAATCTCTTTTACCAGCCCTGTTTCGAACGGAATCTTTACCGCAGTCGGACCAAAGGCATACCCTGCGATATCATAACGGTTAAAGATCACCACCAGCTCATTGTCGGTCAGATACCACTGAATATTGTCGATATCGGACGCTGTCCCTGCAGTATCCGAAATTTCCTCCCTGTCTGCATCTGTCATGCCGCTGTCTTCCAAATCCTCTTCGGCTGAAAATCCGTAAAACATTCCCTTGACGGTATCCTCGTAGTCTTCAAAGAACATAAAATCCTCATGCTCTTCCTGAAAAGCCCTCAGAGTGTCCAGAACCTGTGCATACAGGCTGTCGTAATCCTCTGTCACATCCCGCAGCGTCAGCCTTTTGCCAGTCTTTGTATCATAATTGTAGCTATTATAAACGACGTTCGGATGTGCACCTCCGAGATAGGAATAATCCGTGGTTACGTAGCTGAAGATCCTGTCATCCCCACGCTTCATGGAAATGGTGTCCTCGATGGCATATAAAGAACCAGTTGTTTCCCAATCGCTGTCTTCCAGGAAGGCCTGCATATCTCCCCATGCTTCCTGCGCCAGCTCATAGGTATCTGCGCTCTGCTGATCCAGCACCTTCTGCAGTGCATCATAGCCGCTGTCTTCGATGGTGGCTTTCTGAACGCTAATTGTGACCAGAACCTCTCCTGCATCGTTTTTCTTTTCTTCCTTCTGATCCTCTACCGTTACCTTGATGTCGGTATTCTCATTTGACGCTGTAATTTCTGTATCCGGGTCTTCTGCAACCAAAATCTCTACGTCTGTCGCTGCATTCTCCGTGCTTTCCGTTGTATTTCCGACAATCTCTGATACAGTTTCTACCGCACTTGTTTCTCCATCCGCTGCTGTTTCTACCGTACTTGTTTCTTCATCCGCTGCTGTTTCTGCTGCTCCCTGCATATCTTTTGCAGGGCTGCCGCATGCTGTCATGCTAATGGCCATCGCTGCTGCAAGCATAACCGCTGTCACTTTTTCAGATATAACTATTTTCTTTTTCATTATAATTTCTCCTCAATCTACAAAACAGCGCAAACGCGCCCAATTACCAGTTTGTACCGTCTTGTTCGCTGCTGCACATTTTACCTCAAAAAATATGTGCAATGCCGTGTGTCAGTATTATTATACCGTATTCGAGGAACCGCTTTTCTTAACTTTTCTTAAATAATTCTTCCCTTTCCATCTATCAACACCCAGCCGTTCCAGAGCTTTTTCATCTCCTCCGGCACAATATTCTGGCTGTTTTTATGCTTTGACGGACGGATCATCACCTTATCCGGGCTCGGATTGAGCCGCGCTCCCCAGAAGCTGAAGGTGGAGTTTGCGCAGATATTATGGCTGCAGCAGCTCATCAGCTGCATGTCAAACAGGCTGTTTTTCCCGGTATTCCAATCAACGACAGTAAACTCTTTTCCGGGGTAGGCATTTTTCGCATATACAGAGTCATCTGAAAAAACATAGAAATGTGCGTCCGGTGTCTGCTCCTTTATATACGAAATCGCCGCTTCATAATAAGCATCCGTGCAGATCCCGCCGAACATCTCTGCATTCTGTGCATCCAGATAATCCCCGCGGCGGATATGGATGCTCACAGAGGCTTCCTGCTTCATGCGCTCCATCGTTTCTTTATTTTTCGCGGCAGCCTCTAAATCCCAGCCTTCGCCCTTTTCCGGATCCGGAAAATGAATCTGGCTGCGCAGCATCGGCAAAATATCCGCATAATAAGCCTCGCACGCCCAGAAACCGCTTAAATAAGCGTCCTCCAGATCAAAGATTTCCGGATGGTACATATCGCTTTCCGTAAAATGCCGGTTGCTGCCCCCAAGCAGCTTCTTTTTCAGTTTTCCGACCAAAGTATTTTTTCCAAGAATAGCCTGCTTTTCTTCCTGTGTGCAATATTTTGCAGGAAGATTTTCAAACCAGGACAACTCCAGCTTCCGGCTTGCAAGCACCTTTGTCTGCCGCTGCTCATCCTGAAACCAGGAAACATCCAGTCTGGCATCTTTTCCCAAAGACTCCAGCTTCCGGTACAATGCGTACTGCTGCATCTGGTTTCCCAGTCCGCCCATCACCTCTACGATTATCATGACCGTTTCCGCCTCCCTTTTACCATTCCGTACAAATACTTAAATTCCTCCGTCCTGCCGAATACGATCAGAAAAATTCCATTAAAAACAACCGTAATGATCACGATCATCAGCGCAAATTTTGCAATCGTCACCTGCGGCATCAGCAGATTCTGCAGTGGAATGAGCACTGCAAGCGCAGCTCCGATGACGAGCAGATATTTGATGGACTCCTGAAAATAGGAAAACGCACTTTTTTCAAAGCAAACCCGATAAATAATGATCGGTTTTGTGATATTTGCAATCAGTCCGGATACGACGGTTCCGATAAACACGCCCGCCAGACCGATTTTAAACACCAGAGCGATCGACAGCACCAGATTGACGATGCCCTGAAGGATGGACAGATATTTATCCTGTTCAAAAACACCAGCCGCCGTCTTGAAATTTGAAAGCACGACGCGCTCCCCCTTGAAGAAATAGTCCGTCAGATACCAGGCGATAATCGAAGTTGCCAACACGCGATCCGCTCCGACATACAGCTCAACGAGAGGAGACAGGAGCAGGAAAAATCCCACAGCCGAAAATCCGTATACCCAGATTGCGAAAAAACGATACACCAGGAACAGCTGAAACTGCTTTTCCCTGCTCTCCGTCGCGATCAGATTTCCAAAGCTGGAAATGACGGAGTTGAAAATCAGGTTTACATAACCCGAAACAGAATTAACGATCATCTTGTAGGTTCCGATCAGACCGACCCAGACGACACCCAGACAGGACGAAATAATGATCGCATCCGTCTGCAGACGCGCCATATCCCCGATCCGGTGCAGCATCAGCGCCTTTGTCTTATCCACCACCGCTCCGGTTTCTTCTTTTGTCAGCGGTTCCACATTTTTTTCCAGCAAAAGCGGATATTTGCGGTTCAGATAGCAGCTGATAAAAATCTTCTGTCCGAGGGATACGCCGACCTGAATCAACAGGTATAACAGGTAGTTTGGCAGTACCAGCAGTCCCAGAAGCTGCAGAACCACGGAAACCGCTTTGCTGATGGCATCCGCGTTCGTCTGGATATAGTTTTTCTGCTCCGCATTGGCAAGACTGTATTTGTATGCAACAAAATACGTTGTCACCGTGTTGAACAGAAACAGCAGATAGTAAACCCGCAGCTGCCTTAGGGTCAGATAATCTGCATTTTTGACAATCCAGGGTAAAAACGGTACCAGTGCAAGTCCGATGACAGCAATCACGATGGCAATGGTGCGGTACGCTTTTTTATACAGCTGCATGTAGGATTTGATTTTTTCCCGCTCGCCCCGCGCTACCGGACCGTACAGGCTGTAGTTTAAAGCAGTTCCGACGCCAAGCTCCGCAAGGGAAAGCATCGTCAGAATTTCGCTGTAGAGATCCTGCACGCCCAGAAGCGTATCGCCCAGATGGGTGATAAACACCTGCCGCAGGATAAAATTGAGCAGCGTCGTTGCCCCGCTCCCTAAAAAGCCGAATATTATATTTCTGGTCGCATATCTGACTCTTCCCATGTTTTTTCGTCCTGTTCTCCTGATATTCCTGCCAAACTGTTTGATCGAACTTGCCCTGTGACAGGGCATAAGGATCATTCTGCCCTATCGTTATTCTCTTCCCTGAAAAGCTGCACTGCCAGAAAGGCCAGCGCGCTGCCGCTGCCCCAGGGATAGGTTCCGTATACCTGCGGATATTCCGCAAAGCCCTTACATTCCCCTGAGCAGTCTGTGACATATCCTTTTTGGATACTTGTCTGCATAGTGGCTGCCAGACGGCTCAGTGCAGGGCTCCACTGCTCTGAACGCTGCACAGCTGCAGTCTCTGCTGCCAGCCAGGCCCCATATCCGATCATCCCCTCTGCTGAGGTATCCCGGTGTCCCTCCCGTGCCTGCAGCTGCCAGGAAAATCCACCGTCTGCGCGCTGCCATACAAAAATGCTGTCAAGGAGCTGTTGCTGCAGTAAAAGCAGACGATTGCAGCCCTCCCGGGCAACAGACTGGGAGGACGGCTGCACTGCTGACTGCTCTGCCTGCAGCTTGTTCGTCTGTTCTGCTCCTGCAGGCTGCTCTGCCTGCAGCTTGTCCGCCTGTTCTGCTCCTGCAGGCTGCTCTGAAATCCACAAAATGCTTTGCGACAATCCAAGCAGCATCCAGCCGCAGGCTCTTCCCCAGCCGATTATTCCGTATTTCATGCCGGTCTTTTCATCATAGCCATGATAGGGCAGACCGGTTTTTTCATCCATCCCTTTTTGGAAAAAGAGCTCCAGCTGACGGATTCCGAGGTTTAACAGCTCTTTATCCTGTTTCTGAACACCGTAACGACAGGCAAAGGGACAAAGCATCCCAAGGGTATCTGCAAACAGCCAGTCCGGATGCTGGCTCCGGTACGCAAGGATGCCGTCCGCAGTTTTTTTCGCTGCTTTGATCCAACCTGCGCAAATGTCCGCCCCTTCCCGGCAGATCCAGAGCGCTTCCAGAGATTCTGCATCTTCTCTTTTTTCCCTCGTCAAAATCTCTTCTGTCCACAGGGCAACGCTTCCATTCATCACATGATCCACATGAGAGATTGGATATCCGCTGTTTTTCCACCGTCTGAGATAGGAAAACACACTGTTTAACGCAGTCTTGTCCTTTGTCTGCTCATATACCTGCAACAGCCCCATCGCAAGAAGCGCCTGAGGCCAGGAATAACGCTCTGCCTTTTCCGGCGTCATGCCCGGGATGCAGGTCTTGATCCACTGTTTGATTTTCTGTTTGGTGGTCACCACCGGATAAGTATCCAGCATCGCTGCTGCCGGTTTTATTATTTCCTGTATCTGGCTCACAATTTTCCCTCACAGTTCTCTCAACAGGTTTTCTGCTTCTTTTGCCTTTTTGCAATAGTCCGGCATAATCTGCTGCAGGTGTGCTTTCTGTACCTGTGCATTTTTATACAGCCAGTCAAATGCGTTGACGAGGTCTTCTTTTTGGGCGAGTGCCTGCACCGGCAGGACATAGCCCTCGTCCGTTCCAAATAAATCCTTTGCGATTCCACGGGCCTTGATCGAATAGCCAACTACCAGCGTCGGCACGCAGGAGGAATACGCCGCGATTGTCGCATGGGTCCGGGCTCCGATAAACATCTCGCAGCGGCTGATATAGCCCTTTAATTCCGGAGCGGACCCATCCGGCAGCTCGATCACACGTCCGGTCGATGCAAAGGCTTCATAAAGCTGCCGGATCGGTTTTCTGTCATCATTGCTTTCCCACACCACATGGGGAATCAGCGCAATATGCAGATCGGTCGTTTCTAAAATATGAGAAATCAACGCTTTATAGTTCTGCATCGTAATGCCCGGAGTCTTTTCATTGTCCACAATCATCGGACTGATGTTCAGGCCCAGCATCTTTCCGGGAACCCAGCCCTCCGGCAGGGGAGCCAGCTTTGTTTCCAGTAAAAAAGCAGAGTCCGGATATAAATGGATATTTTTGTCAATTCCGGCTTCCTGCAGCGCTGCAAAGGTCAGGCTTTCCCGCGCGACGATCGCGTCGTAGCGCTTCATATCCTCCATGATTTCCGGACGTTTTAACAACTCCGGCTCGATAGAGCAGCCATATAAAACCGTTTTAGCGCCCTGCTTGTGGAACATGCGGTTTGCGGAAATCAGCCGGTCGAGCATGTTGTCATAGCAATAATTATCCCCGCCGATGGAAATATTCAGACGGTGCAGATTTTTCCCGCAAATGTCCTGATACCGATATTCCATGAAGCAGTCCGGGTCATGTAAAAGCTTTCGCTTCAAATAATACCAGGTATGCACGAATACATTCTTTTCGATACTTTTTTCCTGTACAAAGCTGCTGCAAAGCTCCTTCAGGGAATAGGTTTCATCCTCCTTCGGGCGGTTCGTCATCAGAATCGCCGGTTTGGGAAGCATCCGGCAAAGACTGTTGACAATCGCCTCGCAGCCGTGATTGCCGCTTCCCGCATGCATATATAAAACAATTTTATCGTCTTTCATGATTCCTCTCATTCTGCTTTTGCGTCATCCAAAAGCAATTCGATCCATCGGCATCCGGTTCTTATTTTCAACCTGTAACTGTTCAGTACCCCCACAGTTACGCGCAAAAATCCATTCCAAATCGGCTATGCCGATAGGATTTTTGCCTTCTAGTCTAAGTTTTCTTACGGTCAGCGCAGTAAATGCGCAGACCTACGGAACAGTTACTTCAACCTTTCCAATGATGATACAACGCAAGATACAACGCCGGACAGGCGGTGAACAGCATCGTTTTTATCCGATAGCCCTTCGGCAGCTCCTCTTTTGCTCCGGAAGCAGCAAGTCCTTTCTGGACAGCACTGTGGCACTGTACAACTTCCGTCTGGTATTTTTTCCGTTCAGCACCGGGCAGGCGCGCAATTTTTCCGGCAGCCAGCATCGCAGAAACCGCCAGAATACTGTATACCCGCCCCTTCTGGGACGGGAACTCTTTTTCCACAAGCCTGCAAGCAAGCTCCCAGCTTTTGATTTCATCCATGTAGCTCGGTTTAAAGGGCTTGAGCATCGCGCCCTGCTCGTTAATCCGGTAAAAATAGCCGCGATACTCTGTGATGCTCACGCTGGAAATCTGCATCAGCAAATCCATCAGAAACATCATATCCTCACCGATGCTCAAGTCTTCCCGGAAACGGATTTGCCCAATCGCACTGCGGCGGTATAGCACGCTCCAGCAGCGGGTATTTCCGCGCAGGAGATAGTCCGAAACATATTCTGAGCGATTGTATACACGGACACTCTCCACACAAACTGCGCATTGTTGAGAAACGGCTTCTGCCCCGGCTTTTTCTGTGCCGTCTGCACGCAGCACTTTTTTTGCCCGAGCAGCATTTTCCTCCCGCTCTACATCCGTTTTTAACAGCTCCTCTGACCGGTTATAAATTCCGTCCGGTTTACCATTCCATCTATAGTAATCACAGACCGCAAGGTCGCTTTCTGTCTGCCCCAGCATCGCCCGAAGCACAGAGAGCATCTGCGGATCCAGCTTATCGTCCGCATCGACAAACATGATAAATTCTCCTTGCGCTTTTTCCAGTCCTTCGTTACGTGCTGCGGATACGCCGTTTTTCTGACGCAAAATCGGTAAAATCCTCGAATCCTCTTCCGCCAGCTTAAACACCAGCTCCGTCGTTCCGTCCGTCGAATGATCGTCCAGCACCAGAAGCTCCCAGTTCGTATCCGTCTGCTGCCGGATGCTTTCGATACATTCCCCGATCCAGGAAACGCCGTTGTAAACCGGCATGATAATACTGATCCGTCCCTGCTTTTTTGATTCCATACAACTCTCCATTCAGCGCTGCCGCTTACTGTTTGCCCACAAAAGAAAATGTACAAGCTGCATCATTGCCGTATTTTCCGGATGCGCCAGCACCTGATACATCAGCTTATTTTCCGTAACAGTCGGAGTAAGCGGCATTCTTTTGACCGCTTCCTGCAGCTCTGTTTCCCTGCATTCCTTCTGCAGCCGCCCTTTCCAGCCTTCCCGTCCGTTTCTCGCCTCGTTCTTGATTTCCAGAAACATCAGAAGCTGCAGCTCCCGATCCGCCTGTTTTTGGGCGTTCGGCGCATGCTTGTCTGCAAGGATTTGACGAACAATTTTATCCAGACTGCGGATATTTTCATACATTCCGGCATCATAACTGTGCACCATCGACTCCCGCAAAAACAGGTAGTGATACCACGCTGCGCCCTCCATGACCACAATCCGCTGCGCATCCAGAAGCGCCGGAAGGGTGATGACCATATCCTCGCCCATTCGAATGGACGGGTCACAGTATTTCATATTTTCAACAATTAAAGTACGGGAAAAAAGCTTCATGCAGCGAGACAATGTGATCGGACGTTTTTCCTGCCCCAGAAGTTTTCCGTGAATCCGATCCTGCAGGCTGCGCCCCGTATAAATGCCCGGCTCCATCGCCTGATAAATTTCGATGCTGCGGTTTCTTTCCTCCTGTACATAATTGCCGCAGATGATCTCTTTTCCACAGTCGGACGAAAAATCCAGCATTTTTTCCACCATGCAGGCGTCAATCCAGTCGTCACTGTCCACAAAACACAGATAATCGCCGGTGCTCATCGATACGCCAGCCATCCATGCGGACACCAGACCGCCGTTTTCCTTATGCAAAACGCGAATTCGGTCGTCCCTCTGCGCCCAGTCGTCACATAATGCCGGGCAGTCGTCCGGCGAACCGTCATCCACCAGAATAATTTCCAGATTTTTATAGGTCTGACCCGTGATGCTCTGCACACAGCGCGCCAGCCACTCCAACGTCCGGTAAACCGGAACGATCACACTTACCTTTTTTTCCATGCGGCATTAGCCCTCTTTTCTCAATTTCTCGTAATAGCTGACCAGTTGGTTTACATAATTATCTATCGCATAATACTCCTGCACTCGCATCCGCGCTTTTGTACCAATTTCGCGGCGCAGATTTTCATCCAAAAGCAGCTCTTCCAGCGCCTCTGTCAGCATCCGGCTGTTTTTTGCCTCTACCATCACACCGCAGCCGTCTTTTCCGGTCGGCAGACTGTTCCATTCCGGCTCCCCGAGGGTCTGCGGAATCCCGCCAACTGCAGTCGTCAGGCTGCACATTCCCGCCGCCATCGCCTCTAACAGAGAAACCGGCTGTCCTTCAAACCACGTCGGCAGGACAAAAATACTGCTCTGCTCAAACAGCTCGGTGCGCTGCTTTGCAGATACCCAGCCGGGGCATTCGACAATTCCCTGGGCTTCCAGCTTTTTTGCTTTCTTTTGCAGCTCCTCCGTCCCGTTTTCCCAGAAGCCGCCCAACACCAGATGAAAATCCGGGTGCTTCTTCCAAACCGCCTCTACACAGTCCAACAGCTCGTCCACTCCCTTTTCCGGACAAAGCCGTCCCAAAAAGACCGCCGTATGACTGCTATAATCTGTTTTCGGCATTTTCGGAACCGGAACCGCATTCTGCAGGACATGGATTTTGTCCCGATCCACCATGTCTGCAAAAAAATCTTTCCAGACATCCGTCAGCACCAAAAACAAATCCGCACGGTTTAACATTTTTTTGATATACGCCTGTCGTTTCGCGCTGCATCGTTTATAATAAAAGCCCTGAAAATCTCCGCCGTGCTCGTGAATCACAACCTTTTTGTGGAACCAGAGGGCGATCTGCATAAAAATCAGCTTCCGGTAGCAGCTCGCATCCGCCGCCATATTCAGATGGACGATGTCTGCTTTCGGCAGCACAGTGACAAATTTCAACAGCGCCTGAACACCTTTTAACAGCTTCGCAGCCGTGCTTCCGTCCACCATTGTCCCGATATAGGTCAGGTCAATACGCTGATCGAGTCCCGCCTCGTACAGGTTATTGACCACCGCAGATACGCCGCCCTTTACGCTGCGGTCCGCACCAAGCATTACAACTTTCATACGTTTTCTCCCATTGCGCCAGTGATTTTATGCGCGGTTTGCTGTACCCTATTTCATGATGTTATGCTGCTTCCACTGCATAAGTTTCAGCGTTTTCGTTTCAACACATGGCGTTCCAGTAAAAACCACGACGCGCACGCCAACGCAAGAAATCCTGCCACATACAAAAGAAACAGCGGAATGTGATGCATCTTTTTCGGCAGATTCCAGTAAAATACCAGATTGATCAACGGCCAGTGGTATAAAAATATTCCATAGGACAAATCATTTTTCAGGCGATGCTTTTTCCAGCCATAGGCGCAGGCAAGCACAACCACCGGGAGCAAAAGGCTCGTCACAAGGTCCGCATAATATCCCGGAAGCTTCCAGCCAAAGGTCTGCCAGCACACTTTATAGCAGATAAATACAATCAGCAAAATAAACCATTTTCCTGTCAGTTTTTGTAAAATTGTCTCTTTAAAATGCCACAGATATAGCCCTGCAAAAAACCAGACCAGATACGGCAGGAAGCTTCGATCCAGCAGGGAAGCTGCCGCGCCGGGAAGCGCTCCCGAATTTTTTAAAAGACCGCAGGCGAGATTTAACAGCGCAGTCAGCACCAAGAGGACATGCCAGGTACGGTCTTTCCAGGCAAGACACCGTTTCCAGACCACCGCAACCAGAACGTACAGCTGAATTTCCACCATCAGCGCCCAAAGCGTCCCGTTGATGCTTTCTATCGCAAACGCCTGCAAAAAGGACGGCGTATAGGCCAGACCGACGCCCTGTACAACTGCCCAGGTCAGCAGATCTTTCCCATGCCCCGAAACGACGCCGGGAAGTAAAGAGAGCATCCCCATCGTCAGCACAATGTTGACCCATAGCGCCGGATACAACCGCAGGATCCGTTTTTGGGCAAATATTTTTCGGTTTTGTGTCCGCATCAGTGTCTCTCCCATCAGAAATCCGCTGATGCTAAAGAGAATAATCAAGCCGGGGAACAGTGTCAGCGCTCTTTTAAAGCCAAGCAGCAGTCCATCCCCCGGTCCGTCTTTTCCATATGTGAGCATTGTCAGATTCAGATAATGCGTGATCGCAATCTGCAGCGCCGCAAACAGGCGGAGAATATCCAGACTGTTCTCTGCAAAAACAAACTGCGTTGTATTTTTTCGTCCGGCTGCTCTTTCTGTCATCTCGCAGCCTCCTTTATGGTTGCAGCCTTCTCCTGTACTTCAGAGCAATTGCCAACCGTCGCTTTCCTCCCAAAGCTGCCATCCGCTGCTTTGGAACCGTGCTTCCAAAAAGCCCCCGGCAGCTGCCACCACCAGATCGCTTCCCCACCCAGCGGAAGCATTGCCGTCCAGTACGCTCCCAGCAAAAACAAGACATAATTGCGCGCCAGATAGACCGATACCGCATGGGCCTCGACTACCGTAAACAGGGCAAAGGACAGCACAAGGACAAAGCCCTGGGTATCCTTTAATGTTCTGCAGACACGCATCAGGAGAAACAGCAGCACCATACAGCATGTGCCCGGAATGATTCCATACCAGAAAAACAGGCGCACATAACCCATATCGAAATATTCCACATAGTTCGGATCGCCGAACAGCTTCCAGTTTCTGAGCACGCCGCCGCCGTTTTCAAAGGCATAAATGCTGGAAATGCGTCCGGTCAGGATCCTGTCAATCCTAACCACCCAGTCCGGCATTAGTTCATACCAGTTGGAAATATGCGCTGCGTACAAGGAGAAGACAAAGCCCGCCGCAACCGCTGCCATTCCGCCGATATAGACAACGCTGCCTTCGCGGATTTTTGAGGACTTGTCCATCACAAACGCCAGCACCAGCGTTGCCGCCATGATAAGAAACGTCGTCCGCGTCATCGTCGCAGCGTAAACGCCAACCGTCAGTACGCCGAGAAGCATCCAGTGCACCGGCTTCATTTTTTCATGGAACAGATAAACGCCAAGCGTCATCAGCGCCCAGATCATAATCGCAAGCGCATTGCTGTTACCGACGCCAAGACAAAGCCGCCTGCTGCCTTCTTTGATTCCATAGCCAGCGCCGGCGTCCCAAACCTCACCCAAAACGCCCGCCAGCGAAAGCATCGCCAGCACTGCCATTCCGGTAAGCGTCACATAAAAAACAACCCGCAGTGCCTTTTTGTGGTCAATCCCTTTCATCGACGCGACAAACACAACCGCTCGAACCGCCTCATCCCGATCCGAGCCGAGATAACACAGCCCAGCAATGACTCCTGCCGCCAGCACAGCAAGCCATTCTTTTTTGGAATACTTCGTCACACAGAGCTTGCAGGCAAACAGCAGAAAGCTGACCCGGAACATTTGTCCTTCCAGCGGATTGATCCACGAACTCTTGTCCAGGATGACAATCAGAAGCTCCAAAAGAAGCCCTGCATAAAAGCAGATCCTGCCGAACTGTTCTATTTTTCCATTTTTCGTATGTGCAATCTGCTCTGCCATGCTGTTCCTTTCCCATGGACAACCCTCTCTGACCGCTCCTTCTGGATACCGGCCCCATCAGACCGTCAAACGGCTGTCCGCTCTAAAACCTCGGATACTGCGCATTCGTCCCCGCCCATTTGTGGAACGCAAACGGTGTGATCCCCTCAATCTCCGGAATCATCGTCTCATGCGCAAAATATTTTGCAACCTCCAACGGTGCAATCTTCATCCCTGCTGCCTCGATCAGATGATGATTCTTTACGCACAAAAAACCATCCTCATTCAGGGAACCGTGATCCGGCTCAAAGGGCAGATTTGCCTCCTTCGGGAAATTCACAAGCCTCCGGCTGCGGATTCCCACGCTGTTGCCAACCCGACACAGATTCCCATTGATGTCCCGGTATGTGATATCATCCTTCGGAATCGGCCACGGAGAACCGATATAATCATAATCCAGGAACTCATCCCGCCACATCTCCGGATGCACGATAAACCCATCCGCATGCACCACCATAACAAAATCCGTATGGATATAATCTCCCAGCTCGTAAAGCATCTTATAATTAAAACAGTCAATATTCGTCAGCTTCGAGGTATGTGCATACCGAATACCCTTCGGCAAAAAGAAAGGTTTCCGATGCGTGATCAGCACACAATCTCCAAAATCAATCTGACGCATGCTGTACTGCATCGCCTTAATCGTCTGCCGCACATTGACACTCGTCATCGCCATCAGCGTCACATTCGGAAGCTGCAGCCTGCCGTCTTTCCACTCCATAATAAATCCTCATTTCATCTCAAACCGCTGCCTGCGCTCCAACTGCCGCACAGACCGCTCATTTTCTACTATCATACTGCATCCGCCATACCAATGCAAGCAGGTCGCAGTTCCCTTCGGAAACTGCGACTGCCCAGCCCCATTTTTAATTTTGCTTCGCAAAAGGGGCTGCGCACTCCTGCTTCACTTTCTCACGCCCCCGAACAGCAAGTGTTCGGGGGCTGCCTCTACAGTTCCCTTCGGAAACTGTGACTGCCCAGCTCCATTTTAATTTTGCTTCGCAAAAGGGGGCTGCGCACTCCTGATTCACTTTCTCACGCCCCTGAACAGCAAGTGTTCAGGGGCTGCTTGCACACAGGCAACAGCTCCAAAGGAGCGCCTTGCCGTCCTCCTGCCAGCTATGTTTCAGCAGCAAACTCAGCCCTTGACCTTGACCTTTTCCCTTCCGCCTTACACAGCCAGGTCAGCCGCCGCGCGCTTTTTGCGCCGGCGCTGCCGTTCCCGATCCGCCGTATGCAGACCATAGAAAAGCGCCGGTACTTAGGAAGCGTCTTTTGCTTCCTTATGTACCCGCTGCGCTTTTCTTCTGAGCGAAAGCGCGTCTGCATGGCGGACGGGAACGACAGCGCCCGGTGCAAAACAGCACAGCGGCTGACCGTCCGGACCGTCACTTTGGCATAAACCCGTCCCGGATATCGCTTCCCCGTAACTTCGTCCTCTCAGCCATCATCCGATATGCCGTCGCCGGAAAAGCGTCATAACTGATATTCTCCTGCCCGCCTGCCGGATAATAAACTATCAGACCGCCTTCCATTTCAAACGACTCCACCTCTACGCTGTCATAATCCTGCTGTACAACCCAAGCCGGGTCTGTCAGATGCTGCTTTCCCCAAACCAGATCAAACAACACATAATAATCCCAGTACATACTCAAACTGAAAAAGATCGCTGCGCAAAGAAAACCTGACGCAATCCGCACCGGCCCCATCTGCATCGGACGCAGCCATTCGCCAAATGCCATTAACGGAAAAATCAACAGAAACGCAAGCCCGTACCGGATAAACGGAGCGAGGAAAAACCAGCCTGCAATGCCGCCTAAAACCGCTGCATACACAACGACACGATCCCAGCATAACTTTTCTTTCCGGATTCGTTTCCACACAACCGACAACACTGCTGAAATCCCGGCAACCATATTGGCAATCAAAAGCATCATCTCATAACGATCCTTTTCTCCCCACCAGACGGGAAACCATGCGCTCACAGGATCATTGATTTTCGTCACATCATACAGACAACGTCCCCAAACCTTGATCTGATCCGAATCATTCTGAAGATAAGAAGCAGGAATTTTCCAGTCTACGGAAAACAGATCAATTGCTGCAAACGGATAAATCAGCCATCCGGAAATCAGCACATTCCGCACCAGCCACGGCGCAAGCACAACACAGCCACAAAGCAGATAGATTCCGATCTTTTTCCATTCTTTTGACCGAATCAGACAAACCGCCGGATACAGTGCAAGAATGACGAGCATTCCAGCTGAGAGCTTAAAAGTTGTCACACAGACAACCGCAACACAAAGCAGTGCATACAGATCTGTTTTTTCCCCGACTTTACCCTCTTTTTCACAGGCAATCGACGTCCACAGCGTTACAATAAAAAATACCAGATACATCGTCCCGAAATCCGTTGCCGGAGACATAATCCGCTCTGACACAACAATTGCATACAATAAAATTCCAACTCTGCATCCATCCGCCAGATGACTTTTATGCCGGGCAAAATTCTTCAGACCGTACAGCGCCCAGATACACAGAAATGCCTGCAAAAATCCATTGGTTCCATGCAACGACTGCCCTACCAGCCATTTCATAGAAAAGGCAGCCGCATACGCAAGATATGCACTGTTATAAGCAAAATGCTGCTGCAGATTGCCAAGCCCTTTTACAAGCCCATACTCCTCATACCACCGAATCGCCTGAGCATGATAAATTCCGGTATCCGTATGCTGCAGCCCTCTGGATGCAAAATAAGCTGTCATCACTGCAAAAATCAGATAAAGAACACCTTCCCAGGAAAGACATATCTTCTTCACCCGGCTCCAAATCACCAGAAGCTCTTTCCTGCACCAGTATGCACATGCTGCTGCCGCCGCCAGCAAAATCAAATGAGCAGCCATAAAAACCTTACCGAAAATGCTGACCGTCTGGGCATAAACAGTGATCGCCACGATCCCGGCAAGCTCAGTACCTGCCAGACCATAGACAATCTTCTTCCTGCCTGTCAACAAACCAATGCCTTTTAAAACACCAGCTCCGATGCAACTATTCACTATCCCAATATATCCCCATAAGATTAAGAGTTCTGCCACACCGCACCTCCATAATCAAATCTCAACCGCCAGACAGCGCACTCCTGAATCACTTTCTCACGTCCATGAACAGCCCGTGTTCATGGGCTGCTTGCACACAGTGCACACAGGCAACAGCTCCAAAGGAGCGCTTTGCCGTCCGCAGAACGCCACCAGCAAACTCAGCCCTTGACCTTGACCTTTTTCCTTCCGCCTTACACAGCCAGGTCAGCCGCCGCGCGCTTTTTGTGCCGGCGCTGCCGTTCCCGATCCGCCGTATGCAGACCATAGAAAAGCGCCGGTACTTAGGATGCGTCTTTTGCATCCTTATGTACCCGCTGCGCTTTTCTTCTGAGCGAAAGCGAGTCTGCATGGCGGACGGGAACGACAGCGCCGGTGCAAAACAGCACGGCGGCTGACCGTCCGCCCGTCCTAGTGTTCCTCTGCCGCCAGCGTCGTCTCCACGATCTTTCCGTTATCCACCTTGTAAATAATATCGCACCCCGCGATCGTCCGCAGCCTGTGCGCAATGATCACCAGCGTCTTCTTTCCGTGGAAGCTCTCAATCGCCTCCATGATCGCCGTTTCCGTATCAGTATCCAGCGCACTCGTTGCCTCATCAAATACCAGAATCTCCGGATTATGATACAACGCCCTCGCAATACCAAGACGCTGCCTCTGACCGCCGGAAAGACGCACACCTCGCTCCCCAATCTCCATATCCAGCATGCCCGGCAGCTCCTTTACAAAATCCTTCAACTGAGCTTCTTCCAGTACATGCCATACGCGCTCATCATCGATATCCTCTTTTGCCACGCCGAACGCTATATTTTCACGAATCGAATCATCCGTCAGATAAATGGTCTGCGGAATGTAACCGATATGGGACAGCCAGGATGGATAATTTTCAAAAATATTTCTTCCATCGCATAAAATCTCGCCGCCCTGCACCTGCAAAAGTCCCATTAAAATATCGATCGCGGTACTCTTTCCCGCACCGGAGGGTCCCATCACACCCACTGATTTTCCAACGGGTACAAGCATCTGAGCATGATCCAGAATCACCTTGTCACTTTCGGGATAAGTATAGCTGACGTCCTCCATGCGAATCTCTTTTTTCAGCTCCATCGGAGGCGTATGGGGATCATAGTCTTTTTCATATTTTCCATGCAGACGATAGGATGTGAAGTCTACATTTTCATAAACATAATTCACGCTTGGCTCATAGAACGCAATATTGCTCATATGCGTGTTGATCCGGTTGACCGACGGCATCAAACGCATCGCCGCTACTGCAAACGCGGAAATCTGCGGCACAAGCTCCGTCATGTCCGCGCTGTTTAAAATACAGATTGCAAGATATCCCAAAATACCGCAGATGCTCAGCGTCTCCAACAGCAGACGCGGCATGTTGTTAAGCACCGCATATTCTGTCGTCAGCTTCGCGTTCTCCTGAGAATATTTTCCAAAGCTGGATGCAAAATAATGCTCTTTATTTAAAATCTTTACATCCTTGATTCCGTAAATAGACTGCAGACGCCATTTTCCCATCTGACTCTGCAACCGCTGGGAGGTCCGCCCCAGCCGGTTTAAGGTAGGCTTTAAAATTTTCAGGATTACAACCGTCGTTCCGCCCATGACCACAACAATAAAAATCGTCATCGTCGGGTTTGTTACAAGCAGCGTCACGCACAGAACCGCCGAAACCATCAGCTCCGTCGCCAGCTGGATATATTCCATCAGAGTTGTAAATACCTTCGGCACATCACCGTCAATCGTACGAAAGATCGTAGGAATGTCCGCGTTTAAATAGAATTCATAGGGACGGTTCAGATATTCCTCCAGCATGTAGCTGATCGTATTGGACTGATTCGTGTTGACAAAACGAGACTGCACATATGTCTGTAAAAGCAGATAACCGTTTTTGATAAAATAAACTGCAATGATCACACCGATCAAAAACAGCAGCCACTGATTCGGCGTATCAAAATGAATAAACCGTTCCAAAATCTGAATATACCACTTATTCAGCAGCTGATCCGGCGCCATTACGCCCTCAACCACCGGCATGATCAGACCGACGCCGATCATTTCCATCAGCGCACCGATAAAAATCATCACGCCGAGTCCCGCAACCTTCCGCTTCTGATCTTTATTCAAAATATGAAGCAGCTTTTGTAAAATCTGAACCATCCTGACCTCCATTTTTCATGTGAACTGCTTTTTCCCAAACGCTTTCCGAACCTTGCGCTTTGCAACGCCGACACAAAAGACAAAATCTTCCCGCCGCTTCTTCGCAGCCGCCTTCTCATACTCCTTCTTCGGAATCCCGTAAGGCGCAAGCGATGCAAACGGCATCTTATATTTCAACGCGATCTGAATAAACTTCTGCCGATATTTTTCTTCTGAAAGCAGGGAAAACTCCTGCATCACAAATCCATACTCGAAAATATTTAACTTTCCGTCCGTCCGACAGCTCTCCGTCAGCTGATTCTCGCTGACCCCGATACTGACAAGCGGCTCCTTACTCACCACAAACCTCGGATTCCTCTGAAGCAGACGCATATAAAATTCCACATCCACAATCCACGTCAGCTTCTCCTCATACTCCGGCGCGCCCTTCCGGTAAATCGTCGCACTCGGCGCCCCAATATAATCCCCGATATAAAGATCCCGCCAATCCTCCGAGATCATCTTCAAATGCTCATCGCTGATCGCCCGGTCAAACTCCTCTCCCGTCCGGTTTCCGACACCATCCAACATCACCTGACGACTCCCGCAAAACGCAAGATCCGCCTCCGGATGCTCCTCCAGCATCTCTACAAACCGCGCCAGACAATCCCGATCCGTGAACCAGTCATCGTGATGCATGATCTTGATATACTCACCAGAAGCATGCCGCACCGCCTCATTCCAGTTCCCCGTCGCGCCCTTTCTTGCCGCATTCCGAACATAAACCATCCCCGGAACATCAGCCCTACGTACAACCTCCTCCACAGACCCGTCCGGAGAATCATCCGTCACAACCACCTCGTAATCCGTAAAAGACTGCACCTTTATCGACTCCAAAAGCCGCTCTACACCAACCGGATTCTTATACGCCGGTACACAAATCGAAACCTTCACCATCCAAAACTCCTAACTGCTCTATCCAAACGCCCCAATCGCCCTACACTACACAGCCTACAGCTCCACAGAAGCGCCTTGCCCTCCTATACACACAAGCAACAGCTCCGCAGGAGCGCTTTGCCGTCCTCCACGCAATCCCACAAATTCAGCCCTTGACCTTGACCTTCCATCCGCCCGACACAGCGCCTCTTGTCCGCCCATGCAGCAGTTTTGCGGACGTTCCCGGAGACTGCGTGCTGCGACCGGCACTTGGTCTGGATGCAGACAAGCGGACCGTCTCAAAACGCCGGTGCTTGGGCTGCGTACTTTGCAGCCCTACGCACCCGCTGCGTTTTGAACCGAGCGAAAGCGAGTCCGCTGCTGCACCAGACCAAATGCCGGACACAGCACGCAGACCAGGGAACCGCCCGCAAAACTGCATGCGGGCGGACAAGAGCCCTCCCTCAACGACCCAGGATGCGGTCAAAAAAGGACTTCTTCTCCGGATACATCAAATACTGGTACTCCTCCAGATGCTCCCTCAAATACACCGGATAACTCTCATCCACCGGCACAATCTGAAAATCCGTACTCCGCCCCAGAATATCCTCATGATTCCGGATCTTCTTCTTCACCTTCGACAGCGTTGCCCGATTATTATACTCCTGATGTGCCGCGCTCTTGATCTTGTATTTTACACGATCCTCCACAGACTCGTCCTTGCCGCCGCCCATATAGGAAAAATGCCAGCCGCCGTCCGCAACGCGCACCATCAGCTCCTTTTGCTTGCTGTCCCGCAGCTGCTCCGTCGTAAACCGTTTTAACATTCCATAATTACAAATCTTTGTTCCAAGCCATCTTCTGTCTTTTCCGGTAAAGCCCTCAAACTCACCCGTAATGGACAGCAGGCTTCCGGAGGTTTCTTCCATATTCAGATAACAGTAAAAATTCCGCTGCGCCAGCGCATAGATTTTGCTGCCGTCAAAATCTGCCAGAACCTTTTTTACTGCTTCCGGATTCGGGATTTCATCGACGTCAGAGAAAATGACGATATCATCGTCCTTTGCACCCTCCAAGCCGCGCGCTACTGCACACTTCTGGTGGCTGTCACGCATAAAAGCACTCGTATCCATCGGCGTATCATCCACAACCTTGTGAATGATTTTGTCTTCAAACTCCTGAAACATTTCCCGGTTTTCCTGGAAATATAACGGCTTTTTCTCGCCGGAAAAGGTTACAGTTGCCTCGCTGATGACAAATTTGTCCACAACATCGTTTAAAACATGCATACGCAGCTTTAAAATATCGAGCTCGTTGAAAAACTGAAAACAATCGTATACCATAACTATCTCTCCTTTATTCTTCCGGTTCAGACACGGTAATTTTGTCTTTTCCGTAATAATCCATCAGCGCCAGATTCAGCCAGTAGCCCCGGTCGCCCTCATTGGTCACATCGTCGATATACAATAAATACGGTTCCACGGAAAGTGGTGTGATCGTGATTTCCGGTTCCCCGTTTGTATACAATTCCAGGCGCGCGTTGTTTTCCGCCGCATACTCCGCCGCCTCACCATTTAAAATAGAACGCACGGCAGAAACGGACGTGTACGTATTTTTATCCGCCGCAAAGAGGAAAATCACACCCATCGCAATCAACGTCACGGCATAAAACGCGCTCTTTGTTTCTTCCAGAAGCTCCAGCAGCCTGTAAAAAAATCCAGGCCGGGACTGCGGAAGCTGCTCGGACTGCTTTCGCTGTCCTGGCTGCTTTAGCTGCCATGCCCAACCACATCCATTGAGCAAATTAAAGAACACCAGCAAATACAGCACCACGCGCATCACATTTTTGCAGCGATCGGGTCCCTCGCTGGACGTCGCATACAACGTCGGCGTGAACATCGCGCAGAAAACGCAAAAGCTTAAAAAGACTGCATACAAGGGTTTAAAAAACTTTCCCTCTGCCTGCTTTGCCAGCCGGTAAATCGCAGGAATCAGCATTGCAAAGCCAACCAGCACCATCGGTGTCAGCCATTCCGTCACATACACAATTCCCCAGTAAAATGACATGACAATCGCTTTTACCGCTCCCATACTCTCCGCCGTGTCTTCCCGAATCAAATTTCCTGGTGCCAGCACGTTAAACGCAAAACCGACCAGGCTGCAGACAAGCGGAAACAAAAACCAGAAACGGTTTTTCTTTTTCCGGAAAAACTCCCATGCCGTCAGCAGTACGATCAGGATCACCGACTGTAAGCCGGTCAACAGGTTCGCCCCGCCTAACAGTGCGCACAGAACGGCAGAAAGGATCATCCAGAGGATTTTCTTTGATTTCTGTTCCGATGTTTCCAGGCAAAGCAGCGCAGACACTGCAAAGAACAGAACAGCCTCCATGAATACATAATGCAGCGAGCCGTTATACCAATACAGCGCAAGCACCGGTGAAACGAAGGTCTGAAAGGTCAGGAATAAAACAGTCAGCGTACAGATTCCACGCAGATAACGGTTTTCTTTTGCCCGGCTAATGTACCGGCAAAGCACCGTATGCATCAGCACACAGATACTGCCGCCGAGCATTCCTGCCATAAGAAGAGTCGTCAGGAAATACCATTTTTCCCCGAAAACTCCGGGCGTCAGGGTCATGAGGAAAATGGAGAACCAGGTTCCCTGCCACAGCTGCCAGGTTTCCTTTGTCACGGCAAGCGCTGTTTTAAGCACTTCCCCAAAGGAATGGGTCGCATTCCATACCCTATGCGTCTCAAGGCCATAAGTGAAGTCATCGCAGTTCGGAAACCCATAGCGGGACAGGTATAAAACCGGCACCATGCTCGCGATAAAAACAACCAGTAGTATTCGAAAAAGCCATTTCTCAGGCTCTGTTTTCCATTGCTTCAAAATCTGCACGCCAAGCTCTCCTTTTCTCACTTCTGCTGACCGGTCAGCCGTCTTTTCAGGCTTCTGACCGCGCGCCCGCCAAAATATGCCGTATAGGCTGCTTTTGCCTGGATTTCTCCCAGACGATACGCCATGCCGTCCGGCTTTTCATGATGTTTTGCAAAAAATTCGCTCTGCCTGCGGTAGGTTTCCAGTTCCTCCCGGCACGCCTGTGCATCGTAGAGCTTTCCGTCCCTGCCAAGATACTCAAATCCGGTATAAATATTCTGCTCCGAAGCCCAGTAACCATTCGAAACATTGTGACGCGCCCAGTATTTCGGCGCGATCACCTTCTGTACCGTCTCCGACGTAAACGCCGGGAAGCAGGCAAAGGAAGAGTTGGAAATAATCAGGTAACGTGCGTTTTTGACTGTCACATAATCCCCGTGCACCGGAAAATGATATGCCGGAATACCTGGTAAAAGCTTATGTGCCATCGTCACATCGTCCGTCACGATCATAAATTCCATGTCACTGCGGATTTTTTTCATCTGTGCCATCCCATCCGTCCAGTATTTTTTCCGTAAAAACAATGCCGGTTCGGACGCATATTCCCCGCCGCGCAGGTTCAGCACGCACAGGTTGTCCCTCGTATATTCGTAGGAATCAAACTCCGGCTTTACCTTCAGCCATTCCTTTAACTGCTCCCGGTTCGGTGCAAAATAGCTCTCCGCCTGCAGATTCCCCATCAGGAGCGTGCCGTCTTCTACATCGAAAACGCCCCGGTCTTCTCCCGCCACATAGCAGCCGTGCTCCAGATCATGCCGGCAGGCGCCCGTGTAGATCCGTTCTTCTTTTTCCTCATAAACGCGTGTAAAATCTTCCGGTTTTGCTTCTTCTCCCATCCAGAGATCCAGAAATGGCTCGGAATTGTTTCCGGTCAGACCGTTTAACAAGATTTCCTTTCCGGGTACGCCGAATGAAGTTTTTTTCTGTTCCGCAATACTGCGGGCTGTCACATAACAAAACAGCCGGTTGCCAAGCCCCTGCCCCTGCAGGATCTGCGTTCCTATCATAACATTCCTCTCTATTTTCCAAACGATGCCATCAGACAACCTATCGCCCAAAATCATCGCTGATTTACTGCAAAAATCCCGGATATTACACCCGAATCATTTCATCCGTATAAATATCGCAGCAGCCGCGCCCGTTCATCCATTTTTCCGGTGCAATCACGAGCTTGTCCTTGCCATTATCCAGCCACGCGCCCCACCAGGAAAAGGAGCTGTTCGCCAGAATGTGGTTTTTACAGCAGCTCATCAGGTACAAATCCTGCTCTCCCGCCTGCTCGCTGTTTCCCTCCACCGGGACAAATTCCGAACCGCAAAAATGCTCCTTCGTCCACTCCATATCATTGGAAAACAGGAAAAATTTCACATCCGGCTTTCTTTTTCGGATCTCTGCGACCGCGCGATGGTAGTAATCCAGATCACAGATTCCGCCAAACAGCGCCTGATTGGCGGGTGTGAGGTAATCGCCCCGTCGGATGTGGACACTCACCGACTCGCAGGCCTTCATCTGCTGCTCCATCGCTGCCGATTCTTTTGTCAGAGTAAGATTTCGGAATGTGAATGCTTCCCGCACCTGATCTTTGATATCGGCAAAATACCGTTCCGTCTGAAAATATCCCAACAGCAGGGCTGGCTCGCGCCGCAGTATCTCCGGATCGTAATTGCACGACGCTTCCCGGTAGGACAAATCCTTCCTGCCGCACAGCAGCCGCCTGGCACGATGGAGGGGACTCATACAGGAATCGGTGATCTGCTCATACTCCTGTTTCGTCATGCGCTCATAGGAAACACCGAATACAGAAAGCTGGTTGACCCGCTGCTTTTCCTGTGCGCCATAACAGGTTACGTCGTCGATTCTGACGTCTTTTCCCATTGATTTCAATTTTAAATACAGGGCATACTCAAACATCTGATTGCCCAGGCCACCCGAAAGCTGCACTCCTACCATAGTTTCTGTTCCTTTGAATAAAATTTTCTACCTCTGTCTCCGATTCGCCATCGCAACCTTGATCGGAATCAGGAAAGAATCATTCAGTCTCATCGCTGCCCGGTACAATATCGGTGACTTCAAAAACAGCTTCATTTTCCGGTATTCCTGACTGCTCGCCTGGGGAATCCCATAGACTGCTGCATAGCAGTCTTTTCCTGCTTCTATTTTCTGCTGCAAAAATGCCTTATGTTCTTTTTTCTTTGGATCCTGGCTTCTGCAGACCGCCGTATAGAATAACAGCAGTCTTTTATATAAAAAATAATCCTGCAAAAGTGCCAGATCCTCCCTACCGATCTCCCGTAAAAACGCACTGCGCTCATAAAAATTCGGAATCAGATCATTGAAGGTCTTCTCGTTCAGGCCGATATTCGTGGTGCTCGTCGTCCGACTGCACACATAATTGTACATCGCCCAGTCCAGATACACGCTGCGCTTCGATTTTGCCAACAGTCGGATGGTAAAATACATATCCTCATACAGGCTTTTTGGGAATCTCAGTCCGTCGCTCAACGAACGTTTCCAAAGCTTGTTCCAGACCGCCGTCTGAATCAGCCACGCTTCGTCCTCTTCCAGATATTTTGCCAAAAGCTCCTGCCCTTCAAACACCGCTGCCATCGGCGTGGACAAATCCACCCTTCGGTTTTCATAAATTTTCCGATACCGGCAGACCGCAAGATCGGCGTCCTGCTCCATCATCGCCGCCAGCAGTGTCTCATACATCTGCGGCTCAATCCAGTCGTCGCCGTCCACAAAGGTCAGGTAATCGCCTTTTGCCTCCAAAAGTCCGGTATTGCGCGCGCTGTAGGCTCCGCCGTTTTTTTGATGGACAACCCGCACCCGCCCATCCTTTTTTGCATATTCATCGCATATACGTTCACTTCCATCCGTTGAACCGTCATCTATCAAAAGGACTTCGAGATTTTGATAGGTCGAAGAAAGAATCGAATCCACCGCTTTGGGCAGATATTCCCGGATATTATAAACCGTCACAATGACCGAAATCAGCCCGGTCTGCTCGCCTTTCTTTTGCTTTTCCGGCTGATACTGTTCCAATTTGCGCATGGGTTCTTGTTCTTCCCTCCTTCTCCTTGCTCCAAAAATGTCTCTGCTCCGACGGTTGCTGTCCCTTTTAATCGCAGCAGCTCTGTTTCTCAGTTCCCTGCCTTACGGTTTCCTATATTCCTGCTCCAGCCAGTCCTCAAACCGCAGAATGTGCCAGATCTGCTTACGCCAGATTCCACGCTGTGTAAAATCCTTCCACAGCCGCGTCACCATTTCCGGGTCAAAATAACCTTCCTGACGGATTTTATCCTCCTTTAACAGACTCTCTGCCCAGGCATAGAGCTCCGGCTCCTTTAACCATTTCTGGATCGGGATCGAAAACCCCTTTTTCGGACGTTCCATCAGCTCCCTGGGCACATGGCGGTACAAAACGTCCCGCAATACAAGCTTGCCTCTGCCGTTTTCCCATTTCATCCACACCGGCAGACTCCATGCAAACTCCACAACGTCCTTGTCCAGCATCGGCACACGGCTTTCCAGTGAGACTGCCATTGCCGTCCGATCCACCTTTACCAGAATATCATCCGGATGGTACATCAGCAGATCCATCAGCATCAGATTGTGCTGCACATCCGCCAGGTATCCGCTTTCGTAGGTTTCAAAAATGCTCCTCGCGCTTCCTCTTTCTTTTGCAATCTTTCCAAGAAACGGCTCGGAAAGATCAGAGCGCGCATACAGCTCTTCTGCATTATGCGCCGATAATAACATGCCCCGGATCTGGTTCGTTTCCTTTTTGGAAAAAGGTCCGTCCGTCAGAAAATATCCTGCCGCACTGCGCACAGGCTGCGGAATTTTCCGGATTTTATTCCACGCGTTCGTGATCGACTGATAGGTTCCATATCCACAAAACAGCTCGTCCCCGCCATCGCCGCTCAAGGAAACCGTCACATGCTCCCGCGTCAGCTTACTGACCAGATAGGTCGGGATCTGGGAGGAATCCGCAAAGGGTTCCCCAAACATGTGGCTCAATTTGGGCAGAACTGCTTTTGCATCCTGCTCCGTAATAGTCAGCTGCGTATGCTCTGTCCCCAGATGCGCAGCGATGGCAGCAGCAGCCTCCGCTTCATTGTAGGCGGCATCCTCCATCCCAATTGTGAAGGTTTTAACCTTCCGGTCAGAAATCGACTGCATCAGGGAAACGACCGTGGAGCTGTCGATTCCTGCTGACAAAAATGCTCCCAGCGGCACGTCTGCCATCATCTGACCGCGGATGCTCTCCGTCAAAAGCCGTTCCAGCTCTTCCGATGCTTCCTGCCTGCTTCCGGTAAAGGGCTGCTCCTGTCCTTTTTTTGCAGTTTCTGCCATTGACCAGTAGGTTTCGATCCTCCAGTCCCGATAGGGCTTTTCCAGACGCAGGATTTTTCCCGGCTCTAACTTATAAATACCCTCATAAATCGAATACGGTGCCGGAATATATCCGTGGATCAAATACAAATCCAGCACGTCTTTGTTAATTTTTCCACAAAAATCAGGCAGCGCTGCGATGGCCGTCAGCTCAGAGGCAAACACAAAGCTCCCGTTCACCAGCCCATAATACAGCGGTTTTTCCCCAACTCTGTCCCGCAAAAGCCAGAGCTGTTCTTCTTTCCTGTCATAAAGTGCGATGGCAAACATACCCTTGCACAGACAGATCCCCTCTTTTACGCCATAGGCTTCCAGGGCTTCGAGTAAAATCTCCGTATCCGAGCTTCCATGCAGCGCTCCCAAAAGACCTTCCCTGCGCAGCTTTTTTTCTACCTCCCGGCAGTTATAGATTTCACCATTGTAGGAAATCACAAACCGTCCGCTATGGGAAACCATGGGCTGTGCACCGCCCGGCGACAGATCCAGAATGGAAAGTCTCCGATGTCCCAACGTCACGTCCTGACTGTCGTTACACCAGCTGCCCTCTGCATCAGGTCCGCGGCTTATCAGCTGCTCTTTCATCCGTTCCATATCCTCCCGCCAGGTTTTCTGACGGTTGCAAAATCCTGCAATTCCGCACATCGGGACAGCCTCCTTTCTTTCAGTCTGCGACCTCCGGTGCCCAGTTTTCTTCTTCGATATCCTTTCGGCAGCTTGCCTCTGCCTCGCTCTGCTTCTGCTGATACAGCTCCCAGGCGCTGTCCCAGCTTTCGTAGCCCTGCACGCTGCGTCTGTCCGGCAGCTCGTAATGACTGTCCAGATACTGTCGCAAAAACTCCGTGCACTTTCCTTCGCCGAGGGCGTTTACATGTCCGCCGTAATCATAAAAATCCGTCGAAAAATCCAGCCCAATCTCATCAATATGCTGATTGAAATCCAATACCGGATAGCCAGCGGCTTCAATCCGTTCTGTCAGGTCGTTGAACTTCATCCGCGCCTCTTTTTCCATCCCATACGGCGACAGGATAAACAGCGCGTCCTTGCCGGTCGAATCGATATAGGAAAGCAGATCATCCAAAACCACTAACTGCTCTTTGGCAGGCTCCATTTTTTCTGTCACATCAGAATAATCCGTCCAGTCCACCGGGCCCACTCCCGTTTTGATTTCCAGACCCTTTAACAGATTTTTCTTTTCATAGCGCCAGCACGCCAGCTGATCCGGCAAAAAAAGCGTTTTCCAGTTGGAATGATATTTGAAAATATCAAAATAGTAGGTGTAGCGTTCGCTCCTGTTGCTAACGAGCGCATTGATTGCATCCACACGGTTTTTTGAATATTTCAGGTTATCTGTCACTCCGCGCGTGAATACCATCGTATCCTCCCATTCCTCGTCCGGCATGGAAAACATCCGCATCTCAATGATAAACAGCGACGGGTCCTGGGTTTTTTGCGCCTCTTTGAGCAAATATTTGATCGCTTTGGGGCGCTGGTTATTTGTCGAGAGCGGATACGCTGCAATGCCGCTTTTCCCGTAGAGCGCAGGCGCGCTGTAATAAGGATACACCGGGCTCGAGCCCACCAGGATCGCATCAATCGTATTTTCTTTTTCCGCATAAAATCCGGTAAAACGGTCTTTTACATCCCCGTTTGTCCGGATGATGTAAGTCACCGTCACCAGAAGCCAAAGGAAAACGGCCAGAAAAACAACCGCTTTCAGTGCCTGTTTTTTTGTCATTGTAATCTCCACTTTGCATACGAGCCTGCGCTGCGTATGCAGTCCCGCCGGACACGTCTGACGGTCCGGTCAGTCATATCACACCTTGAAATTCTGATAAATAAATTCGGACGCGCTGTAACCCGGTCCGTATTTTCCCAGCAAAATCACATAAAACAGCAGCGCATACAGTGCGATCCAGCGCAGCCAGATCGGCTTTTTCTCCAGGGTAACGCGCATATCCTCTTTCTGGTTATGGATCGTAACCCATGCAGAGAACAGAATCGAAACCGCCAGAATCATCAGCTCTGTCCAATCCAGTCCCAGGCCCGACAACACGCCGTCTCTAAACAGCTGCAGTCCAACCCCCGATACGCCCCGTCCGAGCACCCGAAGGGCATCCGGAACCGTCGCGCTTCTGAAAAAGACAAGTCCGATCATGACAAGGAAAAAGGTGCGCACGCGCTGAAACAGGATAAATCCTTTCTTTTCCTTTTCGATATGAAAAAAGGCTCTCCACTTTACAAACAGCGGCTCCATCAGCTTGCCGGAAACGATATAAAACCAGTGCAGCAGACCGCAGCCGATGATAAACGTCCACGCGCCGCCGTGCCAGTATCCGATGGTAAACCACAAAATCAGCATGGCGAGAAACGTCGTCGCCTGCTTCGCGCCTTTTTTGCCGAGTTTTCCTTTCAGCTTCTTGGGAAGATTCATGAAAAACTTCGTCCGAAGCAGCGGATAAAACAGATAGTTTTTCAGCCAGTCGCCCAGGCTGATATGCCATCTTCTCCAGTATTCCTCGATGCTTCTCGATAAAAACGGCGCAGAAAAGTTTTCCGGCAGCCGGATACCGAAGCACTCGGAGATACCCAGCACAATATCCATACAACCATCGAAATCGGTGTAAAGCTGCATCGTAAAGGCTGCCGCACCCACCCAGATCGAAACGCCGCTGTACTTTTCATAGTTGTTAAAAATTTCATTTGCCAGGATCGCCGTCCGCTCGGAAATGACCAGTTTTTTGAAAAATCCCAGGAGCATCCGCTGCATGCCGAACGTCACATTCCGGTAATCCAGCTTGTGTCCGGTATACATCTGTTTTTCCATGTCGCTGTATTTCATGATCGGGCCGGAAATCATCGTCGGGAAGTAGCAGCAAAACAGCAGCAGCTTTCCATAGTTGCGCTGTACCGGTCCGATTTCATAATAGACATCGAACAGATATCCCAGAAGGGTCAGCGTGTAGAACGAAATTCCCATGGGCGCCAGCAGCCCCAGATGGAAGAATTTCAGCGTGCACAACAGACCGACACAAAAAAGGACAGCACAAATAAGAGCAGCCAGTTTTTTCTTCTGCTCTTTTGTCCTGTCTATCAAAATAGCTGCGCCCCAGACAGCTCCTACAGCTGCCATCGGGTACAGAATCAAATACCACGCATGGCTGTCACGCACCTCTGCCGATGTCAAAAAGTATCCGATGCTCAGAAGCAGCAAAAGCGGCCACTGCACCTTTTTCGGAACCAGATAATACAACAGCAGTGCAAGTGCAAACAGACACAGGAAGTAAAAGGAAGTAATACTCATCCTTCACCAGCTCCCGGTTTCAGACCTTCTGCAGAATGATATCTGCCATTTCGCCTACATTTTTCATCGTTACGATCTGTCCCATGGAAAACTTGATGCCAAACTCGCTCTCTACAGCCGCCATCAGGTTGATATGCTCCAGGGAGTCCCAGCCGTCGATATCCTCTGCAGTCGTGCCTTCGTCAACCGTAATGTCTTCCTCGTCAAATACATCCCGGAATACTTCGTTTAAACGTTCAAAAACTTCTTCTCTGCTCATTTATAAACCCTATCTGTCTGATCAGATTCCTTTCTGCGTCGCTTGTTTTTCTTTCGTACTCTCGTTCACTCTCGAGCCCGCGCTGGCGCGCTTCCCCGCCTGCTTCGCAGGCTGCTCGTTCGCTAATGGCACGAGAAAAACAAATGCCGCCTTCGGCGTCGCTTGTTTTTCTTTTGTGCTCATTACATTATAGCATGTCCCCATGTATTATACCAGTTTCTTTTTTCCGGCGACTTTCTGAAAGTAGTCTGCCCACTCCTGGTTGACCTTTTCCGGAAGGTATTCTGCCTGAAGCTTCGCTGCATTTTTTCCCATTTGCTGCATCAGATCAGGATTTTCTAAAAGTCTTGTCAGTCTGTCCGCCAACGCATCCGAATCGTCCACGGGCACTAAAAATCCGTTTTCTCCATCACGGATCAGATCCTTTGGACCGCCACAGGGGCAGTCCGTCGAAATACAGGCTGTGCCCAGCGACATCGCTTCGATCAGGGTGTTGGGCATTCCCTCCGTAAAGGAGGTCAGCACAAACGCATAAGCCTTTTCCAGTTTTTCCGGGACGTCCGTGATTCTGCCCGGCAGCAAAATCCGCTCTGACATGTCAAGGCTTCTGACTTCTTCTGTCAGCTCTCTGCGCAGCGGTCCGTCTCCGTACAGAATCAGGCGCGCGTCCGGGAATCGCTCTGCAATTTTACAAAATGCCCGGATTGCCATTCTCTGGTTTTTATTTTCGTCCATCCGTCCGACTGCAACAATATCCTGCGGGCGGTCGTCCTCATACCGTGGCCGCACAAATGCCGGATTCAGGGAATTTTTCAGAATCACGCATTTTTTCTGCAGCGACGGTTGAAAAAAACGCACTGCATCCGCCGTCTGCATCACGATTCCGTCTGCCGCGTAAAACAATGTTTTTGCAAGCAGGCGCATCCCCTTCGTCGGATACTCCTCCGTAGGCTCCGCCACAACGGAAACCACAACCTTCGTCGGCAAAAAAGCATTCGCCAAAAGTGCCATAAAATTATTTTTGCCAATCGTAGACAGCACGACATCCGCATGGATTTCTCTGAAGATCCTGCGCAGCTTCCGGTAGCGTCGAAACAGGTTCGCGATCCGACCGCCCTCTTCCTCCGGCGTCAGGTCGGAGATCACGCGGCGTATCCCTGCAGGCAGCTCGTATTCATTTTCTTTTTTGTACTGCGTTACCATCGTCACATTGCAGCCCTGCTCCAGAAAGTAGGTCGCAAGGTTGACAAAAACGCGCTCGGCGCCTCCTTTTTTCAGGGAGCCGATATAAAATGCAACACTGCCCATAATTTCCTCCTAAAGACTTTCTTCCGCAGTCCATTGTCCATCCGGCGCATGTCTGCGAGTCATCAAGCGGTCTGCATCCCTTTGCAGTCGGCAGACTCGCTTTCGCTCGGTTCAAAACGCAGCGGTCGCGTAAGGCTGCAAAAGACGCAGCCTAAGCGCCGGCGTTTTGAGACGGTCTGCCGATCTTTGCAAAGGGATGCAGACCGCTCGCTGCTTCGCAGCATTGCGCCTGGATGGACAGGACTCTGCGGAAGAAAGGTGTGTTCTCGTGCGTGATGCCCCGCTCCCCGAATGCGCCGTAAGGCGCGTTTGGGGAGCAGGGATAAAGCTTCCTTTTGGCAAATGCGTAGTCTCTTTCAAACCGTTTGGTTTGTGAAAGCCTCGCGATCGCCCGTTGGGCGGATGCTCGGCGTTTCGGATGTTTTCCTCTATGCCGGTTGGCTCTGTCCCGCCGGTATAGCATAGACCTACTTTTCGGCAGTCAATATCTCAGCCCGGCAGGTACAGTGACGCCCGTTGGGCGGAGTGCAAAGCCATATGCCGTGCAGGACCATTTAAAAACGACGGTGTTTATGCTGCGTCTTTTGCAGCATTATGCACCGCTTCGTTTTTACTGAGCGAGAGCGCGTCCTGCAGGCATTGGCTTCGCATGACGTCCTGCGGACGGCGCTGTTGCTGCCGGGCGGCAGACTCACGCCTGCAAATAGCGTTCTGCCCATTGCTGGAAGATGAAGAACGCCCAGATGATCCGGGAGTAATTGCTTCCGGTGTAGGCTCCGCCGTCCCCGGCGCCGAGCCAGTCTGTAATTAGCTTCGCGGTTGCATCTGCGTTAAACAGCCCCTGTTGTTTCAGGAAAGCTGGTGACGCGTAGTCGGTCAGCTTATTCTTGAGTGGTCCTCTCAGCCATTTGTCCAGCGGGACAGAAAACCCTGTCTTTTTACGATCCAGTAATTCCCGCGGAATATAGTCGTAAGCGATCTCTTTTAAAATATATTTCTGGCAGCCGTTGTGATCCTTAAAGGAATGGGGCAGCCGGAAGGAGTATTCCATCACCCTCTGATCCAGGATCGGGCATCTGGCTTCCAGCGAATATTTCATGGAAGCGCGATCCACCTTGCAGAGAATATCCCCCGGCAGGTAGGTGTCCATGTCCAGGAGCATCCGGCGGATCTGCCAGTTTTTCACATTATAATCCAGCTCACGGTCAAAGCGCACCTGATCCGTTCCAGTCAGGTTTTTCATACAGGCTAAATATTTATCCGAACATAACTGCGTTTTATAACGTTTATCCCGGTTTTGTGCAATTGTCCTTACGGAAAATGGTAAACGTCCCAGCAGGTTTGCCTGTTTGAGTCCGGGCAGCTGGGAAATACCGTAAACCAAAGCGCCCGCTGCGTCGAGCTTCTGCGCCTGTCCGAGTTTCTGGTACATCTGGTAGCCGCAGAAAAATTCATCGCCGCCATCGCCGGAGAGTGCAACCGTCACCTGTTTTCTGGCGAGCGCCGATACGAGCATCGTCGGGATTTCCGAAGAATCTGCCATGGGTTCATCAAAATACTGCGGAATGCTCTCCACCAGCTCCAGCATCTGTTTTTCACTGATGATTTCTTCTGTATGCTGCGTACCAAGATGCTTTGCCACCGCCGATGCATAACCGGATTCGTCGTACTGCTTTTCTTCAAAGCCAATGGAAAAGGTTTTGACCGGAGCCTCGCTTGCCTCCTGTGCCATGGCTGTCATCAGGGAGGAATCGTAACCGCCGCTTAAAAAAGTACCCAGCGGGACGTCCGCCTCCATCCGGCTCTTCACGGATTTCTGTAAAATTGCCTTTAGCTCTGCCTTTGCCTGAGAAAAATCTGTGACCGGATCCGCGATTCCTTTTTGGTAGCTTTCTTTGATACTCCAATAGGAAAAGCACTCTCTTTTCTTCTGCCCATTGTCAGGCTGCAGGCGAAAACGGAGAATGGTTCCCGGGCACAGCTTTTTTACCTGTTCAAATATCGTATCCGGCTCCGGGATATACTGCTGGTACAAAAAGACCGGTAAAATATCCGGATTCAGCTTCCGATCAAAGCCCGGGCACGCCAGGATCGGCTTTAACTCTGAGGCAAAGACCAGATTTTCCCCGTCCTCCCAGTAATAGAGAGGCTTCTTGCCGATGCGGTCCCGCACAAGATATACCTCCTGCGCGTCCCGGTCATACAGGGCGATCGCAAACATTCCGTTAAAGCGGGAAACGCAGTCGATGCCCCATTTTTCATAGGCAGCCAGAATGACCTCCGTATCACACTGGGAGCGGAACGGATACCCGGAAAGCTCTTTTTTCAGCTCATGGAAGTTGTAGATTTCTCCGTTAAAAACGACGCTGACCCGTTTATCCGCCGCGTGCATCGGCTGATGTCCCAGTGGGGAAAGATCCATGATGGAAAGCCGACGCTGTGCAAAGCCAACCGCATATCCGCCTGCCGCATCATAAATTTCCGCTCCGGAGTCGTTTGGCCCGCGGTGGTACATCGTATCGTTCATCGCGGTCAGATCCTCCAGCGTAATCCGCCTTTTGCTGATAAATCCACTGATTCCGCACATAATGCTTTACCTGTTCCTTTCGGGAATCAGAGATGCCTCCAGAAATTCATCCTTAAATTCGCAGAAATCCTTGCACTCGTTGTTGATGCTGTCGATCATTTCGTTATATTTTTCCTGAATCAGCACCGCATAGTTGTCCCGGTTATCGTAGCCCTTCTTGCTCCATGCAAAGGGATGCGTCAGAATCTGCACCTTGTCATAGCCGGTGATATTGGCTTCATCAGGATAGCCGTAGCGCCAGATATGGTTGGCGTCGGACATATATTTTACCTTCAGGGGCGTCTGGTCGGTCACTTTTTCTGCAAAGGTGAAAAACTCGTCCTGGTATGCATTCAGGATTCCCGGCAGCTTGATGTTTTCGCGCAGCACATCCGGAGACGGACGGTGTACAGAAAACTGTGTAATCGGAAAACCGAACATTTCAGAAAGGATATCCATTTCCTTTTTGATCTGATGGCGAACCTCCTGCATGTCGGTCAGACCGTTTAATGCATAGTGCAGTCCGATCACATGGCCGCGTTCGTGCATGTCCTTGATCAGATCCTGATTGCGTCTGGATAAAATATTATAGGAATTATTCGTCCACTGGAAAAAGAAGGTCGACGTAAAATCCATGCTGCTCTCCACCTTTGCCAGTGCATAGGCACGATCCACGCTGTACTCCACATCATGGCGCATGATGACAAATTTATCTGCCGTAAGTGCCTCTTCGTACCCTGCCTGATTACCGGTAGACTGAATGATTCTGATAATTTCTTTATAATCTTCGTAGGAAAACATTGTCCTTACCTCCATTGTCTGCAGTCTTATCTGTTCTTTTTGCAGCATTCCTGCAGATACGTCTGCCACTGCTCAAATACCGCATCCTCGTTGGCTCTTTCACTGATCTTGCGCGCCTCTCTGCCGAGCCGCTCTGCAAGCTCTCTGTCCTCAATGAGGCGCAGGATGCCGTCTGTCATCGCCTTTTCATCCATGATCGGTACAAGCAAACCATTTACCCCATCTTCGATCAGGGTTTTTGGACCGCCGCAGGGACAGTCTGTAGAAACCACCGGAAGTCCCAGTGCCATCGCTTCCATCAGCGCATTGGGCAGTCCTTCCCAGTCAGAGGAAAAAGCGTACAGCGCAGCATCTGCCAGATCCTTTTCCAGCGTATTGCTGCCGCCCATCAGCTTTACAAAATCCTCCGCATGATTTTCATGAATAATGGATTCCAGAATCTCCTTTGTACCGTCCTTGGAATCCGGTCCGTAAATTTTGAGTGTATAATCCGGATGCTTTTCATGAACCTTCAAAAAAGCCCGGATCAGCATCGGCTGATTCTTAAAGTCTACCAGACGGCCAGACTGAACAACATCCTTTGTCCGTACAGCCGGCTCCGCAACACCAACGTATTTCGGATTCAGCGGATTTAAAATAATTCTGGAATTTTCCTGTAAATACGGTGCAAAAAAGGCTTTTGCGCCCTCTGTCTGGAACACGCAGCCCGCCGCATGAGGAAACAGAAGCGGGATCCGAAGCTTGTCCGCTTTTTTATCATAGTGTCCCACCGGATCGGTACGCACGGAAATCACGACCGGGATACCCGTCCCGATTCCTGCCGCCAGCGCACGGTACAATACGCCCCGGGTAAAGGCAACGACGACGTCCGGCTTTTCTTTTTTCATAAAACGGCGCAGATACCAGATACGGCGCAGCATCTTGCTGATCCTGCTGCGATTTTCGTCTTCTTTCGTCAGTCCGACATGAACTCTGCGGACTTTCTGATCCAGTGCAAATTCGTCCGTTCCGTACCATTCTGTCGCAATGACAACCTCATAGCCCTCCTTTGCAAAACGGTTCGCCAGATTACTCACCACGCGCTCCGCCCCGCCCTGCTGCAGGCTGTTTAAATGAAATGCAATTTTCTGCATCGGAATGTTTCTCCTGTTTTTCTCATGAAACAGAATCCTGCTCTGCAGGATTCTCATTTTGTCAGTGCCCCCGTAGTGTATCACATTTTGGAAAGCCCTGCAATCTGCAGGATTTTGTCCCGGTATGCCCTGTCGTCAAACTGATCTGCGCGCTCCTTTGCACATCTGGAAAGCTCCTGCAGCTTCGCTTCCTCTGTCAGCAGCTCTTCCAGAAGAGCCGCCAGTTGTTTTTCTTCCTCTGTAATTTCGTTTGGATCCAGATTTTTCTGATCGTCCATCACCGGAATCAAAATCCCGTAACGTTCCCGAAGCACTTCCTGTTTTCCAACGACGTCCTCAAACCGGTCGGACAGAATCTCTGCGGGACCGCTCATACAGTTGGAAAAAACAGCAGGGAGCCTGCAGCTCATCGCCTCAACCAACGCGTTTGGAAAGCCCTCCATACTGGAGGTTCCAACATAAAGACTGCCCGCTGACAGCCATGGAAATGGATTCTTCTGAAGTCCCGCAAAGCAGACCCGGTCAGCAATTCCCAGCTTTTCTGCCAGTTCTTTATATTCTGAAAAAGAACCGTCCCCGATGATACACAGCATCGCCTCCGGCACTTTTTCCCGGATCAAATACAGGCATTTGATCAGATGCCAGAATTCCTTGCAGTCATCCTCACGCCCCATGCTGACGATCACCCTTTTTCCGGTAAAATCGGGCATGTCCTCAGGTTTTTTTGCTGCATTTTCTGCGATCTGACTGCCATCGTAAGGATTGTACAACACCTCTGTATTTTCGATTCCCAGTTTTTCCTTTAACTCATGAGCAATCACCTCCGAACAGCAGATCACCTGATCGGAGCGCTTTGCAAACAGCTTTAACTTCGATGGGTTGTCCATATCCATATAGCTGCGGATTCCCGTCCAGATCTGCCCCCGCACCGGTGTCAGGACGTTAATCAGGTTCGCTGTCGGGCCAAAGCTGTAGGTCAGATCAGGACGCAGCTTTTTCTTTAGCTTCCGAAGCCTTACCGTTCTTTTTACGACATTGACCATTTTTTTCAGCTTCCCGTCCTGTGCCGGAACATCCAGGTTTACAACAGAAAGTCCGCTTATATCATATGCAATATCCGCATCCGAAAACATGGCGATCGTCACTTCAAAATCATTCCTCAGAATCCGCGCTGTCCGCACGCAGACCCGCTCGAAGCCACCCTGATGCAGCATGGGTACAACCAGAAGGAGCCTTGGTTTTACCTGTTCCATAAGCCGTCTCCTTTCCCGGTACGATAAAAAGCTTCCAGCTCTTTCGCCTGTTCCTTTGCGTCAAATCCGGCTTTGCGGATTTCCGGCATGCGGTCAAACCGCTCTTTCTGCCGTTCCAAAAGCACAAGGGCTGCCTGTGCCCAGCTCTCTGCAGAATCCTTTAGGCTTTTGGACTCCACCAGCTCTGTCAGGGCAACCTCCTGTGTAATCGTATCCGACATCAGACACGGAAGCCCTGCAGCCTGCGCTTCCAGCACCGTTCCGGGCAATCCCTCATACAGAGACGGGAAAATAAACAGATCCATCGCCTGATAATAATCCTGCGGATTCCCCTGATTTCCGAGGAACTGAACGCTTTCTGTAATTCCAAGCTCTGCCGCCTTCTGCTTTGCAGGTTCCATGCATCCGCCCTCGCCGAGCAAAATCAGCTGCGCATCCGGACGGCTCTTTTTGATCTGTGCAAAAACCTCCAACAAAAACAGGTGGTTTTTCATCTCATTAAAACGCCCCACATGCCCGACTGTCAGACAATTGCCCAACTCCAGTTTTTGCCGCATCTGTGCACGCATCTGGTCGTTATAGGAAAACTTATCCACTTCAATCGCATTCGGCACCACATGGACAGCTCCCTGCGCCCACGCCTTTTCCCCGAAAACTGCTTTTCCGGCAAGCTTGGAGCACGCCAGGCAGACGTCCGTTTTTTTCCAGAGATTTTTACGCATCCACTTCGTCATCATCCCTTTGACACCGCCTTCTGTACCCGCGCTTCTGGCATGGGCTGCTGTCAGGGCGATTTTCGCACGCTTCGCTTCCGGCAGATAAATCGACGCAGTACTCGTCATATGCCCGTGCACACAGGCATACTCGGAATGCTCTTTCAAAAAGCTGCGCCACGCTGCCCGATACGGGATCCAGTTATAGACCTGAAACCGCGGCAGTCGGTAAATGTGTCCGCCAAGTGCTTCAATCTCTTCGTCAAAATATCCTTTTTTTGAGGTGTGCACTGCAAAATCAAACTGCACCCTCTCACGGTCGATATTCCGGTATAAATCCATAACCCGGCTTTCTGCCCCGCCGAGTCCCGTTGTTCCCAGCACCTGTAATACCCGAATCGGTTCTTTCATACGCTTCTGGTTCCTTTTTCTTTTTCTAATTTGCACGCCGATGCCTTTCCATCCGCTTATGCGTGCTGGTTCTTTAATCGGCCAAGCCGCGCGGCAAGCCCTTTTCCGAACGCCAGCACATATTCCCGGATACGCGCTGTCATGCACTGTGGCCTTGCTTCCAGCTTAAAAAAATCGGAATACGGCACAATGTTTTCCCTGTTTGCGTCAATCATCTCTTCGTAGGCTTTCAGCTCCGCTACCGTGGAATGGTTGGCATGAATGACGATCGTCGTCATTCCCTCCCGATCAGAAAATGCGTATTTCCGCAAAAAGGCAATCGGCAAAAAAGTTATTCCACTGCGCACATACGGCAAATCTCCAAACCCGTCCGTCACATGGGTAAACCCGAGCGCTTTGAGCGCACGCAGTGTCGTTTTGTCAAAGGTATGGCCCGGCGCCATGAACAGCTTCGTCTCGATGCCGCGATCCAAGAGCTTTTTCTGTCCGCTTTCCAGAAGCTGGTACTGCTCCTCATAGCTTTTCCCCGCAAACTCCGACTGGGCATTCAACGGGAAGCTCCCGCCTCTTTTTGTTGTATACACATGATGGCAACCGTGCATGGAAAGGGTCCAGCCTTTTTCCTGCAGCTCCTGCATTTTTTTCCAGAACGCTTCCCGCGCCGGATCCACCGACAGCTTCGGATCAAGATTGTCCGGTACAATGCCCAACAGCGGATAGCAGCCATAGCGTTCAAACAGCTGTTCAAAGGCTTCAAAGCTTTTCCAGTCCATATCCGGTGTAATATCATCCATTCGAAATGCGATTTTCATACTCTTTTCCTTTTCGCTGCTGCACAGCTTTATTCCAGGATCATTCCCGGCTCCAGCTCTATTTCCGACTCATAGTCTTCGACCAAAAGAGAGCCATCCAGCGTCCGTACGATCAGCTTTTTGTCAAAAATGTCGATGATCTCCCCTGGTGCATACATCGAGAAGTCTAACATCTCATCAAAGGGATGTGCGCTCCATACCGTGATCTTTTCGCCGTTGCAGAAGCAAAATGCTCCCGGGAACGGTCTTGTCACACCCCGGATCAGGTTATACAGATTCCGGGTACGATCATGGAAATCCAGCTTTCCGTCCGCCGCCGTCCGCTTATTGTACCAGCTGTCGAAATCTCTGGACTCCCGGTGTACGCTGACGGTTCCCGCCTGATGTGCCGCGATCAGCTTAGCGATCAGGCGCTTGCTGACCAGCATATTTTTATACTGCATCGTACGCACGGTATCATGAGGAGTGATGGCGCACATCTCGCTTGCAAAAACATTCGGGCTGTCCGCTTTTTCATCGTACTGGAACAGGTTCAGATTAAAACGCGTATCTCCGAGAATGATCGACCAGTTAAGCGGCGAGCGTCCCCGCCCAAAGGGCAGATATGCACAGTTCCCATGGAAACCGAATACACCCTCCGAAAATCTGGAAAGCACGAAGCCGGGAAGCAATCTCTGCCAGCCCATGGAAATCCCCAGCTCGAAGGTATTTTCCGCGAAAAATTTCGTCGTCTCCTCATCCTTTAAACCGTAAGAATGTGTTTCGTAAACCGGAATCCCGTACTTGTCCTCCAACCAGGAAAGTCCCTCATAGCCGGACACCTGATTGCCCGAAAGCACATCGGGATGAATCGTCACAACCAGATCCACCGGACAAAGCTTCTCCTGAACAAAGCGGACGATCTCCGCAGTTGTATCTTTTACACCGAATATAACAACTCGATAATGCATATTCCCCTCCTGTTTTGCGCAATCCTTGCCTGCAGCGCGCGTATGGTAGCTTTTTAACGAATAGGCTTGCTGATTCGTTTTTTATGGGATCCCGCTTGCGGGAGCCCTGCGCCTGCGGCGGAACGCGTCAGCGGCATCTTCCGCTCCGACGCAGTGCGCATGTGGTAGCTTTTTAACGAATCAGCACATGCTGATTCGTTAAAAAGCCGTCCAAACCAATTGGACGGCTTTTCATTCTTTTATTTTACAGATTTTCTTTATACCAGTCAATGGCAAGGCGGATTCCCTTTTCAAAATCATAATCCGGATCGTAGCCAAGCAGCTCTCTTGCTTTGCTGATATCCGCGTTGGAGTCCCGGATATCTCCCTTTCTGGCAGGACCAAAGACCGGCTCAATCTTTTTGCCCAGGGCTTCGCAGAGTTCATAATATAAATCGATCAGATATACTCTGCCGCCGGAACCGATGTTGAACGCTTCTCCTGCTGCTTCGCTCGGAGCCAGGCAGGCTTTTAAGTTCGCTTCGATTACATTGTCGATATAAGTAAAGTCTCTGGACTGACGGCCGTCTCCGTTGATGGTCGGCGCTTCATCCTTTAACAGCAGCTTCAAAAACTTCGGAATAACAGCGGCATACATGCCTTCCGGGTTCTGACGGCGTCCAAATACGTTGAAATAGCGCATGCCGTAAGTATCCAGACCGTACAGCGTCTTATAAAGACGACCGAATTCCTCGTCTGTCTTCTTGGTCAGCGCGTAAGGGGAAAGAACATGGCCTTCAATGCCCTCTTTTTTGGGAAGTCCGGGATGATCGCCGTATACGGAAGAACTGGACGCGTACACAAATTTCTTTACGCCGTTCTGTCTCGCTGCTTCCATCATGTTCAGCGTGCCGACGATGTTATTCTGCGCATAGAAAATCGGCATTTCGATGCTTCTGGGAACGCTGCCCCATGCCGCCTGATTCAGCACATAATCCACACCCTCGCAGGCTTTCATACAGGTATCCAGATCTTTGATGTCGCCTTTGATAAAGGTATAGTTCGGATTACCTTCAAACATCTCCACATGCTTCGGATTGCCTGTGGAAAGGTCGTCCAGACATCTTACCTTATAACCGAGGTTCAAGATCGCCTCGCACAGGTTGGAACCGATAAAACCGGCGCCGCCTGTTACCAGAAATACACTGTCCTTGTCAAATTTCAAATCCTTATATCCCATGGATTTCCTCTCATTTCTGCCGCAGTCGCGGCACTGTATTTTATTCATGACAATAGAATGCTCGCAGAGCGTGCATTCTATTATTTCGGATAAACGATCCGCGGATTGCGCCATGATCCGGAAGTATTTTTGTCCTTCTGCCCCTGATATCCGATCCAATCAGTTGAAGGAAGCGATATTGTTTCCCGAGATCTGACCCGCTGTTCCGTAGAGCAGGCAGGATGCGATGGTTTTCGCATACAGGCTTCTTCCTTTTTCATTTAAGTGAATGCCGTCTTCCAGATATTCATCTGCATTATAGGCATCCACTCCGAGATTGTCGTAAGCATCCACGCACAGCGTTCCCTGACCGACTGCAACGTCACAGGCAATGCTCGCATAATTGTAGAGTGCCTTTTCTCCCATATTTTTAACCGGGATCGGAAAATAGGACGCATAGTTGGGAGATGTAATCAAAATCTGTGCCTGGGGGAAGATTCCCTTTATTTCCAGTACCCCGCTGTTTAACGCCGTTCCAAAGCCCGTCCAGGGTCTGTCCGAGTTGTTGATCGGAGCCTGTGCCAAGAAGTCATTCATACCATAGGACAAAATTACCACATCGATCTGATCCTTAACATCCATTACTGCCTTGATATCGTCATAGGCTGCTTTTCCCTGCAGCATCTCCACATCCGTATCTCCTCGCAGAATAGAAACCATCTTTCCCAGGGAGCAGTCACTGGCAGGACCAAACTGGTATTCATTATCGTCCGGGCTGATGGTTGCGCGGGTGCCACCGATGGCACCGTTATAGACCGTCGCATTTTTTCCTTCTTGAGCAAGACATGCTGCAAGGCGTGCGGACACACCGGTATCATCCCGATAATTGCCCCAAATGCTGTCTCCAAGCACCAGGATCTTCATTTCGTCCCCGGAGTTATCCGTATTCTCCGCCTGCTGGACGTCGGTTTTCGTCGTCTGGTTTTCAGACACCATCTCCTGAGACTGATTTTCTGTCTCTGCAGCAGTCTGGGTCTCTTCTGTGCTCTGGGTCTCGGTAATGCCCAGCTGAGCCTTTAATTCTTCATTCTCCGCCGCAAGGGATTCCAGCTTGTTCTGATATTCCCTGATCTCTGCTGTATAATCTGTCGTCTGCCCGCATCCTGAAAGCATTACTCCAATCAGCAGGGATGCTGTCAGAAGCAGACCGCATGATACTTTTGATAACCGTTTCATACATTCATTCCTCCTCATGCCTGTTTCCATTAAGACAGCTTCAGTATATCCCCTTTGCAGCCAATCTGCAACGGACTTCATAGAATCTTAATCAATGTTTAAGTTCACCTGCGTTTTTTCCACCCGCCAGTTCGTACAAAAGCATCAGTCCGCTGACATAAAACAGCGGCAATCCATAGATCACATAGCGGGAAAGGCACATGATGATCATGGAGGTAGCAAATACGTTTGCTAACACAGCCAGCAGGGAAAATGCCGCCAGCCAGACCGCGTTGGAATTGTGATTTTTCCTCCATGCAAGGGCAGCCAGCACGATATAGGCGAGGTACGCCGTCAGCGCATACCAGTTTAGCAGCGGGTGTACGACTGCGATGGACCGGATCAGTCCGTAGCAGGCGAGCGCCAGATAGTCATACAGCCATCTGCCCAGAACTGCCGGAAGTAAGGATTTCACGATAATTGCCGCAATCCGGTCGGATTCCACATTTTCAGGAATGTAGTCTATAAAGCCCTCTCTGTCATGCAGCTGTCTCCAGGGCTCTTCGATCATTTCAAACTTGATCGCGTCATGCCATTTTTCCAGATGCGCCGCCCGGTTGAAAAAGCCCTCCGGCGCATCCTGATACGTCGCACCCTGTTCTTTTGCAAGGCGATAGGAAAGCTCAAACATAACTCTTGCGTCCTGATCGGCAATCCTTTCGGCATCCTCTTCGTCCGCCGCATATAAAATGTTTGCGAGTAGTCCGACGCTTCCAAACGTATTATTGATAAAATATCCGTTAAAAACAAGGTTGTAGCTTTTTACGAGAAGCGTCCTTGTGCCAAACGCCAGCGCAGTGCACACGACACAAATCAACAGGCGTTTCGCCAGCTTCTTTTTTTCTACGATCACGACGGCCCCTGCAAACACCAGCCAGAGCAGGATCGTGAACATCATCTGTCCGCGTACCAGAGACAAAAATAAGGATAACAGCAGGGAGGATAAAGCTGCTCCCCGCTGTCTTGTATACACCATCTTCATGCACTGCGCCGTAAACAGATAAAACAGCGGCAATCCCAGTGCTTCGCTGATGACGCCGTTCGACAAAACCAGTCCGCTCGCCGAAAACACCGGCGTGATAATGTGGGGCGCCAGTAAGATCAGGCACACCAGCGCTTCCATCCACTGTCCGAAGTCAAACCGTTTTTTCAGGCTCTCCGCCAGCCAGATCACAGAAAACGCCGCCAGTCCGTTCTGCAGAAATCTCACAATATCAAGATACTTTGTCTCCCCAAACAGGCTGCGGAAAATCCACAAAAAGAAAGAGTACAGCGGCTCCCGGTGAATGTGCATCGCAATATACTGGTTGCTGTCATTATAGATCCCCGTTGTCCCAAGCAGCCACAGGGCTGCAAAAAACAGCACCGGAAGCAGCCAGGAAAACGGGAATTTTTTCCATTTTCGGATCATTTACACCTCTGATTATAATCTCCAGTACAGGCAGTCGTCACGTGTCCATTCCTTGCGATTTAAGATGCCCTTAACATCTACAAGTACTTTTTTGCCGTTTGTCGGATTAAAGAAGCTTTCAATCGCTGCCTGATCCAATCCTTCAAATTCCTTATGGCATACGGCAATAACCAGCGCGTCCACATCTTTTACAGCACTCATATCCTGCAGCTCTACTCCATAGAGACGCTTCGCCTCTGCGCGGTCTGCAGTCTGATCCACCAGCACCGGCTCGATGCCGTACTCACGCAGCTCTTTTACAATATCGATAACCTTTGTATTTCTGGTATCCGGGCAGTTCTCCTTGAAGGTAAAGCCAAGGATCGCAACCTTCGCATGCTTTACCGCGATATCTGCGCGGATCAGGTTTTTCACAATGTTTTCTGCGACATATTTGCCCATGTCGTCGTTGATGCGGCGGCCGGACAGAATGATCTGGGAATGATAGCCCATCTGCTCTGCACGGTAGGTCAGATAATACGGATCAACACCGATGCAGTGTCCGCCCACCAGACCGGGATAAAATTTCAGGAAATTCCATTTGGTTCCTGCTGCCTTTAATACGCTCTGCGTGTCGATGCCCATCTTGTTAAAGATAATAGAAAGTTCATTCATGAACGCAATGTTGATATCTCTCTGGCTGTTCTCGATTACCTTTGCAGCCTCTGCGACCTGAATGGATTCTGCACGGTATACACCGGCTTCTACAACCAGCTCATAAACCTTTGCAACAGTATCCAGCGTTTCCTCATCCATACCGGAAACGATCTTTGTGATGGTTTCCAGACGGTGTACCTTGTCGCCGGGGTTGATCCGTTCAGGAGAATAACCGATCTTGAAATCCTTACCGCATACCAGTCCGGATTCCTTTTCCAGAATCGGCACGCATACCTCTTCGGTTACGCCCGGATATACGGTAGACTCGAATACGACAACGCTGCCCTTTGTCAGGTTTCGTCCCAGAATCCGGCTTGCACCCTCTACCGGGGTCAGATCCGGCGTATGGTCATCGTTTACAGGAGTAGGAACTGCTACGATATGGAATTTTGCTTCCCGCAGCTTTGTCTCATCTGCAGTGAACTCCACTTCCGTCTGGCGGATCACATCATTTCCAACCTCGTTGGTCGGATCAATGCCGGACTGATAGAGTTTGATCTTTTCTGCGTTTAAGTCGTAGCCGATTACCTTGATCTTTCTGGCGAATGCGACTGCGATCGGCATGCCTACATAACCAAGACCTACCAGCGACAGTTTTTCCTCGCCTGCCAAAATCTTTTCATATAAATCCATTTTCATATCCTCGCTTTCCTGCGCTTTTCTATATGGTTTTTCTTTTTTAACATCTGGTTGCCCCAATCAGGCTCCCCAGCGTTTCGAGATACGCTGTTACGACCTGTCTGCGGTCAAAATGCGCCTCCACATAGGCTCTCGCCTGACGTCCCATTTCGGCCCGTTCCTCCGGAGCCAGCAAAAGGAATCTCTCGATGGTCTCTGTCAGGCTGTCCGCATTCTGGGGTAAAAATGCAAGCCCCGAAACACCGTTTTCAAAAATCTCCCGGCAACCGTTTATATCGCTGGCAATCACTGGTCTTGCGGTCGCTGCCGCCTCCTGCAGGACATTCGACATGCCCTCGTGATAGGACGGATGGATTACCGCCTGACAATGCCGGTAAAACTCCGGCATATCGTCCCGGTAACCATAATAACGCACAATCCCTTTGGATTGCAAGTCCTCAATCATCGGCTCATAGCGCGCCCGCGTTTCTTCCTCGTAGGCGCCCAGCAGCTCGAATACCGTTTCCGGATGCTTTTCATGGATCCGTCTTGCCGCTTCCAGCAGTTCCTCGATTCCCTTATCCTTCATAATCCGCATAACCGATACAAAACGGACGGTATCTTCCTTCGGATAGGGCATCGGCGGATGCTCCTCCAGGTTGACACCGGAGCCGGAGATCACCCGGGTTTTCGTCCTTTTTTTCAGACAGCCCTTCTGCCGCATGAATGCCAGATTCTGCTCATTCTGGAAAAAGACGCAGCCCGCGCCGGACATTCCTGTCCGATACAGTAAAACGATCAGCTTCTGTAACGGTCCATCATGCTCCAGTGTCGTTCCAAGGCCTGTAATGTTGACCAGATAAGGTACCTTTGCAAGCCGACACGCCACACCGCCATAAATATTCGGTTTAATCGTATAGGTCAGCACCGCCGCCGGATGGATGGTCTTTAACAGCTTTCTGTAAAACAAAAGCAGCTTTCCGTCCTTCAACGGATTCATACCGCGGCGCTCCATCACCGTCTCATGACAGATACAGCCCAGTTTTTTGATTTTTTCCAAATACCCGGTATCCGGCACCGACACATGGACCTCATAGCCCTCCTGCATCAGCGCCGTCAGCACTTCTTTTCGGAAATCATACAGCCCGGAATCGCTGTTTCCAAGCACCAGTACGCTTTGTTTCATCCTTCCTCGTTTCTGCTGCAGCTTTTGTCAGCGAACCATAATCTCATTGTATTTCATCATGATCTTCCCAACCGGATAATTTCCGATTTCCGGAACATTTGTCTGTCCTTCCAGATTTCTGACAATCATTTCCGGCACGCGCACGCCGCAGGCCCATGCATGGGGATAACCACCGCCAAATCTCGGATTAACCTCGGAAATGTACCAGTTTCCGTCGATTTCAAACAGATCGATATCGATAATACCGCGAAAGCCCATTTTCTTTACAAAATCTGTAATCAGGGAGAACAGCTTTTCCTCCTGGAAGGATTCCGCCTTATCGGTTTCTCCTGCGCGCATTTTCAACTTTTTCTTAACGAAAATAGAAACCACTTCGCCGCTGAGCATGTCGATGTAGACGTCTGCACCGTATTCCTGTCCGTTCATGAACTCCTGAATCATCAGTCCGTCCTCACGGCCGCAGAGAAATTCCACTGTCTCCTGATCCTGAGCCATATGAATGTCCAGACTCGCGCTTCCGCTTTCCGGCTTGACAAAAACCGGATAGGTCAGCTCGCCGTTTTCCACCGCATGATAGAATTCCTTCCGATCCAGAAAGCAGCGTCCCGTCGCAAAGCCGAGTGCTTTGCAGGCTTCATACATCGCATATTTATGGAAGCAGATATCCACCTGCTTTGCGTCCGGCACGATGGGTACGGTTCCGACCTCCAGAAAACGCTCCTTATTGTCTGCAAGAAGAGACAGCTCCGGGTCGATCAGGGAAAGTACGCCCGTGATCTGTTTTTCCCGGCAGATCTCAAGAATTTTGTCCAGATAACCGGGCTCTGTGATCCTGGGCACCAGCACATATTCGTCCGCTTCATAAATGGCGGGTGCGTAGGGGCTGCAGTCCGTTGCGATTACCTTTCCTTTTCCGGCAAGGGCTTCTTTAAAATACTGCACGACCTTGTCTCTCGTGCCGGCGCTTAAAATCAGGATATTGATCATACGAATCCTCTTTCCGAGCAGATTATGCTCTGTCTTCTTCAGGCCTCCAGCCTTCCGGTTCTGTCAAGCCGCTCCTGCCTGATCTTGGCAAAATTGCCCTCCGCCTGGCTGGTATCCTCTGCGACGTCCGAGCGGTCGAAGACTACCTTGACGGTCAAAAATAAAACCTTCAAATCCATTTGGAAGGAAAGTCCCTTTACATACTCCACATCCTTCGCAAGCCGTCTGTCCCAGTCCAGAAAATTTCGTCCCGACACCTGTGCAAGACCTGTCAGGCCGGGACGCACTGTATGGCGCAGAGCCTCTGTTTCCGTATAATACGGCAGATACGAAACCAGGAGCGGACGCGGACCGATAAAGCTCATGTCCCCTTTTAAAATATTGAAAAACTCCGGCAGCTCGTCCAGACTCGTTGCCCGCAGAAGCTTTCCGAATTTGGTAAGCCTGTCCTTATCCGGCAGAAGATTTCCCTCGGCGTCGCGTTTGTCCGTCATCGTGCGGAATTTATACATTGTAAAAATTTTCTCATGCAGTCCCGGGCGCTCCTGCTTAAAGAAAATCGGACTGCCCAGCTTGCTGCGCACCAGAATACACAGCACCAGAAGAAGTGGACTCAGCACTACGAGGATCGTCAGCGACAGTAGGATATCCAGCAGCCGTTTCATATACTTTGCATACATATTCTTTTCCTATTTTTCAAATACCTTACGGATAAGGGAGATAATCAGCTCCATATCCTCCGGTGTATTTTTGATATCGCTGGGCAGGCAGACACCGCGATTGAAAATATCCTCCGAAACGCTCCTGCCTTCCTTAACCTGAATGAAATCGCAGTCTGCAAAAACAGGCTGTAAATGCATTGGCTTCCAGATGGGGCGCGTCTCGATATTGTACTCTGCCAGGACATCCATCACCTGATCGGGCGTCACGCTGCAGTCCGGTGCGATCGTCATGCAGGACAACCAGTTGTTTGCGTCTCCGTCTGGATTCATCGGATTCATCGTGATCGCTTCGATATCCGCAAATGCCTCTTTATACTGTCTGTAAATCTCATTTTTCCTTGCTTTATGCTCTTCCAGGTGTAACAGCTGTCCTCTTCCGATTCCGGCTACCACGTTAGACATCCGGTAGTTATAGCCGATGGTGGAATGCTGATAATAGCGGGCGGGATCCCTTGCCTGGGTTGCCAGAAAACGGGCGCGCTTAATCTTTGCTTCATCGCTGCACAGCAGCATACCGCCGCCGGAGGAGGTGATGATTTTGTTGCCGTTAAAAGAAAGAATGCCATAATCCCCAAAGGTACCAAGCTTCTGACCCTGGAAGGAGCTCCCCAGCGCTTCCGCAGCATCCTCGATCAGCGGAACCTGATGCTTTTTGCAGATGTCGCGGATGCGGTCGATTTTGGAAGGTGTTCCGTACAGATGCACAGCGATGACAGCTGCCGGATGCGGATATTTTTCAAAGGCTTTTTCCAAAGCGACAGGATCCATATTCCAGGTGTCGGGTTCTGAATCGATAAAGACAGGCTTTGCCTTTTCATAGCAGGCAGGATTTACGCTTGCAGCAAACGTCAGGGACTGTGCAAACACAACATCCCCTTCTTTTACGCCCGCCAGGATCACTGCCAGATGGATCGCTGCGGTTCCTGCAGACAGAGCCGCCGCATAACCGCCGCCAATATAGTCTGCCATCTCCTTTTCAAAGGCATCCACGTTGGGACCAAGGGGCGCTACCCAGTTCGTATCAAATGCACTCTGTACAAAGGCCTGCTCTTCTCCGTGCATTGTGGGGGAGGACAGATAAATCCGTTTTCTTTCCATCTCGTTACCTCTTTCTTATTTCAAGCTTACTTTTCTTCCAAAAGCTCCAGCATACCTGCCGCCGGGTGCATGAGAAATACTACTCTGCGTCCGCCGATGGCCGGAGCAGGCGTCGGCTCGTCGATTCGGATGTAGCCGTTTCCTTCCAGCTCTGCCAGCTCTTTTTCAAAATTCTCTGCTTCGTAGCAAAGATGATAGGGGGCATTTTTGTAGGTCCTGATCAGCCCGGAAACCACGGAATCCGGCGCATACGGACTCACCAGTTCGATCCGGTAGCCGTCCTTTTGCAAAAACAGGATGTCCACCTTGCGGATTTCGTCATGCGTCCATTCGCCCTCTGCAATATATCCAAGCGCTTCAAATGCCGCCTGTGCTTTCGGACCTTTTTTTACCAGATACCCAATATGATGTATGTTCATCGCTTCTCCTGATAATGATACGTCGGCACAACCTCATGAATCAGCGGCCGGATATCTTTATTTTCTTCTTTAGATGCCTCTTCCAGCTGCTTTAACTGCTGAAAGAACAGCCGCTCGTCCAGCTCGATCGGTCTGCCGATATGAATCAGCTTATTGTCCGTATCCTGCAGTCCTTCTTCCTTCATCAGAAGCTCTTCATAAAGCTTCTCTCCCGGGCGCAGACCGGTAAAGACGATTTTGATATCTTCACCGACACGATAACCGGACAGACGGATCAGGTTCTTTGCAAGATCCAGGATTTTGACCGGCTCGCCCATATCCAGAACGAAAATTTCTCCGCCCTTTGCATAGGCGCCCGCCTGCAGCACCAGAGACACTGCCTCCGGAATGGTCATGAAATACCGGATGATGTCGGGATGCGTAACTGTTACCGGACCTCCTGCCGCAATCTGTTTTTTAAACAGCGGAATAACACTTCCGTTGGAGCCAAGCACGTTGCCGAAACGAACTGCTACAAACTCCGTCTCATAATGGCGGTTGAACGTCTGCACGATCATCTCGCAGATTCGCTTGCTCGCACCCATGATATTCGTCGGGTTCACCGCCTTGTCTGTCGAAATCATGACGAACTTTTTCGTGTGGTTCTGTGCCGCCGCCATAGCGGTTTTCCAGGTGCCGAATACATTGTTTTTGACCGCCTCGTTGGGGCTGTCCTCCATCAGCGGCACATGCTTATGCGCTGCTGCATGGTACACAATATCGGGATGATACGTTTCAAACACATAGTTGATCCGGCTCGTGTTGCGCACGCTGCCGATCAGAACCACCAGATTCAGCTCCGGATACTTTTCCTTCAATTCCTGCTGCAGGTCGTAGGCATTGTTTTCATAAATATCAAACACGATCAGCTGCGCAGGCTTGTGACCGGCAATCTGACGGCACAGCTCGCTTCCGATGGAACCGCCGCCGCCTGTAACGAGCACAACCTTATTCTGCACATATCCCAGAATGGAATCGATATCCACGCGGATCGGTTCCCTGCCCAGCAGGTCTTCGACCTCGACGTCCCGCAGCTTGCTGACGTTGACTTCGCCGTTTACGAGCTGATACAGTCCGGGAAGGCTGCGCAGCTTGCAGTTTGTCTCTTTACAGATTTCCAGGATATCCTTAATCTGCGCCGGAGACGCAGAGGGGATCGCCAGGAAAATTTCATCAATATCGTATAAATCTGCGGACTCTATGATCTTGTCGCGGCCTCCGACCACCTTGATGCCCTGAATGAAGCGTCCCCATTTATTTTTATCGTCATCGATAATACAACGGATCACCATTGTAGAGAAGTTGCTGGAAACGATTTCTTTGATGATCGTATTGCCCGCCTCGCCGGCACCGATGATCATGACAGAAATGCTGTTTTTGCGGTTCTGCAGCTTGTGCTTGCGGCTGCGGAAAAAACGGTAGGAAAAACGGCTGGCAAACAAAAAGGTCAGCAGAAAGAAGAAATACAGAAAATAATAGCTGTCCGGAACTGCTTTTCCCTCCATTCGGAACAGGTTGATCCCTGCGCCGTTGACCGCACTCGTCACAAGACATGCCATCACAAGGTTTTGAAGCTCTGTCTCGCCTGCAAATGCCCACAGGCTGTGATAGAGACGGAACAGATAAAATACGAACAGTGCGATAACAAGCCCGATGGGCAAAAAGTGGCGGATCGGCAGCAAAAACGCTGCCGGTACTGTACTCACGTCAAAATCATACCGGATCAGGATCGCCAGATAGCTGGCGGCGATTACACTGATAATATCGTATACAATTAACGCTGTCCTGCGATAAAACAGCTGATAATTAAAGGGTTTTTTCTTTTTGCCTTGCATTTCTTTCTTCCTCATTTATCGTGATATCCCGTCAGGCGGCATGTCTGCGGGGGGAAAAGCTCATCAGGGGTGCAAGCAGCGCCATCGCGGAAAATCCGAGCGGATTGCAGGGATGGAACAGCCATTCCACCAGCCCCGCGACGCAAAAACCGAGCATGACAGCCAGCGGCAGTACAGCATATGCGTCCTCCCGAATCTTTTTAATCGCATATGCAAACATCAGGCAGATGCTTCCGGCCCCGAAGCACAGGAAGTAAATGCCGACGATCAGTCCGTGATCATGGATGACCTGCAGATAGGTGTTATGGGCATGGACGCTAATGGAGCCGTCCGGCAGCAAAACGCCCATTTCCGTATGTCCCGTCGCATTCCAGTTGTCCATATACGACCGGAAAATTTCCAGACGTCCGTTGGAGAAATCCTCTGCGTCCGACATGCCTGCCTCATCCTGCGCAGACGCTACCAGCACGTCATTTTTTACAGAAGGCTTACCGGTCACTGCATTGCAGAAAAGTTCTGTCTGTTCCGTCAGCTCGGAAGCATCCGAAAGGAGCTTATTTTCTATGACATATTTGAAATAGGAAACCGACATATAGGCGTCAGAATCCTTCGGATCGTCCTTGTGAATCGCGGATGCGGAATCCTCGATCTCATACAGATACGGATCGTTATAGAGTGCCGGAAGCAGCCGGATGCCGGAATAGGTCATCGGCAGACAGATCACAAACGCTGCAATCATATAGACAAGCGCCCGGAAAATTTCCCGGATTTTCTGTCTGTATACAAACACCGGCACAAAAATCAGCAGCACTGCGGTCATTACCAGCACCGCCAGATAGCCGGTTCTCGACAGCGTTAAAAACAGCAGCGAAACTGCGATTCCGTACAGCAAAAACGTTCCCCACAAATCCGCGGGGCAGCTGTTTTTCGCATCCTTTTTGCGGAGCGGCTTATGCTTCATCCCTTTGGCATTTTTTGTGCTGTTTTGGGGCATGCCCTCCGACAGTTTGACGAACAGCCGCACCGTCAGCACGCAGAGCACCAACGTCAGATAAGTTGCTGTAATCGTTACAGTGTGAAAAACAAAATTATATCTCGAATACACCCACGCACGGAACGGTCTTCTCGCAAATGCGAACACGACTGCCAGTGCAAAGTTTAACATCACGCCATTGCAGAAGTTATTCAACAGGTGTTTCTTTTTGTTCCAGCCCAGATAAAAAACATAGTAAAGTGCAAATACGACCGCCAGATAAATCGGCCAGAGGCGCGTATTTCTGAAAATCACCAAAAGCGCCATAAATCCAAACAGCACTGCCGTATAAATGCGGTTGACACTGCCCTCGACCAGCTTTTTGGCGCGGATTCGTGCTGCCAGCTCTGCCAGAATCAGAACGAAGAAAAAGACGATCAGCGCTTCCAGAAAAATCTGTTTGCCAAGCAGCGCGTTGGTCTGCAGGGCTTCCTTCTGCGTCAGCGACTGCACTACATACCAGATTCCACCGGCGATCAGGCCGATCAGTGCCCGCCATCCGCCCTTTTTGGAAAACAGAACTGCAGGAGATACCATCGTCAGAATCAGGAACGCCGCCCACGAAAGCACTTCCCGATACGCGAGGTTCTGTTGATTTTGGTACAGCGCGTTCATATAATGAATGCCGCCCAGCAAAACACCGGCAAACGCCGCCGCCTGCAACCAGTCCATCCCCTGCTCTGTCAGCATTTCTTCAAACGGTGGATGGTATTTGCTGCCACGCCGCGAAAAAAGCACCCAGGCAGAAAATGCAAAAAACAGAGCGATTCCAAGTCCGTACACGATCAGGTCGTCCGGTTTGCCTCCAAATGCCCTGCGCCCATAGACCTCCCAGAGCAAAACTGCCGTGCCCACAGTAATCAAAGGTCCGGCTGTCACCCAGTGGACAAAGCGCCATGTGATTTTATTGTTGAGTTTTGGCTGTTTCGGACTCAGATATACCGCAGCAAGGATAAAAGCTGCCGCTGCAACGCACAGTATTGTCTTTAAAATCATCATCACTGCCGCGGACGGCTTGTCGGTGTAGACCAGACGCATGACAATATTCTGTGTCTCCATCTGAGTCGAAGTGCTGTCTGCGAGGACATAATAGCTGCCAAAGCAGGTCAGCCCCGTTTCCCCTGTATTTTCATAAGAAAGCTCCAGCGGCTCCGACTTACCCTGCAGCTGCCAGACATAAGCCGTCCCCCTCGTCGTATCGATTCCCAGCGGAATCCGCACAAAGCCGGGCACTTCGTCCGCTTTGAGTTCAAAATCCCGGTTAATCAGCATTTCGTTATTTTCATCGTAAACGAGCAGATGATAATACTCCCCGGGAGATTTTGGAGATGTCACATACAGCTCCAGATACCGTAAATAATCGCCCTCCGCAATCAGCACCTGCTGAACCTGCTGATCCTCCCGCACCTCCACGGTTCCGACTGGATTTTCTGCACCCGCCAGAAGCCTGTCTTTTTCCAGCAGTTTTCCCGGTCCCAGCAAAAAAAGAACCGCTGCCAGATAAAACAGAACGATATAAATAATTGCCTGATATGCTTTAATCTTTCGATTCATGAAAAGCCTTTCCGAAAAGGGAACCATCCGGCAGATTCCCGGCAGCCTGTTTATCTGCTTTTACGCAGGATTTCCCACTTTTCCCATTATCTTTAGAAGTATAACACACTCCGACACAGATTGACAAGTAAAGGGGCAGGGCGAACCAGAAAATCAGGACGTAACGTACCAGATAGGTCGGTCCTAACAACACCGTCAGAAGATTCAGGCAGACCGGTGAAAATACCGCCGCCTTCCTCCAGTTTCCGGACGCGATCAAAAACAGTGTGCCGAGCACGTAACACCAGCACAGCGCTCCCGGCGAAAAGGGAAGGGAAACGACCGGTATTTTGTGCACTGTATCCGTCCAGGAAAGGTTTTCATACCAATGCTCCAGCCACGGCAGTTTGGAATCCCGCCGTCCGGGTCCTTCCGTTTCACAGGAAAAATAAGAGCTGCTTTCGTAGCATCTTGTGCCATTGTATACATCAATATCCGCGCCCGGATACCAGAAGCCATAGGAGGTCAAAAGCCAGGCGTTTAAGTACGTTGCCGGTGCTTTTATCCCGATCCTTGTCCACAGCTTTGCATATTTTGCAGGATCCTTTTTAAAATTTTCCGTCACAAATCCCGCCTTTACCAGATCGGAAAGCTTCGGCTGATACAGCTGCAGGGATTCCTCCGGTAAAATTTCAAACAGCGTTTCCTGATCTTCCTCCAAAAACAGCTCCGGGCTGTAGTTCCACGTCCGCGCAAGCTGCTGAATCGGCACGGTCAGGCTTTCCATCGCATTCGTGCTCTCCGGCTTCAGGACAATGTTTAAGCCACTCTGTAAAAGAACATACGCCCCCAAAACAACGCCTGCCAAAAGCACTGCCTTTTTCCGGCTGCTTTTCTGTACCAGAAAAAACAGGATCGGTAGAAACAATACAAGGACGATCACTCCATTGCTGCGGAAAACTGCCATGACCAGCAGGGCGAATGCGAGTGCCGGGAGGGATGCGGTGCTTAAGGGAAAATGACCGGCTTTGGGCATTTCGGCGTCTGCTACAGCTTTTGACCGAACAGCGCTGGCTGTCGATGATACCACATCCGCGTGCGCAGCAGCAACTTCAGCTTCTCCCCTCCTGCTGCATCCGCCACGCTGCATCCTGCACAGCAGTACCAGCACTGCCAGCATTCCTGCCGTATACGGTGTGTCCTTGCTCGTGCACAGCACATACATCGGGACAACCGGGAACAGTCCGTAGAACAACAGCCCGCAGACTCGTCCTGCCCTGGTTCGAAGCTGCTGTATGGTCCAGCCAAGCAGCATCGCCATTATCGCCATTTGTGCAAGCACATAAACGCCGATCCCGCTATTATAGCTGCCCGTCAGCTTCTGAATGCCGCTTACCGTTTTTCCAAGCATCAGTACATGTAAAAGGGGATGTCTTGTCACATACTGTCCGGTCAGCACCTCCTGCAGCTCTTCCGTCGCATCATAGGCAAAAAAGCCTGGATAGACCGCAAGGAATACCGGCAGCCAGCATAGGAACAGGATGATGGCATAGCGGAGGATCGGACTTTGGAACAGCTTCTTCCAGCCCCGCTGCAGTTGCTGCCCGGCATCCGGCGCTTTTTTGTTGCTGTGGGATACCAGCCTATCGCCTGACGCCTCTATGCCGGTCAGCTTTTCCACCACCAGATAAAACACCGGTGTCAGCACACAGGCCGTCAGAAATGGGATCAGCCAGCTGTACAAATCCGTTACTGCTACGTTTCCGTTTCGATCCAGCTGACTGCCCCAGTTTGCGCCAAATCCGCAAAAGAAAGCCCCTGCTGCGCTGCAAATAAGCGTGCGATATTTAATTTCCCGCTTCCTCTTCTTCTCCACCAACGATCTCCCTTACCACAAACTGCGGTGCATGATTGAGACAGATGTACATTCTTCCGACATATTCCCCGATCAGCCCCAGCATCAGCATCAGCATTCCGCCGATAAACATGATCGACGCCATCAGCGCTGAAAATCCAATCGGAACACCCGGAAGCACCAGTTTTTTAATAATCGTATAAATTCCGTACAAAAATCCCAGTCCGGCACAGCCCACACCCGCCATCGTTGCGATCCGGAGGGGCTTTTCTGAAAACGCTGTAAATCCGTTAAACCACAGCGCCAACAGCTTTCCAAAGGTGTAGCCGGATTCGCCGACCATTCGATCCCGATGTTCTACCGTCACGTTGACAATATTTCTGGTTGCACGAAGCACCAGTCCAATGACATAAGGGAACGCATTTTCATATTTCAGCATCTCTTCCAGTACAAAGCGTCTTGCGGCAAAATAGCTGGAAATAAACAGATCCTTTGGTTTATTCAGCATAAAGCAGAGCATCCAGTCGTTGACCCTGCTTCCGAAATTCCGAAATGCGCTGTGATGCTTGTGCTCATATTTTGCATATGCAACGTCTGCGCCGTTTTCCAGCGCAGCCAGAAGCTTGCCGACTTCGTTTGCAGGCGTCTGACCGTCATCATCCAGACAAACCAGGATGTCGCCCTTTACCTGATGAAATCCCGCCATCAGTGCCGCATGCTGTCCAAAATTTCGCGCCAGATTTATCCCCTTGATCCGTTTATCCTTGCCGCACAGCTCGCGGATTTTTCCAAAGGTATCGTCCGGCGAGCAATCGTTGACCAGAATGATCTCATACTCATACCGCTCCAGCTCCCCCATCGCTGCTTCGATTTCGTCCACCACACTGCCGATCGTTTCCGCTGACCGGTAGCACGGGATTACAAAGCTGACTAACTGTTTCTTCATACTTTCCTCTCATTTCTGCGCACGCTTTTTGCGCATACCGAGTTTGTGTCAAGTGCATGCAGACACAAATCTCGTGATTGAAAAATTTTATTTTTCAATCTTCCTCCTGTATTGCCGCAGATGCGGCTGTTATTGTAAGCAATACCATTCTATCGTAACGTTTTCCTGATAATCCTCCAACCCTTTCCCATCCAACTGAATCTGCATAATTGAAGTTGACACGTTATCATTTACAACCTGTTTCAATTCCTCCAGCGTCTCCGGTACTTTTTCCAAATAAAATCCTGATTCCAGATTTGGAATTACGCTACGTCCTTCTATCCGGCTTCCATCCTCACAATCCAACATCATATTTACTGTTCCTACATGATATAACCATTTTTTAATAAAACCCTTTAAATTCAGTTTTAAATGTATTTTAACATAATCTACATTTTCAGGGCACACAATAGTTTCATTAGAAGAACTAATTTGTTCCCCTACCTTTTCCAATTTTTCTATTTCAATCTTCTGTTTTCTTTGTGTTAAAACGCAAACATCATCAGAAATAATTTCCACCTCATAGTTATTTCGAATTGCTTCCCAAGTAAGCGGATTTTCCAAATATGGAATATGATGATCAATTGTCTCATTCGTCAACAATATCTTTTCTGATGCTTTTTCCGAACAAAACCAATCAGCAACTATTCCATCTAGCCACGGAATATATTCATTTCCATTCTGTACGGACGGATACCAAACCATATTCCATTCCGGATATACCGCTCCATAACCATTTCGCCAGGGATATACAGTTACTGTATGCTCTCCAATTGCCTCTAAAATTTCATCTGGAAGTTGATTTTCCTTTACCAATTCTTCTGGTATACTGTTCTCTCCCAAATGCGTATAATGATACATCTTCGCAGCCAAAGTTTCTTTCACATATCCCATTGAACTGCGCAAACTGTGTGCCTCTAAAATTCCTGTACATCCCACTGCCATAATCATAGCTGTTCCGCATACGTAATATATAATTTGATTCTTTCTTACAGCTTTCGCCCTCTGTCCAATTTTCTGAAAAAAAACATTCCAGTCGATCGACAAAATAGTCGCAGAAAACAACATTGCAAACAGCCAGATCCCAACTTTTAATCCGTGTCTTGTTGTTGCATATTTATAAAGGAAAAACATCGAAGCACAGCTTGCAATAATTGCTGCAGAACTTTTATAATTACTCCACAGATTTCCTATTATCAATAATACATAACACGCAATTAAAATAATTAACCATCTGACTTCGCTCGGCTGCAGTACGCTGTCAAACTGCATAGTCAACATCCAACCAGAAGAAATTTTCAGAATTCCCGCCACATACTCAAATAAGTTTTTTATCGACGGACAATAGACCAAATAGCATACCGGCATAAGTATAATTCCCGGTAAAAACAACCAAATACTTTTCCAGTTTTTTCTAAACAATACATCGAAAATACAGAATAAAATACAAAAAGCGAACCCACTCGTAAAGGTTGAAAACTTTCCAAAAAACATCAACAGCAAAAGCAGATTTGGAATCAATACAATATTTTTTGCACCTTTTGCCCACAATACCACCGCTAAAATCATTAAGTACAACAAATAGTTATCTCTGGTCGGTGCGTAATATCCCGCCAAATAGCAACACACGGACGCCGTAATTGCCCAAAAATGAATCTTACCCTTTTGATACAATCTATACAGCTGTAACAGCATCCACAAATGAAATAGAAAAATGATCCCCCAAATAACAATACCAGACCAATATTCTATCGTATTTCCAGGTAATTTCATTAAATAAAACAAATATCCCAATGGACCATAGGTAAAATAAATATCTCTTCCGAATTTTAAATCTGTTCCGTTTACAACATTTAAGAAATACCTCCAGGATGGATCAAATCCAGTATTCTCCAATACATAAATGATATCCGGAATCATAAAAACAAATTGTACAACCAGCAAAACTGCTGCGATCCCATCCTTTATCTGTTTTACCCATGCATTTTGCTTACATATTGCAGTCCATTTTTCATTATTCCAGAATATCCATAATCCAAACAGACAAACCGCCAGCATAACAGTAATTAAAAGCCTTTCCAATCTTGAAGCTGACACTGCAAATCCATATGCGTTCAACAATTCCAACGAAGTTTCCGCACCAGAAGCTGTCAAAACAGTATTTTCTCCTACAGTTTTCTTTTCCCTTGCTAATACATATGGTGGAATAGAGCAATCCTTCGCACTGATTTCAAGAATATAACTTTCACCGGCTTTTAATCTTACCCTTAGTGGAATAAAATCCCACTCACCCGCTGTAACAGAAGAAATGGCAATTTCACTATTTGCTTTTATTCTTCCGTCAGAATCTAATACTCGAAAATCAAGTTCTCCGTTTCCGTCTTCTGCAAGGTTAATAAAAACAAACTCTATCCCCTTTAAATAATATTCTCTGGCAATAAATTCCTGAGTAATCGTTTCTTCAGTTGATACCGTCTCAAAAGTTTCTGTAGAAGGTCTTTCTGCTTCATAACCATAACGTAGACCATGATAAATCCACAAATAAAATATTCCGCTAATAAAAATACCACACACAAGAATGGATGTGAAAAGCACCTTATTAAATCTTATATTCGAAATTTTTCTTTGTCGTGTATCAACTTTCTGTTCTTTCATCTTTCCCCCACTGTTTATCTGTTCTCCTCAAACAAAATTGCCATCAGCAGCATATCCCGATAAACGCCGTTCTGCAAAAATTCATCCTTCAGGCATGCCTCCTGCACAAATCCGGCGTTTTGGTAGCTTTTGACTGCCCCGACATTATCCGCGAACACGCGCAGCATCAGCTTGTGGAGCTTTAGCACATCCCGCGCGTAATCTGCTGCAAGGCGGGCTGTTTCCGATCCGATTCCTCTGCCCGCAGCGTCCGCTTCTCCGATAAAAATTCCATATTCCGCTTTTTTATTGTCGTGGTCGATGTCCCGGAAATATACGCTGCCTACCGGTCGATCGTTATTTTTTTCACAGATAATAAATTGTACGACATGGCCGGTTTCCACCTGGGTGTGCATCCAATTTTCATGGCTTTCTTTTGTAAAAAGCTTCTGATAGATAAAATTATGCCGGACGCGATCCTGATTCCGCCACGAAACAATCCGGTCCGTGTCCTCCATCGTGATCGGCCGCAGATAAATCTGCTTTCCCTCAATCTTCTGCATCAATCTCTTCTCCCCGAAACATTTCGTTTATGCGCTCTTCCGAAAGGAACTGATAAACCTCAACCCCTTCTCCTGCAGAGCCGATCCGCAGCAGCATTCCGGGTTCTCCCCGTTCCTCCAGATATTCTGTCAGCCAGGACATATCCGTGCCCTCGTCCGCCAACAGACAGACCTTCTCACTGCTTCTGACCGCTTCTCCCATAGAAGCATATCCAAACGCTGACAGCTTCTGCTTCGTCAACGGACTTTTTACCAGCCAGCCGCCCAGCAGATCATAGTTGAACGGTTTATTGCGATCCAGCATGATCTTCTCCGAATACGTCACTGTCGAATACACATCCTCTAAAAATAGCGTCGACGCATGTTTTCTGCAATATGCAAACACGTCCTCGTTTGTACGGTTTACCGTTTCCCGTTGTATCTGCTCCTGCGCCACACCCTGCCACATTCCCGGAACCCGGAAAATGCAAAGCAACAGGATGATACCGCAGACTGCTGCGGTTATGGCAGTGTGAATACGTTCGGTGCTGCGCGTGTTGATGCCGGGCGCGGCTGTGCTCGTTGCCGTTCCCCACAGCCCAGCCGCCAGCAAAATCTGTGCCAGATACAGCGGATGGGTCACGCGATCCACCATCCGTCCCTGCATCAGCAGATAGCTCCACAGCATTCCGCCGACACAAACCACAAAAACCGGCTGCCAGAAATATCTTCGGTTTCCTTTCTGTAAACAGCAGGAACACCATGCAAAAACAACTGCCAGCCAGACAAAGTTCCAGGGCAGGTCGCTTTTCGACAACCAGTTTTCATGTACCAGCCGCCAAATTGCTTTTTTTACCTGCGATAGCACCGGTTCTTTTGCGTCTGTTTTCTTCGCCTGCACTGCCAGGGAAGAAAGCATCTGCGTATCAATCTCGTCCGCCGCCCCCAAATTATAGTTTTTGAGCATCTCCTGCAACGTCCTGGAAACCCCCGTCTCTTCATAGGCTTCCCGGTTTTCATCGTATTGCTCAACAAAATCCAGATGGTAATCATATAATGTCGTGCGCTCATCAAAAAACTGGCGGAAATCTTTCCAGTCCGGATCGGAATAGGCGAACACATCAAGCCCGTAAAAAACACCCATCCCGATTACCAGCGCTGCGAACAGTCCAAGATAATGCCGCAGGTTTTCTTTGGAAAAAATCTGTTTTTCCCTGCCCCAGATGCAAAGACCGCCAGCTCCGGCCAGCGGCAGGCACAAAAGCGCCATCTCCGGGCGCAGGCAGAAAGAAAGCCAATAAAACAAAAGCGCCCAGAAGCGTTCTTTGCCCTTCGCCGTGACAACCCAGAAAATCGCCGCACCAGCCAGCATCCCTGCCGTGACCGTGTACTGCAGATACACGAGGTGGCTGCCCATCGCCGCGAACCAGAACAGAGCCTCTACAAGGAGAAGCACCCCTTTTACGCCCAGACGCGCAACGGTAGTATTCCATACGCTGCATACCGCAGGCTCTGCCGGGTGCGCGCTGCGCGCTGCGAAAGCGTAATCTCGTGCCGAGCATACGCGAGCTGCTGCAGGCTCTGCCAGACGCGCGCCGGACGCTGCACTGCGCATACCGGACGCAAAAGGCGCGCCATCACGTGCTGCCCGCTCCTCGTCCACCAGCACGGTGCTCCTGTATCCGACCGCCCAGATACTCCCAAACTGGCAGAAAAGCAAAAACGCGCCGAATACCGGGATCGAAAGCCCCCGGTACAACAGCGCAAGCAATGCTCCCAGCGGATACAACAGCTGCATGGTATGTCCGTCCGGCGTACCGGAATATACGCCGGACAAAATATCTTTTATCAGCACATCGTCATTCAAATCATAATAAAAGTCAAAGCGCGCCGCTAAAATCCCCGCCAGGATCAGAGCCATCGCAAGCGACAGTATGCAATTTTCGTGTTTTTTCAAAAACTGCTTACCTGCCATAAAACTCCTTCACCTGATCCGCCACAAATGCTGTCTCTTCCGCCGTCAGACCATAGTACATCGGCAGGCGCAGCAGGCGCTCACTTTCCTTTGTCGTGTAGACATCCTCTCCGTTGAAGCGTCCATATTTGATTCCTGCAGGCGCGGAATGCAGCGGCACATAATGATAAACCGCCAGAATATCCCGTTCCTTCAAATAATTGATCAGCTCCTGGCGTTCGTGTTCGTCCGCCGTCTTGATATAGAACATGTGGGCATTATGGACGCAGCCCTCCGGAACCACCGGCAGCTCAATCTTGCCTGCCTGAGCAAGTGGCGTCAGCAGCTTATAGTACTCATTCCAGCGCGCCAACCGTGCCTCATTGATCTGATCTGCCATTTCCAGCTGTGCATACAGATACGCCACATTTAACTCGCTCGGTAAATAGCTGGAACCGAACTCCTGCCAGCGGTATTTGTCCACCTGACCGCGAAAATATTTGCTTCGGTCAGTACCTTTTTCCCGGATGATCTCTGCACGCTCCACATGCTCCCGATCGCGGATCAGCAGTGCACCGCCCTCCCCCATGCTGTAATTTTTTGTTTCATGGAAGCTGTAGCAGCCATAATCACCGATGCTCCCAAGGGCTTTTCCTTTATAAGAAGCCATCACGCCCTGCGCCGCATCTTCGATCACAAGAAGGTTGTGACGCTTTGCGATATCCATGATCGTATCCATTTCGCAGGCTACTCCGGCGTAGTGCACCGGCACGATGGCCTTCGTCTTTTCAGTGATCGCTGCTTCGATCTGTTTTTCGTCAATATTCATGGTATCCGGACGAATATCCACAAAAACAGGCACGCCGCCCCGCAGCACAAACGCATTTGCCGTGGAAACAAATGTGTAAGACGGCATAATAATTTCATCCCCCGGTTTGATATCCGCCAGAATCGCGGCAAGCTCCGTCGCATGGGTACAGGAAGTCGTCATCAGGCACTTCGCCGTTCCGGTTTTTTCTTCAAACCAGTGACTCGCCTTTTTGGTAAATTCCCCGTCTCCGCAGATCTTCTGATTTTCCACTGCCTGGCGCACATATTCGTATTCCCGTCCCGTAAACGGAGGTACATTGAACCGGATTTTTTCCCGTCCGGTAAAGGGAAGCTTCTTTTCTTCCATGGTTGATTCCTTCTTTCCCAAAAGCGGTTTTGCAGTCCGTTTTCTCGACCGCACTGCGCTGCTTTCATTTTTATTCATAAATCTGATAGGTTCCGTTATCCAGCTTCATTTCATAGGCATTCTGCGCCAGGAACTCCTGCAGCAGCTCCCATTTCTGCGCTTCCTGTGCATCCTCTGTGTCCACCTTTCCGGGACAGAGGATCACCAGCGGCTTTTCTCCCGCCTGGGACAGCGCTTCCAAATCTGTCCGCATCGTCTCTGCCGGGTAAGTATTCATATCCGGCCAGTCATGGGACAGCGCCGAGGGCAGATCGAACAGCCAGCAAAAGCCCGGCACATCGCCAAAGGTCAAAAGCCTGCTGTTTTCCTCCAATTCATCCGCATGCTCTGCGTAATAATCCACAACATCCTGCAGCTGCTCTGCATTTGCCCGATTCGTTTTTGCACCGGAAAGCTTTTTGCAGTTTACAACCCGGGTATCCCGCTTTTGTCCCTCGATGCTGTCCCGAAAAACCGCACGCACGCCAAAGCCCGTGCTCTGTATCAGAAAAACAACCGCCACGCACACCAGCATCGCCCGGCACGCAAAGCTATACGGCAGGCGGCGCAGCTTTAACAAAAGCCGGTAGCCCATCCAGAAGGTCACCGGAGCAACCAAAAACAGGTTATTCATATTCGGATATGTTTCGTTGTTGCTTCCGATCGGCGTGATCAAAATGACCAAAAGCACCATCAACGACAACAGCTTATCCCTCCGAAATACCAGCGGATCGGCAAGGGTCCAGATACACAGTCCGATTGCCACATATAAAAGCACCATACACCACTCAAATACGCTCCAGTAAAAGGCGTACTGCAGGTTGAACATGCCGCGTCCCCATAAAAACCGCAGCAGCACCGGAAGCATGCATAGATACAGCACCATCTTGCCTTTTTCGAATTTTCCGGGGAAAAGGAAAAATAAAACCGTACCTAAAAGCGCTGCGATCCCCAAAATCAGCACCCATTTAAACGCTTCTACATAAGCAGATACAACAGAAGCAATCATAGAAAGGGATGAATACGTCTCATCCGTTCCGGAATATCCGGCAAGCCCGACAAGCATCTTCGGATATGCATCAAACCTAAACTGCAGGCTGATCGCAAGAAAACCGACAAGAAATGCCGCCACAAAGCCGATCACACAGGCAGCGACATCTTTCCAAATCTCCGCCACTTTTTTCTTTTTCAAAATGCCATAATAAAATACCGCGATAATCAGCGCACATTCTACGATGTTAGGCAGGCGCGTCAGCACAGAAGCGCCCAGACACACGCCAGCAAACGCCATCCATTTGCGGTTCTGCCAGATCAGTCCGCGGTATAAAAGCACCGTTCCGCACAAAAACAGGAAAAACGTCAGGTAATTATACAGGCTCGTCGTCGGAATCCAGCACAGGCTGATTGCCGCGAATTCGCCCAGGAACACGATCCAGGACGGCATTTTGCCTTTCAGGAAAAAATACGCCAAAAGCGCCATGGCGCTGACGAAAAGTCCCGTATAAAAACGCATTCCCACCAGGCTGTCCCCAAAGGGCAGGCGCATCAAAAGCGCCCCGAGCACATTTGCAAGATAGGTCGCAACCGTCCACTCCTGCCCCGCATGCGGGAAAAAGCGGTAATTTACCAGACCATAGCAGGTGTCCGTCAATTCGATTCCCTGTGTAATTTTTAACAGCGGATACAAAAACAGTATCACCGGAAACAAAATTGTTCCCAATCGTTTTGCTTTTTCTTTCACGCTCTCTTTTTTCCTCCAAAAAAACCTTTCCCTACTTTGCAGCAGACCTGCCTCAGCTTTTTCCAATTCTATCGAACACGCACAGCCGCAGCCGCTCGATTCCGATACAGACCACAAAAACGATGACGGACTGCACCAAAAGCACAAGAAGCATCCGTCCTGCAGTTACGCCCGTCTCACCCGGAACGATGTTCCAGAAATCCCCAAGTCGTCCGGTCAGGGCGTTGACCCACGCAAACCAGCGCGGTGCAATATCCGTCTGTTGATGAATCAGATAAACCCCGAATACCGCAGGGCTCCAGAACCGCACCATATCTGCAAAACGTCCTTCTTTTACCTTCAGGACAGCAAACGCGCCAAACAGCCCCACCGCCGCAAGATAGGCAAACAGTGCATTATAGTGAAATGGAACGGACGCATAATAGGTCAGTCCCGTCAGTCGTCCCGCCAAAGGAAGCAGCAAAAGCTCCAGCATAAATGTCCCCAGCGTGCAGCCTGCATACAGCACAATATTTTGGGGGAAGCTGTTCAAACGCGGCATCCCGTATTTTTTCAAATAACCGCCGGTCAGGTACAGCACTGCAAACCATCCGAAGTCATATCCGAAACGATCCAGCGCAAACTGCAGCGGACTGAAGGATTTTCCGATGCAGAAAAAGAACAAAAGCGCCGCCAGCAGCTGCTGCATCCGTTTTTGGGAAAGGGTTTCCAGCCCTGCGTTGAAAAATGGGGACAACAGGCACAGCACCACATAAGCGCTCACGAACCAGTAATGTCCGGACTGCACCGGAAAAATACTGTTCCAGATGTGGTAGGGATTGAGAACCTCCGACCACGAAAGGACACCGACAAGTGCCAGAACCGGAGGAATCAGCACCGTATAAAACAACGTCTGAACCAGCACCTGCGCCACACGCCGGAAGGAATAGGTACAGGAGGAAAGAAAATATCCGCTGATCAGCACATAAACGTTGACTGCGACAATGCAGACTGATTCTGTCACAAGGGACCAGACCCCGGCGCCCGTCACAGGGCTTCCGACATCCAAAAGCAATCCGCTGTTCGTGTTCCAGTGCAGGATCACAACCATGAACATGGCGATGATCCGAAGCAGCTCAAAATTTGCCTGACGTCCGGGCTTTCCCATGTCTCCTCCTTTCCGGGCGCGCGGTGTGTTCCAAAAGTGCGCAATGCTGTACTCCCGCCGCGTAAATCGTCTCTTCAGGACTACGTTTTGCTTCCGCATCGTCCTGTTCGTCGCGCATCAGCGTTCCCGTTCGATCTCCCCGTGCTCTACACGGTAAACAATATCGCATTTTTCGATCGTCTGCAAACGATGTGCAATAATAATCAATGTCTTATGACCATGCAGGCTGTTGATGGATTCCATGATCGCAGCCTCTGTATCGTTATCCAGTGCGCTGGTCGCTTCATCCAAAACGAGAACCTCCGGATCTTCAAACAGCGCTCTCGCAATTCCGATTCTCTGACGCTGACCGCCGGAAATCCGGATGCCGCGCTCGCCAATGCCGGTATCCAGCCCTTCGGGAAGACTGCGGACAAACTCATCCAGACGGGCTTTTTTAAGTGCCTCCCAGACCTTTGCATCGTCGATGTCTTCATCCGCGTAACCGAACGCCACATTTTTGCGGATGGTGGAATCAATCATGAAAATCGTCTGGGGAATGTAGCCGATATTTTTCAGCCAGGATTCGTAATGATCCCGAACCTCCACGCCGTCTGCGAGGATATGTCCCTCCTGAATCGACAGCAGCCCCAGCATAATATCCACAATCGTTGTCTTGCCCGCACCGGAGGTCCCCACAATGCCGACAGATTTTCCGGCAGGGATCTCCATATGCGCATGGTCGAAGATCAGCACATCGGAATTCGGATATTTGTATACAATATCATCCAGTACAATTTTATCCTGCAGGGGCAGCTTATCCACCGGCTTGCTTCTCCGATAGGCAGCTTCGTCGTAAACCACGTTTTTGTCGTGGATTTCCTCCTGCAGATTGTCGGACACGCCCATAAAAAAGGGCTCGAAATAGGAAATCTGTGTCAGATAGTTGTTGATCCGGTTTGCAGAAGGCAGAAGCCGCATGGCAGCAACGCCGAATGCACCCAGCTGGCTCACCATGCTGGTGACATCCTCGCCGGACAGGATCATGAAAATCAGGTACAGAATCAGTCCCGCCATGCAGACCGTCTCGATCAGCAGACGAGGCGTCGCGTTAAAAATATTGTATTTCTGCACTGCGCTCACATAGCCGTGACCGCATTTACCGTATTCCCGGATGAAATAATTTTCTTTATTGGCAATTTTGATTTCCTTGATGCCCATAACGGATTCTTCAATCCATTTGTACAGACCGCTGTAATAATCCTGGTTCTCGATGCCCGCCTGACGCATGATCGGCTTTAAAAACTGCTTGATCACAAGCAGCGTCACGATCAGAAGCGCCGCTACCGTCAGGATCATCTGCGGAGCCATCGCGGTCAGCGTAACCGCCAGCAGGACGAAAATAATCACTTCACTCATCAGCTGCAGCAGCGCGAGGATCAGACCGTACATGTTATTGACATCAGACGTGATCATACGCTGGATGACAGAGGTATCCGCATTCAGATAATATTCATAGGGGCGCTTCATGAAATTGATCATCATGCGCTGAGAGGTTTCAAACTGGTTCGTGTATACAAAGCGCAGCTGCACCACATTCTGAAAATACAGAAAAACGTTTTTTAACACAAAGCCCAGAATAATCAGCACCAGAATCAGCGTCGTGAAATATCCCGGTTTCTGAAAGCCTGTCCATCGGTAAATCTGCGCCAGGACACTGTCGCCCTCCACGCAGCTCGGGTCCATAATCATCTGAATCGCCGGTACCACAAGACCGATGCTGACGGTTTCCAGAATCGCACCGATCACCATCATAAACAGAATCTGAACCATTTTCAGCTTCTGCTTCCGGTTCATCAGAACCATCATTTTACGGTAAATTTTTTTCATGAAAGCGTTCCTTTCGTTCCTGCAGCCCTATTCCAAAACTGCTTCTTAAAAAATCTGCTCATTAAAGCGGTGTTTTTGAGGATCTTCGTACAGATCCATAAAGTCATCCCCCAGAAAAACCTTTTCCTTTGCAAAATGAATCGAATCCGGCACGGTATACACGGAAACTACCTGGTCGAATTCCAGTCCCTCGATGAAATTCAGGATTTCCATCGGGAACTTTCCATCCAGCACAATATCGTCCGGGAACAGCTTATGATAGTCTAAAACATCTCTGGGATGCGGTTTTAAAATCACCTGCGCATCCTTTCCGTATTTTGCAACAATATCCCGGAAAATCTGCTCGCGCACCGGCAGCTCGCATAATGGCTCCGTCAGCACCAGCACCTTGTGCTCATGATGCACGCCGGTCGTAAGCTGCGTCATCAGCGTATCCAGATCCTCCATAAAAATCCGCAGAATCGTATTTTTGTCGTCCTGCGTCAGCCTGCGCACCATCGCTTCCCGCGGCTGTTCGATATATTTGGAGCAGGGATATTTCAGGATTGACGTATTGTTGACCTCCATATCCACGCAATATTTACTGTATCCGTTCTGGATAAAAATCAGGTTATGCGCCGCAAGAAAGGCTTTCAGTCCGAAATGCCCTCGGTTGTCATAGCGCGCGGTATCGTAATAGCAGATACAATCCAGACCGTCCTCCACCGCATGATAGTGGATTTTCTTATAATTCAGATAATATCCGATCGGATCGGAATCGCAGAACACATAGATGTCCTGATACTTTTTAAAATCCACCGGCACATAGGGCTGCTGCAGCTTTCCGTATAATTTCGTAAAAATCATTCTGGAAAACAGGTTAAACACCAGATTTCCATGATCCTCATGATAGCGTGCCAGCTGCGGGAACGCATGCTCTTCCTTTTCCTCGAACATAAAAACAGCTTCAAACAGACCGCTTTTTTCTGCACGCTCCTTCAGGCTGCCAAAGTCGTTCGACATCGTGCTCAGCACCAGATCCGCCTTTCCGCGCATTGCCCTTGGAAGCGTCAGCTCCTTTAAACAGGCAACATATACATGATAATAAGTATGGCAGACATAAATCCGCTCTTTTGGCTTTCTCTTTTTCATTTTCGTTTTTTCTCCGGCAATTTCTGGTAAACCTGATGAAATCATCCCAGTTAAACCAGTTGACTCCATTGCATAGTCGCTATATTCTACCATACTTTTGTCTGCCATTGCAAGACAATGCGCTTTCGTTCACGCCGTTACAGTTTACACAGTTCACCCGCGCCATTCGCAAAATCGCATCTTCGATGCTTTCCGCTGCTTCGCAGCTCACTTTTGCTCATAAAATGGCGCTCTCTTCGTGATTCCGTGCGCGCATCTTCTCATGCAAGCATGGAATCTGTGCGCACGGAATCCCGCGTGAACTGTGCTTGAATAATATTCCCCGGATTGTTATACTACTTACGACGCGATGTCTGCGGCGATTTCTTTTTCCCCGGACACTGCACAATCCGATTTTTGACAGGAAACAGGAGGTTTTGCCATGTCAGCACTTGCCATTATTACAGCGCGCGGAGGCAGCAAGCGGATTCCGCGTAAAAATATCCGTCCGTTTCTCGGAAAACCGATTCTTTTATATTCCATCGAAGCCGCTTTGCAGGCGGGCATTTTTGACGAGGTGATGGTTTCTACAGATGATCCCGAAATCGCCGAACTTGCAAAAGGTGCCGGGGCGTCCGTCCCATTTCTTCGAAGCGCCCAGACCGCAAACGATTATGCCTCTACCGACGACGTCATCCGCGAGGTGCTCGAATGCTATAGAGCTGCCGGCAGGGAGTTTGACACGTTCTGCTGTATCTACCCCACCGCGCCGTTTATTACCCCCAAAAAGCTCAGCACCGCGATGGAGCTTTTAAAGGACGCCGAGTCCGTCATGCCGGTAACGACTTTTCCGTATCCGGTTCTGCGCAGCCTTGCCGTAGATGAAAACGGTCACATCGGCTACAAATGGCCCCAGTATGCGACTGCGCGCAGCCAGGATCTCGAAACGCTTTACCACGACTGCGGACAGTTCTATGCCTGCCGGACGGAAGCTTTTTTCCGGGAAGGAACGACAGATACTCCCGGTATGGTCCCCCTGCTTTTACCCGAATTGGAGGTTCAGGATATCGATACCGAAGAGGACTGGGCGATTGCAGAAGTCAAATATCAGAAAATGATGGAGAAAGAATAACAATATGAATCAGGAAATTTATCTGGGCGGGCGCAGAATTGCCGCAGACGCCCCTGTCTTTATCGTTGCGGAAATGTCTGCGAACCATTTGCAGGACTACGACCGTGCGATTGAAATCATCCACGCCGCAAAGGAAGCCGGCGCGGACGCGATCAAGCTGCAGACCTACACTGCAGACACCATGACCGTTGACAGCGACGCGGACTGCTTTATCAATAAAGGCGGCCTCTGGGACGGCATCAAAGAATACGACCTTTACAAGCAGGCTTATACGCCGTGGGAATGGCATGCCGGTCTGATGGAGGAGGCAAAAAAATGCGGACTGCTCTGCTTTTCCTCCCCCTTTGACGCAACCGCCGTCGATTTTCTCGAAGAGCTCGACGCTCCCGCTTATAAAATTGCATCTTATGAGATAAATGATATTCCGTTAATCCGTCGGGTGGCGAAGCTCCACAAGCCCGTCATCTTTGCCACCGGCATCTCACATCTCGAGGACATCGAGCGCGCCATGAACGTCTGCCGTGAAGAGGGCAATGAGGACGTAATTTTGTTAAAATGCGTTTCCGCTTACCCGACGCCCTACGAGGACGTCAATCTGCGCATGATTCCGACGCTGTCTCAGACCTTTGGCTGCCTGACCGGCCTCTCCGACCACACGATGGGCGGGGCTGTCGCTGCAGGCGCCGTTTCCCTCGGCGCGCGGATGGTGGAAAAACACCTGACCTTAAAACGCAGCGACGGCGGTCCGGATGGCGCATTTTCCATGGAGCCCCAGGAATTTAAGGAAATGGTTTCGCAGATCCGTATTCTGGAAAAGGCACTCGGCTCTTCCGAATACCGCCTTACCCCCAAGCAGGAAAAAGAACGGGCAGGCTCCCGTTCCATCTTCGTCGCGCAGGACATGGCAGAGGGCGAAGTTTTCACAGAGCAGAATATCCGCTGCATCCGCCCCGGCATCGGACTGCACACAATGTATTATGAGGAAATTCTCGGCAGGAAGGCTTCCTGTCCGATCGGAAAGGGGACGCCGCTGTCATGGAATCTCATCCGTTAGTCTATATCCGCACAGACGGAAATGAAACAATTGCGACCGGACATCTGATGCGCTGTCTGTCCATCGCCCGTGCCCTGAAGAAACGGGGTGCAGCGGTGGCTTTTCTCGTCTCCGATGATACCTCGGCTTCCATTTTGCAAAAAATGTATTCTCCTGACGAAATTGCTGACCACAGCTTTCCGATCCTGGAGCTGCGCACCGATTACAGAAGCCTCGATCGGGAAATCCAGACCATGCAGGGAATCCTTTCTTCCCACAACGTTGCCTGCCTGCTGGTGGATTCTTATTTTGCAACACCGGAATATCTCGATATCCTGCGCCAGATCTGCAAAGTTGCCTATCTGGACGATCTGCAGGCATTCGACTGCCCGGCTTCCCTCGTAATCAACTATGATTTCTGTGTTGATGAAAGTTTTTACACCAAAGCGGACTGTGTTCTGACCGGATGCGCCTACACTCCCCTCCGGGAGCAGTTTGCAGATCAGCCCTACCATCTCTGGGAGCAGGTAAAAGACCTCTTTCTTTCCACCGGCGGCACCGATCCCTTCTATATCGCAGGCGGTATGTTAAAACGTCTCTGCGCATCGGACGACTGGAAGGATGTTTCCTTCCACGTCCTGACAGGTCCCATGCATGTCCACCGCGCAGAGCTTGCCGTCATGGCAGGAAAAGACAGCCGCATTGTCCTGCATGAACAGGTTTCCCATATGGCTGCACTCATGTCCACCTGCGATCTCGCATTTTCCGCAGGCGGCACGACGCTTTATGAACTCTGTGCCGTCGGCGTCCCGTCTGTAAGCTTCAGTATGGCGGATAATCAGCTTCCCGGTGTCAAAGCCTTTGACGATGCAAACCTGATTCCATGGGCAGGTGACATCCGTGACAACGAAATCTTCTACGATGATGCAGTGGAAAAGCTGACTGCACTTCTGAAAAATCCGGACGCCCGAAAGAAACAATCCGACCGAATGCGTATGGCGATCGATGGTGCCGGCGCGCGCCGCATCGCAGACGCAATTCTGGCAAAATGAGTGTGCAACGGGCCGAGTGCGCATCCTAAGCGGAGCGTTTTTATTTCATAGGACGCATTTTCCTATGAAATGAAAAAAAGGCTCCCGCCCGCAGCACAACACTGCAGGCAGGAGCCTTTTCTTCCTATTTTCCAACGCTAAAACCAGCGCTTTTTTACGATGCTTCGTGTTCAGGCTTCGAAGTGCCTCGCCTGCTCAGCTGCGGTTCATTTTCTCAAACCTGGGCAACGTCCTTCATGGAGAAGCTCATTCTGCCCATCTTGTCCTTGCCGAGGCAGACAACGGTAACCTGGTCGCCCAGAGTCAGGACATCTTCCACGCGGTCGATGCGCTCTTTTGCGATCTTGGAGATGTGAACCATGCCTTCCTTGCCGGGTGCGAACTCAACGAATGCGCCGAACTCCTTGATGCTGACAACCTTGCCCTTGAAGATCTGTCCAGCTTGGAACTCGGTGGTGATGATTTTGATCATCTCGATGGCTTTGTCCATCATTTCCTTATCAGTACCGCATACGGAAACGCTGCCGTCATCTGTGATATCGATCTTTACACCGGTGCGGGCAATGATCTCGTTAATGGTCTTGCCTCTCTGACCAACAACATCACCGATCTTCTCAGGATCGATCTTGATGGAAATGATCTTCGGTGCATATTTACCAACCTCTGCTCTCGGATGTGCGATGCAGGGAGTCATGATCTCGTTGATGATATATTCTCTTGCTTCTTTGGTTCTTGCAATCGCCTCTTCTACAATCGGTCTTGTCAGGCCGTGGATCTTGATATCCATCTGAATTGCGGTGATACCGTCATGGGTACCTGCTACCTTGAAGTCCATATCGCCGAAGAAGTCTTCCAGACCCTGGATATCGGTCAGGACGATATAATCATCATCGGTATCGCCTGTAACCAGACCACAGGAAATACCAGCAACCTGCTTCTTGATCGGAACGCCCGCTGCCATCAGAGACAGTGTAGATGCGCAGACAGAAGCCTGGGAGGTAGAACCGTTGGATTCGAAGGTCTCGGATACGGTACGGATTGCATAAGGGAATTCCTCTTCCGAAGGAATTACCGGGCACAGAGCCTTCTCAGCCAGTGCACCATGACCGATTTCACGACGTCCGGGACCTCTGGAGGGCTTTGTCTCGCCTACAGAGTAGGACGGGAAGTTATAATGATGCATGTAACGCTTCGATACTTCGTTTTCATCCAGGCCATCCAGCTTCTGAACCTCAGACAGAGGAGCCAGCGTACAGATGTTGCAGATCTGAGTCTGTCCACGGGTAAACATTGCGGAACCGTGTACTCTCGGAATGATATCTACTTCTGCAGCCAGCGGACGGATCTGTGTGATTGCACGGCCGTCAGGACGCTTGTGGTCCTTTAAGATCATCTTGCGGACGGTCTTTTTCTGGTACTGATAAACAGCCTCACCTAAAACAGCCAGCCATTCTTCTCTATCAGCAAAAGCCTCTTCCAGACGTGCTGTAATCTGACGGATATTCTCCTCACGAACCTGCTTTACATCGGTAAAGACTGCCTGTTCCATCTCTTCGGGAGGAACGATCTCTTTCATCGCATCGAACAGTTCCTGCGGAACTGCGCAGCTGGTGTAGGAATGCTTCGGCTTGCCTACTTCTGCAACGATCTTGTTGATGAACTCAATCAGGGTCTGGTTTACGTCATGGGCTTTGTAGATTGCATCGATCATGACAGCTTCCGGAACTTCGTTTGCACCGGCCTCGATCATGATAACCTTTTCGCTTGTGGAAGCGACAGTCAGCTGCAAATCGCCCTTTTTCCACTGTTCCTGAGAAGGGTTGATAATAAACTCCCCGTCGATCATGCCAACCTGTGTCATTGCGCAGGGACCGGCAAACGGAATATCGGAAATGCAGGTTGCAATCGCAGAACCGATCATTGCCACCAGCTCAGGACGACACTCGGGATCTACGGACAGAACCAGGTTATTTAAGGTAACGTCGTTTCTGTAATCCTTCGGAAACAGAGGACGCATCGGGCGGTCGATAACACGGCTGGTCAGAACGGAGTTCTCGCTCGCCTTGCCTTCTCTCTTGTTGAAGCCGCCGGGGATTTTGCCTACTGCATAGAGCTTCTCTTCAAATTCAACAGACAGAGGGAAGAAATCGATTCCCTCTCTGGGCTTCTCACTTGCAGTTGCAGTGGAAAGCACGGTTGTCTCGCCATAGTGCATAAATGCAGCGCCATTTGCCTGTGCCGCTACACGGCCTACGTCTACGCTTAACGTACGTCCGGCCAGTTCCATGGAAAATGTCTTGTACATTCTGTCTCTCCTTTTCTTTTACCTTGTTGTTGGAAATTGTTCCGAAAACGCTTCGGATGATGGAAAAAGCGAAAGACAAAGCTGCCGAAACTACTGAAAAACACACTGGCTTCAATGCGCTTGTCAGTGGTCTCGGAATTGCTCCGGTATTCGCTTTTTACATCGTGTGCAACACCCTGTCTGCTTACAACCGCCCCGGCAAAACACCTTTGTGCCATCGGGTTCTTTTGCAGCTGCAGCATATCGCACGAAAAACAGGGCAGAAAGCTGTACGGCTTCCGCCCTGTCTCCAAGTCTTACTTTCTGATGCCCAGTCTCTCGATCAGGGAACGATATCTCTCGATGTCATTCTTCTTCAGATAGTCCAGCAGACCACGTCTCTGACCTACCATCTGCAGCAGACCACGTCTGGAATGATGATCCTTCGGGTTGCTCTTTAAGTGCTCGGTCAGCTCCTGGATTCTTGCTGTCAGGACTGCAACCTGAACTTCCGGTGAACCTGTGTCGCCTTCGGTTCTTGCATACTCTTTGATGATTGCTGTTTTCTTCTCTTTGGAAATCATGGGTAAATCCTCCTTTAAATGTTAACCGCCTGGTACTAAGATATGGGTCGGAGTGTCCCAAGCCTGAGCACCGGCTGAATTCATACCTAATGACTATATCATAAAAAAATGGGGCTGTAAATACTATTTTCCGGAATTTATTCAGATTGTGACTGTATCACGCTGCCACAAAACAGCCCCTTTTTACGACAGCACCCGTCTGACGGAGTAAGGTGTCCGATAGGATACGTTTGAAATTTTAATGCCCGTTCTGGGGTTGCTGGCGTGGATAACCTGTCCGCCGCCGATATAGATTGCGACGTGGTTGATTTTACCATTTTTCGCATAAAATACCAGATCGCCCGGCTGTGCTTCCGAAAGGCTGACCTTCTTGCCGCACTGTGCCTGGCTTCCGGAATGATGCGGCAGGCTCACACCATATTTCTTCATAACGCTCAGGACAAAGCCCGAGCAGTCCGCACCCTTTGTCAGGCTCGTGCCGCCCCAGACGTAAGGGTTTCCAAGAAACTGCTTCGCGTAGTTGACGAGATCGACCCGGATGTCAGAAACGCCCTGACCGTATTTCAATTCTGTCAGGCTGACCGCTTTTTCCAGCTTCTTTGCGATATCCACATAATCTGCGGAAACATATGCTGCTTCATCATCCAGCATGATCTTAACCCAATCGTCCTGAATGTCCACAACCTCAAGCTCTTCTCCCTCCGCTACCAGTGTAATGACCGGCGCATCCAGACTTCCCTCTTCCCGCACGCGTAAGCCTCCGGAATTGCAGACCGCCATGTTCGTCGCCTCTTTGTCCGCAAGATTTCTTGCTTCCTCTCCGGTCACCATATAGTCCGCCCTGACATACCCCGTCACTTTACCGGATTTGATCTTATACCAGCCATTTTCTTCGGAAAGCACGTCCGCGCCGCCGTTTTTTGGAAGCTTACCCACCAGCTCCCCGTTTTCAGACGGATCTTTACGGATATTCAGATAGTCATTGACCCTCGCAACGCCAAGATTTTCATAGCCGTAAATCTTTTTGCGCGTCTCTTTGGCATTCTGCGCCGCCTCAAGGCACGCTTCCGGATCCATGGATTCCTCCAGAAGCCCGCCGACGCCCATAGACTGCCCTGCGGAGTGAACGTTGCTCCCCGTAAAACCTGCATTCACTGTCATCCCCGCAGACAACACACAGAACACAACAGTCAGTCCAAGTTTTTTCCAAATCTGCATTCAAATCCTCCTTCGTATTCTGACGGCGCAGGTGCAAAAACGTCTGCATCTGCGCGCCGACACTATTGCCCGGCAGCGCCAGGCGTGCTGCTCTAGCTTTACCGCGCGCCCGCTACGATATCCCTCTGCAGCTGCTCCTTTAATTCCTCCACGTCAGCAAATTTTTGTTCCGGGCGCTCAAAGGTCAACAGCCGCACCGTGATAAAGCTGTCGTAAATATCCTCTGAAAAATCATAAATATAGGTTTCCACGCTCATCGGCGGGTGGTCGCCATGCTCCACAGTCGGTTTGACGCCGACATTGGTCAGCCCTTTAAAAACACCACTGCTGCATTCCACCTCCGAGCGGTACACGCCGTTTGGCGGCAAAAGCTTGTCTGCAGGAGGCATCAGGTTGACGGTAGGAAATCCTATTGTACGCCCTAACTGTCTGCCGTGCACAACCGTTCCCATCACCGCATAGGGCGCGCCGAGCAGTCTTGCTGCCTCTTGCATCTTTCCTGCTTCCACTGCCTGACGGACACGGGTCGAACTGATCTCTTCCCCGTCCTCAAGCACCTTGTCGATGATCTTTACCTCGTAGCCGTACGCTTCTGCGCGCGCCTTTAACAGCTTGCAGTCCCCTAAGCCCCGGTCGCCAAAGGACAAATCGGTTCCCGCAGCCACGAGCTTTGCCCCGATCTGTTCCTGCACGATCACACGCAAAAAATCCTCCGGAGAAATCGCCGCAGTCTGAAAAGTCAGGGGAAACTCGATCAGCACATCGATTCCGATCTGTCGAAACAGCCGTCTCTTTTCTTCCCGCGTCGTCAGCCCTTTGACTGCTTTTCCGGAAAAAAGAACAGCTGGAGGAGGATCAAATGTAAATACGACCGCCTGCAGTCCGCGCTTTTTTGCTTCCAGTATTTCGGAAAGCAGCGCCTTGTGCCCGCGGTGCATCCCGTCGAATTTGCCAATTGCCACTGCGGACGCCCCCTGCAGCAAAAAATCTGTCGTTCCGGAAATGATCTGCATTTTTTCCTATTGTTCCTTTCCCAAAAACATTTTCACGGGCTTTAAGCGCTTTTCTTCCTGCTTCCAGGCATAAATCCCCGTAAACTGCCCGTCTGTATCATAAATGCGCAGCTGCTGTTCGGGTTCAAACATACCTCTTTCGCATGCTGCCGCCGTTTTTTCTTTCTTATAAGGTATCACCAAATCTGCGTAAAGCCAGTTGCCGTTTTCTAAAAGCTTCTGTCCGTCGCCCTGCACCTGATATGCATCCAGCTGTTCAAACACACACTCCACCGGAAGAAGCTTTTCTTCCAGGCTGCCTTCTTTTGCAAACACTTCCAGCTCGGAAAGCCGATAGGCATCCTCAGCTTTGAAATTGCCGGAGCGTGTCCGTTCCAGCCGCTCCATCGCTCCGCCGCAGCCCAGCTTCTGTCCGATATCGTGACAGAGCGTCCGAATATAAGTGCCGCGGGAGCACGCCACGCGCATCGTCACGCGAGGCAATGAAATGTCCTCGATTTCGATCGAATGGATCGTAATCCGCCTGCTCTTTCTCTCTACAACCTGTCCTTTTCTGGCGAGGTCACACAGCTTCTGACCATTGACCTTTAACGCCGAATACATCGGCGGAATCTGGTCATACGGACCGACAAACGAAAGGATCGCGCTGCGCACATCCTCCTCGCCTGCATTTACTTCCTTTTCTGCCAGAATCTGTCCCGTCGTATCCTGTGTGTCCGTCTCCACGCCGAGCAGCAGAACCGCCCGGTATTCTTTATCTTTGTCTGTTAAAAGGTCGCACAGCTTCGTCGCATTTCCCAGACAGACGGGCAGTACCCCGGACGCTTCCGGGTCCAGGGTACCTGTATGGCCGATTTTTTTCTGTTTGCAGATGCCGCGCAGCTTCGCAACCACATCGTGGGAGGTAAAGCCCGGCTCTTTGTATACATTGAGAATTCCGTTCATGTATTCTCCTTTGTTATTCTGCTTTTATCAGCTGCTTTTCAATCTGCTCCGACAGATTGTTGACGCAGTCATGCACGGTTCCCTGCATGGTGCATCCTGCTGCCCTGACATGGCCGCCGCCCCCGAAATAGGACGCGATCGCCGCCACGTCCACCTTTCCGTTCGAGCGGAGGCTGACTTTATATTCGAGTGTCTTCGTCTGATACAAAAAGATCGCACACTCCACGCCTTTCGTGATGCGCAGCTGGCTCACAATGCCATCCAGATCCTTGGGCACAACCTTGTAAAACTCCATCGTCTTTAAATCGATGGAACTGAAAATACACCTGCCGTCCATAAACCGGATGCTCTCCAAAAGTGCGCGCCCCAGCACCTGATTCTGCACATAGGTCTTTTCAAAAAACGTCTCATCGATCAGCTTTGAAAAATCGAATCCGTATGCCAGCAGCTTTGCAGCGATACGCAATGTATCCGGCGTCGTATTCGAATACTGGAATACACCGGTGTCATGCACGATGCCAAGATACAGTGCCTTTGCAATCTCTGCATCCATATACTTTTCCTCCAGAAGCTCATAGACGAGCTCGGAGGCGGAGCTTGCATTCGGTTTGCAGTAATTAACATCGCCACAGCCGGACGCATTGCTGATATGATGATCCACATTGATCGTCTTTTTCGCGGTCCGGAAATACTTTTCCGCATCCCCGAGCCGTTCCTTTGAGGTATCCAGAACGATGAAAACGTCATAGACGCAATCCTTGCTGCAGTCTGTACGGACAGCTTCGATTCCATGAATGCAGTCAAAAATATCTGCAGGCCTTTCCAGATACACATCAATCTGTGCATCCGGCAGCGCTTTTTTCAGATACAGGTACATGCCCATACAGGAGCCGACACAGTCGCCGTCCGGACGTACATGTCCGCCGATGGCGATTGTATCCCTGCTTCCCAGCTCTTCCAGGATTTTACGCATCCTCTTCCTCTCCTTTTTTGGCGCGCTGGTCTGCCATTACCATGTCGATCTTATGCGACATGTTGACACCATACGCAATGGACTGATCCATAATAAAATGAATCTCGGGTGTATTGCGCAGATTGATTTCCTTTGCAAGACGTCCGCGGATAAAACCCTCTGCGCTCTTTAATCCCTCCAGCGTTGCGGCAGCCTCTTCCTCGCTGCCCAGAACGCTGATATATGCACGGCAGGTTTTTAAGTCCGGTGCAACCTCGACATCCACAACACTCGTCATGGGCGCAATCCGGGGATCTTTGATTTCTCCCCGGATCACTTCTGCCAGAACACGCTGCACTTCGCCGTTAATCCTGCTGTTTTTTACACTGTTCTTTCTCATGAATGCTCCTATATTGCGGGGAAATCCTGACAGATTCCCCCTTCTGAAAGCCTATCTCGGCACTTCTACCATTATATAGGCTTCTACTACGTCAAACTCCTTCATCTTGTCAAAGCCTTCGAATACAAGGCCGCACTCGAATCCGGCTTTTACTTCCTTCACATCGTCCTTGAAACGTTTTAAGGATGCCAGCGCGCCTTCGTAGATCAACTCGCCTTCTCTGGTAATACGCACCTTACAGCCTCTGGTAAATACGCCGTCCAGGACATAGGAACCGGCGATATTTCCGATTGCGGATGCCTTGAAGATCTGACGTACCTCGGCATGGCCGATGATCTTTTCTTCGTAAACGGGATCCAGCATACCCTTCATGGCAGCTTCCACGTCTTCGATCGCCTGGTAAATAACCTTATACAGACGGATATCTACCCCTTCCGTCTCCGCAGTCGCCTTTGCTGTCGCATCCGGACGCACGTTGAAGCCAATGATAATCGCGTTGGAAGCGCTCGCCAGCGTAACGTCGGACTCGTTGATCGCGCCTACGCCGCCGTGGATACATTTGACAACGATTTCCTCGTTGGAAAGCTTTGTCAGGCTCTGCTTGACTGCTTCCACGCTGCCCTGTACATCCGCTTTGACAATCAGGTTCAATTCCTTTAAATTGCCTTCCTGGATCTGGTTGAACAGATCGTCCAGGGACATTCTGGATTTGGTCTCTTCCAGTTTCTTTTCCTTGTTCTGTTCGATAAATGCCTCTGCGTAGGATTTTGCTTCCTTATCGCTTTCATGTGCCAGGAATACGTCGCCTGCTTCCGGCACGTCGGACAGACCGAGGATTTCGACAGGCATGGACGGACCGGCTTCTTTGACACGGCGTCCCTTGTCGTCTACCATCGCGCGGACCTTGCCGCTCGAAGAACCTGCGGAAACGAAATCGCCGACATGCAGCGTACCTTTCTGAACCAGCACGCTTGCCACAGGGCCGCGTCCCTTATCCAGCTGAGCCTCCAGCACAATGCCTCTCGCCATACGGTTCGGATTTGCCTTTAATTCCATCACCTCAGCAGTCAGAAGGATCATCTCAAGCAGCTGCTGGATCCCTTCGCCGGTCTTTGCGGATACCGGTACAAATACCGTGCTGCCGCCCCAGTCTTCTGCAACCAGCTCGTACTCCGTCAGCTCCTGCTTTACGCGGTCCACGTTTGCATTGGGCTTATCGATCTTGTTGACTGCAACGATAATTTCAATTCCGGCAGCTTTTGCATGGTTGATTGCTTCTACCGTCTGGGGCATTACGCCGTCGTCTGCCGCAACAACCAAAACTGCAATATCGGTCGCATTCGCGCCGCGCATACGCATTGCAGTGAACGCTTCATGTCCGGGTGTATCCAGGAAGGTAATCGCCTGACCATTGATCTGTACGGTGTACGCACCGATATGCTGCGTGATGCCTCCTGCCTCGCGGTCTGTTACATTCGTCTTACGGATCGCATCCAGCAGGGAGGTTTTACCGTGGTCAACGTGACCCATAACACAGATGACAGGCGGTCTGGAAACCATATCCTCGTCTGCTTCCTCATCCTCTTTTAACAGCTCTTCAATGACGTCAACCTTGACTTCCTTCTCGCAGATGATGTCGTAGTCGATTGCGATGTTTTCCGCGTCTTCATAGGAGATTTCCTGGTTCACAGTTACAATCTTGCCCTCCAGGAACAGCTTCTTGATGATGGCTGCAGGTTGCATCTTCATCTTTTCCGCCAGCTCTTTGATCGTAATGTTGTCGCCGACGGTGATTACCTTGATGGTCTCTTCCGGTTCAACCGGCTTGGGTTCGGGCTTGATAAAGCGGCCTGCCTTCTTTGCATTTTTCAGTGCTGCTGCGCCGTCTTCTTCGTAAATCGCGTCTCTTCTCGATTTCTTGTCGCGCTCCTGCTGGTTAAGACGGCGATCGTCTCTGCGCTTTTCCGTATCCTTTGCCGGAGCTTCTGCTGCAAAGCCTTTGCCTGCTGCCGGCTTGCGGAATCGATTGTCCTGCCGTCCATCGCCGTTCTGAGGGCGTCCACCATTTGAACCAGGACGGTTATTGCCCGCACCAGGGCGGCCACCGCCTGCAGGGCGATTATAGCCCTGATTATCTCTTGCACCGCCGTTATTACCCGGACGGTTCTGGTCTCTTCTTGCTCCATAACCGGATGTCCTTTCCTGACCCTGACCATCTCTGCGGCCGGACTGGTTTCTGTCACCGTTTCTGTTATCACGGTTGTAACCGGGTCTGTCTCCGTTTCTGTTGTCACGGTTGTAGCCAGGTCTGTCTCCATTTCTGTTGTCGCGGTTGTAGCCAGGTCTGTCTCCGTTTCTGTTGTCACGGTTGTAACCGGGTCTGTCTCCGTTTCTGTTTCCGGAATTTCTGTTATCGGAACGGTCTGTTCTTTCGGTGCGGTCTGTTCTTTCAGTGCGGTTGTCGCGCTGCTCGGTTCTCTGAGGGCGTTCCATGCTCTTCTCCAGACGTTCCTTTGCCGCAGCCTCTTCTTTTTTCTGTGCTTCGATTTCAGCTGCCTTTGCTGCACGTTCTGCTTCTGCTGCAGCCTTTGCTGCCGCTTCCTTGGCCGCACGCTCTCTGCTCAAAAGCTTCTCATCCGGCATAACGGGCTGGGAAGGCTTAGTCAGGGGCTTGATCAGCGGTCTGCTTTCCATACGCATGCCGTTGTTGTTTCTGTTACCCTGACGGTTCTGGCTTCCTCTGTTTCCATCATTTCTGCGCCCGTCATTTTTTGCACCGTTTCCATTATTATTTCTTCTGTCATTGTTTCCGGAATTGCCGTTCTTCATCCGGCTATTCTGGGGATTGTTCACTACAATGATCGTCTTTGCTTTTTTATGTGCCTTTGCCTGACTGTCCTGTCCTGCAACTTCTTTGTTCATATCCTGTTTATCCGTTGTCTGTTCCTCCCGGCCCTCAGCCTGTACTGCCGCAGTCTGCGTCGTCTTTTCTGCCGTTTCCGCTTTCTCCACCTGCGCCTTCCTTTCTGTCTGCGCTGCCTGCCCTATCCTGCTGCTGTCCTTTTGATCGGACGGCTCCTTATTTGCAGCTGCGAACTTCTTTTTTACCCATTCTACCGCATCGCCCTCGATTGAGCTCTGCGCTGCCTTAACGTCCACGCCCTTTTCCTGTAAAAAGGTAATGACGTCTTTGCTCTTTATTTCAAGCTCCTTTGCGAGCTCGTGCACCTTTATTTTTGCCATTCATTTCCCTCCGTCTCCTTCATTTCCGTTTCCAGATACCGGTTTAAGGTTTTGGCAAACCCGGCGTCTGTTACCGCCAGGGATGCACGCATTTCTTTTCCCATCGCATGTCCCAGCTCTTCCTTCGTCCCGTATTCATAATACGGTACATGATAAAAGCTGCACATGTCCCGGAAATTTTTCTTTGTATTCGCTGAAGCGTCTGTGCCGACGATCACCAGCGCTGCGGTTTTGTTCTTGACAGATTTTTCTGTCATGAACTCCCCGCTTGCCGTCCGTCCTGCTCTCGTCGCAAGCCCCAGCAGGGAAAATACCTTATTCGGTTTCACTCTCACCAAACTCCTTTTCCAGGCTGTCGTAAACCTCATCCGGAATACTCATCTGGAAGGAACGCTCCAGTCCGCGGTTCTTTCTCGCCTTTTTCAGGCAGTCCAGACTTTTGCACAGATAGGCACCGCGTCCGTTCTTCCTTCCCGTCGCATCCAGCACGATCGGTCCCTCCGGCGTCTTGAGCACGCGCATCATTTCGCGCTTGTTTTTCATTTCGCCGCAGCCCACGCACTGTCTCATGGGGATCTTTTTATTCATCGCTGCCCTCGCCGTCTTCCTCGGCTGCTGCAGGCTCTTGTGTATCTTCCAGTGCTTCCTCAGCGCCTTCTTCGTAATCGTCCTCGTACTCTTCTTCCTCGTCGTCATATCCGTCATCCAGATAATCCTCGTAACGGAAGCCAGGAGCATCCTTTGCCTGTGTCTCGCTCTTGATATCGATCTTGTAGCCGGTCAGACGCGCTGCCAGGCGTGCGTTCTGTCCTTCTTTGCCGATCGCCAGGGACAGCTGATAATCCGGTACGACTACCTTTGCGGTGCGCTCGTCGGGATCTGCAAATACTGCAACGATCTTTGCAGGGGACAGCGCGTTCTGGATCAGGTTGCCGGGGTTTTCATCCCAGTTTACGATATCGATCTTTTCGCCGCGCAGCTCATCTACGATCGCATTGACACGGGAACCGTTCATACCGACACAGGCGCCGACTGCGTCTACGTTCGGATTGTTCGACCATACTGCGATCTTGGTACGGCTGCCAGCCTCACGGGCGATGCTCTTGATCTCTACAACGCCGTCGCGGATTTCTGTTACCTCTTCTTCAAACAGACGTTTTACAAGCTCCGGATGGGTACGGCTGACTAAAATACGAGGTCCCTTGGGAGTGTTCTTTACTTCAAGAATATAAACCTTAATTCTCTCGGTCGGCTTGAACACTTCGCCCTTTACCTGCTCACTCTCGTTTAAGATTGCGTCCGCCTTGCCCAGGTTGATGCTGATGTTGCGGCCCAGATAACGCTGTACAACGCCGGTTACGACGTCTTTTTCCTTTTCGAAATACTGATTGTATACAACGCTTCTCTCTTCTTCCCGGATCTTCTGCAGAATGACATTTTTCGCATTCTGTGTTGCAATACGGCCGAATTCTTTAGACTTAATCTCCACATGGATTATGTCTCCAACCTGCGCTCTGTGGGAAATCTGCTTTGCATCCTCCAGAGCGATCTGCAGGCATTCATCCTCCACGTCGTCCTGTGTCGGAACAACCTCTTTCTCCGCATAGCAGAGAAAATCGCAGGTATCCCGGTCGATTTCCACCTTTACATTATCCGCTTTGCCGAAATGCTGTTTGCAGGCTGTGAGCAGAGAGTTTTCGATCGCTTCGAACAGAGTCTCTTTGCTGATCTCTTTCTCTTTCTCCAGTACATCCAACGCTTCCTTTAATTCCTTATTCATTTCATCCTCCATTCCGCTGCTTTGTCGTCTGTTTAAAAATCCAGCGCCAGACGGATCAGTGCAATCTCTTTTCTGGCAAATGTCATTTCCTTTTCTGCTGTATCAATCGTAATGCTGTCCGCATCGTAGCTTTTTAATACGCCTGTAAATTCCCGGCATTTATCCACCGGCTTATACAATCTGATTTCCACTTCTTCGCCCAGGCTCTTTTCCAGATGCTTATCCTTTTTCAGCGTCCTGCCCAGCCCCGGTGAGCTCACTTCCAAAATATAGGCGTCCTCGATAAAATCGGCTTCATCCAGTTTGTCGGACAACGCGCGGCTTACTGCCTCGCAGTCACCGATGTTGACGCCGTCCGGTTTGTCGATGTAGGCACGCAGATACCAGTCGCTGCCTTCTTTCACATACTCCACGTCGTAGATTTCCACGCCGTTTTCCTCCGCGATCGGAAGCAGAATTTCTTCTGTCTTCGCTTCGTATGTTTCTCTTTTTGACATTCCTTCACCTTCCTTATTCAGTTGTCTGTGTTATAACAGCGCGCGGTTCGCTTCGCGGAGCTCGCGCTGATTAGCGGTCGTCAAATATCCATTCGTGCAAGCACGATGGATATTTTCCTCGTCGCGATAACAAACAAGAGTGGGTTTTTGCCCACTCTTGCTCCAGTAACATGTATCATCCTCTTTACTCTAACATGTTCCAGACTGGAATGCAAGGGGTTCCGGCAAAAATGTTGCAGTTCACCCACTCATAGATGTTTGTGCAAGCACAAATCTATGCACAGGAATTTTCGAGGGAACTGTAACGCAAAAACCGGAATCCTTTACGAATTCCGGTTCTCGAAAACAGCTAGTAGGGGAATCGAACCCCTGTTTTCGCCGTGAGAGGGCGACGTCTTAACCGCTTGACCAACTAGCCATAACTGTTATCCTGTTCTTCCTGAAGCTCAGGAAGTCTTTATCCTTTGCAGAAATCCGTTTCTGCAAACAGCTAGTAGGGGAATCGAACCCCTGTTTTCGCCGTGAGAGGGCGACGTCTTAACCGCTTGACCAACTAGCCATTCTTTTGTGTCACTTAACTGACGCTTGATTACTATACAATACTTTTTTCCAAAATGCAAGTGTTTTTTGCAAATTTTATAAATTTGCTGGTAGATAGTAACAGTTTTTGCTGCAGCCGCTCAAAAACAACTCCTGCTTCATCCGTTTTTGATAGGTTTCCCGGTCTTTGGAGGCATCCAGGATCTCCAACGCACGCTTCATCGCCCGGATGTCTTCCACCATCCGGTCCGGGTGGTTTCCTCTGCCTACAATTTTCAGATGGGTAATTCCCGCCTGACCCAGATCATAGAGCGCACACAGCCCACAGCCACTTTCGCCCAGGATTGGAGCATCGAAATCTGATTCCGGTGAATCCCATGTGCCGCCGCACTGTCTGGCCTCTGAGGTATATTCCCTTGAAGACGCGGTATCGTCCCATTCTTTGTGATCGATAAGGATGCTGTCCTTCCGCTGGCTCTTCCCTACACCGACCCGATACGGCACGCGGCACAAATATCCCATCTCGTCACAGTGCAGGGAATTGCAGAATGCCCCGGAAAACTGACACAGCTCATTTAATGCAAACGCTTCATATTTCATGTTTTCCAATCCGGGACTTCTTTTGGCACATGCCTGCGCCACAACCGCCATATCCTTCGGTCGCATCTTCCTTGGAAAGATGATTCTGCTGATTTCCATCTGCTCAAACAATCCTGTCATCGCGCTGTTGATTTCTCCAACCTCGCCGCTTAACGAAATCCGACAGCCGATCTTTTGCTGCCGAAGATATAAAATCAGCGCCGGGTCTGCGATAATATAATCCTCAAAACCAATTTTCATACATTTTTGAATTATCTCTGCGATTTCCGGATACTGCTGTGGAAGATAGTACAGCGAATTAAACGTCAGCTGCACGGGCTTTTGATACGCCCGCACCATCGCCGCCAGAATTTCCAGCTCCGAAAATGCACCCAGCTGCACGCTGCAGCATCGCACCTCCCTGCGGTTTAAGGACAGAACCGTCCCGTACTTTCTGTCCCACGCATAGGGAATGTAACCGCAGAAGCATTCGTCCGCTCCCGCTTCGATATATCGGATATAATCGTCAACCGAGCCAAGCCCCGCTGTAAGTTCCATGTGTGACCTCCATGCCGCGCACTGCACTCAAAGCAGATTCAGCACCGCGCGGTCAGGCTGCACCTCCTGTTCTGCTTCCCCAAACGCTGCGTTTTCCACACTGCCCGTCTCCAGCGCCCGCAAAACCGTCTGATCCAGCGAAAACAACGAATTGTATCTTCCTGTCATATGCAGATGCTCCGGGTATAAAAACGTTTTCGTCTGACAGTATCCGGGACATTCCGTCTGTAGATACTGCCGTCCCCTGTTGTGCTCCCTGCACTGCGCATAAAGGGTACAGTATTGCGATGTGTTCGTTTGATAAAACGGAAGATGCAGGCTGTTTTTTCCTTCCGGGAATCTTTGCGGATACCCACAGCTTTCCCATTCATAGCGCACAAATCCAAGGCTTTTTTCCAGTGCCTTTTGATAAAAATCTGCATTCAGGCTGTTCTCTGCCAAAAGTCCGGTGTCCTTGTCCGGCAGGCGGCTTTTTAAATAGGAAAGCCTCGGATCTTTTTTCCGTTTATTGAGAAGTGTTCCCATGCACAGCTCAAACTGCTCCGGATATCTGCCTGCAAGCTGCACCATCCCCCAGTCATTGACAACGATCTCGATCGATCCGCTTTTCTGACACCAGCTTCGCAGGCTTTCCAGAAGCTGTTCCGCTTCCTTTAAACTAACCTCCGGCTGGCATGCAAACGAAACTGTCACGCCAAGCCTCTCGCTCCGCGCCTTTTCAAGCAGAGCAAACAGGCTTTCTTTCTTTGGAAAGAGCAGACGGCAGAATTGATTTCCAAGGTAAATCCGATCCGGCAGGCGTTTTGCGTAAAACGCGCTGGCAACGTTGTTTTCCTTCCAGTAATCTGCCATAAAATCCGATAGGCTTTCTTTTAAATATGTTTCATACCATTCCGGTCTGTCCAGCTCCAGCGCGTAAGACGGATACGGACGCAAAACCGCCTCCCAGTCCGTCTGCGCAAACCATTTTCGTTTCTGTTCTTCCAGGCTGTCGGCAAAGCAATCCTCTAATTCCACCGGATAACCAACCGTTGCCTCTGCAAGCCTAGCGTCATCCTCTTCCAGCTTCAGATGGATGTAGCGGGTATATTGCAAAAGAAGCTTCTGCACAGCAATCCGAAACTCCGGCGAAGTTACGCAGACCCGATAAAGTTGATAAAAGGAGGCAGCGCACAGCTTCTCCCTGTGCCCTTGCTGTGGCAAAGCGGGTGCTTTTTCCAGCCCATACTCTGTCAGCACAAGTTCCTGCCAGAGTGCCTGCTCCAGATCGTAAAAGCACACCTTACAAAACGGTGTCACTATGCAGTGCTGCGGCGGTGCGGCATCTCGCAAAACCTGGTGCTGTGCCGACACAGCATCTGTCAAAAGCTGCCTTGCCGCCTTTTTTTCCAGTCGAAACTCAAATCCGTTTTCCGAAATCCCGACCACCTGAATTTCCCGCTCCCCAAGCTGTGCAGTCAGCAGTCCGGACGGGATTCCTCTGATATATTCTTCCATTTTCATTCTTCCAGCTTCCGTCAGCCAACCATAAAATCAAACAGACTGATCTGGTTGGACTCCGGCAGATCCCCAAGAATGCCCAGCGTATCCAGAAGCTCCACAATCGTCTTACTCGCCTTGGAACGTTCCCGGAAATCATCCTTACTCAAAAACGGACCTTTTTTCGCCGCTTCCACGATGGCGTCCGCCGCCTTTTCGCCCAGACCGTCAATGCTGTTTAGCGACGGCATGATTTTACCGTCCATGATCTGGAAATTGCGGGAATGTGCTTTAAACAAATCGATGGGCAAAAATTCAAAGCCGCGCGCATACATTTCCTGCACGAGCTTCATATCCTTTAACGACGCCTGCTCTTTCTGGGAAAGGCTGTCCGAACGCTTCTTGTAATCCGCCATGACCGCTTCCAGATGCTGTTGTCCCTGACACATGATTTCATAGGAAAAGGCGGATGCACGGATCGAAAAATACGCCGCATAATAAGCCAGCGGATAATTTACCTTACAGTAAGCGATTCGCCACGCCATCATAACGTAAGCCGCCGCATGGGCTTTCGGGAACATGTACTTGATCTTTTTACACGACCAGATATACCAGTCCGGCACACCGACCGCCTTCATCGCTTCTTCCATTTCCGGCTTTAAGCCTTTCCCCTTCCGCACACTCTCCATCGTCGTGAAGGAAAGGCTCGGGTCCATGCCCATGTTGATCAGATAAATCATGATATCGTCTCGACAACAGATCGCCGTGGAAATCGTCGCCTTGCCTTCCTGAATCAGCGTCTGTGCGTTGCCCAGCCACACATCCGTACCATGTCCTAATCCGGCGATTCGAATCAGGTCGGAAAAGCACTGCGGCTTGGTGTCCAGAAGCATCTGGATAACGAAATCTGTACCAAACTCCGGGATGCCCAGAGAACCAACCGGGCAGCCGTCAATCTGATCGGGTGTAATTCCGAGCGCCGACGTATTCTGAAACAGGCTCATAACCTGCGGATCGTCCAGCGGGATCTTCGTCGGATCAACCCCCGTCAGATCCTGCAGCATACGAATCATCGTCGGATCATCGTGTCCGAGGATATCGAGCTTCAGCAGGTTGTGGTCGATGGAATGGTAATCGAAATGGGTCGTTACCGTATCTGTTGTCATATCGTTTGCGGGATGCTGCACCGGCGTAAAGGAGTTGATGTCCTCTCCCACCGGCAAAACGACGATACCGCCGGGATGCTGTCCCGTGCTTCGGCGCACGCCCGTACAGCCCTGTACAATCCGGTTGATTTCGCAGTTTCGTTTCTTGCTTCCGCGTTCTTCAAAATAATTTTTCACATAACCAAACGCCGTCTTATCCGCCAGTGTGCCGATCGTACCGGCACGGAACGTCTGTCCTGCGCCGAAAATAACTTCCGTATATTTATGCGCCTTACTCTGATATTCGCCGGAAAAGTTCAAGTCGATATCCGGCTCCTTATCCCCCTTAAATCCAAGGAACGTTTCAAACGGAATATCGAAACCGTCCTTAATCAGAGGCTCTCCGCAGACCGGGCACATTTTATCCGGCATATCGCAGCCGCCGTTTCCGGCAAAGGCTTTGACCTCCGGGGAATCAAAATCGTAATAATGGCATTTCGGGCACCGATAATGGGCGCTCAGGGAATTTACCTCCGTAATCCCCGCCATGAACGCCACCAGTGAAGAACCGACAGAACCTCTGGAGCCAACCAGATAGCCGTCCTCCACCGATTTCCAAACCAGCTTCTGCGCAATGATATACATTACGGCGAATCCGTTTTTGATAATAGAGTTCAGCTCCTTTTCCAGACGGTCCACAACGATCTGCGGCAGCTCTTCCCCATAAAGCTCATGCGCCTTGCGGTAACAGATTTCCGTCAAGGTTTTATCGCTGTCTGGAATAACCGGCGGACACTTATCCGGGCGCACCGGAGAAATCGTCTCTATCTGATCCGCAATCCGATTGGTGTTGGTAATGACAACCTCCTCTGCCTTTTCACTGCCGAGATACTGAAACTCCTCCAGCATTTCTTCCGTCGTGCGCAGATATAGCGGTGCCTGGTCGTCCGCATCCTTAAAGCCCTTTCCCGCCATGATAATCCGACGGTATACCTCGTCTGCGGGATCCAGAAAATGCACGTCGCAGGTTGCTACAACCGGTTTATTGAACTGCTCGCCCAGCCTGACGATCTTTCGGTTCATGTTCTGAATGTCCTCCACCGAGTTGACATTTTCAATCTTGTCGGAATGGATCATGAACATGTTGTTGCCGGTCGGCTGGATTTCCAGATAATCATAAAATTTCACGATCCGCGCAATTTCCGCATCCGGCTTTTCATCCAGCAGGGCACGGTACAACTCGCCTGCCTCACACGCACTGCCCAGAATCAGTCCCTCCCGGTACTTCATCAGCAGGCTCTTCGGAATTCGCGGTGTCTTATGAAAGTAAGTCAGATGAGACTCCGATACCAGACGGTACAGATTTACCCGCCCCACATCGTTTTTCGCAAGGATAATCGCATGGTAGGAAAACAGTCTCTTTACAATATCCGGGCTGGAATCTCCCAAATGGTTCACATCCGCAAGGGTGTGACAGTTGCGCTGCTCCAGAAGCGGAATAAATTTTACGAAAATTTCCGCCGTTGCTTCCGCATCGTCCACTGCGCGGTGATGATTTTCCAGGGAAACACCCATCGTTTTTGCGACCGCATCCAGTGTATGCTTCGCCTGATGCGGCAAAAGCACGCGCGCAATGCCGACTGTATCCACATAGGTAGGATGCAGCTCGATATTTAACTGCGCCGCATTTTCCATAATAAAGCTCATATCGAAATTCGCATTGTGGGCGACAAAAATCGTACCCTCGCAGAATTTCAAGAACTCCGGCAGCACTTCTTCAATCCCCGGCGCATCCATGACCATTTCATCGTTAATACTTGTCAGCTGCTCAATTCGAAACGGAATCGGCACACGTGGATTGACAAAGGTGGAAAACCTGTCCACAATCTTTCCTTCCACCACCTTGACCGCACCGATCTCGATAATCCGGTTTTTAACCGGCGAAAAGCCGGTTGTCTCGATATCAAATACCACATAGGAATCCCGCAATACCTGACCCTTATCTCCGGTTACGATTTCCTTCAAATCATCCACCAGATACGCTTCACATCCATAAATTACTTTAAAGAAATCATTTCTGTCCGGATTTTCGTCTCCTGCAGCCTTACGCTTTTCTTTCTCCGCTTTCCAGAGATCATCCAACAGATGGTTTGCATCCGGAAATGACTGTACGACGCCGTGATCCGTGATTGCGATCGCCGGATGTCCCCACTGATACGCCCTCTTGACAATATCCTTTACCTCGGATACACCGTCCATATCGCTCATTTTTGTGTGGCAGTGCAGTTCCACACGCTTGCGCACGGAATGATCCATTCTCGACGTGGTAAAATCCGAAATCTTTTTTACCCCGACAATCGAACCGACCGTCAGCTCGCCGTCAAACTTGTCCACCATCGTCAGACCCTTGATTTTGACAAAAGCGCCGGGCTTGATCCCCTCCTTTACCTCTGCCAGCTGTTCATTTAAGGTAAAAATTTTGATGGTCATCGTATCAGTAAAATCCGTCACGTCAAAAATCAGGATTGTCCGCTCGTTGCGAATTTCACGCTGATCCATTGCGATGATTTTGCCGCGGATAACAACCTCTCCCATCTCACCGATGATCTCCTCGATCGGGATTGCTTCTTCGTCAAAATCCCGTCCGTAAAGCACATCCGGATTGTCACTTTTTTTAACGCCGCGGCGATAATCGCCACGCCCCTCCCGGTTGAATTTGCCTTTGCCGTATTTGCTCTGTCCGCCCGCATTTCTGCCGCCAGCCGATGCGGTACCGTTCGTGCCTGCCGCAAAAGCTGCCGTCTGTCCCATTGCCGGAGCACTCTGCCCTGCTGCCGGTGCATCCGGGCGCATCCGATTCGCTGCTGCCGCTGCCTCCGCAGGAACCATCGTTCCGCCCTCAAACGGAGCTTCCTGCGCAGCTGCGCCCATGGACGCAAGGTATGCTTCATAGCCGGCATCCATACCGCCAGCCTGCATACTGCTTTCTGCCCTGTCGCCCGGCATCGCACCATTTTGCCCTGCGATCCCTGCTGCACCATACTGCGCTACGCTGCTGTCTGCGTTCTGTGCAGCATTGCATGCGGTGCCATCCTGTCCGCCTGCATACTGCGGCTGCCCATCGTTACCGGACGCGCTGTATCCGCCGCTCATTACGCTGGCGAACTGCTCCTGGCTCATGCCATAGTCCGTCGCAGCCGGACGAGCACCCGCTTTCGCGGCAATCATCGCCACTTTTCTTGCCAGTGCAATCTCTTCCTCCGCTTTTCTCGGATTTTCCTTCGGCTGACAGTAATGTGCGACCGCCTCCATCGGGATTCCGCACCGTTCACAGCAAATTTTTTCCAGAATACGGACAAGCTCAGGACAGCGTTCATGCGCGATTACCGTATCCGGCACTTCCAACACCAGCTTTCCCTCATCCGGGAAGGAAATATTGGCTGATTTGAACAGACTGTATTCCACCGGGCTGCATTCCTTTAATTCCAGTAAAATGCTCTCCTGATAGGTTTCCAGCAGGCTCTTTAGGTTGTACTGGGCGGACAGCTGAAATTTTTCCTGAATTTTGATCGTGATATTGCAGTTCGGAAACAGCTGCCTTGCAATCTCTTCCTCTACCCGGAAAATAACTGTTTTGGGGATCAGGCGTCCGCAGCTGATATACACCCTGATCAGATCCTTTTGCCGCGTGGTCGTCACCCGTTCTACCTTTACTTTTTCAAACAATGCCCGTACTTCCTGTTCCAGAACAAGCTCCGGAAATACTTCCATGAAACCTTTGGTCATTTTACTCTCCATTTTCGTAAATACTTTTACACTAAAAACGATTACTGTTCGTTCCAGTGCTCCAGTTCATACCGCAGAGTCGGAATAAATTCTGCCTCCAGAATCTTGCGGATGATCTGCCCTTTTTTGATCAGCAGACCTTCCCCGATGCCGCCTGCAATACCCAGGTCCGCTTCCTTTGCTTCGCCGGGTCCGTTTACGACACAGCCCATGACTGCAACCTTGATATCCAGGTTCGGGAACTGCGCTGCAAGCGCTTCTACCTGATTCGCGAGGCTGATCTGGTCGATCTTCGTACGTCCGCAGGTCGGACAGCTGACAACCTCAATACCACCTTTGCGCAGTCCCAGCGTCCGCAAAATCAGCTTCGCAGATTTGATCTCTTCTACAACATCCCCTGTCAGGGATACACGGATCGTATCGCCGATTCCCTGATTTAAAATCAGTCCCAGACCAATCGCAGACTTGATATTACCGGAAAGAACCGTACCGGATTCCGTAATGCCGACATGTAGCGGATAAGGTGTCTTTCCTGCCAGCAGCTCATGCGCATGCACGCACATCATAACATCGGAGGACTTGATGCTGATAACCAGGTTGTCATAGCCAAGGTCTTCGATCATATGCACCTTATCCAGCGCACTCTCTACAATCCCCTCTGCCGTTACGCCATGATATTTTTCTACAAGATCTTTTTCGAGGGAACCGCTGTTTACGCCGACACGGATCGGAATATTGCGTTCCCTTGCAACACGCACTACTTCCGCTACACGGTCTGCACCGCCGATGTTTCCGGGATTGATACGGATTTTATCCGCTCCGTTTTCCATCGCGGCGATCGCCATCTTATAATCGAAATGAATGTCTGCAACCAACGGAATGGAAATCTGCTTTCTGATCTCAGAAATCGCTTTCGCAGCTTCCAGCGTCGGTACGGTGCAGCGGATAATTTCACAACCAACCTCTTCCAGTCTGTGAATCTGCGCAACCGTCGCCGCCACATCCTCGGTCGGCGTGTTGGTCATCGACTGAATCAAGATCGGATTGCCGCCTCCGATTACACGGTTTCCAATTTTTACGACTTTGGTATGATCTCTGTACATAATGCCCTCCGTTTTATCGCTTCCGCGTTCTTTTTGTTCAAAAGCCCAGTTATTTTTATTTTAACACTTCCCCACAGGCAGTGCAATCGGTTTCCGGCGAACGAATTTTGCTGCCCGACGTGCAGACTTCTCCCGAAAATGCCGTCTCGCTACAGCTGTGCATCGCCCGAAATGCATCCGGTTTAAGGAAGCCCCTGCACCTTTTTCGCATCAGCGCTTCTGCCCCATCACAAGCTCATACTCTCCGATTTTTTCGTTTCTACTGTACAGACTCAGCATAACCCGCACCTCGTCCCCGCATCTAAAGGTGTTTGGGTTTAATTCCAGAAACACCGGCTTTTCTGTATACAGCGCGGCATTTTCTTTTATCAGGAGCTTTCGCAGACTGCCATCCCGCAGGGTGATCGGAATTTTTCCGGCTGCGCGATCTACGCCTTCCGCCTTCGCAGCTACGGTCGCCCCCTGCAGCATCAGAACCGCCACCAGCAGTGCAAACATCCACCTTCCCATCGGTTTTGCCGTCCTGAGAACGCTCTGCAGCACTTCACAGTCCGCCGTCTTCTTCCGACGCACTTTCTGCCAAAACGGTGCTTTCTTTCCTGTATCATCTACCGTGCAAGCCTCCTGCAACGCCAAAAGCACCTGCAAAAAAGCCTCCATCGTCTGAAACCGTGCTTCCGGCTCCCTGGCTGTGGCACGCATGATAATCTGTTCCAGCTCATCGCCAACCTGCGGACAGCGGCTTTTCAGGGACGCAAACGCATAAGGCGGTCTGGAAAGGTCTGCCCCGCACAAAAGCGCATACAGTGTCCGTCCCAGACCGAACACATCTGTCCGTACATCCACACAGCGCTTTTCGATTTCCCGGCTCAGCTGCTCCGGTGCCGCATATCCGGGACTCGCGGAAATGCCTTTTGTCACGGGTGTATGCGCTTCCAGCGCGCTGCCAAAATCGATCAGCCTGATTTTTCCATCGGAATCCTTCATCACATTTGACGGCTTGCAGTCCAAATACAAAAGCGGTGGCTGCATCTGGTGAAGCTTCTGAATCGCTTTTGCCAGACAGATCCCGATCTCGATCACCGTTTCTTCTGCAAAGGCGCCGTCCCGTTCCATCTGCGCCGCAAGCGTTTCCCCCTCAATCCATTCCATAATTAAAAAGCGCTCTTCCTCCTGTTCTACTACATCCACAATCCCCGGAAACGCCGAATCAGCCAGCTTTCCCATCGTAAATTCTTCCCGGATCGGAAAATCCCGTCCGACCTTTTTTGCCGCCCAAATCTTTTGCAGACGCAGATCATACGCCCGGTAAACGGTTCCGGTTCCCCCGCTCGCCGTTTCTCCTTTTAAAATATATTTTTCACCGATTTTCCGTTCTTTTTCCAGACAGATTCCTCCTTTTCATATCCGATCAGTACCGCTGTCATATTGTCCTTTTCCCCCTGGGCCGTCAAAAAGCTCCCAATTCCTTTCAGCCGCCGATACAGTTGCCCTGCTTCCCGTTCCTCGTACAGGCAGATTCGAAAAAAATCCGGCGGCGCTTTTTTATAAAATCCGTCCGTACACAACAGTAGCATGTCCCCATCGCCCAGCGTTCCTGTATACAATTGCGGCACTTCCAGCCCAAACGCCCCGACGCAGCGGCGCAGCACGCCGCCCTCTTCATGATCCTGTGAAAGCTGCCTGGTTCCGGTCTGTTTTTCCCGATTTAAGCAGCATTTGCGACAAAGCTGATACGCCCTGCTGTCCCCGAGATGCACCAGTACAAATCTGCGTCCGCGAACAAACACCATCGTTACCGTCGTTCCGCTGCAGATTTTTTCCTCCCGCTCGCAGCGCTCCAGCTTTTCCTGCATGTCTAAAAGCGCGTCGAGTGCCCGCTTTTTCATCTGTTTTGTCCAGAAAAGAGAGCGCATTTTCCAAAAACCCTCCCGGTAAAACCATTCCGTCAGCTGCTCTGCAACCAGACCGCTCGCACATTCTCCTGCCCGCAGTCCGCCGATTCCGTCGCAAACCGCAGCAAATATGAGCTCTTTTTTGCGTGCACGAACTCGCTGCAGCGTAAAAGAATCCTCATTTACCTTGCGAAAATCTCCTTTATTCCAATACCACGACGTGATATACGCCATCCGTCCTCCCGTCTCTCTCCAAAGACCGGAACAATGATTGCTCTTTGAATTTTCCTGCGGTCAGAATATCCGCAGCCTGCGGCAGAACGCCGCCAGCGATTATACAGGACAATAGAATGTCCGCCAAGGGTACACGCTATTGTATAGAACGCCCAAAAACCTTTCGATATCCGTATTATATCGTCCCGCGCATGCGCCGTCAACGGTGAAAAATACGGTAGTAATACGAATGCAAACTCTGTAAACAATCTATTGCCATAAAAAAAGGCAGGACAATGAGTTTTTGATATTGCCTCTCATTGTCCTGCCTTTTTTGATCCGAACAGCCTCAGTTTCCGCACTCTACGCTGATTCGGTTGAAAATACCCATGATCTCGTCCGTGTTGAGCTGATTCTTTTCTTCCCCAACTTTATCCAGAACGATTTTTCCCTGATGCATCATCAGGATACGGTCCCCATATTCCAATGCATAGCGCAGGTTGTGCGTTACCATAACCGTCGTCATTTTCTTTTCCCGGACGATCTGATCCGTCAGCTTCATGACAATTTCCGCTGTTCTAGGATCCAGTGCCGCCGTATGCTCATCCAGAATCAGGAAATCAATCGGTGTCATCGTCGCCATCAGAAGCGCCAGTACCTGACGCTGTCCGCCGGAAAGGGAACCGACCTTTGTTTCCAGCTTGTCTTCCAGCCCAAGTCCAAGACCGGAAAGCATCTCGCGGTACGCATTTTCCCGACTCTTTCTGACACAGCGGTTCAATCCGTAACCTTTTTCTTTCAGATCCGCAACCGCCATATTTTCCAGCACCGTCATATTCGGGCACGTCCCGGCAGAAGGGTTCTGGTATACTCTGCCGATTTTGCGGTGGCGCATATATTCTTTCTGACCGGTGATATCAGTTCCGTTTACGATGACCTTTCCTGCATCCGCCGAAATGCTGCCGCAGATCAGGTTCAGCATGGAGGTCTTGCCGGAGCCGTTGCTGCCGACCACCGACACGAACTGGCTGTCTGGAATCGTCAGGTTAAAATCCTGAAACAGGCACATTTCATTGACTGAGCCCGGATTATAATATTTATCGATATGGGAAAGTTCAAGCATTTTTCCGCCCCTTTCGTTCCATGCTGACAACCAGAATGACTAAAAACAGTACCGCCGTAATCAGCTTTAAGTCTGTAGATTTTAATCCCATGCGAAGTGCAATCGCAACGCAGGCTTTGTAAAGGATTGATCCGATCACAACGCTGAACGTTACCATGCCAACCCGCACGTTGTGAAGCGCCTTGGAAATCGATCCGATTCCTTCTAACTTCTGATACAGACTCGTTCCGATAATTACACTCGCAAGTCCGACCACTACAGTTCCGGTTCCGACCGAAATTTCAAAGCAGCGCTGCTGCTGTGCAAACAGGCATCCGCTCAACGTAACCAGACCGTTTGCAATTGCAAGTCCGAGAATTTTTACTTTACCGCGGTCACGTCCCATCGCCGTTACAATCGACGCGTTATCGCCGACTGCGCGGAGCAGAAAGCCGGATCCGGTTTTTAGATAAGCGTCTAAAAGCACTTTTACCGCAACTGTAATGACAACCATCACGAGTACGATTTTCCAGGACGCCAGTGCTCCCTGGCAGATTCCGTTGACCAGACCATTATCAAATACAGTTACTTCTTTATAAAATGGAAGGTTCGCCCTGCCTGCGATCCGCAAATTGACGGTGTAAAGAGCGGTCATCATAATGATGCCGCTCAGCAGGTCTCTTACCTTGAGCTTTACATGGATCAGACCAGTCAGTACACCTGCCAGCGCTCCTACAAGGAAACACACCGGAAGCGTAAGAATTGCAGGAACCCCATTTGTAATCATGACTGCCGTAATCGCTGCTCCCATCGGAAAGCTGCCGTCTACCGTCAGATCCGGGAAATCCAGTATTTTATAAGTGATATATACTCCCAGCGCCATGATCCCGTAGATCATACCCTGTTCGAGTGTACTGATGACCAGTTCCATGTCAGAACCTCCTGCTTTTTCTTTCTGTCCTTTTATTCTACTGTAACGGTTTCAAAAACCTCTGCAGCGTCCGCTTCGTAGTTTTCCGGGAAAGTGATGCCAAGATCACTTGCTACTTCTGTGTTAATATAAAGGTTTGCACCCTCGCATGCTTCATAAGGCATGTCGGAAGCCTCTGCCTCGCCCTTTAATACCTTTGCTGCCATCGCTCCGGTCTGTTTGCCAAGTGCTACATAGTCGATACCTTCTGCTGCCAGGCAACCGTTCTTTACCTGTTCTACTTCAGAACCAAATACCGGGATGCCCGCTGCGCTCGCTTTTGCCAGAACGGTCTGCAGACCCTGTACTACGGTATTGTCTGTCAGGTTGGAAATGCAGTCTACCTTTGCTGCGAGGTCAGCCGCTGCCATATCGACGTCTGCCAGTGTATTGATGCCGGATTCTACGATTTCAAAGCCGTAATCGTCAGCCAGCTCTTTGTAGGTTTCAATCGTGCTCAGAGAGTTTGCTTCGCTTGTTGTATACAGGATACCGATCTTTGTTGCATCCGGAAGCACCTCGCGGATCATTTTCAGCTGTGCTTCTACCGGAAGCGTATCTGCGGTACCGGTGATGTTGCCCTCCGGTGTCTTATCTTCTTTTGCAAGTCCTGCGCTGACCGGATCGGATACAGCGGTGTAAATAACAGGAATATCGCTGTCCAGGCAGGAATTGTATGCGCTCATTGCGGACGGAGTTGCGATCGCACAGATCAGATCCACTTTCTGAGAAACGTAGTTATCGGAAATCATGCTCGCTGTCGCGGTGTCTGCCTGCGCATTGTCAAACAGAACAGTCAGGTTCACGCCCTCTTCGATGCCCGCTTCTTTTAAGCCTTCCAGGAAACCGGTTCTGCAGTTGTCCAGAGAGCCGTGCTCTGCGAACTGGGAAATACCGATTGTGTAGCTTTCGCCGTCTGCCGCCGCTGTATCTGCTGCTGTGCTTTCCGTATCAGCGGTGCTCTCTTCTGTCTGTACGGTTGTGTCTGCTGCGGTCTCAACAGTGGTTGCTGCGGTCTGTCCGCATCCTGTAATCATTGCTGCTGCCATCATTGCTGCTACGGTAAGTGCCATTGCTTTCTTTTTCATTGTGTTGTTCTCCTTTTCTAAAAAAACGATGATTGAAACAAAGAAGAAAAGGAAGGGGGATGCGAGTGTGGTGGCTTGAGAAGCTCCCCGCCCGGAGGGCTTCGTTTGTCTGGGAATTTATTCCCAGACAAACGAAAACCGTCTCAAGCATTTTGCTTGAGACGGTAATGTTTCATTATCGCGGTGCCACTCAAATTGACTGTTTCAGTCCACTCTGTTCACATACTATCATATGCGCCGGTCGGATAACGGGTCCGGATCCCGCCGGCACCTACTGTTGGTTCGGGGCCAGCCTCGAAAGTCCATTCCTCAAATGTTCCCATACTGCAATCCCACCGCCTGCAGCTCTCTGTAATGTTCGCGACTCTGAGTACTCCTCTTTCTCATCGGTTTCTCTTTGTTTTCTATACTGTACCTCACTACAGTCAAAAAGTCAATCCCCAGTTTGAAATTTTTTCAATTCCCTCCTGCAGCACAGCTGGGAGCATCCAAGACGGGATTTTGCAAATGGCGCAGGTAAACTGCGCCTCTACATCATTACTGTTCACACGCCGCCAGCACTTTTTCAAACGGCAGGTCTCCGCCGTACAAGTCCAGCGCGCTGCCGACTGTGACATGAATTTTATTCTGTCCGGCTTTTCGAATCTGTTCGATATCTTCCAGACTGCGGATACCTCCGGCGTAGGTGATCGGAATCCGGTTCCATCTTCCCAGCAACCCGATCAGCTCCTGCTCGATTCCGCTGCGTTTCCCCTCCACATCCACTCCGTGAATCAGAAATTCATCGCAGAAAGAAGACAGCATCGTCAGAATTTCTTCCGAAAGCGCGACCCTCGTATAGGTTTGCCAGCGATCCGTCACGATATAATACTTCCCATCTTTCTTGCGGCAGCTCAGATCCAGAACCAGACGCTTTTTGCCGACAGCATCCATCATGCGGTTCAGATTTTCAAATGAAATATCACCATTTCGAAATACATAGGATGTCACAATGACATGGGATGCACCTGCATCCAGATACTCCCGGGCATTTTCTGCGGTGATCCCGCCGCCGACCTGCAGTCCGCCCGGATATGCCTGCAGCGCAGAAAGTGCCTGTTGCCTGGTCTGCTCGTAATAAGCGCTGTCTTTGCTGTTTAACAGGATGACATGACCATTTTTCAAGCCCTTTTCCTGAAACAGGCGTGCGTACCACGCCGCATCCTGGCTGGAAATATAATTCTCCTGGGCAGAGTCTCCCTGATCCTGAATACTGCCGCCCACCAGCTGCTTTACCTTGCCGTTATGAATGTCAATACAGGGTCTTAATTCCATGATGCTCCCATTCTGCCGCTGTCTGCGGCACTGTTCATGCTCCAACCGACCGGACGTTCTGCTTCGCGCCGGGTATAAAATCCGTCTTCATGCAGATACTGCATACAGGCACTGCCGCTGCGTCCCGCATTTTAATCCCTATTCCGCAGGCGCTTTGTGCCAAAAAACCGCGTGCGATCCATAGCTGTGAGAAGCATAAGTGACCACGCTTATGTTTCAAACTAACATCCACCCAGAAACGAGGAATTTCATGAAACGCAATTATCCCATCCGTCCCATCCTCCTGTTGCTGCTTACAGGCATCATTCTGCAGGCTTCCTCCTGTCAGAGCAAAAAGTCCACCAAACACCCGGACGATATGGCGTCTGTCCGGTCAGATTCCTTTTTCGATCAGAATACCATCCCGATAAGCGTTCAGAAGCTTTTCCAGATGCCCGATACTCTCCTTTAGCTCGCGTCCGATATCCGTATCTGCCACAAGAATTCTTCGTTTTGCCGTTTCGATCAGGATATTGTCCGATACCATGTCCGTTTCGTTTCGGATCGCATCCTCTGCGGAAACGAAGGGCCTATGCTCCACCAGATTCATGCCGTGAGAATTGGCAACAAGGGTATAGCCTGCGATTCCAGTCTTTCCCTGATAAGCCTTGGAAAAGCCGCCATCGATAATCAGTAACTTTCCGTTACATTTGATCGGCGTCTCCCCACGCTTGATCTCCACCGGAACATGACCGTTAATAATATGGGAACGATGCTCATCCAGTCCAAATTCCCGCAGGATCTTATTTAAAATCTCCTCGTTATCATACAGGCGATAATAAGCGTTTTTCGTTTCCTTATGTGTTTCCTTATCTGCGATGAAATATCGTTCAAAGGTCGCCATTTTATCCTTGCCGAATACCGGAGACTTCGAACCCGCCCAGATATACCAGAGGGTATCACGCCCTTTTCTGCGTTCTTCCTTATCCTGAGAGTAATATCCCTTGCGGGCATAGGTTTCCAGCACCTCGTAAAGCTTTTTGCCGCTGCAGAGCTTGCCATACACATTGATCTGTTCAAAATTTCCGTCCTCGTCCATCGGCACACAGCCATGATAGAGCAGGTTGGAATTAAAGATCTTATACATGCTGCCCTTGGCAAACAGGAAGCGCACATGCTTCTGGAGCTTCTCGCAATGAACAAAGGCATGCCGCAGGCGCTCTACTACCTGCTCCTCCTCTGCCGTCAGACGATACGGATCCTTCGGATCGACAGTCGGAAAATCAGAATCCAGCATTTCATATTCCTTATCTCCGATACGGACAGTTCCTTTTTCAAAGTCGATCTTATCCAGCAGCAGCCGGTCATCCATGTGATATTCCGGATGTGCCAGGATCAGCTGTCCCTCCAGCTTGAACTGAATGATGGCGATCGCCTTGTGCATCATCATGTCGAGCTTTAAGTCCTTGACATCGTAATCTGCCCCGTATTTGATGGAAAATACGCTGCAGTCCGAATTTTCATAAGTCTTTAGTGCAAAGGTCGCCAGGGGGATCAGGTTAATACCATAGCCCTCTTCCAGCGTGTCCAGATTGCCGTAACGAGCGGAAATCCGCAGTACCGTCGCCATACATGCCGTCTGCCCGCTGGCTGCACCCATCCACACAATATCGTGATTTCCCCACTGGATATCCACAGAATGATATGCACTCAGGGTATCCATGATGACATGAGGTCCCTTGCCGCGGTCATAGATATCTCCGACGATATGCAGGTGGTCGATGACAAGGCGCTGAATCAGGTTGCAGAGCGCGATAATACATTCCGGTGCCCTGCCGATCCGGATAATCGTATTGATAATTTCGTTATAGTAAAGCTCTTTGTCCTGAATTTCTTCTTTTTCGGTAATCAGCTCTTCGATGACATAGGAAAAATCGTGGGGCAGCGCCTTGCGCACCTTGGAGCGGGTATATTTGGAAGAAACGCGTTTGGTCATCTGCACCAGCCGGTGAATCGTGATCTTGAACCAATCCTCCAGCACATCCTGATCCTCTTCCTCCTGACAGACCAGCTCCAGCTTTTCCTGAGGATAATAAATCAGCGTCGCAAGGCTTCTTTTGTCCTTGACACTCAGCGTGTTGCCGAACTCCTCGTCGATCTTTCTGCGCACGGATCCGGAGCCGTTTTTCAACACATGATTGAACTGCTCATATTCTCCGTGAATATCTGTCAGAAAATGCTCCGTGCCTTTGGGCAGACTCAAAATCGCCTGCAGGTTGATAATCTCCGTCGCAGCGTCCGCAATGGTCGGAAACTGTTTCGACAAGCTTTTCAAATAAACCCTGTACTCAAAATTATTATCCATACGCCCTCTCTATCTGCCGCCTGGCGGCTCCCCCGGTTTCACCGTCAACAGTTGCTTTCTGTCTTATTTTCCCTCGATCACGCGGCTCATATCGTACATACCTGCAGGCTTACCTGCCAGGAACCTTGCCGCGGAAACTGCGCCTGTTGCGAACAGCTTTCTGGAATATGCCATATGAGAAAAGGTAATGACCTCATCCTGACCTGCAAAAATCACGTCATGGTCGCCGACAATCGTCCCGCCGCGCACTGCAGAAATACCGATTTCCTTTTCCGGGCGCTTCTCCCTGCGGGTCGATCTGTCGTAAACATATTCGTAATCGCCGCCAGCCGCCTGATTCATGACGTCCGCCAGCGCAATCGCCGTGCCGCTGGGAGCATCCAGCTTCTGGTTATGATGCTTTTCCACGATTTCCATATCATAGCCTGCCGCTGCCAGCACCGGAACCGCATCCTTTAACAGCTTCATCAAAAGATTGATGCCCATGGACATATTTGCAGAGCGCAGGATCGCAACCTTGCCGGAAGCCTCTTTGACATGTGCAAGCTGTTCTTCCGAAAGTCCGGTGGTGCAAAGCACACAGGGAAGATTTCTTTCTACACAGACATCCAGCAGCCCGTCCACTGCCTTCGCATTTGCAAAATCGATCACAACGTCCGCTTCTACATCACAGTCCTTCAGGGTTTTAAATACCGGATAGGTATTATGGACAGAATCACTCACATCCACCCCCGCAACGATCTCCATCTCTGCTTCCTTTGCGATCATCTCCGTAATGACCTGTCCCATGCGGCCATTGCAGCCGTGCATAATTACTCTGACCATGTTATCCTCCTTGTTCTGAACCTGGATTTCCTCTCTGTGGATTGCTCTGCTGTAACCCTCGCAATCCTGAAATGTAAAACAGACCGGAGCACTTTATGTCCCGGCCTGTCAAAAAGCCCTTATAATACACCAAATTTTTTCATTTCACGTTCAAGTCTTGCCGCATCTGCCTCTTCCATCTCTGTCAGCGGCATCCGCAGGGTTCCGGTGCACATGCCCTTTAACTGCATCGCCTTCTTGACCGGGATCGGATTCACTTCACAGAAAAGCGCTTCTACAAGGGGAACTGCCTTTAATTGCAGCTCACAGCTTTCTTTTACCTTTCCTTCAAAATAAAGGCTACAGATCTGGTGTGTTTCCTGCGGCGCAACATTTGACAAAACAGAAATCACGCCCTTTGCTCCCAGAGAAAGCATCGGAACAATAATCGCATCCTCACCGGAATAGAGATCCACGCAGCCATCTGCGATGCTCATGAGATGAGCTGTCTGGCTGATATTCCCCGTTGCATCCTTGACACCGACGATATTTTCCACATCCCTGCACAGGCGCACGATCGTCTCCGGCTGCAGCGTCGTACCGGTACGGGACGGAACGTTATATAACAGGATCGGCAGCTTTACAGAATCCGCAACCATCTTAAAATGCTGATACAGACCATTCTGAGTCGCTTTATTGTAGTAAGGAGTTACAACAAGAAGCCCGTCTGCACCGATCTTCTCCGCTTCCTGGGAAAGATAAACCGCCGTCTCCGTGCAGTTCGAGCCGGTTCCTGCCACAACAGGAATCCGATGTGCCACCTTCTCCACACAATAGCGGATCACATCCAGATGCTCCTCATGCGTCATCGTCGCAGATTCACCGGTTGTACCGCACACAATGATCGCGTCTGTCTGATTTGCGATCTGCTGTTCAATCACTTCGCCAAATTTATCATAATCAATCGAACCATCCGTATGAAACGGGGTGATAATCGCTACTCCGGCACCTTCAAAAATTGCCATATAAACCTCCTTGCGAGCCGTCCGGCCGCCTTGCTTTCTAACAGATTTTATATAGAATTATCATAGCACCCTGCGCCTTGACTGTCAATCAACAGGGAAAAACAAAACCCGCGCTGTAGAGAAGCTCCATTCAGCGCGGGTCTGTTTTTATTTAATTTGTTCGATATCAGATACATGGTCAGCGATTCCCAAAAGGCTGTCACACATCCGAATTCCAGTCAATGTCACATCCGTATCTGCACCGCGCAGAAAGATCAGTTCTCTCAACTCCTGCTCCTGCACGATCCCGCAGTCCACAAGCCCCAGCACCTCATCCAGTACCAACAGGTCGCATTGACCAGTGGTCAGCACCTTTCTCGCAAAGCAGATACCATTTCGAATATTCTGTGCTTCTTCCCTCTGTTTATCTTCCGGAAGAGATAAAAAGTCAGCATCCGATTTCTCAAACCGGAAGATTTTGATCTCCGGTTCCAGCTGCCGCTCAAATGTAGAATCCGTCAGGCCTCTCCCCTTCAAAAACTGAATCACTACTACACGTTTGCCGGATGCGGCAGCAATCAACGCTTCCCCGAGTGCCGCCATCGTTTTTCCATAGCCGTCCCCTGTAAAAATCTGAACTCTGCCCATAGTCGGAATTCCTTTCCCGATTTGTCTTTTCGTAAACATTTGATGCCGCAGATATATCATATGATGTCGATATTTTAGCATACCTTACCCTAATCTGCAACTATATCAGTCCATCCGCTCCAGCTTGCTGACCGATACCTCATAAGCGATACGCTTTTCCAGCTGATCCTCGGAAAGCTTTTTCATATATTCCCGGCTCTGGATCCGTCCCCATACCGCACAATGGGCACCAACCTCAAAGCTGCCTGCATATCTGGCATTCCTGCCCCAACAGATGCAGGGAATGTAATCCGATTTTCCGTAAGGTCTGTTGACCGCCAGCAGCACATCCGCGATCTCCCGACCCAGCGGCGTCTTACGGTAAACCGGCTCCTTACAGATATAACCGTCCAGATAAATCTGGTTTGTCCGCGCACTTTCCTCCAACTCATCCACGAATGTGATCTCCCTTGCAAACACAGATAAAATCAGCTTATTCCTGCGTTCTTCATGGCGGTTATACGAACGGAACTGTCCGTAAATGCTTACATATTCCCCCTCGTAATTCGCATCCACGTCGATCAGGCGCTCCGATACCATAACCGGGATGATATCATAGGATTCGCTCAGCCGCGCGACTTCCACATCCATCATGTAAAAGCCTTCACCGAAAATCTCATGGCTAAACGTAAATCCGCTGATAATTTTGCCCATTACTGCTGCCTGGTTGTTTTCAATTACCTTATCTGTCATTTTAAAGTTCTCCCTTCTTGTTACAAGAATTTTTTCCTGTCATGTAATTCCATTTTATGGGGTTTCTTCCTAATTTATGAATATACGGAGGCGCACAATTCTCCTTTTCCCGACATCTGCGCCCGCTTCCGGCAGTTTTTTCCTTATTTTTGTGTCGAAAAACAGCTCTTTGGGCGTTTTAATGGTTGCATCAGAAAAAAAGCGGTGCTATACTTGTACCGTTTAAACCCGGAAATGATGAAATACGCGGACGGAATGCCGCAGTACAAGCCGCTTTGGCGGCGGAATGTGAGGAAAAAATGAGACAGAAAAGAGAAGACGTGAGAAACGTTGCCATTATCGCCCATGTCGATCACGGCAAAACCACGCTGGTTGATGAGCTGTTAAAGCAAAGCGGTGTGTTCCGTGCCAATCAGGAAGTGGCAGAACGTGTGATGGACTCCAATGCCATTGAGCGCGAACGCGGTATCACCATCCTTTCTAAAAATACAGCCGTTACCTACAACGGCACAAAGATCAATATCATCGACACTCCCGGACATGCCGATTTCAGCGGCGAGGTAGAACGTGTCCTGAAAATGGTAAACGGCGTTATCCTCGTTGTAGACGCATTCGAAGGTCCCATGCCGCAGACCCGTTTCGTTCTGCGCAAAGCCCTGGAACTGCAGCTTCCCGTTATCGTCTGCATCAACAAGTGCGACCGTCCCGAAGCGCGTCCGCTGGAAGTACAGGATGAAGTTCTGGAGCTGTTCTTAGAGCTGGATGCTACTGACGAGCAGCTGGATTGCCCCTTTGTTTACGCATCCGCGAAAAACGGCAGTGCGACGACGAACCTGACCGTTAAGAATAAGGATATGAAGCCTCTGTTCGACACGATCCTGGACTACATTCCCGCTCCTGAGGGCGATCCGGATGCTGGTCTGCAGCTGTTGATCAGTACCATTGACTACAACGAATACGTCGGCAGAATCGGCGTCGGCAAAGTGGATAATGGCAAGGTTTCCGTCAATCAGGAGGTTGTCATCGTCAACCATCACGATCCCGACTCCACCAAGCGCGTAAAGGTCAGCAAGCTTTACGAGTTTGACGGTCTGAATAAAGTAGAAGTCCGCGAGGCGGGTATCGGCTCCATCGTTGCAATTTCCGGTATTGCAGACCTGCACATCGGAGACACGCTCTGCTCTCCCGATGCGCCCAACGCAATTCCGTTCCAGAAAATTTCCGAGCCTACCATTGCAATGTACTTCATGGTAAACGACTCTCCCCTTGCCGGCAAAGAAGGAAAATTCATCACCAGCCGTCATTTGAGAGAGCGTCTGTTCCGCGAATTAAATACTGACGTTTCCCTTCGCGTGGAAGAAACAGATTCCACCGATAGCTTTAAGGTATCCGGACGCGGCGAGCTGCATCTGTCCGTCCTGATCGAGAACATGCGCCGTGAGGGCTATGAGTTTGCAGTCAGCAAGGCTGAGGTTCTGTACCATTATGATGAAAAGGGTCACAAGCTCGAGCCTATGGAACAGGTATATATCGATGTTCCGGAAGAGTTTGCCGGAAACGTTATCGAAAAGCTCGGTCAGAGAAAGGGCGAACTGGTCAACATGACCCCCGGCCACAGCGGCACGACCCGCCTGGAATTCATGATTCCTTCCCGCGGTCTGATCGGCTACCGTGGTGAGTTCATGACCGACACCAAGGGCAACGGTATCATGAACGCTATATTTGACAGCTATGCGCCTTACAAGGGCGATATCCAGTACCGCAAGCAGGGCTCCCTGATCGCATTCGAGGCAGGCGATGCCATCACCTACGGTCTGTTCAATGCACAGGAGCGCGGCACACTGTTTATCGGAGCCGGTGAAAAGGTTTACGCCGGAATGGTTATCGGTCAGACCGGTCGCAGTGAAGACATCGAAGTCAATGTCTGCAAGACCAAGAAGCTGACTAACACCCGTTCTTCCAGCGCCGACGATGCCCTGCGCCTTTCCCCTCCGCGCATTTTAAGCCTGGAGCAGGCACTGGACTTCATCGACACAGACGAGCTTCTGGAGGTAACTCCAAAGTCTCTCAGAATCCGTAAAAAAATCCTGGATCACACCATGCGCAAGCGTGCTGCAATCCAGAACAAGTAAGCAAAAAAGAGAGCCGCAAGGCTCTCTTTTTTGCGCTACTTTCAAATTTCCGTAAGAAAATTTGAAAGGTTCCTTTTTTAGGGCGCTACTTCTAAAAGTTCCTTTTTTACTACTATAAATCTATCTTTAACTGTTCCTTAATTCTTTCCTTTTCGGTTTGAAACAGCCCTTTTTTGATTTCATAAAACAATCTGCTATATGTATTTTCCCTATCTGATTTTTGCAGAATAAACATAATCTTGTCTGGTCTGGAGCAATATGCTGTGATCGGAGCGTTCAGTAAAGTGGTCGGAATCGCCGCTTTGGCTCTGTCCACTTTATCGCTTCCTTTTATTTTTATGCGCGCATCATACCCAATGACTCCGTTCGCATTTCCGGTAGCCATTTCAAAATCATTCTCGCGTGTTACTAAATCTTTTTCTCCAATTTTATAACATTTGCTGTTTCGTAAATCCAACATCTGCTCCAAAACAGCCAGCTTGGAATACATCGTTTTCCTGTCTCTCCGCGGAGTGCATGCCTTTTGTGTCACCATTCCATTCAGACATGCTTCATAAAATTCGACCGCATTGAACATTTCACTTTTCATTCCCGCCAGGTGCATGAAATTATGCTTTCCAAATCTGACCTCATAAAAATTATAACCTTCCGTTTTCTTTTCCCGAAACAGAAATAGCAGTGTCGTATCAGCATATTCGGAATATCGGACGGCACTGCGATGCAGGATCGCCAACACCTCTTCCGACGTCAATATTTTTTCGTTTTTTATGCCGTATTTCATTATTCTCCTTAACGTAAAAGAGAAACCTTTGATACAAAGGTTTCTCCATTTTACCTGCAAAACTGGTTTCGTTCCGGTGCTTTGCCACCACTTTACGAGCCTTTCACCCGTCCGACCTTATTATTCTCTGGCTGAAGAGTAAATGCAAAGTTTTAACGTTGCCAGTGCAACGGAAGCAAACACCTTATGCTTCGTGTCCTGTTTCCAGGAAGAGAGTTTTCTCTTGGTATTTATATTATACACAAAACATCCTGGAATATCAACTGATTCCAAAATTTTTCATATTTTTATCCCCAGCAGAAATTTTTTAATCCTTCAAAATCAGCTCCACCGGGCAGTGATCCGATCCCAGAACCGTTGTGTCGATCTTCGCATCCTCCAGTCTGTCTTTCAAACTTTCTGACGTCATAAAATAATCAATTCTCCATCCAGCATTTTTGCTGCGCGCCTGGAAGCGGTACGACCACCAGGAATAGATGCCCTCCTGATCCGGATAAAAATACCGGAACGTATCGATAAAGCCATTCTCCTGCAGCTTTGTCATCTTTGAGCGCTCTTCATCCGTAAAGCCCGCGTTTTTACGGTTGGTTTTCGGGTTCTTTAAATCAATCTCCTTGTGCGCAACATTCAAGTCTCCGCAGAAAATCACCGGCTTGTTCTCTTCCAGCTTCTTCAAATACGCGAAAAAGTCGTCCTCCCATTTCATCCGATAATCCAGCCGAGCCAGACCGTCCTGGGAATTGGGTGTATACACTGTAACCACATAATAGTCCGGGTATTCCAGCGTGATTACTCTGCCCTCGTGATCGTGTTCCTCAATTCCGATGCCGTATGCGACCGACAGAGGTTTCTGCTTTGTAAAAATCGCCGTCCCGGAATAGCCCTTTTTCTCCGCATAATTCCAGAACTGTTCATAGCCCGGCAGCTTCATCTCGATCTGCCCCGCCTGAAGCTTCGTCTCCTGCAAACAGAAAATATCGGCGTCCGCCTCGTTGAAAAAATCCATAAAGCCCTTTGTCATACAGGCGCGAAGCCCATTCACATTCCATGAAATCAATTTCATCCCAATTCTCCATTTCTATTACAACTATGCTCAGCCGCCACGAAATACAGCTTCTCCACCTCTTCGATGCCAGCCTTCGCTGCGGTTGCCTCTGTAATTTCTTTTTTCAATCCGGGCACACACTCTGCCGCAAGCAGCACCGTCAGCTCCACCTGATCCGTGTAAACCGTGTCCTCCGCTTCCAGACCGTTCTGGCGCAGGATGTACTGAATCCTTCCGATTCCATTATAGTCTGTGCAGATTTTTAAACGGACGCCGTAACGCATCGTCCCGATTTTGGACGCGGCAATTCCTTCTTTTACAGCGCCGGAATAGGCGCGCACCAGTCCGCCGGTGCCCAGCAGCACGCCGCCGAAATACCGCGTCACAACGACTGCGACGTTTCTTACGCCCTCGCCTAAAAGCACCTCCAGCATCGGACGTCCCGCCGTCCCGGAGGGCTCGCCATCGTCGCTGCAGCGCGTCAGCTCCGCTTTCGTGCCGATGACAAACGCCGAGCAATTATGCCGGGCGTCCCAGTATTTTTTCTTCATCTCATCAATAAACGCAACCGCCTCTGCTTCGGATTCGACCGGACGGACGTTTGCGATAAAGCGCGATTTTTTTTCCACCAGCTCTGCCTGACCGCCCTCCAGCACCATCCGGTAAGGCTCCCTGACCGTTTCTTTTTCTTCCATAAAAATTCTCCATTCTACAGCTGCCCTGCGGTTTCTCATCTGTCCGCTGACAGGCGTTTCCCGCTTCCCAACCAGTATAACAGCATTTCTTTTTGTGAACAATATCTTAATATGGCAGAAAAACCTTTATTTACCTGCCCGATTTTGCTATAATTAGGGGAGGTAATGTCCAAAACCAAGGAGGTTTCATTGCATGAATTATGGCAAAAAGAGTGTAAAACAGAAAAAGAAAGCACTCCAGTCCACATCTTCGAAGCTCGGACGCAAATGCCTGCTCACCTTTTCCAAGGTGCTGCTTTTATGCGTCATTGCAATCGGGATTATCGGCATCTGCGCCGGACTGGGGGTTTTCAAGGGGATTATAGATTCTGCACCTACCATCACACTGGAGGATGCAACTCCCACCCGATACTCTTCCTTTATTTATGACAGCAAGGGAAACCAGATGGCGAAGCTGATCGCCGAGGACTCCAACCGCGTCCCCGTTACGATGGATCAGATTCCCACCGATCTGGCAAACGCCTTTGTCGCCATCGAGGATGAGCGTTTTTACCAGCACAACGGTATCGACATCATGGGGATTCTCCGTGCCGGCGTAACCGCCGTAAAGACCGGCTTCAAACGGCAGGAGGGTGCCAGCACCATCACCCAGCAGCTGATCAAAAATACCGTTCTGACAACCTGGACTCAGGAAAAGACGCTGGGCGAACGAATCAAGCGAAAAGTCCAGGAGCAGTATCTTGCGATTCAGCTGGAAAAAGATACCAACGACAAATCCAAGATCCTGGAACAATACATGAACACGATCAACCTGGGACAGAACACGCTGGGCGTACAGGCTGCCTCCAAGCGTTATTTCAATAAAAACGTCTGGGAGTTAAGCCTTTCCGAATGCGCGACCATCGCCGGAATCACCCAGAACCCGTCCAAGTATAATCCGCTGACCCATCCTGACAAAAACCAGGATCGCCGTGAAAAGGTGCTGACCAACATGCTTGAGCAGGGCTATATCACACAGGCGCAGTACGACGAGGCGGAAGCGGATACTGACAGCTTATACCGCAGAATCCAGACCGCCAACCTCGAAGTCGGCGGAGATTCTTCCGTAGACTCTTACTATGCGGATGCAGTCAAAGAAGCCGTAACCGAAGACCTGATCGCAGCCGGCTATACCGAAACCCAGGCTTACGTCATGGTTTATTCCGGCGGTCTGAGCATTTTCTCCGCCATGGATCCCGATATTCAGGCGATCTGTGACTCCGTTGCTTCTGACGAATCCCTCTATCCGGACGGCACGCGCTGGCTGTTAAGCTACCAGCTGACCTACCGCGATCCTGATTCTGAGGAGGAAGGCGGCATCGTCAACATCAGCTCGGAAAAGTACAAATCCTATTATCAGGAAAACGGCGACAAAAACTTCAACCTCCTGTACAGCTCTCAGGAAGAGGCGAATGAAGCGATCGAGGCTTATAAGGCTGCTACGATTCCCGACAGTGCGGAAATTATCGGCGAATCCATCACCCTGTCGCCCCAGCCCCAGATTTCCTTAACGATCGAGGATCAGTCCACGGGCTATGTCGTTGCCATGATCGGCGGCCGCGGCACCAAGGAAGGAAACCTGACCCTGAACCGCTCCACCGATGCGGTCCGTCAGCCGGGTTCCACCTTTAAGATCGTCTCCACCTATGCGCCCGCGCTGGACAGCGCCGGCATGACTCTCGCGGATGTCGAGGTCGACGGTCCCTTCAACTATGACAATGGCAGACCGGTATCCAACTGGTATTCCAGCGGCTACCGCGGCATCTGTTCCCTGCGGGATGGTATCCGGGACTCCTTAAATATCGTTACGGTAAAGGTCCTGACGCAGATCACTCCCCGTCTTGGCTATGAATATTTACAGAAATTCGGCTTTACCACGCTGGTAGACGGCGTAGAGAAAAACGGCAAGATTTTCTCCGACGTCCAGCAGGCCCTCGCCCTTGGCGGTATCACATACGGTGTAAAAAACATCGAATTAAACGCCTCTTATGCCACCATCGCAAACGGCGGGCAGTATATCAGACCCAAGCTGTATACGATTGTAAAAGATCACGACGGCAACGTTATTTTGGATAACACCAGCACCGAGGGTACACAGGTCATCAAGCCCTCCACCGCATTCCTCTTAACGAGCGCAATGCAGGATGTTGTCACCTCCGGTACCGGTACTGCTGTCAACTTCGGTGGTATGTCCATCGCCGGTAAAACCGGTACGACGTCCGATTATAACGATATCTGGTTCTCCGGCTACACACCGTACTACACCTGTACGACCTGGACAGGTTATGACAACAACACAAAGCTGCGCAAGGGCGAGGAACGAAGCCTTGCAAAGAAGCTCTGGAAAGCAGTCATGAGTCAGGTGCATGAAGGTCTGGAAAACAAATCCTTCTCCCAGCCTGCCGATATCGTCGCTCAGACTGTCTGCGCGCAGTCTGGCAAGCTGCCGACCGCACTCTGCGGTGAAACCTTAAAGACAGAATATTTTGCTGCAGATACGGTTCCGACCGAAACCTGTGACGTACACTATCAGGGTAGTGTCTGCGCCTACAGCGGTCTTCCCGCAGCAGATGCCTGCCCCTTTGCAACAGAGGGTACTCTGGAAATGCTTCCGGAAAACGAACGTATCCTGACCGGTCAGGTGACCTCCGAGGATTCCCAGAGGGTCTGCGAGCACAGCTCCGTCTTCATGACAACCCCCGGTGCAGATCAGATCATCGAGCAGGAACGGCTCGAGCTTCAGCTGCGCAGCAACTCTGCACAGTACGAAGCTCTGCTCGTAAGCCTGCAGCAGCAGCTCCAGACCGCAGTAGAGGATAAGGCGATTGCAGATCAAGCGCTTGCAGCGGCTGCCGATGACAATGCAAAAGCGGCTGCACAGAGCGCTGTTGACGAGGCACAGAGCCGCATCGACAGCCTCAACGCACAGATCAATCAGTTAAATGCCGCACAAACCTCTGTCCAGACACAGTCTGCCGCAGCTGCACCGTCTTCCGACGGCAGCGCAGCCGACAATGTCCCTGTCGATGATGGAAATGCAAACTAACGCGCTTACAGCGCATACCAAATACAATAGAATGCACGCTCTGCGAGCATTCTATTGTCATGAATAAAAAAGCTCCTGTTGGAAACCACACTTGCTTTCCTGGCATGGTTCCAACAGGAGCTCTTTTTTACTTATCTCTATTTTCCGCTGTTCTTCTGTGCCATCCCTTTGCGGTCTGCGGATCGATGACGATCTCCACAAACCGCCGCAGGACGGTGGCAGCTGCCGCCCTGGGCGACTTTTTCCATCCATTATGCTTCTTCCGGCACTGCACCGAAAACTGCGCTCAGGTATAAAAATCCACTGTATCCTTCCTGATTCAGAAGCGTCTGCACCGCATAGCCAGCCGGAACTCATGTACTCCCCGGATACTTTCACATTTCCGGCTGTCGCTTTCGACCCGCTTTCTGCAATCACGCCGGTCGATTCTTTTCCGCCAACCTCCGTATCCCCGACCGTCAGGTTGCTGCCGTTTGACGCCAGAACACCCGTCTTCTCGCTTAAATCCGTTGCTGTTACCGTTCCGTTTACCGTCACAGTCCCTTTTTTCGCAATAACCGTATCGATTCCGTTTCCTGTCACATTTCCGTTTACGGTTACCGTAGAACCATCTGAAACCAGACCGCCCGAAACATTTCCGTTCACCTTCAGATCAGAGCCTTCGATCGCCATGGCTCCCGGCGACATCACGCCTCCCTGCAGCTCTCCGTTTACATCTCCCTCTACGACCTTCACTTCGCCGCCACTTGCAAAAGCAGGCTGTGCATACACCCGCCAATCTTTTTCCAGCCCCTACTTCACAACACCTTTTTTCAAAATAATGTTGGCATACTGAGCTTTTTCTCCGGTCGCTACCACGCAGTACGCCTTTTTGGCGCGCTCGTAATAGGCAAACCGCTCGATCTTATGTACCTCTGTTTCCGGCTCATAATAGTTCAGGAGAGCCTTATAAGCCTCCCAGATCACCGGTACAACCGTATCTCCCGGCACGACCTCCATCAGAACGAAATGCTCGGGATCGTACTGATCCAGCGGAAACAACGGCAAAATCGCCGCCAAAAGCTCTGCCGTACCGATTCCATCCGCACGGATCACCCGTTGTCCGATGCTGCTGGACGGAAAGTTCGCATCCGCCAGCACGATCTCGTCTCCGTGTCCCATTTCATCAAGAACCTTTAACAGCTCCGGTGAAATCAGTGGTGAAATTCCCTTCAACATATCGAATATCCCCTTAAACTTATTCTGCAGCAGCGCGCCTGCCACGCCGTATTTTCGCCGCACGCGCTGTCATCACACCAGGCTGCAGCGCCATACCTCCACACCGCTGTCCTGGAATACCTCTCTCAGACGCTTCTGCACCTGTTCCGCAGTCACGCCTTTTTTCAGGATAACCTGTAAAAAGCCTCCGCCGCCTGCGCCGCAGATCATCTTTCCGTCGATCAGATCCTCCACGGAACTAAAGATCATATCAATACAGGTATTGGTACAGCCGCCATCCAGCCGTCTGGAAAGCTCCCAGTGCTGGTTCAGGAGCTGTGCAAAGCCGTCTACATTTCCCTTTTCCAGCTCAAAGCGCATCAAAACCGCTATCCGCTGGATCTCATAAAGCACCTCCACCGTATCCGGGTTACCGCTCACATAGCGGCTTACAATATCGCGCAGCAGGTTTCTTGCAAGCCTGCGCTGTCCGGAATAAATCAGGCAGAATCGCTCGTTTAACTCCTGCAGCGTCTCTGTGCTGATGCTGCAGGGACTGCAGCCGATTTCCTGTACAATCGCTGCATCGCTGGTCACCATTTTGATTCCAGGCGCAAGCCCGCCCACCTGGTCCTGCCAGCCGCCGCCCGTGGACATAATCTGCTCCATGCACAGGACCCGGTTGTACAGCTCCTCCTGGGACAGCTCCTTTCCGAGCATCCGGTAAATCGCCTTGACACATGCGCCCGCAAGAATCGAGGACGTACCGAGGCCGCTGCCTCTCGGGATATGAATCACCTGTGTGGACAAATAGAGCCCGCTGCCGAGATTTTTCGTCACCTCTTCGACAGAAATCTGCTCCCGGTACGGAATGATGCCGCAGGCGATCAGCGCTGCCTTATGCAGGGCAAAGGGATCGTAAGGATTACTGGAATCCTGCAGCTGACTGATTTCAGAAAATGCCTGCTCTGCACCGCTGTCCGCGCTGGCCAGCACGATCTGATTGCCCGGAATCTTTTTCACAACTGCCTCGACAGGATTTTGTCCGTCCAGCTTCACCGCCGCATTCAGCACCGTTCCGCCGTGCTCCATGCAATATGGAGGCGTATCGCTCCAGCCGCCGCCCCAGTTGACGCGCACGGGCAGGCGTACCACCACTTCCTCCTGCTCCATTTTTGCCATCGGATCGTAGGAAAGCCCTGCCACCGCCCCGACAAGAATCGCGTTTCGGATCGTATCCAGGCACAGGTCAAGATACTTATCCTGCTTCGTCAGACAGGACAGCGCATAATAAATCCGGATTTTCCGGGAAAATTCGAACAGCTCCTGTTCGTCCAGCTTTTCCGCCAGACCGCAAAGCTGCCGGATTACGCGCGCATTGATCTCCCCGTTGAACACCTTCACCGCCTCATGGAGGTTATCCTTTTTATCGATGGCCTCCAACAGGGATTCGATTTTTACCTTATCCTCCAGCTTATCCTGCCAGGGCAGAATCGCCGTTACATCCGCCTGGTTGAAGCTGTCTTTTAAAGAAATCCCGTCTTCCAGTGTTGGAAAACCATCTTCATATGCACGCAGTGTCGCAGATACTGCTTCCTGAATCGTATTTCGAATCGGATAAACTGCCGCCGTCCACAACGGTTCGCCGATCTTTTTTCCAAATAATGCCGCTTCCTTCGGATTGTCGCATACACCGTACATCCGGACAACAAACCTGCCGTCCTGCAGCTTTAGCCCATGCAGTACCGTATCCGCCGGAACGCTCTGTCCGTCCAGCGTCACGCCGGAGATCACGCAGCGCTCCCCGACAACCGTACCATGATGCAAATAGCTGTCCTCGATATAGCTTCCCGCGCCAACGTTTGCGCGCAGACTGATATAGCTGTTTCCAGCCCCATAGCTTTTTTCCTGACTGTTGGTGTTGATCCGCGCCTGCCAGCCCAGATGCGTAAATTGCTCCATCCCCTCCGTCATCAGATGCAGCAGCTCCCGGGTCGTCCCAAAATGGATAAATGCCGCCGGTGACATCCGGATCAGCTTCATCTGATAGGGATGCAGCGCCGCCCAGATTTTTTCCCGGCAGGCTCTCAGCTCCGGTGTAAACTCACCCTCGGGCGTCTCTTGATAATACTGCTCCAGGGTGGAATCCGACGCCAGTGGATACAGAAAGTCCGCATAAAACGAAAGCCGCGCCTGTTCGTTGACACAGGCGGCAAACTTTTCCTCTGTGTCGATCAGGCTGTAAAGGGAATTGAGCAGGTCTACGCTCATCATAACCGCGCCGGTGTCAATATCCACATACCCGTGCTCGTCCACCGCACCCATTTCGTGCAGCTGCTCTACGGTCTTTTTATGTAAAAATCCGCCGACATTTCCTTCCCTGTCCCGTCTGTATACACCGTGGTTTTTGCCGATTTCTGCAGGCTCCTTGATCGACAGCGCCGCTGCACCTTTTCCGTAAAAATCGATCTGCAGCGGGTTAAACAGCAGCAGCACATCCCCGGAGCAGACAAGCATTCCGGCGTTCATCCGCGCCGCAACGCCGCACATGGCAATCATAAATTCGTCGAACAGCGTCGATCTGCGGCCATTTGGAAGAATCCGCGGCACGGGGGAAAAGAGCTTGCCGCAGGCGGAATACTGGGGCACGCGCTTACTGTCCCCGCCGGAATGGATGACCAGAATACGTTTTCCGTCAAAGGCGTGGCAAGCTGCTTCGCCGGGCTGCGCAGACGCTAACTGCCTGCTCTCTGCTGCGCCGTCACCCTGCACTGCGCTATGCGGCACAGCAGCCGGACTCTGCTTACCCGCCGCATGCTCCCGGATATACCGCAGCACATTTAAAGTCGCGCCGCCGCTTCCGACACGCTTGCCGTCCGGATCAGGCAGCACCGCATAGTGTGTCTTTTCCGGGAGCATCTGATGCTTTAAGCGGTAGGAAATCTGCGCACGATATGCCTGAGCCTGGGCCTCGTTCGAAGCCGTCAGCACCACATAATCCCACAACGGCAGGTTCGGGTTGTGCAGAATTTCCTCATACTGTTTCGTACAGTCTCGATAAGACTGCTGTAAAAATAACGTCTGATAAGACAATCAAATACACATCCTCTCTTGTATTTCATGGCTGCAGATACCAAAATCCAGCTCCTTCTGCAGACCTCTCACTACTGGTAGGATAGCATATTCCGGGCGCTATTTCCACTGAAAAACGGCAATTCCGACAGCCGCTACTGCAAGTCCGATCGCCTTTCTCCACTCCCACGCTGCTTTTTCAACGCCGAACAGCCCAAACAGCTCCACAAGGTACGCCGCCGCGATCTGCGCCACCACGATAAACAGAACCGCCCTTGCAGGTCCAAGCATCGCCATCGCCTTAATCACTGTCCAGGTAATCCCGGCGCCGAGTACGCCGCCAAGCAGCAGATACTTCGGCTCGCTCCTAAACACGGCAAACAGATTCGACCGGTCCGCTGCAAGCCAAACTGCCAGGCACGACAGCAGCGCCGTCGCCTGCACAAACACATTCGCAGACCAGATGCTCGACGCTTTTGTGACCTGTGTATTGAAAATGCCCTGTACACTCATCAGAACCCCGGATAAAACTGCAATCAAAAATCCAACCATCCTGCAAGCCTCCTTCTTCCGTCCGCCCTGACAGCGTCCGGTATGAAATACAGTATGCGTTATGGTTGGATTTTTATACACGTTCTTATTCTTCTTCGCTCTCGGCGTAATCGATTTGAGTCTCCGTAGGCACTTCGATATATTCTTCTTCCACGTACTGCGTGCCGGTTACCTGTGTCATGATTTTTTCCGAAAGGTCTTTTAAAACGTCCGAAACATTTTCTCCCTCCCAGATTTTCGTCTCCGCGATCTCCATCTGTACCCAGAAGTTCGCAGTCGCCATCAGCTTCGGCACTGGAACCGTCTGGCTGTATTCCTGCCAGAACGCTGCCATCTCCTCCGTCTGCTGCGCTGCGCTCTTTTTGGCAGGCACAAGGGTACTGCGGTCAAACAGCTTATCCGCGCTGTCCGTGCAAAGCCATGCTGCGAAATTATCCGCCTCGTCCTGATGCTTGCCGTAGCCGTTTACAACAATGCTTCCGGTCACGGAAATACCGCGGGAGCAAACCGTTTCACTGATATCCGGCAGGGACGCTACGCCGTATTCCCACGCAAAGCTTCCGTCTGCCTTCGCCTGCACAACCCGATCCAGAATATCGGTGGTCGCGATCGTATAAACCAGCTTTCCATCCAAAAAATCCTGCACAACCTGGTCATAGCTCGAAGTCGCCGCATCGATCGAGAAAAACTGACTCAGCTTCTGGTACGCCGCAAGCCCGTAAACCGCATCCTGATTATAGATGTTGATCCGGGACGAATCATCCCCGCAGCTTCCGCCAACGGTGATATAATTTCCTGCAAAGAAATAATTATAGAAAAAATCAGATACATCCCATCGGAAAACCGATTCTACCGTTTCCGGCGCGTTGTACTCATCCGCAAAATTCCGGATATCATCAATCGTTTTCGGAATCAGGGACACCTCGTCCGTTTCCAGCTCTGCCGCCGCCTGCTCCAGATACGTCTGGTTGTATACAAGCGCGCTGGTTTCAAAATACAGCGGATAAGCAACCGCATGTCCCTGATAGGTCACAGCGTCCAGTGCAGTCTGCGGGAAATTTTCGGTATTCAGGACAGCATTCTGATCCTTCACATTTACCGCCAGCCCGGCAAGGTACGCTTTTTCCAGTCCGTCATTGCTGATCAGGTAAACATCCGGCATCGATTCCTCTGCGATGGAAGCGTCGTTTACTGCCTCGAGATATTCCAGACCGCTTTTCAAAACCGGAACAACACGCACGCCGGTCGCATCCTGATATTCAAGCGCCATCGCGGAAAGATAATCCTCCAGTTTTTCCTCGGTATACCACACCGTCAGCGTCGGTTTGGACGACAGAATACCGTCCGTAGAAACGCCTGCCTTATCCAGGGCTGAGGCGCCCGCATAAATCAAAGCCCCCGCAGCACAAACACCGCAGACCGCCCCGATCAGTTTTGGGTAAAAAGACATGTTCCTCTCCATTTCTTTCTTTTTTGCCACGCTGCCGTTTCCTGGCAGCTACGCGTTTTGCTCCTGAAACGTTTTCAGGCATGAATCCAGAATTTCGATCATTTCATCCACATCTGCGTCGGTGATGACAAGAGGCGGAACGAAGCGGATAATATTGGTTCCCGCGTTGATCAGAATCAGACCGTTTTCCAGCGCTGCGTTGATCACAGGCGCAACCGGACGGTCAAAGACAAGTCCCTGCATCAGTCCCATGCCTCTTCTGTCCGTGATAAAATCATATTTTGCTGCCAGGCTGTCCAGCTTTTCTTCCAGATAAGCCGACACCTCCCGCACATGCTCCAGAATATTGTTTTCTTCAAACAGCTCCAGCACCTTTGCCACAGCTGCACATGCCAGCGGATTGCCGCCATAGGTCGTGCCGTGGTCGCCTGCCGTAAGCGAATGCTGTCCGACCTTTTCCGTCATTAAAAATGCACCCACCGGAACACCGCAGCCAAGGGCTTTTGCCGTCGTCATGATATCCGGCTTTATGCCATATTTCTGCCACGCATACCAATAGCCGGTTCGTCCCATGCCGCACTGGATTTCATCCAGAATCAGCAGGATATCCTTTTCATCGCACAGCGCGCGCACTTTTTTCAGAAAGCCCTCCTGTACCGGATAAATTCCGCCTTCTCCCTGCACGGTTTCCAGCAAAATAGCGCACGTCTTGTCATTTACGCATGCCAGCACGCTGTCAAAATCGTTGAGGTCGGCAAACCGGATATTGCCGATTCCTGGCTCAAATGCCTCTCTATAATGCGGATTGCCGGTTACCGACAGTGCTCCCATCGTCCGACCGTGGAACGAATGATTCATGGCAATGATCTCATGATCCGTCGTGCCGTCTTTTAAATAAGCATATTTCCGCGCCGCCTTGATCGCGCCCTCAATTGCCTCCGCACCGCTGTTGGTGAAGAACACGCGGTCCATCCGGGAAACCTTTTTCAGATGTCTTGCCGCTTCCACCGCAGGAACATTGTAATAATAATTCGAGGTGTGGATGACCTTGTCGATCTGCGCCTTCAGCGCATCATTGTACTCGGCATTATGATAGCCGAGGGCAAACACCGCAATACCAGCCACAAAATCCAGATACCGTTTTCCTTCTATATCATATAAAGATACGCCGTCGCCGCGATCCAGAACGACCTGATACCGATTATAGGTATGCAGAAGATCCTGCTCGGCTTCGTCGATATACTGCTGCATCAATTCACCCATGTTTCCTCCATTCCGCAGGCACTTTGTACCGAAGGTGCTTTGCACTGCTTTAAACCTACTCATCGTCTCCGACAATCGCCGTTCCGATCCCATGATCTGTAAAAATTTCCAAAAGCAGACAGTGGGGGATTCTGCCGTCCAGGATATGTACCCGGTTGACGCCGCCTTTAACCGCCGCCGTACAGTTGTTTAACTTCGGCAGCATGCCGCCGCCGATCTCGCCGCTGCTGACAAGCGCTTCCGCGTCGCTTGCTGTAATGCGGGAGATGAAAGAGGATTTATCAGAAAAGTCCTTGTACAGACCTTCTACGTCCGTCAGGAACACGAGCTTGTCCGCGCCGACCGCCCTTGCGATCGCGCACGCTGCGTCGTCTGCATTGATATTATAGGTCTCGCAATTTTCATCCATGCCCACCGGAGCTACGATCGGAAGGTAATCGCGGTCGATCAGATCATATAAAATCTTGGGATTTACTTTGGTCACATCGCCGACAAAGCCGATATCCTTCCCATCGGAATATTTCTTTTCCACCTGCAGAAGACCGCCGTCCTTGCCGCTGATGCCAGCTGCGGGTACGCCAAGCTCCTGTACCATTGCAACTAGATTTTTGTTGACGCGCCCCAGTACCATTTCCGCGATTTCCATCGTTTCAGCGTCCGTCACGCGCAATCCGTTGACAAAAACAGGCTCCTTGCCGGCTTTTGCCACCCATTTGCTGATGGCCTTGCCGCCGCCGTGTACGATGATCGGCTTAAACCCTACCAGCTTTAACAGCGTCACGTCCTTGATGACGTTTTTCTGCAGCTCTTCATTGCTCATGGCGCTGCCGCCGTATTTTACCACGATAATTTTCCGGTTGAATTTCTGGATATAGGGGAGCGCTTCAATCAGCACCTCCGCTTTTTTCATGATCTGTTCCATTTCCGGTTTTTCCACTTTTTCCTCCCATTTCTGCGCACGCTTCCTTTTGCGGCGCTGTGAGACTGTTTTATCGTTCTAACGCCGGTTCGCGTCAACTGCGGTAGTCCGCGTTAATCTTGACATAATCGTAGGTTAAGTCGCAGCCCCAGGCTGTCGCTTCCGCCTCGCCCATCTTCATATCCACAAGCGCAGTCACCTCGGAGCAGGACAGAATCCGGGTCGCTTCTTCCTCGCTGTAATCTGCCGCCATACCATCCTTGAAGATCAGGATCTTTCCGGCGCTGCTTTCCAGATACAGTTCTATCGCCTCGGGATCGAATTTTGCCCCGGAATAGCCCAGCGCACACAGAATCCGTCCCCAGTTCGCATCGTGTCCAAACAAGGCTGCCTTTGTCAGGCTGGAGGTGATGACCGATTTTGCCAGGGTCTTTGCATCTTCCTTATTATCCGCATGAATGACCTTTACCTCGAACAGTGCGGTTGCGCCCTCGCCGTCGCCTGCGATCTTCTTCGCCAGCGTCTCATTGACATAATGAAGCGCTTCCACAAACGTATCGTAGTCCGCGCCCTTTTCCGTGATTTCAGGGTTTTCCGCCTGACCGTTTGCCAGCACAAGCAGCGTATCGTTCGTCGAGGTATCGCCGTCTACGGAAACCATGTTGAAGGTATCCTGCACGTCAGCGCTCAGTGCTTCCTGCAGAAGCTTTTTGGAGATATTCACATCCGTTGTCACAAATGCGAGCATTGTGCACATATTCGGATGAATCATGCCGGAGCCTTTGCACATGCCGCCGATGGTTACTTCTTTTCCACCAATCGTCACCTTTACTGCAACCTGCTTGTTGCGGGTATCCGTTGTCATAATCGCCTTCGCCGCATCGGTTCCTGCTTCTTCTCCGGGCTTGATCGCCTTTGCCAGCATACGCACACCTTCGGTCATTTTTTCCATCGGAAGCTGCATACCGATGACGCCGGTCGAACAAATCAGGACGCTCTGAGGAGAAATCTCCAGCGCATCTGCTGCGGCTCCTGCCGTCTCCCTGCAATATTCATAGCCGAGCTTTCCGGTACACGCATTTGCGATACCGGAGTTTACAACGATCGCCTGAGCTTCCCACTCGCTCTCTACGACTTCCTTATCCCATAAAACAGGAGCCGCTTTTACTACATTCGTCGTAAACACGCCCGCTGCGCGACACGGCGTTTTGGAATACACCATTGCCATATCTTTTCTGTTCTGATACTTGATCCCGGCCTCTACGCCGGCTGCTAAAAATCCCTTTGCCGCGGTTACGCCGCCTGTAATGATCTCCATATGTTCCTCCTGCCTTTCTTTTTATGTCAGATTGAGCAGTATCTTTTGCCCGCTCAAGCGTTGAAATTTTCGATATTTTTCTGATTTAAAACAAAATCGTAATAGTTTAAATCTTCGCGCTTCGTCCAGCCGATCTGCTTCCAGAAGGCGTTGCCGATATCATTTTTCGTAAACGCGATCAGGGACACCTTATTGATGCCCTCCTGCTGCAGCGCATTCATACAGTGCACCACCATCGCCCTGCCGATCCCATGCATCCGGTAATCCTCATGCACACAGACGTGATACAGACAGCCCCTGCGCCCGTCATGCCCGCATAAAATCGCGCCGACCACTCTGCCGTCCATCTCAGCGACTACGCTGATTCCGGGATTTCGCTTCAAAAACCGCTCCACCCCTTCTCTGGAATCGTCGATCGTCCGGATCGAAAACCCGTGAATCGTCATCCAAAGGGCGTATACCTGATCATAATCCTCTATTTGCATGCTGCGCACTGTAACCATTGTTATTTATCCTTTCCTGCCAGGGCCAACATAAGGCAAAAGCGCCTCGCCCCAGCTTTTTATCAGCCGTTCAGGCGACCATGCCGCATTCGCCGGCGACGTGGATGGAAGCTTCCCCGCTTCCCGCTGACATGCCTTCTCACAATACCTGTGATATAACTCCCATGACTTTGCGCCGTTGCAAAACACCGCCTCAATCCTGGAATCCTGCAAAAGCCCGGCCACATCGTTTGCTGCCACATCCCGGATGGAGCTGTCCGAAGACCCTACAATCCGACAGGAAGCGATCACATCCCACACAGCGATCCCATTTGCCAGCAAAAAAGCCTTTTTCTCCTCCACCGACACCGGAACCTCCGCCTGACACACCCCCGCTAAAACCTTCCAAAACCGGTTCTGCGGATGCCCGTAATAAAAATGATTCTCCCTCGACTTCACCGACGGCAGACTCCCTAAAATCAACACCCTGGAATGCCCGTCCACAACCGGCGAAAAAGGATGCACCACCAACTCCTGCCCGACAGCCATCCAAAACACCTCAATCCTTCAAAGCCACTAAATTTCTCTAACCTTGAATTTTACAAACAACTCCACGGAAAATCAAGACCTTTTTACCCCAACAGGGCAAAGTCGCCTACGGCGACCAGCCCACACAAACTCAGCCCTACCTCACAGGCCGCTGTTGCCGCAGGCAACCAGGCCACACCGCCGAAGTAGGCGCAGTCGGCGCAGCCGACCAGCCCCCAACAAACTCAGCCCTACATCCCGGGCCGCTGTTGCCGCAGGCAACCAGGCCTCACCGCGCAGACTGATTGCCAGCCCCGGCAGCCGACTGCAATTGCGTCCCCTTGATTTGCAAGCGAAACTTTTGCAAAAACGCACAGGCTTCCGGCACCGAACGTCCGACTGTCCGAAGCAGGCATGCACAACCGCCAAAGCAGCCAAAAACCTACCACCATGCCTGCAAGTTTCGGACGTGAGGTGCGCCCTTAGGAAGCCGACGCGCTTTTGCATAAAAGTTTCAGCGCGCAAATCCCGGGGACGCAATGCAGTCGGCTGCCGGGGCGGTCAAAGTCTGCCGGGAATCCACCATCCCTTACGGGAACATCGGCACAAGATCCAGCCCCTCGGACTCCTCCAGTCCAAACATCAGATTCATATTCTGCACTGCCTGTCCTGCCGCGCCCTTCACCAGATTATCCATGGCACCCATCATAATCACACGCTTCGTCCGCGGATCGACCTTAACGTTCACATCTACAAAATTACTGCCCTCTACCCACTTCGTTTCCGGGCACACACCCTCCGGCAGCACGCGCACAAACTTCTCATCCTGATAATATTTGTCATAAGCTGCCCGAATCATTGCAGCATCCGGCAGTCCAAGGCTTCCGTCCGGCTTTTTCACTTCTTTTAAGGAAGCATAAGCCGTCACCAGAATTCCACGGTTCATCGGAACCAGATGCGGTGTAAAGTTCAGCACAACCGGACAACCTGCCGCATAGGACAGCTGCTCCTCGATCTCCGGCGTATGGCGATGGCTCGCAACACCGTATGCCTTGATATTTTCATTCACCTCACAGTACAGGTTTGCAACCTTTGCACTGCGCCCTGCCCCGGAGGTACCGCTCTTTGCATCAATAATCAGCGTATCCATATCGATCAGTCCCTCTGCTGCCAGCGGAAAGATCGAAGTAATGGAGCAGGTGGGATAACAGCCCGGATTTGCTACCAGACGAGCCTGTTTGATCGCCTCACGGTTTCTTTCACACAGACCGTAAACCGCTTCCGGAATAAACTGCGGAGATTTATGTTCGATTCCATACCACTTTTCATAAGTAGCAACGTCCTTGATCCGAAAATCCGCACTCAGATCGATCACCTTTGTATTGGAAAGGATTTCCTCATCCAGAACTCCTGCCAGGAAGCCCTGGGGCGTCGCGGTAAAGATCACATCGACCTCTTTTGCCAGCTGCTTTAAATTATCATCCTTACAAACATCCTCTACAATCTGAAACATATTCTGATAAACAGACGCATATTTCTGATCCACATAGCTTCTGGATCCGTACCATTTGATTTCTACATCTTTATGCCCGTATAAAAGACGGACCAGCTCCCCGCCGGCATAGCCGGTCGCTCCGATAATTCCAACCTGAATCATTTTCTTTTCCTCCTTAACATTGCATAATCATACCGCATTCATGTATAATATTCAAGTATTTTTGGAATATATTCCGTTTTTTCTGAATAAAATATTTGTAATTTGCATAAATTTACACTTGCATTCCTTCGCATCCGGGTGTATAGTAATTTCAGTCAGTCGGGAACGGATGCTTCCATCCTTATCTTGACACAGCTTGAAAGAAAAATCAAACACAGCATATGGAGGAGTAATTATCATGAAAGAAAAAGTTATTTTAGCGTATTCCGGCGGTCTGGATACCACAGCCATCATTCCGTGGCTGAAAGAGAATTTCGACTACGAAGTTATCTGCGTCTGCATCGACTGCGGACAGGAAGAAGAGCTGGACGGTCTGGAAGAAAGAGCAATCTCCTGCGGTGCTTCCAAATTATATATCCTCGATGTAAATGACGAACTGTGCGACGAATACATCGTTCCCTGCGTACAGGCACATGCTGTTTACGAAAACAAATACCTGCTGGGCACATCTATGGCGCGTCCGCTGATCGCAAAGAAGCTGGTTGAGGTTGCCCGCAAAGAGGGCGCTACCGCAATCTGCCACGGCGCTACCGGCAAGGGCAACGACCAGATCCGTTTCGAGCTCGGCATCAAAGCCCTGGCTCCTGATTTAAAGATCATTGCTGCATGGAGAAACGATAAGTGGACCATGGATTCCCGGGAATCCGAAATCGAATACTGCCAGGCTCACGGCATTCACCTTCCTTTCTCTGCAGATTCCAGCTACAGCCGCGACCGTAACATCTGGCACATCAGCCATGAAGGTCTGGAACTGGAGGATCCCGCAAACGAGCCCAACTACGGACATCTGCTTGTTTTAGGCTGCACTCCCGAGGAAGCTCCCGACGAGGCAGAATATGTTACCATGACCTTTGAAAAAGGCGTTCCGAAGAGCGTAAACGGTGTAGAGATGAAGGTTTCCGACATCATCCGCACTCTGAACAAGCTGGGCGCAAAGCACGGCATCGGCATCGTCGATATCGTAGAGAACCGTGTTGTCGGCATGAAATCCCGCGGCGTTTATGAGACTCCCGGCGGAACGATCCTGATGGAGGCACATCAGCAGCTGGAAGAGCTGATCCTCGACCGTGATACCTATGCAGAAAAGATCGATATGGGCAACAAGATGGCTCAGATTGTATACGAAGGCAAATGGTTCACTCCTCTGCGCGAGGCAGTTCAGGCATTCGTAGAAAAGACTCAGGAATATGTAACCGGCGAAGTAAAATTCAAGCTCTACAAGGGCAACATCATCAAAGCCGGCACAACTTCTCCTTACTCTCTCTACAATGAAAGCCTTGCTTCCTTCACAACCGGCGATCTGTATGACCACCACGATGCAGAAGGCTTCATCAACCTGTTCGGACTTTCCAGCAAGGTTCGTGCAATGAAGATGCAGGAAGTAGAAAAGAACAACAACTAATAGATGCACGCTCCGTGAACTTTCTATTTACATAAAAAGGGCTTCCGTGCTTTTGGCATGGAAGTCCTTTTTTTGCCCTCGGCTTCTTGCAATCTTTTTTTCAATCTCCTATAATAAATACGAAATGATTTGAGGTTTAAAAATACAGGGAGTTTTTGAATGGATGTTTTACTGATTTTGGCAATTTATCTGCTGATTGTAAATCTTGCAGGATTTGCTGCAATGGGAATTGATAAAAACCGCGCACGCCGCAAGGCATGGCGCATTCCGGAATCGACGCTGTTTCTGCTCGCCATCATCGGCGGCAGCATCGGAAGCATCGCCGGGATGTATACATTCCATCACAAGACACTGCATCCACAGTTCGTCTGGGGAATGCCCGCTATTTTAATCCTACAGATCGCTGCGGTTTTGTACATCCTGTTCGGTCCTGTTTCCATTTCCCTCTTATAACAGGCCGGCGCTTACAGGCATCCTGTAAAACGCAGCTAAAAAATTTACAGTTCACTCGCACCATTCGCAAAATCGCATCTTTGAATGCTATTTACAAAAGATCAGGAGGTATCATTATGCACTTGGCAATCTGTGATGACCATATGGCGGACCGAAAACAAATGGAACGCCTTCTCGGACGGGAATCTGACCGCCGCATGAATACAACCGGTGTCCTGTATGTGGACTCTTTCGGCAGTAAGGAATCTATCCTCGTAACGCCTATGATCTATGATGCAATTTTTATGGATATGACAGAAGACGGCTGCGATGCGATCGAGCTTTCCCACATGCTTCGGGCCGATGGCACAGATGTCCCCATCGTTTTTTGCTGCGATAAGGTAGACTACCGCAAATCGAAAAATCTTCCCGATAATGCGCTTTTTCTGGACAAGCCCATTGTCGTTTCCGAGCTTACCGAAACCATCGACCATCTGCTGTCCATTAAAAACAGCAAGGTAAAAAAACTCGAATTCCGCAACCAGACCGACACCATTTACCTGACGGAGGACCAAATTTCCTACGCTTGGCCGAAAAACAACCGTCAAGTCTGCATTCACACTGCCGACGGCAGAGACTACACAACCGATATGTCCCTTGCTTCGTTTTGCGGCACTTTAAACAAATATGATAACTTTGTCCTGCTTGCCAGTGATACGGTGCTCAACATGCGGCATATCCGATCCATCTCCATACTTAAGGTAACGATGCAGGACAGCAAATCCTTCCGCCTGGGCTTTGGAGAAGCGAAGATTCTGCGTAAATCGGTAGATGCCTGTATGAAAAAACCAGCGCAGGGAGAAAAGGCGTAGCAAACAAAAGAAACGGCCTCAGCTGACAAAAAGGCAAACAAATCAGCTGAGGCCGCACCTCTATTCTTCTAAAGATCTCATTCATTCCCTTTTTCTATCGGGCTGTAGCGCATCCGCACACGGATTCCCTGACTGTAATTGCCAAAGCCGCTGCCAAAGAGCGTCATGCCGCCCACATGGGCAGCATCCTCCTGTACGGCAAATTTTAACCGGATCTGGCTTTTATAATCGAGCTGCAGCTGAGTTGTGGAAACGTCTGAAATTTTCATTCCATCAATATACGTCCCGTTCTGATCGATAACAAGCATTTTTAACAGTCCGTACTGATTCCATCCGGAAAACCACCAGTTGGGTGTAAACAGCCCGTGCCTGTCCCCAAAGTCTCCCGGAGATGTCCACACTCCAACCGGCGTGTCATTTAATAAAAAGGTAATATCAGAGGGCCAGTCGTTGTTAAAGCCCGGTGCCTCACTGGAAATCTCCATGGTGAAGGTAAGCTCGTCTATCTTTTGTCCTGCCGGAAGGATATTCGGGACCAGATATTCCACATAGCCTTTCGAAAGCCATAAAATTCCAGCTTCCGCGCGATCCGGATGGGCAAAATAGCGGGGATCGTCCACTTCACCGATCATCTTTTTCGTCGTGGAAATGCCGCAGGTGGGAAATACCTGATAGTCCGAATACTGCCCCACCGGGATTTCTGCCCGGAAAATACTGCCTTCGCCTGTCTCCTCCTGCGTCCCGATCTCCACCAGGATTCGGGTTTCCAAAACGCTGCACACCTTCTGGTTTCCATGTCCGACACTGTCCTGGGTCACACGGATCAGCCCGGCCTCCTCCAGCTTTCGGATATGGCTGGTCAGCGCGCCGTTGGTGATCTGCAGCCTGGCTGCGATCTCATTCATATTCATTTCTTTTTCTTTTAACAGCAGTAAAATGATGTTCACCCGGATATCCGAGCCAAGCACCTTGAACAGCTCCACGCCCTCTTCCAAATTTCTGATATGCAGCATCCGATTTTCCCCTTTTTCCTGGTTTATCCAGCTACGATGTCCTGCTTTTCCTGACTGCGATACCCGGCTTCTTCCGTCCGCGCTCCTGTCACGGTCGATCCATGCTGCCACAACGTCAGCCATCCGCAGGATCTACTTTTCCCAGTGGCGATACGGACAGCGATTCTTTTTCACCGCAGCCCGCAGCTCCACATAACAGCCGCATGCCAGACAGGTACCGGCTTCCAGATAGTCGCACGCCTTACATAGTTCCAGCCGTTTTTCATACACCTGCTGCGCCGTTTTTACCTCCGGATCGAGCTGTACGATATAGCGGTGCAGCTGTTTCATATAAGCTTCTTCGTCAAGCTCCCGCAGCAGGCATTTCAAGCAAGGCTTCTTCTGTGTGTCCATTTTCAGGAAATCCGCAGGCAGATGACGCTGCACGCAGGAATTTCCAGACTCAGGGTATCGTCCTTTTCCGCCACACCCTCAAAGGATTCTTCCTTCACAGCATCCGGCTCCTCGAACGTGTTATGCGCATTCATTGCGCCGGTCAGGATCTTTGCAGAAACAGTGCGGTTCTTCTTTTCCGTCAGCGCGATTTCCACAGGATAGCTCTGCTCTGCGGACAGATTCGCCAACGTAACCGTGATCGTGCCATCTTTCTGCACGGATACGGATTCCTGCAGCGCCGGAATGGAAAATTCGCCGTTTTGGATCGTGTCGACGCCGGTTAAGTCGCTGTGCAAAAGCTCTGCATCCTGATGATATTTATACATATGGAAAATATGATACGTAGGCGTCAGAATCATCTTTTCGCCTTCTGTCAAAATCACGGACTGCAGCACATTGATAAGCTGCGCAATGCACGCCATCTTCACGCGGTCACAATGCTTGTTGAAAATATTGAGCGTCACGGCAGCTACAAGCGCATCCCGCATCGTGTTCTGCTGATACAAAAATCCAGGATTGGTTCCCGGCTCTACTTCGTGCCAGTTGCCCCATTCGTCCACTATCAGACCGATTTTTTTCTCCGGATCGTACTGATCCAGAATCGCGCCGTGCTTTTTGATCAGATCATCCATGTGAAGCGCCTTGCCAAGTGCCTGATACCAGCCGTCAGTTGTAAACTCCGTTGCAAAACCCTTGTTCATCCAGCTTTCCCCGGGAACCGTATAATAATGCATGGACAGACCGTCCATAAATCCATGAGCATCCTCGGGCGCAGGACTTGCAAAGCAGGTTTCCAACACCTTCTTCGTCCAGTTGTCATCCCCCGCGTTCGGGCCGCCACAGATTTTCTGAATCGGGGCGCTGTCCTGATAATGGCGCACATAGGTTTGATATCTGCGGTACAGGTTTCCATAATATTCCGGTGTCATGTTTCCGCCGCAGCCCCAGTTTTCGTTGCCGACGCCAAAATAGTCCACCTTCCACGCCTTCTCGTGTCCGTTTTTCTTCCGCAGATCTGCCATTGGAGAAACGCCTTCAAAGGTCATATATTCTACCCATTCGGACATTTCCTGTACGGTTCCGCTTCCGACGTTGCCGTTGACATAGGTTTTGCAGCCCAGCTGGCGGCACAGCTCAAAAAATTCGTGCGTACCGAAGCTGTTGTCCTCGACAACGCCGCCCCAGTGCGTGTTGATCATCTTTTTGCGGTTTTCTTTCGGTCCGATACCGTCTTTCCAGTGATACTCGTCCGCAAAACATCCGCCCGGCCAGCGCAGCACCGGAATCTGCATCTCTTTCAGCGCTTCCACAACATCCGTCCGCATGCCGTTGACATTGGGAATACCGGAATCCTCCTTTACATACAGCCCCTCATAAATACATCTGCCAAGATGTTCGGAAAAATGTCCATAAATTTCCGGGTTGATGTGTCCTTCTGTTTTGTTCTCGTTGATAACCAGCTTTGCCATGTTGTTCCTCCTGTTCTAGTGTTTCTCCTGACCATAATAGGCGTTTGCGCCATGTTTTCTGTAATAATGCTTATCCTGAAGCTCCTGTGGTGCCGGCTTTACCTGCGGATTGATCGATTCTGTCCGGTATGCCATTTTTGCAACCTCTTCCAGCACGACCGCATTGTGTACCGCTTCTCTGGCATCCTTTCCCCAGGTAAAGGGGCCGTGGTTTTTGCACAGAACTGCCGGAACTGCCATCGGATCTTTTCCCATCCGGACAAATTCCTCCACGATCAGCCTGCCGGTATTCTGCTCATAGGCTTCTGCAATCTCCTCCGGGGTCAGACAGCGCACGCACGGAACTTCCCCATACATGTAATCCGCTTGCGTCGTTCCATAGCATGGAATCCCACGTCCTGCCTGGGCCCAGCTGGTGGCATAAGAGGAATGGGTATGTACGATTCCGCCGATCTTCGGAAACGCCCGGTACAGCTCCAGATGCGTTGCCGTATCCGAGGACGGGCGGTAGCTTCCTTCTATTTTATTACCGTCCAGATCCATCACAACCATATCCTCCGGTGTCAGCTGATCATACTCCACACCGCTTGGCTTAATGACAAACAGCCCGCTTTCTCTGTCGATTCCGCTGACGTTGCCCCAGGTAAAGGTCACCAGACCATACCGGGGCAAATCCATGTTCGCTTCATATACTGCTTTTTTGAGTTCTTCCAGCATCGTTTTCTCCCTGTTTTCTGCCGCTATTTTGCGGCACTGCAATTTGCAGCATTGCACCTGCATCTTTTCAGAACGCCTGTACCGCAGCTTTTTCCGCTGCAAGGCATGCCTGATACTGCTTCGTATACGTCTCAAAGCCTGCGACATCCGCCGGATCCGGCTCCATGGTCTCTGACTTTCTCTCAGCAAATACCCGGCTGTCCAGATAGTCCCCAAGGCTCTGTCCGTCTTTTTTGAAAAGCATGTACGCCGCCAGAAGCGCCATGCCCCAGGCGCCGCCCTCTCCCGCCGTCTCCATCACGGAAATCGGCGCGTTCATGGCTGCCGCCAGAATACTCTGTCCGACGCCCTTTGTTTTAAACAGTCCGCCGTGTCCGGTGATGGAATCGATTTTCACGTCCTCTTCTTTTAATAAAATGTCCAGGCCGATCTTTAACGTCGCCAGTGACGCATATAAATGTGACCGCATAAAATTCGCAAGTCCCAAATGACTGTCCGGTCTGCGCAAAAACATCGGACGGCCCTCTTCCAGACCGGTCACCGGTTCCCCGGAATAATAATTGCAGGCGATCATACCGCCGCAATCCTTATCGCCCTCCATCGCCTTTTGATAAAGTGTGGAAAAAAGTTTATTTTTATCTGCTTTAATGCCAAAACATTCTGCAAACTCCGCAAACAGCCCGACCCATGCGTTCAGATCTGACGTGCAGTTGTTACAATGCACCATCGCAACGAGATCACCCGCAGGCGTTGTCACCATATCAATTTCCCGGTGCATGGCAGAAAGCGGCTTTTCCAGAACAATCATCGCAAACACGCTCGTCCCTGCGGACACATTGCCGGTGCGCTTTTCCACGCTCTTTGTCGCGGTCATTCCGGTTCCGGCGTCTCCCTCCGGCGGACACAGGGGAATCCCCGGCTGCAGACACCCGGAACGATCCAGAAGCCTTGCACCCTCTTTCGTCAGCGTGCCTGCCATTTCTCCGGCACGCAGCACCTTCGGTAATATTTCCCGCAGCTTCCAGGGAAATCCTTTGTCCGCCACGAGCGCATCAAATTTCTGCATCATTTCTGCATCATAATCGCCGGTTGCAGAGTCGATGGGGAACATTCCGGATGCCTCTCCGATTCCGACAACGCGCTGTCCGGTCAGCTTCCAGTGGATGTAACCGGCGAGAGTACTTAAATAGTCGATTTTTTCCACATGCTCCTCACCCTTTAAAATCGCCTGATACAGATGTGCGATGCTCCACCGCTGCGGAATGTTGAAGGCAAAGCATTCCGACAGCACAGCAGCCGCTTCCTCCGTCATCGTGTTGCGCCATGTCCTAAACGGCACTAACAGCTTTTCCTCCCGGTCAAATGCCATATATCCGTGCATCATTCCGGAAAATCCGATGGCTCCCAGGCGGGTCAGCGGGATCTGATAGGTGTTTTTCACATCTTCCGCAAGTTTGTCGTAGCTGTCCTGCAGCCCTTCCCAAATCTCCTCCAGACGGTAGGTCCAGACACCGTTTTCCAGACGATTCTCCCATTCATGGTCTCCCGCTGCAATGGGATTATGGTTTTCGTCAATCAGCACCGCCTTGATCCGGGTCGAACCGAATTCGATCCCCAGCACTCCGCGCCCCTCCTGAATACAGGAAATGATTTCTTCTCGTTTCGTCACATCCGCATCCGTTACTGAAAACTTATAAAAAGTTATAAACTTCTATGTTTCATTCCTACTTCAACGAGTATGCTTTTGATGATATAAATATCTATCTACTCACAAGTTCTTGTACTCTCCATAGGCGTAAATTCCGGACTAACGTATCCGTACATATTTGCATTAACGTTTCAGTCTTAGCTTGCAAATTGTTCTCCATAAGCCTTGAGATTTATAGATGCCTGGAAATCTCTGTCAATCCTATTCCCACACTCACATCTATAAACTCTGTCAGATAATTTCAAATCTTTTTTGATGTTTCCACAACAGCAGCAAAGCTTTGAGGATGGATAAAACCGATCCGCCACAATAAGCTGGATCCCTTTATCACTGCATTTGTTTTCAAGCTGTTTTCTAAACCCAAAAAATCCCTGTTCCTGAACTGCTTTGGATAAATGTCTATTTTTCATCATTCCTCTGACATTCAAATCTTCAATACATATAAATCTTGGCTTTCGATTTACGATCTCCGATATGGTCTGATTCAAATAGTTTTTACGGATGTTTGTTAATCTGTGATTTCGTTTTAATAAAAGTTTTTCCTTTTTGATTACATTATTTGTTTTACAGTAACTTTCTCCTTTCTTATTTTTCTCGTAAGAACGAGAGATACTACGCTGTAATCTGCGTTTTTGTTTTTCTAATTTCTTTACTTTCTGACTCTTATTGATGTTCTTATACTTAACAGCATCAGAGCAGACAGCTAAGTCTTTGATTCCTAAGTCTATGCCGACTCCATCCTCATTCAGCTTTTCCCTGCAATCAGGAAATTCCACACATACACTGATCCACCAGTTCACCCCATCAAAGGATATTCTCGGATTCCTATATTTAGCATCTGTCGGAATACATCCATGTTCTGCAAGTCTTACCCAATTCCTTTTTTGCTTATTTGCCTTCCTGCTGGAAGAAAAGCCTTCAAATTTAACGTGGGTATTACTGAATTGTATCTTAACGTTGTCCTGATAGAACTTCGGCATGGATCTCTTTCTGGACTTGAATCTTGGGAATTTTTGCAAACCCTTGAAAAAGTTCTGATACGCAGTACAGGCATCTTTAATTGCCTGCTTGGTTACATTGTTAGAAATATTCAATAACCATGCGTATTCCTCAGAATGTCTAAGCCTTGTAAATTCTTTTCTGAGTTCTGAATCCGAAATGAATTTGCCGCCTTTTTCATAAGTTTCTTTTTCCCTGGCCAAAGCCCAGTTATAAGCAAATCTTGAAGCACCTGCGTACTGAAACATCTTAGTTTTCTGTACATTGTTTGGTATCAGCATTACTTTTATGGCTTTTACCATCTGTTTCCTCCTGTATCAATTCCCGGATAAGTTTCTTAGCTTTGTTCGCTCGTTTTCCTTGTAATTTGCAGCTGAATACTGTGATTATTTGAACCAGATCTTCAACAAATTCCTGCCGTTCAGATTTTTCAGTATTATCCATCTGTCATTCTAAATTTGTTTATGGCTGGAAACGCGACAATATCCAATTGTAATGCGGTTTTTAGGCTTTACATTTATTACCTGGTTGAGTTGCTCATCAGAATAATATTTACTCAAAGTATCAACTTCTTTCAATAATATTCTGCTCTAATATCTCAGAAAACTCAACATCTACTTATATGATTTTATAATTTATATTTAACTGTTGATAACCTCCTTATTCCGGGAATTTCTATTCCGATTTTCTGCCATTTTTGTATGTTTTCGATAATTTTATAGTAAAAGATCGCAATTTAATTGTCAATCTGTTCTTTAGGATTTTATAGAATATTTTATTTTTTTATGAACCACAACCTTTTCGTTTTCAACTGCAACTTTTTTCTTCCTGTTCCAGCTGCCTCGTTTTGCGTACAACCGGAAAAACACCGATCCTTCCAGTGAGGAATAAAAAACAAAAAAGCGGCCGCACATTACCGCACAGCCGCCTTTCATTTCTCTTCTTTTCGTATTTCCTGTCCGTCAGATCGTCACGATAACGCCGCCGTCATTGGCATACATGCTGCTGACGCCCGCAGTATCCATAATCACAACATCCTTTACAGAAACCTTAGAGGTCACCATCCGCTTCACACTTTCTGCACGCTCCGGGCAATTACAATGGGTGATCATCAGGGTCTTTTCCTCCGGTCTTGCCACATTGCGCACCACTGCGTCTGCCATCTTCTGCAGACCCTTACGGATGCCGATTCCCTGCCCGATCTGCTCGATCCTGCCGTCCATCGTGCCTGCCATAACGGGCTTGATGCTCAGAGTAGATGCAACCAGTGCCTTGATACCGCTGAGTCTGCCGTTTTTACGCAGAGTTTCCAGATTATCCAGGACAAAATACGTATTCATCTCACTGCGGAACGCTTCCAGACGGCTTACCACCTCTTCAAAGGGAAGTCCCTGTTCCTCCAGGGAAGCTGCCAGCAGCGCAAGCTGTGTCTCTCCGCAGGAAGCCGAACAGGAATCCATGACGTAAATCTGTTTGGACTCGTCCTCTTCCAGATACATCTGCCTCCCGACCATGGCACTGTTATAGCTTCCGCTCAAATTGCCGGACAGCGTTACCACATAAATATGCTCTGCCTCCGATTCAAACGCCTGCCGATAGCTCTCCGGCGACGGACAGGAGGAACGCGGGCACTGGGGACATGACGCAACCTGCTCCAGAAATTCCTTCTGATTAAAATGCTCATCGTCCATAATCCGGTAATCGCCGACCTCCAGACCAAGCGGGACGATTTCAAAATGCGGATCCTTCTTATATTTCTCCGGCAGCTCACAACAGCTGTCCACAACGATTTTATAACTCATGATACCCTCCATACCGCAGGCGCTTTGCGCCTGCCGCACCACGGCTTCTCGTATATTCTCAAAACCAATCCATGTAGTTTTCATTACTACATATGATAACACGTTCTGACTGTTCCTGTAAAGGGTATTTCCAAAAAACCCCATCTCTGATATACTGATACCACAGTTCACTCGTGGATTTTTGAAGGAAGATTTCGTGCTCGCACGAAAATCTGACTGAAAAAAGCTACGAAGGGAGCGCCGCTTCATGAGCAAAAGGAGCTGCGCAGCAGCGGGAAGCGTCGCAGACGCGTTTTTGCGAATGGCGCGGGTGAACTGTTTCACAACCGACCGGCACGCATATCACAAAAACCGCGCAGCAGCACAAAGCGTCGCAGACGCGTTTTTGCGAATGGCGCGGGTGAACTGTTTCACAACTGACCGGCACGCATATCACAAAAAACCGCGCAGCAGCACAAAGCGCCCGCGGAATGGAGGATTGATTATATGACCGCTTTTCAGATTCTTGAAATGAAACATTTTATGGCGAAGCTTTTGACAGAGGATTGCTTTGATTCCTTTCTGCTGGAGAAGGCTTCGGTTTCCTGCGCCGTTTCCTATGAAATCGACGGGCGCGTCAATCCCGAATTTTATCAGGACGATGAAACGCCGGACGCCGGCTACCTGTTTCTGCCCTGGAAATCCATCCGCCCGGTTCTGTTTCAGATGATCCGCGGCAAACACACGCCTCTTTCCTTCAAATTCGTCCTGCATCTCATGCCCCAGTATGTCCCCGGCGTCATGAAGGGCGCAGATCCGTCTTTAAAGCCGGAACAGGTTCAGGCGCTGGTCCTGACCATAAAATATGACGGCTCCGCCATCCGCCTGACGACCGGAACCGCCTTTTCTTCCTTTGTCCCCGATAAAACACTGGACGCGCAGTGGGACAAAACCATGCGCCAGTTTCTTTCCCGCAAGGAAATCGCCTGCAGGGAATAATCCTTCTACTTTTTCATTTTAGGTTTAAAAACAAGGCTCGCCAGATATCCGAAAATCAGCGCCGCCGCAGTTCCGGCAGCCCCTGCCTGAAAGCCTCCCGTAAACAATCCGAGAAATCCGTCTTGTTCCACCGCTTCTTTTACGCCCTTCATCAACGTATGCCCAAAGCCAAGCAGCGGCACGCTCGCCCCTGCCCCGGCAAAATCGACAAAGGGCTGATACCAGCCAAGTGCGCTCAGCACTGCGCCCGAGCAGACCAAAAGCACCATAATCCGCCCCGGCATCAGCTTCGTCTTTTCCATCAAAATCTGCACCAGCGCGCAAATCAGACCACCTACCCAGAATGCATTCAAATAGTCCATCGCCCACACGCCCCTTTCCTTTTCCCGGCAGTTTCTTTCCAAAGAGCACCGCCGTTTTGGTCAGGATGCGCAGCAGGTTCCTGTTTTATACACTCTGAATAATGTCTTGCACGCTTTTTAGACCGTCACTCTGCGTCCACAGTCACCAAAACATCCCCGTACAGCACACCGTCATAATAATCCAGCAGCAGCTTCACCACACCGTCATACGCTTTCATGCCCTCTTCCACTCCGTTTAATTTCAGAGAAGCCGTTGTCGCCGCGTTGGAAACCTTTTTCGCTGTTTTGGTACTGACAACCGCCTTTTTCTCGACAGTCTGCCATGCTTCCTGGGTCAAAAACATGTTATCCGCATAAACCTGTGCAGAAATCTGCGGATGCTTCGCGTATTCTTTCCGGCTCTTTTGGATGCTCGCACGAAATTCTTTTTCCACATAATTGAGTACGCCCATATAGCCGCTGTAGCGGAAAAATGCATCGTCTGAGTTGATACAGGCAAGATATCCGATCAGATTCGCCTCATCCTCCTGCATAAAGCCCTTTAAATGTGCAAATTCATGACAGATCACTGAGGGCTTATTTACAATATACATCGTTCCGTTGTAGTTTGCTTCCATGGAAAATGGGAAATAATACCCCATCCTATAGGTCTGACTGAGCAGCTCCGAAAAATAAATCTCCTTCGGCTGCGGATAATAGCCCTGCAGGCGTCCATAATCTGTGCCGACCTGCTGCATCGCCTCTACAGCCGCCTGATTCATGTCTCCCTTATAAATCAGATAGCCGTCTGCATCCCGCTCCATCTGCTCTGCAAGCTCGTTAGCATTGACCACAATATAATCCCGCAGCACAGCAAGCTCTGCCTTGGAATAGTTCTCACTGCGCACCTGCTCCATATACCGATCCTCAAACGCCGAAGAATGATACAGCAAAAAACAATTACAGGTCATAACCCAGACGAGTGCCAGAAAAATCCAGGAAAATGTACAGGAAAAGCTGTGAAACAATTTTTTGCTCCACGCTTTTTTTACAGTCAAACGCAAAAATCCTACAGCTGCAAACGCTGTCAGGAACAAAATTCCCAGCACGATCATGCCCTCTCCGACGCTGAACGGAAAAACCGACATCATCCGCGTGGAAATGCTGCTCCATACCGGAAAAACCGATTCCGCATAAAAATCGCAGAAGCTGCTGCTTTTCCACGCCAACACATTTAACGCCAACGCTGTCAGAAACAAAACACCCCATACCTTTTTTTTCAATTGATCATCCCCTAATCGTCAACCTGTCCTTGTACCTTCCTACTATCTAGTATATCCGGTTGCCGCCGATAAGAAGCTGAACGATTTGTAAACGATTATGAACATTTTGTGACAAAAAAAGAATCGGTTGTCCACCGATTCTTCTCTCTTTTTCACAGTATTTTTTATCATTTCATTTTTTATTTGTGCTATTTGTTGTTTTCTCTCTGCATCATGAAGTTCGGATACAGCAAATGTTCTACTTCCGCAAAAATCTGATACATTCCATCCGCATGGTCTGCCAGCCTGCGAAGTGCCTCCAGCGCCGGATTATTCCGTCCTGCCAGATCATCCAGCGAACATTCCAGTGCATTTGCAATCTTCAGAATACTGATAAAGGATGGTCTGCCGATTTTTCCTGCCATCAGATGCTTTACGGTTTCATAAGGAAGATCCGCTTTATCCGCCAGCGTCTTCATCGACCAATTCCGGCGGATCATCTGATACCCGATATTTTCAATCAGCTGATCTGTGACCTGTGCATAATACCCATTCTCCTCTAGCGTATGCTTCTGTTCCATAAAAAATCCCCCCGGCTGACAGCCAAAAAACAAAGCCCTAAACGAGCTGCTACAATAGAATGCACGCTCTGCGAGCATTCTATTGTCATGAATAATAGAATGTACTCAGAATGCACGCTCTGCGAGCATTTTATTGTCATGAATAAAACAAGAAAAAGCCAGAAAAGATATCGTCTTCTCTGACTTTCCCGCAATACCAGGGGCAGTAGGAATCGAACCCACATCGACGGTTTTGGAGACCGCTGTTCTACCTTTGAACTATGCCCCTATCGAACTGACAAGTGATATTATAGCACGATACTTTCTAATTTTGCAAGCCTTTTTTTTACTTTTTTATACAAATCTCTTTTTTCTCCGTTCTCTGCGCTTTTCCATCGAAAGGGGTGCAAATATCGTTTTTCTCCCAATAAATCCGATGATCCTTGTCATATAAATTCCGGTGATGCTTCCTGCCGTATCGATCGCCACGTCCCGAAGCGCCGGCGAGCGTCCTGCCACAAACATCTGATGGTACTCATCCAGACCGGCAAACCCGGCACAGAACAGTCCGGCAGCGAGCACGAGCCAAAAGCCCCGCAGCCGATAAACATACAAGGGCAGGGAAAGTGTCAGCCCCAGCAAAAGATATTCGCTAAAATGTGCCATCTTCCTTACGAGAAAATGGATCTCATCTGCATACACTCCCACCTGCGCGGTATCCAGATTGCCGGAGGTCAGCTTTCCCAGCAGGAGCACCACCTTTTCACTGACCAGCATACTCAGCTGTCCGGATTCGTCCGCCGTCTGGGCGGAAAAGGAAAAGATCATATACATCACGCACAGCGCCGGTACAAAGGATAAGGGCTTTAATAAAAAACGAAACATCTTCTTTATGGTCAACCAGAAATATTTCATGTTCACTCCATTCTGCAGATCACAGACAGCTTACCGTATCCTTTAGGGAGCCTTTGCTCCGAGCTTACCGTCTGTCCTTTTTGTGCCTGCCTTTTGTCCGTTTAATATAGTCTATATTTCCATTTCTTGCAAGAAAGAAACCCTTAATTTTTTATGAACAGCTCAAACGGTACGAGTGAACTGTAACAGAAAAACCTAATTTGTGAAGTTTTTTCAAATTAAGTGTTGACTTCTGTCCGATTATGCTGTATCATATCATTTGTCCGGTTGAGAAATACGGCACATCGGGGTGTGGCTCAGGTGGTAGAGCGCTTCGTTAGGGACGAAGAGGCCGCAAGTTCAAGTCTTGTCACTCCGATTATCAGAAAGAACCTTGAGAGATCGAGGTTCTTTTTTTCATGCCAATAGAATGTTCGCATGGCGTGCATTCTATTATTCATGACAATAGAATGCTCACATGGCGTGCATTCTATTGTATTTCCCTGAAATCCTCAAAACATTCTGATTCAAAAAGCATCCGCAGAGATCAGCGACCCTGA